>JADMIO010803609.1_pt1 | contig 118180 bp, 116 predicted proteins | sample 8958161 | NCBI WGS metagenome assembly JADMIO01 (sample SAMN16585339, study PRJNA669376) | soil metagenome | isolation source: Crop rotation soil | place: USA: Cullars Rotation, Alabama | collected 2011
CTTTCCCGGGGGGGTGCCCTATGCGTACCCGGTGTCTCGACTGTAGGGACTGGGCTACTCATGGTGGGCGCTGTGCTCAGCACCACGCCACCTATCAGGCACAGCGCAGTGTGAAGAGCCATGCGAAGCGGCGTGCTGCTATCGCCCGTGGGAACAACGCTGCGGCGAAGATGCGTCGTGCTATCCGTAAGGCAGTGGGCGCGCACTGTGCTACCTGCCTGGGTTGGTACCACTAGAAAGCTTCTCGAGCGGATCGATCCTGCAGGAATTCCCGGGCATAACTGTTCCACTTGTATCGTCGGTCTGATAATCAGACTGGGACCACGGTCCCACTCGTATCGTCGGTCTGATTATTAGTCTGGGACCACGGTCCCACTCGTGTTGTCGGTCTGATTATCGGTCTGGGACCACGGTCCCACTTGTATTGTCGATCAGACTATCAGCGTGAGACTACGATTCCATCAATGCCTGTCAAGGGCAAGTATTGACATTCGTCGTAACCTGTAGAACGGAGTAACCTCGGTGTGCGGTTGTATGCCTGCTGTGGATTGCTGCTGTGTCCTGCTTATCCACAACATTTTGCGCACGGTTATGTGGACAAAATACCTGGTTACCCAGGCCGTGCCGGCACGTTAACCGGGCTGCATCCGATGCAAGTGTGTCGCTGTCGACGAGCTCGCGAGCTCGGACATGAGGTTGCCCCGTATTCAGTGTCGCTGATTTGTATTGTCTGAAGTTGCTTTTACGTTAAGTTGATGCAGATCAATTAATACGATACCTGCGTCATAATTGATTATTTGACGTGGTTTGATGGCCTCCACGCACGTTGTGATATGTAGATGATAATCATTATCACTTTACGGGTCCTTTCCGGTGATCCGACAGGTTACGGGGCGGCGACCTCGCGGGTTTTCGCTATTTATGAAAATTTTCCGGTTTAAGGCGTTTCCGTTCTTCTTCGTCATAACTTAATGTTTTTATTTAAAATACCCTCTGAAAAGAAAGGAAACGACAGGTGCTGAAAGCGAGCTTTTTGGCCTCTGTCGTTTCCTTTCTCTGTTTTTGTCCGTGGAATGAACAATGGAAGTCCGAGCTCATCGCTAATAACTTCGTATAGCATACATTATACGAAGTTATATTCGATGCGGCCGATCTAGCAGAAAGTCAAAAGCCTCCGACCGGAGGCTTTTAACTTCTGTCACCTAGGTTACGCCCCGCCCTGCCACTCATCGCAGTACTGTTGTAATTCATTAAGCATTCTGCCGACATGGAAGCCATCACAAACGGCATGATGAACCTGAATCGCCAGCGGCATCAGCACCTTGTCGCCTTGCGTATAATATTTGCCCATGGTGAAAACGGGGGCGAAGAAGTTGTCCATATTGGCCACGTTTAAATCAAAACTGGTGAAACTCACCCAGGGATTGGCTGAGACGAAAAACATATTCTCAATAAACCCTTTAGGGAAATAGGCCAGGTTTTCACCGTAACACGCCACATCTTGCGAATATATGTGTAGAAACTGCCGGAAATCGTCGTGGTATTCACTCCAGAGCGATGAAAACGTTTCAGTTTGCTCATGGAAAACGGTGTAACAAGGGTGAACACTATCCCATATCACCAGCTCACCGTCTTTCATTGCCATACGAAATTCCGGATGAGCATTCATCAGGCGGGCAAGAATGTGAATAAAGGCCGGATAAAACTTGTGCTTATTTTTCTTTACGGTCTTTAAAAAGGCCGTAATATCCAGCTGAACGGTCTGGTTATAGGTACATTGAGCAACTGACTGAAATGCCTCAAAATGTTCTTTACGATGCCATTGGGATATATCAACGGTGGTATATCCAGTGATTTTTTTCTCCATTTTAGCTTCCTTAGCTCCTGAAAATCTCGATAACTCAAAAAATACGCCCGGTAGTGATCTTATTTCATTATGGTGAAAGTTGGAACCTCTTACGTGCCGATCAGATTAAAACGAAAGGCCCAGTCTTTCGACTGAGCCTTTCGTTTTATTTGACCATGTTGGTATGATTTAAATTAATACGACTCACTATAGGGTCAGTGCGGCCGCGACTTCAAGTCACGTGAATTCCAAGCTTCGGATCCCACTGTGCTGGAAAGTTAGTCGCTATTATTAATGGCGGCGCTGCCGTTGCGGTTCTTTCATATGCCGGCAATTTGGCTGCAAGAGGTCTAAAAACTCCCTCCGTTAGCAATGTTTTATTATTCTACTGCTTTGGCCTAACAACAACGATGGCTGCATTTCTTTTTGCTTATGCAGCGCAAATCCGTCTGTATAACGAAGAAAAAAATCGCCATTTGGGTTTAAAGTTTATTGAATTTCATGGCTATCCGTTTGTCTGCGCAATCATCTTATTATTAGCTTCGATAATTGCATTTTGGTCAGGCTGTATGGCCGCCGCTAAAGTTTTTGGTAGTTAATCATTCCCACGGCCGTTTGTTCACGCCGTCTATCGCGGTTTTGATCTTCACCGCGCCATTCTTCACATAAAGCGCATGACTGCCTTTTAGGGCCGTGACCGCGCGGTTGATCGTGGGTTTATCGGCGCATTGCGCCACCACGCCCACCACCACATTCGCCTGCGCGCAGGATGAGGCCATGCCTGTATCGCTCATCGGAAATACGATGCGCGCGCCGTTTTTCACATAAACACAGTCATAACCCGTGCAAAGGAGTGGCCCCTCGCCATCTTTTTGCGCGGCCTCGAACCAATTCACCGGCGCGGGCGCATTCGGCCCCTGCATGCCGTCGCGCTGGCGCCAGACCTTCACGTCGAAATCATCCATGTTCTTGGCGCGCACGATGCGGTTGCCGTCGGCGAGGCGCACCGCCACCGTGACGCCGTCTTGCGCCACCAGCACATCGGGCCGTGGGGTAAGCAAAAAGCCGCACGCGCCAATAACCAAAGGAATGAGCCCCAAATAGCACCAGCGCCGGTTCCACAAGCACAGCCACAAGCCGCCCAGCGCAATGGCGATAAGAAAACCGAACGTCATCGCGGGATGATGGGTCGCGGCGCCTGGCAGCAGCGATACCCATTCCGCGCTTTTTAGCATCACACCGATGCCTTCGCGCATGACCCAAAGCGCGGGCGATTCCCAGCCGAAGGGCATGAGCAGCACCGCGGCGATGGCGGCGGGCATGATGATGAAGCTGGAAAGCGGCACCGCGATCAAATTCGTGAGCACGCCATACCAATTCACCTGCTGGAAATAATAGAGAATGAACGGCGCCGTGGCGGCGCTGGCGATGAGCGAGGTGTAAACCGATGCCACGATATAAAACCAAATCTTTCCGAGCCAGCTTTTGCTGCGAAAACGCTGCCACAGCGCGTTTTCCTTGGCTTCGAAGGCGGCAATCAGCGCGATCACCGCGCCGAAGGAAAGCTGAAAGCTCACATCCAACAGCGCCGAGGGCGAAAAAAGCAAACATAGGAAGGCCGCGAAGCTCACTAGCCGCATGGAAAGCGCCCGCCGGTCGACCATGATCGCGAGCAGCACCAAGCCGCTCATCAGCATGGCGCGCACCGCCGGCACCGGCGCGGCGCACATCAGCGTGTAGAGCACGGCGGTGACGAGGGCGGCGAAGGCGGCTATTTTTTTGATCGGCCAATGCAGCGCCATCCAAGGCCACAGCGCCATCAGCGCGCGCAGGGTGAAGAACACCACGCCCGCCACCATCGCGATATGCAGGCCCGAAACCGATAAAATGTGCGAAATGCCCGACACGCGCATCGCCTGCAGCGTGCCCTTGGGAATGGCGGCCTGATCGCCCGTGATCATCGCCACCGCCACCGCCGTGTCGCGCCCGGCCTCATGCGCGATCAGATTTTCGCGGATGGTATTGCGTATAGTTTCGAAAAACAGCGCCACGCGCTGCAAAAAGCCGGGCGTATCGCGCGGCTCGTAATGCCAATAGCCGAGCGCGAAACCGGTCGCGCCATAGCCCTGGAAATAAGCAAAGCGGCGGAAGTTGAAGGCGCCCGGCTCCACCGGCCCGGAAAGGGGGAAAAGCGTCGCCTTCACGTTGATCATCGACCCCAAGCGCGGCAGCTTGGTGGAGAAACGGAATTTCAGATGAATAGCTTGCGGTGTTTGCCGAGGTGCGAGTCCTTCCACGGACACATTTTCCAAGCGCGAGCGATAGCCTTCGTCCAAACGGCTGATCGCCATCACCCGGCCTTTCACGAGCTTGGCCTCCACCGGCGCTTCAAGCATCGCCTGGCGCATAAGATCGGTTTCGATTTTCGCGGCGGCGAAGCCCAGCATCACCATCAAGGCGGCAAGGATCGCCGCAAGCGCAAGGCTATGACGGAACAGGATCGCGAGCGCCGCCAATACGCCGACACCCGCCAGCGCGGGCCAAAGCGGCGGCTCGGCGGGCCCCATGAAATAAAGCGCGATGCCAAGCCCCATGAACACCGGCAGCCACAGGCTCCAGCGCTCGCGCTCGTCTAAAAAGGTGTCGGCGATTGATTTAGTTAGGAATGACATTCGCCCCCTAATAATACGAACATTCCCGCGCAAGCGGGAATCCGGTTTTATTGGCCAATAAACAAACTGGGTCCCCGCTTTCGCGGGGACGTACAATAACCTATAGTCGCCGCCCATGACCGTCGTCACCCGCTTTCCGCCCTCGCCCACCGGCTTCCTGCATATCGGCAGCGCACGCACGGCGCTGTTCAACTGGCTCTACGCGCGCCGGCATAAGGGCAAGTTTCTGCTGCGGATCGAGGACACCGACCGCGAACGCTCGACCGATGAAGCGGTAAAAGCGATTTTTGACGGTATGCGCTGGCTGGAGTTGGATTGGGATAACGAAAAAGTCCCCATGCAATTCGATAGCCGCGAGCGGCACGCGCAAGTCGCCAAGCAAATGCTGGAAAAAGGTCTGGCCTATTATTGCTATGCCAGCACGCAAGAGCTGGAAGAGATGCGCGCGGCGCAAAAAGCCGCCGGCCTGCCCATCCGCTACGATGGCCGTTGGCGTGACCGGCCTGCCAGCGAAGCGCCCAAAGACGTGCCGCCCGTAATCCGCCTCAAAGCGCCGCAAACGGGCGTGACGGTGGTGAATGACCGTGTGCGCGGCGAAGTGACGGTCCAAAACGCGCAGCTCGACGACATGGTGCTGCTGCGCGCCGATGGCACCCCTACTTATATGCTCTCGGTGGTGGTGGATGACCACGATATGGGCGTGAACCATGTGATCCGCGGCGACGATCACTTCACCAATACCTTCCGCCAAGTACAGATTTTAAAGGCGATGGATTGGCCAGTGCCGGTTTACGCGCATATTCCGCTCATCCATGGGCCAGATGGCACCAAATTATCGAAGCGGCATGGAGCGCTTGGCGTGGATGCCTATCGCGAGATGGGCTATCTGCCCCAAGCGATGCGGAATTACCTTTTGCGCCTCGGCTGGTCACACGGCGATGAGGAATTGATCTCCACCAAGCAGGCAATTGAATGGTTTGATCTGGAGCATGTGCAGTCTTCTCCTGCCCGCTTCGATTTCGCCAAGCTGGATTCCGTCAACGCGCATTACCTGCGCGAGGCGGATGATGGTTATTTGATCAAAGACATTGCGCCGCGCATCGAAGCGCAGCTTGGGATAAAATTGAATGAGGCGCAGAAGGCGCTGTTGCAAAAAGCGATGCCGGGATTAAAGGAGCGCGCAAAGACCCTAAAAGAACTCGCTGAAAACGCAACTTTTTATGTACGCCCGCGTCCCTTAGCAATAGATGAAAGGGGGAAGAAGGTTTTTACGCCCGTCAGCTTTGCCAATTTGAAGGAATTCAAAAATATTATTCAGGGTGAAGGAAATATCTCAGCCGCTGATTTGGAAGCTAAAACCCGTAACTTTGCCGAAGCGAAAGGAATCAAACTCGGGGATATTGCCCAACCCTTACGTGTTGCTGTCAGTGGATCTACGACGTCTCCACCTATTTTTTCGGTCATTGAAATCTTAGGAAAAACTGAGGCATTAGGCCGGATAGACGATGTTTTAAAGGAAAAATAATCTGCAATTATTAATGGCATTGAATAGGATAAAACCGTTTGGTTTATTCCTCGCATGGATGAGCTCGTTATAAAGAAATTCCATGATTTCTCTGCGCTTTTTGTCGATGGAAAATACGTAGCGCGGGTGAAGTCACAGCGCCATTATGCGATGGCAATGCAGCTTTCGAGCGAATTTTTCCAGGCGGGCCTCACGCTGGAAACGCTCCATGCCGATAAACACCCGATTATGGTGATTGATGTCACCCCGCACAGGGTCAGCCTGACGATTAAAGAAAAAACAGCCAGTGAGCCGGTCAATGATTACCACAAAAAAACGTATACGCAGGCGGCTTGCGACCTGCCAGCGAGCTTTAAAGCTACCAAGGCCGCCCTTATGAATTTATTCGACGATGAAAACATCCACGTGGAAAACAGAGAACGTGTAGCGGAAGCGATGCAAACGCTTATTGAATTCGCCCATACGCATAGAGCCAGGACACTTGCGACTTAGGCACTTAAGCGCGCCTTAGCGGCTTCGAGGCTGGATAGTGTGGTGCGGGCTTCTTCGAGCCGGGTTTTGTGTTCCTCCACCACCTCAGGCGGGGCTTTATCGGTAAATTGCGGGTTTTTCAGCTTCTGATCGAGCTTGGCGATCTCGTCGGCGATACGGGTGCGCTCTTTTTCCAGTCGCGCGCGCTCGGCTTCTAAATCAATCACATCGGCGAGTGGCAGGACGAAGGTCACCTTGCCCAGCACCGCCTGCGCGCTGCCTTTTGGATTCTCTCCGCTGAAGGTCACGCTGCCTAAACGCGCGAGGCGAGAGATGAAATCATCGTATTTGCCCATCAGGCTCTTAATTTTTTGATCGGCGCCATTGACGATCAATGGGATTTTGGCGCCCGCCGGCACATTCAGCTCCGAGCGCACGCTGCGAATGAGGCTGATCGCCTCGATCACCCAGCGCACCTCTTCCATGGCGCTTTTATCGGCCGGAATAGAGGCGGCTTCAGGCCAAGCCTGCTTCATCAGCATTTTTTCGCCTGCATTATTCAGCGCCTGCCAGATTTCTTCGGTAATAAAAGGCATCACCGGCTGCAAAAGATGCATGAGTTTATCGAGAACCCAGGCCGCCGTAGCTTGCGTTTCCGCCTTCGCCGCCTCGTCCGCGCCTTGCAACAAGGGCTTGGCGAATTCCAGATACCAATCGCAGAAGGTATTCCAGGCGAATTGGTAGAGTCCGTTTGCGGCTTCATCGAAGCGATAGATATCGAGCGCCTTGGTGGTTTTCTCGATCGCTTCGGCAAGCTCGCCCGCGATCCAGCGGTTCACGGTTTGCTTGGCCTGCGACGGATCGAAGCCCGGCTTCAACGCGCAGCCATTCATTTTGCAAAAGCGCGTGGCGTTCCACAGCTTGGTGGCGAAGTTGCGCCCGCTTTCGATCCGGCTTTCGGCCAGGCGAATATCGCGACCTGGCGTGGAAAGGCTGGTGAGGGTGAAACGCAGCGCGTCGGTGCCGTATTTATCCATTACGTCCAAGGGATCGATTACATTCCCCTTGGTTTTCGACATTTTCTGGCCCTTCTCGTCGCGCACCAGGGCGTGGATATAGATGGCGCGGAAGGGCACGTCTTTCATGAAGTGCAGGCCCATCATCATCATGCGGGCGACCCAGAAGAAAATGATATCGAAACCGGTGACTAGCACATCGGTGGGATAATAGCGTTTCAGCTCCGGCGTTTGCTCGGGCCAACCCAGCGTGGAGAACGGCCACAGCGCCGAAGAGAACCAGGTATCGAGCACGTCTTCGTCGCGCGTAAGGGCAACGCCCCCGGCTTGCTTTTGCGCCTCTTCTTCCGTCTCAGCGACAAAGACCTTCCCATCCGGCCCATACCACGCCGGAATTTGATGCCCCCACCACAGCTGGCGGCTGATGCACCAGGGCTGAATGTTGCGCATCCATTCGAAATAGGTGTTCTCCCATTGCCTGGGCACGAATTGAGTTTTACCGGTTTCCACCGCCGCGATCGCGGGTTTGGCGAGCGTGGCGGCATCGCAATACCACTGCTCGGTGAGGTAAGGCTCGATCACCACGCCCGAGCGGTCGCCATGCGGCACCACATGGGTGAGGTTTTCCACCTTATCGACCAATTCCAACGCTTCCATATCGGCGATGATTTGTTTGCGCGCCGCATAGCGATCCATGCCGCGGTATTTCTCCGGGCAATTCTCGTTTAAATGCGCATCGGGCGTGAAGAGATTGATAAGGCCGCCCTCTTTCTGTTTCTTGAAATAATCCTTATCGCGATGGCGCTGCCACACGGCGAAATCGTTGAAATCATGTGCGGGGGTAATTTTCACCGCGCCCGAACCCTTCTCAGGATCGGGATATTCATCGGCGATCACCGGGATCAGGCGTTCGGCCAGCGGCAGGCGCACCAGCTTGCCGACGAGATGCTTGTAGCGCTCGTCGTCCGGATGCACGGCCACCGCGCCATCGCCCAGCATGGTTTCGGGGCGCGTGGTGGCGATGCAAAGATACTGGGTAGGATCATCCGCCAGCGGATAGCGGAAGTGCCACATATGGCCTTTCACCTCTTTCTGCTCGACCTCGAGGTCGGAAATGGCGGTGAGCAGCTTGGGATCCCAATTAACGAGGCGCTTGTCCTTATAAATCAGCTTCTCGCGGTAAAGCTGCACGAACACCTTGTTCACCGCACGGTTCAGCGCCGGATCCATGGTGAAACGCTCGCGCGCCCAATCGGGCGAGGCGCCCAGACGGCGCAGCTGGCGCGTGATCATGCCGCCGGATTCTTCCTTCCATTCCCACACTTTTTTGAGGAACGCTTCGCGGCCCATTTCGCGGCGGTTTTGCTTTTTCTCGGCCAGCTGGCGCTCGACGATCATTTGCGTGGCGATGCCGGCATGATCGGTGCCGGGCTGCCACAGCGCATCCTTGCCATGCATGCGCTGGTAGCGGGTCAGCACGTCTTGCAGGGTAAAGGTAAGCGCATGGCCCATATGCAGGCTGCCCGTGACGTTGGGCGGCGGCATCATGATGGTATAGGGCCTAGCATTTGCGCGTGGATCGGCCGCGAAGGCCCCGGCCTTCTCCCAGCGGAGGTAATGCTTTTTCTCGGTCTCGGCGGGGGAATAGGTCTTTTCCATGCCCCATTTACTAAGGAAACCGGCGGAAATTCAATGAAAATTGCGGGTTAAGGCCTTGAACCTATGCCCAAAAAGGGTTTTTTGGTTTCGCAGTTAGCCGATAGAGTAGTGCCTCGTTCAGCTATTTCAGAGTCCATATGCTTCATACCGCGCGTCGCTACGCCATTGCCAATCATCATGTGCCCGCTAGGGAAATTGGCACCATTGCAACCACTGCGGAGATTAAGGCTGCCTATACAGCCGCTTTTCCAGGGAAAACTTTTGGCAAAGGCCAATGCAGCGATGCCCATACCGCACTGATTACTGTACGGCAAGGAGGAGGAAGCGCACGCGAACGAGGACTTTATGCTGCGCTTGTTCCACACCTCCCTAAGGCGACTGTACTACCCTTTAAAAGCCGGAAAGATGGGAAAGCAGTTGGTGCTAGCCAAATCAGCTGGGACGAAAAAATCCGTAACGAGCTGATTGAAAAACATCGTCTCAACTATTTGTCTGCCGAGGAAAAAGCTACGCTCGCTAAGCCTGCGGATATTCTTTATGTCTTTGAAAGATACGCTCGGTTTCTGGTTTTACAGCAAAAAGACTTAGATTTACGTACAGACAGCTATTCTGAGTCTTATAGAGAGCAAGAAGCTTTTATAAAAAAGTATGGAAAGTTGCGTGACGAATATGAAAAGGCGCTTATAGAAGAGACACGGCTTGGCAAAGATATGTATCGGGCCTTTTCGGAAATATTGGTGCTGTACAGGAAAGGCACAGTTATACAAAAACTTCCGCAAAAAATTACTGATGATTTCGAATTGTCTGACGTGGAACATATCCTTTTTAGTGCTACCAGACCCGACATTCCGCGGGATTCCCATCTTAAGCGCTTTACCCGTCAGCCGAGGTCGGCCTAAGAGCTAACCCACTTCCCTTGTAATTTTACGGATTTCCTTTTGCACCACGCGCTCGACCAGTATGGGCAAATTGCGATCCAGCCATTCCTTCAAGACCGGCTTAATCACTTCCAGCACCATGCTTTCAAGGGTGCGGGCGCCGTTGCCCATCGGCAGGCTTTGACCGCCCATCGGGGCAGATTGCGCCAACCCGCTCATGGCTGAGGCGGCAGCTTGCGCGGTTTTGTCGGACACCAGCCGCTCATCGATGGAGGAAGCCTCCAAAGGCGCGCTGGGGAATTCGGGTACGGGCATGTCGGGCACGTTATCCTCCATGTCAATTTCGAGATTAGCCGGAGCCGGCGGTTCAGACGGTGGTTCGGGTGGCAAGGGACGCGGTGACGGGGCTGCTTCGCTTTCCAGCATTTCGGTGAGATCGAGCACGCTATCGGCAGGCGGCGGCGCGGCTTCCACCGTGGCGCCGTCTTCGGAAATGATACGGCGGATGGAGGCCAAAATCTCTTCCATGCTCGGTTCGGGACTTTCAGTTTTTTCGGCCATAGCCATTAAACATTAAGCCTTAAGGGGAATCAGACCCCTTAACTTTAACCTATGGCTTTCCATAACAAAAGGCCCTGATTTCGCGTATGCCGTGCGGCGGGCAAAGTTATTTCGCCTTCGGAGACGATGGCGCAGCAGGCGCGGATGCCGGTTGCGCTATAGGCACGGGCACTGCGACTGGTTCAGGTTCCTGCACGGAGACGCCGATCCACTTATCTTTCGTCTCTTCGTAATGCTTGGCAGGATCGTATAGGGGAACCGGCAGCGCGAGCTTATCGGCAGTGAGTTCGCCGACCGCAGCTTTCACCGTAAACATCGCCACCACCTCGTCGCGCTGCGCTTGCACCAAATCGACCTGGGATTGCAGCGCCTCGGCCTCGGCATTCAAGCGGTCAAGAATAGTGCGCGTGCCGTTTTTGGATTCCTCGCGCACACCCTGCAGCGCCAGATCGGTGGCCTTGATTTGCTTCTGCCGCGCGGAAATAGTGGCGCGCGACGTCATCAAATCTTGCCAGGCGCTCACTGCCGTTTGACGCGCTTGATCCATCACCTCGCGGACTTCGATGCGACGCTGGCTTGCCACCTCTTTAGCGGCGCGGGTGCGCGCATAATCGGCACCCGAGCGATACAGCGGCACGATCAGCTGGGCGGCGACAATCGCGCTATCGGTACGGCCTGGCGCGATCACGCTTTGCTCCCAATCGCGGCCGGCCGAGGCGTTGATATTTACCTCGGGCAGCAGCGCGCCTTCGGCCACATCGACATCGGCCTGGGAAGATTCCTCGGTGTAACGCGCGGCGACTACCGCCGGATTATTGTGCTGCGCCAAGCTTACCGCCTCGGGCAGCGTGGCGGGTATCTGAATATCGGTCTTGGGAATTTCGATCTCTTCCGGCTCTTGCCCGATAATGCGCATATAGGCCGCGCGGCTCACCGCCAGCTTGCCTTCGGCCTGAATCCGGTCGGCGATCGCCCCCGAAAGCCGCGCTTCGGATTGGCTGGTGTCGGTTTTGGTGGCATCGCCCACATTTAAGCGATCGGCGGCGGCTTGCCGCTCTTTCGAAAGCGCTTGTTCGTTCTTCTTGGTAAGGCGGAGCACGGCTTGATCACGGGCAACATCCAAATAAGCCTGCGCCACGCTAAGAAACAGCCCCTGCTCCGCTGATTGAAGATTGGCGCGCTGGGCCAGCACATTCTTCTCGGCCGCCGTAATGCCCGCTTCGATGCTGCCGCCTTTATAAATCGGCTGCGTTAGACTCACGCCCACGCCGTGGGGTACGAAGCTGCCCTCTCTCACTGGCGTGCGGCTATAGGCCGCGCCGACCGAGGCATCGGCATCCACCGAAGGCCGCTGGCCCGATTTGGCGACCGCCACCTGCTCGTCTACCGCGCGCAAAGCGGCACGTTGCTTCAACAAAGCGGGATTGAAACTGTAAGCCTGCACCATCGCCTCTTGCAGCGTAGCGGCTTGCAGCGGCAAGGCGATCAAAGCGGCGAGGATGAAAACGAAAAAACGCATCGACTAAAACTCAAAACGGGGGCGCGCGGCAAAGGCGGGCAGCACGGTGGCGCCGGCATCAAATAGGTCGCGCATCTCCATTCGGCCAGAGCGCTTCTCATAAAGCCGCGCCCTTCCCATTTGCGCGGGCAGGCTTTTCACCGGCATGGTGACGCAAAGCAGCCTGCCACCCTCGGCCAATTGCGCGAAAAGACTGTCAGGCAGCCATTGCACCGCGCCCTCTATCATAATGACCTGATAGGGCGAGGCGGGCGGATGCCCATCGGCCAGATTGCCCTGCACGATGCCAAGATGCTCGAGCAGATGCTTTTCCTTGTTTTGCTGCAAAAGGCGGATAAGCGTGGGGTCGCTTTCCAGTGCGATGACTTCCCCTGCCATCTCGTTGAGCACGGCGCAGGAGTAGCCTGAGGCGCAGCCGATATCGAGCACGCGATCGGCAGGCTGAATATTCGCCTCTTGCGCCAGCTTAGCGAAGATCATGGGCGAGAGCAGCTTGCGTCCGAAGCCCGCGGAAACGTCTTCATCGATATAGGCAAAACTCTTTTGATCCTCGGCCACGAAATTCTCGCGCGGCAAGCGGCTCATGGCACCGAGAATGCGCGCATCGAGCACGCCGTTGGGGCGCAGCTGGCTTTCGATCATATTGAAGCGCGCGGCGGCGAAGAAGTCTTCCTGGGCTGGCTTTTGGGCGGCGGCGGGCTGCATGGATCGGTCTTTTAAGGCGGGCCTGGTGAAGAAAGCGTGAACCAGAGGATTAGCCTAAATGGATGGCGAAAAGAAGATACCTCTCGGGATCGCTTGACCGCTTAAGCCCTGCTTTCTATGGTGCAGGTAATATAAGGCGCGGTGGCAGAATGGCTATGTAGCGGACTGCAAATCCGCGTATGCCGGTTCGATTCCGGCCCGTGCCTCCACTTTGTGTGCCGCCAAGGCCCCTGGCTTCGCATTGAAAGTAAAAACGATTCCTTCTGTTTAGGTCATTGGGCTATTTTCGAGCCCAGCTTAAACAGGAATTTATATGCCGTTTTTAAACCCGCAGTACAGCCACGTACAATGTGGGATTCCCGATTTCAATGGAGAGATGCCGGCTTCGGACTGGAGCGGCACGGGCTGGCCGTTTGTGACTGTTTTGGCGGGCGAAAGTCTGTATGTCAGGCCACATTATCCGTCCGGCGCTGAAGGGGTAAATGCGGTCGATGAAGAGACTGCCATAACGCTAAAAAGGAGCTTGGTTGAAACATGCGCACGTTTGCGTGGCCCTTATTTTATGCGGGAAATAACGACAGATATCTTGTTTCGCGGGAGCATTTTCGGGTTGGTTTGTTTTGATCCGGTGGATTCTGATTTTTTTTCATCGCGGATACCGACGCAGGTGACGCAGGTTCTGCGCTGGAAAGCCCACTTCGATAATTATGCGCGTAACGCCAATGTGCTTATCCATAACGCCCGGAGCAGTTTCCGATACCGGGACTCACGCCTCAATGCATTGAGCGAGAAAATAAAAAGCGAGAAAATAACAACGGCCGAGGGTGTCTATGCCGCCATGGACGAGTTGTGGCCCGTTCCGGATAGGAATAATTCTCAGCCTCATTTTGCCAAAGCGATAACACCCGAAAGAACCTAAAACCCCTCCAGGAAGTATTTCGCTTTATCTTAGCTGAAAACCTTGGCAAAAAGGGGCATGCCCAACGAAGGCCCCGCCCATAATATTGTACCCCTGAAAGACGAGCGCAAATTGCTCTTCGTTTTGTGGCTCACCGGCGGCGTGATGGTGCTGGAGGTGGTGGGCGGGTATTTATCCCACTCGCTCGCACTCTTGGCCGATGCCGGACATATGTTCACCGACGTGGCCGGGCTGTTCATGGCCTGGATGGCGATGCGCCTGGGCCGCCGCGCGCCTGATAGCCAACGCACCTATGGCTATCAGCGTTTCAAAATTCTCGCCGCCTATACCAATGGCGTGCTGCTGTTCTTTTTATGCTTCGTGATCACGAGCGAGGCCTTTGCCCGTTTGAACAGCCCGCGCGCGATCGATGGCGGGCTGATGCTGGCGGTCGCGGTTATTGGCCTGGTCACCAATATCGTGAGCCTGATGATCCTGAAAAATCGTACCCATGCTCTCTCTCCCCATGCCGCGCGCGATCATCACGGCCATGGGCATGGCGAGCATCATCACGAGCATGACGACCTTAATATCCAAGGCGCGGCGCTGCATATTGTGGGGGATTTATTGGGATCGATCGGCGCGGTGGCGGCGGCGTTGATCATTCAATTCACCGGCTGGAACATGGCCGATATCGTGCTGTCACTCGTCATCAGCCTGCTGATTTTCTTTTATGCCTGGGGCCTGATCAAACGCACTGTGCATATTTTGATCGAAGGCTCGCCCGACCCGCGCCTGCCGGAGAAAATACGCGCGGCGCTGATGAAGGGCATTCCAAGCCTTATCGACGTGCATCATATCCATGTTTGGAGCCTTACCGAGAAACAGCCGCTCGCCACGCTGGACGTAACCATCGGCCCGGATCAGGATTCCCAGGCCACGCTGGTGGCCATCCAAAACCTCTTGGAAGAAGAGTTTCAGCTCGATCATGTGACGATCCAGGTTGAAAAGGCCTCCGGCTCTTGATCTTTCGCCCCTCCCCCCTTAAGACACGCCCATGAGCGCGATCACCCATATCCACGCCCGCGAGATCATCGACAGCCGCGGCAATCCAACGGTGGAAGTCGATTTAGCCTTGGCCAGCGGCGCGTTTGGCCGCGCCGCAGTGCCTTCGGGCGCTTCGACCGGCGCGCATGAGGCGATCGAGCTGCGCGATGGCGATAAGAAACGCTATCTCGGCAAGGGCGTGCAAAAGGCCGTGAGCGCGGTGAATGGTGAAATCGCATCAGCGCTCGCAGGCAAAGACCCCGCCAATCAAAACGCGCTTGATAAAGCGCTGATCGAACTCGATGGCACACCCAATAAAGGCCGCCTCGGCGCCAATGCCATCTTGGGCGTGAGTCTGGCGGCGGCCAAAGCGGCGGCAAGCGAGGCTGGCCAGCCGCTCTATCGCTATCTGGGTGGGCCCGAAGCCAATCTGTTGCCGGTGCCGATGATGAATATCATCAATGGTGGCGCGCATGCTGATAATCCCATTGATATTCAGGAGTTCATGATCATGCCGGTGGGCGCTTCCACCTTTCGCGATGCCTTGCGCATGGGTGCCGAGGTGTTCCACACGCTCAAAAGGCTGCTCAGCGCCGCCGGTCACGGCACCAATGTGGGCGACGAAGGCGGCTTCGCCCCTAATCTTGCCTCCACCGACGAGGCCTTGAGCTATGTCATGAAGGCGATCGAGGGCGCGGGATACAAACCCGGCAGCGATGTGATGCTGGCTCTGGACTCTGCCTCTACCGAATTCTTTAAAAACGGCGTGTACGATCTTGAAGGCGAAGGCAAAAAGCTCGATGCCTCGGCCATGGTAGGGTTTTACGAAGCATTGGTGGGCCGCTACCCCATCGTCTCCATCGAAGACGGCATGGCGGAAGACGATTTTTCCGGCTGGGCCGAGATGACCAAGCGCCTTGGCAGTAAAATCCAGCTGGTGGGCGATGATTTGTTCGTCACCAACCCCGCGCGCCTCAAAGACGGCATCGCCAAGGGCCTGGCCAATGCCATTTTGGTAAAAGTGAACCAAATCGGCACCTTAAGCGAAACTCTTGAAGCAGTTTCTATCGCGCATAAAGCCAAATACCGCGCCGTGATGTCGCACCGCTCGGGCGAAACCGAAGACAGCACGATTGCCGACCTCGCGGTCGCCACCAATTGCGGGCAAATCAAAACCGGATCGCTCTCGCGCTCGGATCGCTTGGCGAAATACAACCAGCTTCTTCGCATCGAGGAAGAGCTCGGCGGCAAGGCGCGCTATGGCGGCAAAGCCGCGCTCGGCCGTTAAGATTTGCGGCGCGGTGGCCAAGCTGGTTTAACCCTTATTTTACGGTTATAGTCGCAGGGTAACGCCTTGGCCTTCCTGGCCTTTCCGAATTTTTAGCGCCCCTCGTTATGACTTTCGATCAGATCCTGGATCGCATCAAGCATTCACTGCTCACCTTGGGCTGTGCCGCGCTGCTGCTTTACTTCGTGCTGCCAGGGATTATCGGCGATCGCGGGCTTTTCGCGATGGCGCGCATGCATCAGGAAATCGCGGTCTCGAAAGCGGATTTGGAAAGTATTAAAACGCGGCGCATGGCGCTGGAAGCGCGCGCTAAACTTTTGCGCCCGGATAATTTGGATCTCGATATGCTGGATGAGCGCGCCCGCGCCACGCTCGGCATGACCAAGCCGAACGAGTATGTGATTTATTACGATCAGGATGCGCGGTAAAAAACAACCGTATGTCCCCGCGAAAGCGGGGACCTCATTTTGGTTTTTAAATCCGAAACAAAAAATAAAATGGGATGCCCGCTTTCGCGGGCACGTACTTATTCTGTAAAAACGCCTTCGCTGCCCATAGCTCTGGCTCTTTCCTCTTCGCTAACCATCTAATCCCCAGAAACCGATGGTGCAGTGCACGTAAAGCCAGCCGCGGCGTGTGCAAAAAGCCTTCTAAGGCATGTATCTAGCTGGGTTTTCTGCTAATTTAAGCCCCTGCCGCTTTCACTTGTAAACACCTCGTGAACGGAATACTAAAGCGCCGGGCCAACCCCAGCTGAATCGCGGCCAACCCGCGTTCGGAAAAATAGAGAGAGCATCATGGCTTCCAAAGCCGCGTCTAAATCCGTTTCCGCTGCCGTCCCGAACGGGACAGGCAAAAAATCTCTCACCCTCACCAACGCAAATCTTCAAAAACTCTACCGCGATATGCTGCTGATCCGCCGCTTCGAAGAGAAGGCGGGCCAGCTTTACGGCATGGGCTTGATCGGCGGCTTCTGCCATTTGTATATCGGGCAAGAAGCGGTCGTGGTCGGCATGCAATCGGTCGCCGAGCCGCATGATACCCTCCTCACCTCCTACCGCGATCACGGGCACATGCTGGCTTGCAATATGAGCGCGGGCGGCGTGATGGCCGAGCTGACCGGGCGCGCCGGCGGCTATTCGCGCGGCAAGGGCGGCTCGATGCATATGTTCAGCCGCGAGAAGGGGTTCTTCGGCGGCCACGGCATTGTCGGCGCCCAGGTACCCATCGGCACCGGTCTCGCTTTTGGCCATAAATATAAGAACGACGGCGGCGTCTGCGTCACTTATCTCGGTGACGGCGCGGTGAACCAGGGCCAGGTCTATGAAAGCTTCAATATGGCGGCGCTATGGAAGCTGCCGGTGGTGTATGTGGTCGAGAACAACAAATACGGCATGGGCACCAGCCAAGCGCGCGCCTGCGCGGGCGAGCTTTACAAACGCGGCGAGCCTTATGGCATTCCCGGCCATCAAATCGATGGTATGGATGTGATCAAGATACGCGAGGCCGCGATCGATATTTTGGATCACGCGCGTTCGGGCAAAGGCCCCGTGCTGGTCGAGATGCAAACCTACCGCTACCGCGGCCATTCGATGAGCGATCCCGCCAAATACCGCACCAAGGAAGAAGTGGAAGGCATGCGCACGCAGCATGACCCCATCGAAACCCTTAAAAACAAGTTGCTGAAGGACGGCGCCGCCAGCGAAGAAGATTTCAAGAAAATCGAGGCCGAAATCCGCGCCGAAGTGAACGAAGCCGCCGATTTCGCGCAAACCTCGCCCGAGCCCGATCCGTCGGAGCTTTGGACGGATGTGCTGGTGGAGGCTTAATGGCTGACGAAGAAAAACTTATGAAAGCCGCAAGCAACCTTGTCTTTACTGACATGGCTTTGGAAGTTGCTGCGTTTGCGCGGCAAAATCCCACTCATCCTGATCTGCCCGCCCTGCGGGCGTTAGTGAAAGGTTACGGCGCGTTCGATGGTACACGTCCAACAAGACCGCCGAATGCTCTTGAAATGCAGGGCATGGTTGCTTTCGCCAAAATTGGCATGCACAAACCCGCGGCGAACTGACATGACCGAAATCCTCATGCCCGCGCTATCGCCCACCATGACCGAAGGCAAGATCGCCACCTGGAAGAAGAAGGAAGGCGACCAGGTGAAAGCGGGCGATGTGATCGCCGAAATCGAAACCGATAAAGCCACCATGGAAGTCGAAGCCGTGGACGAAGGCCAGCTCACGAAAATCCTGGTGCCCGAAGGCACCGAAGGCGTGAAGGTGAATACGCCGATCGCACTCTTGCAGGCCGAAGGCGAAGATGCGCCCAAAGCCAAGAAGAGCCCGGTCAACGGCGCCAATGGCCATGCCAAGAGCCATGAGAACGCGCCGTTTGTCGATCCATCCTGCCGTCCTGCCGCGCCTGCGCAGCCCGCAAGCATGCCTGCCGCGAATTACACGGAGAAGGAATATACCAGCTTCGTAAAGCAAACCGTGCGCGAAGCGTTGCGCGATGCCATGGCCGAAGAAATGCGCGCCGATAAAACCATCTTCGTCATGGGCGAAGAGGTGGCGGAATACCAGGGTGCTTATAAGGTCACCCAAGGTTTGCTGCAGGAATTCGGCGCCAAGCGCGTGATCGATACGCCGATTACCGAGCATGGCTTCGCGGGCCTGGGCATCGGCGCAGCGTTTGCGGGTTTAAAACCCATCGTCGAATTCATGACCTTCAACTTCGCCATGCAGGCGATGGATCAGCTGATCAACTCGGCCGCCAAAACCAATTATATGTCGGGCGGGCAGCTGGGATGCCCCATCGTGTTTCGCGGGCCCAATGGCGCCGCCGCGCGCGTGGGCGCGCAACATTCGCAATGTTTTGCCTCGTGGTATGCGCATATCCCCGGCCTCAAAGTGGTGTCGCCCTATAGCGCCGCCGATGCCAAGGGCCTGCTCAAATCGGCGATCCGCGATCCCAACCCGGTGATCTTTTTAGAAAATGAAATTCTTTACGGCCAAAGCTTCGACGTGCCGGATGATAAAGACTTCACCGTGCCGCTCGGCAAAGCCCTTGTGATGCGCGAAGGCAAGGATGTAACGATCACCGCCTTCTCCATCATGGTGGGCAAGGCGCTGGAAGCGGCGCAGATGCTGGCCGAAGAAGGCATCGAGGCCGAAGTAATCAACCTTCGCACCATCCGCCCGCTTGATATCGATACCATTGTGCAATCGGTGCAAAAGACCAATCGCCTGGTTAGTGCCGAAGAAGGCTGGCCGGTAGCGGGCATGGGCTCCGAGATCGCCGCGCTGATGATGGAGCATGCGTTTGACTATCTCGATGCGCCGGTGGCGCGCGTTTGCGCCAAAGACGTGCCCCTGCCCTATGCCAAGAACCTTGAAACCCTCGCGCTGCCGCAAGCCGCCGATATCGTCGAGGCCGTGAAGAAGGTTTGCTACCGCTAATTCCCTCTTATTAGGTTTTCCATGCCTATTCAGATTTTGATGCCCGCGCTTTCACCGACCATGACCGAGGGCAACCTTGCGACATGGAAAAAGAAGGAAGGCGATATGGTGAAGGCGGGTGAAGTGCTTGCCGAAATCGAAACCGACAAGGCCACCATGGAAGTGGAAGCGGTGGATGAAGGCAAGCTCGCGAAAATTCTGGTTCCGGCAGGCACGCAAGGCGTAAAAGTGAATCAAGTGATCGCGGTCTTGCTTGCCGAAGGCGAGAAAGAATTGCCGGCGGGCTTTACGGCCAACCAAAATCCCACGCCAAAAGCCGCTTCCGCCCCCGCCGCGCAACCGCAAGCACAGAAAGCTGCATCTGCGCCGCAGACCGCCATGTCTTCCGCTAGCCATGGCCCACGCATTTTTGCCTCACCGCTTGCCAAGCGTATAGCCGAGCAAGCAGGTGTAGATATCAAGCGGGTCACCGGCTCGGGCCCCGGCGGGCGTGTGGTGAAAGCCGATATCGAGCGCGCGAAAACCTCGGGCGGGAATATGGGCGGCGGCATGCCGCAAGGCATCGATGCCATCGATTATGCCAACAAGCTCGGCATACCCTACGAGTTGCAACCCAATTCCATGGTGCGCAAGGTGATCGCCAAGCGCTTGACGGAATCCAAACAAACCGTTCCCCACTTTTATCTCACGGTCGATTGCCGCATCGACCGCTTGCTCGATCTGCGCAAGCAGCTGAATGAAACGATCGAAAGCGCCAAGATCTCGGTGAATGATTTCGTGATGAAAGCGGTGGCGGTGGCCCTGCGCCAAGTGCCTGCGGCCAATGCTAGCTGGCACGATAGCGGCATCTTGCTCTATAAGAACGTGGATGTATGCATGGCCGTCGCCACGCCGAACGGCCTTATCACCCCGATCATCAAAAACGCCGATACTAAATCGATCCAGCAGCTTTCGGTCGAAGCCAAGGCGCTGGCTGCCAAGGCGCGCGAGAATAAATTGAAGCCCGAGGAATTCCAGGGCGGCGGTTTCACGGTTTCCAACCTTGGCATGTACGGGATCAAGGAATTTTCGGCCATCATTAACCCGCCGCAAGGCTGCATTCTGGCCGTGGGCGCGGGTGAGCCGCGTCCGGTGGTGAAAGATGGTCAAATCGTGGTCGCCACGGTGATGAGCTGCACGCTGTCGGTCGATCACCGCGTGGTGGATGGCGCCGTGGGCGCGGAATTCCTCTCCGCCTTCAAGAAACTGATCGAGGAGCCGATCCGGCTGTTTGCCTAATGTCGGTCGAAGATCGCCTCTCCGCCATCGAAGCCCGCAACGCCAAGGTCGAAACCGACAAGGCGTGGGAAACCAGCTGGGCGCGGCGCGGCAGCATCGCCTTGATCACCTATGTCTTTATCAGTCTTATGCTTATGGTGATCGGGCATGACGGGGCGTGGATTCATTCCCTCATTCCCGTGATCGGTTATCTTCTTTCCACCCTCGCCCTGCCTTTCGTTCGCACGCAGTGGCAAAAAAGCAAAGGCGTGTCATGAGCAGTTTCGATCTGGTGGTGATTGGCGGCGGTCCCGGCGGCTATGTGGCTGCGATCCGCGCCGCGCAGCTGAAAATGAACGTGGCGGTGATCGAGCGCGAGCATCTGGGTGGCATTTGTCTTAACTGGGGCTGCATTCCGACCAAAACGTTGCTGCGCACCTCCGAGATTTATCACACGCTCAAGCATCTGGAGGATTTTGGTCTCTCCGCCAGCAACGCCAATTTCGATCTCTCGAAGATTGTAAAGCGCTCGCGCGATGTGGCGGGGCAGCTTTCCGCCGGCGTGAAGCATTTGCTCAAAAAGAATAAGGTCACCGTGATTGACGGCCATGCCAGGCTCTTGGGCAAAGGCAAAATCGCGGTGGATGGGCCGAATAAGCAAGAGCTTCAGGCCAAAAACATTATTATCGCCACGGGTGCACGGGCGCGTTCCCTCCCCGGCCTCGAGCCCGATGGCAAGCTGGTATGGACCTATAAGGAAGCCATGGTGCCGCAAAGTTTTCCCAAATCGCTTTTGGTGGTGGGCTCGGGCGCGATCGGTATCGAATTCGCGAGTTTTTACCGCACTTTAGGTGCTGACGTTACAGTTGTTGAAGTGATGGATCGCATTCTGCCGGTGGAAGACGAGGAAATCTCGGCGCTGGCGAAAAAAGCCTTCGAAAAACAGGGCATGAAGATCCTCACCTCCTCCACCGTGAAGGCGCTGGAGAAATCGGCGAACAATGTCACGGCCAGCATCGAGGGCGACGGGCGCACGCATAAGGTCACCGCCGAGCGCGTGATCCTGGCCATTGGCATCACCGGCAATGTGGAAGAGCTTGGCTTTGAAAACACCAAGGTGAAGGTCGAGAAAGGCCATATCAAGATTGGCCAATATTGCGAAACCGATGAGCCGGGCGTGTATGCCATCGGCGATGTGGCCGGGCCGCCATGGCTTGCGCATAAAGCCAGCCATGAAGGTGTATTGTGCGTCGAAAAAATCGTCGGTGTGAAGGGCGTGCATCCGTTGAACGTGAATAACGTGCCGGGCTGCACTTATTGCCATCCGCAAATCGCCTCGGTGGGCCTCACCGAGGCCAAAGCCAAGGCGGGCGGGCGCCAAATCAAGGTCGGTAAATTTCCTTTTATCGGCAATGGCAAAGCGATCGCGCTTGGCGAACCGGAAGGGCTTGTTAAAGTCATCTTCGACGCCAAAACCGGCGAGCTACTTGGCGCGCATATGATTGGCGCGGAAGTGACCGAGATGATTCAGGGCTACACCGTGGCCAAAACGCTGGAAACCACCGAGGCCGAGCTGATGCACACCATCTTCCCGCACCCCACCATCTCGGAAGCGATGCACGAAGCCGTGCTGGCCGCCTATGGAAAGGCGATTCATATATGAAACTCGCCAGCGTGCTTCTCGTTTTAGTTTTATTCGCGCCGCTCCAGGCCTTCGCGCGCTGCGATGCCACGCCGCAGCTCAATCTCAACTCCAAAGACGCGCTGATCGATAAGCTGATCGAGCCTTCGCAGGCCGATACGGTAATTCAAGCCGCGCTTGCGTCGAAAATCGATCGCCTTAAGTCCAAGATCGAAGATCAAAAACTTCAAGCGCAGCCGTTGCAGCAGCTGGAAGAGATCCGCGCCCGCTGCACCGTGCAAATGCGAAGGAATTTCGCGCAGTTTCTTGCCGCACATTATAGCGAAGCGGAAATTCGCGATCTCACCATGCTGGTTGGCCCTGGAAAGCTGACCACGCACAGCGCTTGGGAAACAGGTTCGCAAGCGCCGCTTTCGCCTTTGGCCGAGAAATACAAATCCAATGCCGAAGCGGCAATGGCCACGATGCAGTTGGCGGTGGCTGATTTCGATCAAGAAGCCGACGAGTTGATCAAGAAATCCGTGGAAGAAAATGCGCCTTCCACCGTTAATCCCTATATGCCGCCGATCAATACAACAACACCGGCAGCGCCCATCACGGTCTATTAATAAGAATAAAATACCGGTAGGATGGATTTTGCCATGGACGACCTCACTTTCCGCCCGCGCCATCCTGAAAAGGTAAACCGGCCCGACAATCCCATTCAGCGCAAGCCCGACTGGATCCGGGTGAAGGCGCCCAATTCGCCGGAGTATTTTGAAACCCGCGATCTCATGCGCGGCCTTAAGCTCCACACCGTGTGCGAGGAAGCCGCCTGCCCCAATATCGGCGAATGCTGGAAGAAAAAACACGCCACCTTCATGATCATGGGCGCGATTTGCACGCGGGCTTGTGCCTTTTGCAACGTCGCCACCGGAAAGCCCGCGCATTTGGATAAAGACGAGCCGCAAAAAGTGGCCGAAGCCATCGGCAAGCTCGGTTTATCGCATGTGGTGATCACTTCGGTGGATCGCGATGACCTTCCCGATGGCGGCGCCGATCATTTTGCGCAAGTGATCGCGGCGGTGCGCGCATCTTCACCCAAAACCACCATCGAAATCCTCACGCCCGACTTTATGAAGAAGCCCGGCGCGGTCGATCATGTGGCCAAGGCCAAGCCCGATGTGTTCAACCACAATCTTGAGACCGTGCCGCGGCTTTATCCCTCCATCCGCCCCGGCGCGCGTTATTTTACGTCGCTTGCGCTGCTAAGCCGCGTGAAGGAAATTGACCCTACGCTGTTCACCAAATCGGGCATGATGGTGGGGCTGGGCGAAACGCGCGAAGAAGTGGGCCAGGTGATGGATGATTTGCGCGCGGCGGATGTGGATTTCCTCACCATCGGCCAATATCTGCAGCCCACGCCGAAACATGCGGCGGTGGACCGGTTCGTAACCCCGGATGAGTTTGAATCCTATGCTGCCTTGGCGCGCGGCAAGGGATTTCTTATGGTATCTTCGTCCGCCCTCACCCGCTCCTCCTACCACGCGGGTGATGATTTCGAGAAATTAAGGGCGGCAAGGGAAAAAATTTATTCAACATAGGGGATATAATTATGATCTCTCGGAGATTCATCACACATATGTACGGATTGGGAATTGGAATTCCCATGGCCATTGCCATGTTTCAGAGCGATACGAAATACCTGAACACGTCGGATAGGCTTGCAAGAAACGTCAGAATTATTGAGTGTCTCGCCGCGAAAACAGATATGAGCACGTTGCCTGCTGATGGCATAAAACGAGCGGCGATTGGCTGGCACGGCATCAATATCTACCCGCGTGAAGGTGAAATGGACGGCACTACTCTGTTGGCGGTTTTCAATTCAATCTCTCAGACTCTAACCTTCAAAAATCCGGACGATCAAAACGGGGCCGATCGATTTGCTGCCTGCGCGCGTGAAAACGGCATGCTCAATATCATTGTTACAAGGCAGGATAACCTCGCACCCATATAAGTTTCGGCCTTGCCCCAATACCACGAAAAGCGCGTGCTGCCCTATACGCCCCAGCAAATGTTCGAGCTGGTGGCGGATGTGGAGAAGTATCACGAATTTCTGCCCTGGTGCGCGGGCTCGCGCGTGAATTGGCGCAAGGAGAACGTGTTCAACGCCGATCTCGAGGTCGGCTACAAGCTGTTCCACGGCACGTTTAATTCCAACGTCGTGCTCGATCCTTATGAGAAGATCGACGTGGTATATCAGCACGGGCCTTTCGCCCATTTGCGCAATTATTGGAGCTTCAAGCCGGTAAAAGCCAAGCGCGCCACCCATTGCGAAGTGGAATTCGATATCGATTTCCGCTTTGGCTCGGGCATTTTAAATGCCGCGATCAGCCTAGTCTTCGAAGAAGCCGTGAAAAAGATGATCGACGCCTGCGAAAAGCGGGCGAAGGCGATTTACTGCTGACTATGTATGCGGTTTAAAACCAGGCAGGTTTAGGCACACCCTTCGTGCCGGACTTTTTATCACCAGCCCCAAACTTATTAGGTGGAACCGATGAAGGGAGCGGAACAACAGGCATGGGCTGTTGTTGATCCATGGTTGCTACTTTTTTGCCCTTAGGGGCAACAGCTTCCGGAGCGGCAATTTCAGAATATTTGGTCACGCAATACCCCTATCAAAGAGAATCCCCGATAGGGTATCGGCATCGCGTTAAAAATCTCTTTGTGATTAAAGTTAATTAACCACGTTCTTTGGTTTTCGGCGGATTTTCTCAGCTGGTATAGCTAGCCTGGCATGGCCATCTTAACGAGGAGCTTCCTGCGGGCGGTTATGCGCTCGTTCATCTCAGGGATATATCCGTTTAATAACACGCTAGCTTCCGCATGATATTTTTCATAGCGATGCCTCAGTTCACGTGACCATCCCCCATAAAGCCCATTTTTATAATCGGTAGCAAACTTTTCATGCTCTCCGGCTCTATAATTCAAATCTGTCCATGTGCCTGGTTTTGCCTTTGCCTTTAAATCGGCGGCAAACCAGCGATGCAAGGTGATAATTTGCTGATCTAGGCGCGTAGCATCAAGTTCGCTACAAGTAGGTGAGCGGCGGTCGTAATATAAATGCACGAGCCTTATAAGATTACGCTCGTAACTGCCGTAATTAACTTCTGGCGCGTTCGGGGCTATGCTTCCGCAGGAATGATTGTCCATTTTAATTCCTTCAAAAAATATGAAGCCCTTTGTAATAGATCAAAATAGTTTCATCAACTCGACTTTGCCAAACGATCAAATTCTATCAGTTTTTCAAGCAATCCCGGCAAATCTTGGAGTTTCACCATATTTGGCCCGTCCGAAGGCGCGTTGTCAGGATCTTGGTGCGTTTCCATGAACACCGCCGCCACACCCACCGCCACCGCTGCGCGCGCTAATGTTGGAACCATCGTGCGATCGCCCCCCGATTTGGTGCCCTGCCCGCCCGGCTGCTGCACCGAATGCGTGGCATCGAACACGACCGGGTAGCCGGTTTCGGCCAGTACCGGCAGCGCGCGCATGTCGTTCACGAGGGTGTTGTAGCCAAAGCTCACGCCGCGCTCGGTGAGCAGAATGTTGTCATTCCCCGCATCGGAAATTTTCTGCGCCACGTTCTTCATATCCCACGGCGCAAGAAATTGGCCCTTCTTCACATTCACCGCCTTGCCGGTTTTGGCCGCCGCGATGAGAAGATCGGTTTGGCGGCATAAAAAGGCGGGGATTTGCAGCACGTCCACCGCTTGCGCGGCGATGGCGCATTGTTCCTTCTCATGCACATCGGTGAGGATGGGCAATCCATATTCTTTCTTCAAATCGGCGAAGATGGGCAGCGAGGCCTCGAGCCCAGCCCCGCGCTGGCCCTTGCCGCTGGTGCGGTTGGCTTTGTCGAACGAGGTTTTGTAAATGAGACCGATACCCAGCTTGCCGCAAATTTCCTTCAGCTTGCCCGCCATCATAAAGGCATGCTCGCGGCTTTCCAGCTGGCACGGCCCCGCGATCAGCGTGAGCGGCTTGTTATTGGCGATCTGCAGTTTGCCGATGGTGACGGTTTTCATTTTCATCATTCTTCCAGTTTAAACGTTTGGACTTAAAAACCAACTGGTTATCCGCCGCCTGTTAACGCCTTGTTGTCCATGCCAGCCAAAGAGCTACCAGCGCCAAGCCAACTGATAAAACCTTGCGGGTTATAGCCAAATGAGGTCCCTGAACCAAATACGGCCGCAACTGCGCAGCCAGGACAACAATCCCGCTATGAACAAGCGTGGCAATAGAGAGATATACGGCGCTAAGAATGGCCATTTGTTGGAAAAAGGTCATTTCATACACATTTTCATCCGCAAAACGCGGCAGGACCGACACAAAAAACAGCATCGATTTGGGATTGAATACATTCGACAAAAAGCCGCGCAGCAATAATGGCCCTGCGATGATTTGAAGATCAGCCTTCTCAGGAGATATTTCTTTTTCGGTCTGCCAGCCGCTCCAGGCGAGATAAAAAATATAGGCTACGCCTACCCAGCGCAATGCTTCGTAGACAAGTGGCGATTTTTCGATAACTGCGCCCGCGCCCAATGCCGCAAGAATGGCCTGCAGGGCCAGTCCAGCCAAAATGCCGACGACGGCGATGAGAGCTGGCAACCGTCCGCGCGAAATGGCAAGGATAGCCAGATAGCCCATGTTGGGCCCGGGCGTTAGCTCGAGAAGTAGCGCGATAACGGCAAACTGAAAAAGGCTCATAAAACGCCTTCCGGAGCGCGGTTAATTTTGACCGCTTTCGCCACGGCCCTTCAGCCGGCTGGCGAGCGAAGCCTGCAAAAACGCATCCAGATCGCCATCGAGCACACCCGCCGCATTGCTGGTTTCCACGCCGGTGCGCACGTCTTTGACGAGTTGGTAGGGATGCAAAACATAGGAGCGGATTTGATGGCCAAAGCCGATATCGGTTTTGTTGGCGTTAATCTCAGCCGAGGCTTCTTCGCGCTTGCGCAGCTCGCGCTCGTATAAACGCGCCTGCAGCATCGCCATTGCCTTGGCGCGGTTCTGCACCTGGCTGCGCTCTTGCTGGCATGCGACCACGATATTGGTGGGAATATGCGTGATGCGGATCGCGCTTTCGGTTTTATTCACATGCTGGCCGCCGGCGCCGCCCGCACGCATGGTTTCGATCTTCAAATCCTTTTCCTGGATATCGATTTTAATATCGTCATCCACCACCGGCATGACCGAAACCGAGGCGAAGCTGGTATGCCGGCGGGCATTCGCGTCATAGGGGCTGATACGCACCAGGCGATGCACGCCGCTTTCGGTTTTGAGCCAGCCATAGGCGTTCTCACCGCTGATTTCGAGCGTGGCCGATTTGATGCCCGCCGTCTCCCCCCGGCTTTCTTCCAGTAGCGCGGTTTTATAGCCATGCTGCTCGGCCCAGCGCGAATACATGCGGAAAATCATCTCGGCCCAATCCTGGCTTTCGGTGCCACCCGCGCCGGCATTCACTTCGAGATAGGCGTCATTCGCATCAGCCTCGCCCGAGAGCAGGCTTTCGAGCTCCCACTGCGCGGCGTTTTTTTGCATTTCGAAGATCGCAGCCTCGGCGTCCTTCACAACGCCCGCGTCGCCCTCGGCTTCGCCCAACTCGATCATGGCAAGATTATCCTTGCTATCGTTTTGCAGTTTCAGCACGCGGTTGATCGCGTTTTGCAGATGCGTGCGCTCTTTCATCAGTTTTTGCGCCGCCTTAGGATCGTCCCACAGCGCGGAATCCTCGGCCTTGCGGTCTAGCTCCGCCAGGCGCGCGGTCGCTTTGTCCCAGTCAAAGATGCCTCCTCAACAAGCCAAGGGCCCGTTGGATGTCTTCGTTGGCAGAAAGGATTTCGGCTTTCATTACTCCGCTCCCGCCACCGCTTTGCCGGATTTTTTGCCAAAATCGCTTTCGATCATCTTTTCCAGCCAGTGAATGTCGTAATCGCCGTTGACGAAATCGGGCTGGGTGATGATTTTTTCATGCAGCGGCAGCAGCGTATCCACCCCGCCGACCACGAATTCGCCCAGCGCGCGCTTCAAGCGCAGCAAGCACTCGTTGCGGTTCTTGCCTTGCACCACCAATTTGGCGATCAAGCTGTCGTAATAAGGCGGGATCACATAGCCATCGTAAATCGCCGCATCCACGCGTACGCCTAAGCCGCCCGGCGCATGGTAGTCCATGATCTTGCCAGGGCTAGGGATAAAGCTTTTCCAGTTTTCGGCGTTGATGCGGCATTCGATGGCATGGCCGCTGAATTCGATGTCTTTTTGGCCGTAGCCCAGCGGCGCGCCGAAGGCGACGCGGATTTGCTCACGCACAAGATCGATCCCGGTGATCATCTCGGTGATCGTGTGCTCGACCTGCAGGCGCGTGTTCATCTCGATGAAATAGAATTGCCCTTCTTCATAAAGGAATTCCATGGTGCCGACGCCGACATAGCCGATTTCGGAGCACACTTTGGCGGCGAGCGTGCCGATGGTTTCGCGCTCTTTGGCATTGAGCGCGGGCGAGCCCGCCTCTTCGATCACTTTTTGATGGCGGCGCTGGATCGAGCAGTCGCGCTCGCCGAAATGCACGCATTCGCCGTGTTTGTCGCCGAGCAATTGGATTTCAATATGCCGCGGCTTCTCAAGATATTTTTCCAGGTACATCTCATCATTACCAAACGCGGCCTTGGCTTCGGCGCGGGCCAGCGTCCAGGCTTCTTCGAATTCCTTATCCGAGCGCGCAACTTTCATGCCCTTGCCGCCGCCGCCCGCCGCTGCTTTGAGCAGAACGGGGTACCCGATTTTCTTGGCCAGCGCCTTGCCGAAATCCAAGCTCGGCACCGCGCCCTCGGAGCCCGGCACTGTCGGCACGCCATGCTCTTTCACCGTGCGCTTGGCGGTGACCTTATCACCCATGATGCGGATATGCTCGGGCGCGGGTCCGATGAAGGTGAAGCCGTGCTCGGCCACCAATTCGGCGAAATGCGCGTTCTCCGACATGAAGCCGATGCCGGGGTGAATGGCATCCGCCCCCGTTACCGAGGCCGCCGTCAAAATCGCGGGGATATTGAGATAGGAATCCTTGGCCGAAGGCGGGCCGATGCACACGCTCTCATCCGCCAGGCGCACATGCATGGCGTCGGCATCCGCCGTGGAGTGCACCGCCACGGTGGCGATGCCCATCTCCTTGCAGGCGCGGTGGATGCGAAGGGCAATTTCGCCGCGATTGGCTATGAGGATTTTTTCGAACACGGTTGCTCGTTACTCGATCACGACCAGGGCTTGGCCGAATTCCACCGGCTGGGCGTCTTGCACCAAAATTTCGCTCACCGTGCCGCCCTTGGGCGCCTTGATGGGATTCATCACCTTCATGGCTTCGATGATGGCGAGCGTGTCGCCCTGCTTCACCTTGGCGCCCACGGTGACGAAAGCTTTGGCGCCCGGCTGCGGCGAGAGATACACCGTGCCCACCATCGGCGAAACTACGGCACCTTCGGCTTTAGCCGCAGGCATCGCGACCGGCACCGGCATCGGATTGGTATGTACCGCCACATGCTGCGTGGCGCTGCCGCCGCGGGTAACGCGGATGCGCTTCTCGCCTTCGCCGTATTCCAGCTCGGCAAGGCCGGTTTCGTTGAGCAAGGCGGAGAGCTTGCGGACCAGATCATCATCCACGTCGAATTTAGGCATGGCTTTGGGTTTCTCGGGTTTGGGATCGTTGGGCATTTAGCGGGCGTCCTGCAAATTGGCCATGGCTTCCAGCGCCAGCAAATAGCCTGCGGGGCCAAGGCCGCAGATCACGCCGGTAGCGGCTTGGGAAATGTAGGAATGCTGGCGGAAGGTCTCGCGGCGGTAGATGTTGGAAAGATGGACTTCCACGATCGGCAGATCACAGGCTTTCAGGGCATCGAGGATCGCCACGGAAGTATGGCTGAAGGCCCCGGAATTGATGATGATGCCGATATGCTTACCCTTGGCCTGCTGGATCCAATCCACCAGCTCGCCCTCGTGGTTGCTTTGGCGGAAATCCACGGCGAGGCCCAGCTCTTCGGCGGCGTCCTGGCACTCCCCTTCGATGGCATCGAGGGTGAAGGTGCCGTAAACCTCGGGCTCACGGGTGCCCAGGAGGTTGAGATTGGGGCCGTTCAGGATCAAAACGGTGGGCTTGGAAGCCATGTTGAGGGCCTAAAAAGTTAACGCGGACAGCAATTTAGCGGGTTTCTCGCAGCCGCGTCAAATAAGCCCTTTGGGCTGAAACCATTACAAGGCTTGCATTATTCGTCCATGGAAACTAAAAACAGCCCGCTTTTGTTGGGACTTGGGGCTGGGGATAACATAATTCAGCCATAAAGGACTCATAAAAGCGCGCCTCCCCCGGATAGGTCCCTTTATCCATAAACGAAACAAGAAGGTCATACGCCGGCCTCACAGCCGCGATGTTGGAAGAAATGCCTGTTATTGACGATCAAGATTCTTTCTACCGCTTAATGGAAAGGCGTCAGGCGGAGCCCACGAGACCTGCCAGCGCCAGTTCAAAAGTTTATGACGCTCTCCGTGCCGCCGGTCGCCGCGCCCGTAGCGCCGTCAGCAGCCTGCTCAGACGAGACGGCCTCTCCTCCAGGGTCCCAAACCCAACCTAAACAAACGATTTAGAGACAATCATGCGTGCCCCTACAACGGCCGAGCGCTACGACGCTCTTTCCGCGGAAACCATCGCCGAAATTCGTAAGACCCTGAAAGCCATTACCGTGCCTGTTCGCGCGGACAGTACGATTAAGAGCGCGGGCTTCTACTTTGGAAACAATGGCAAGCTTCTTATGCGGCTGATCGCCGTGGATGAAGCCGCTTCAAACGGCTTCACTGAATGGCCCAGCGCCCGAGGTACTTCAAATACGACACACAACATCCAGAGCACTCGCATTATCCTTGGTACGAGCCGGAAAATGCGGGCCATCGCCGAAGACAAGGACAACGCGGCTATCGCTGGCGATATCAAAGCGCTGCTCGGTCAATTTGCCATGGCGAATAGAGCGATTTCTTTAAAACTCGCCGATCTGAAGTTTTATAGAAACCAAGCCAAGCGCCAACGTAACAACGCTGCCGCGCCTCTCGCTGCCGCCGCTTAATTCTTTAAAATATCCACGCTGATGGTGACGGGCTTGCCGACGTAAGCATCCGACGCCCATTCGCCCGTGCCGACGTTGAAATCGCTGCGATTGATGGTGAGCGAGCCTTTGAAACGCGCGCCGTTCTTTTCCGGGGTGAGGGCGAAGGGCAGTTCCACAACTTTTTTTATACCTTTAATCGTTAGCTCACCTGTTACCGTGAAATAGCGGGTATTGGGAGCGGCCCCAGCCACGCTAGCCGCGGCAACTTTAGTCGCATGAAACGTGGCCTGCGGGTGTTTCTTCACATCGAACCAATCTTCACCCGGCAAGGCCTGATCGCGCTGCGCATCGCCGGTTTTGGCGGAAGCCATATCGATCACCGCGTCGATTTTCGCTTGCTCGGGCAAAGCGGGATCGAAATCCACGTTCGCGTGCCAAGCACCAAAACTGCCCGCGAAAGGCTGGCCGGTTTGGGTGCCGCTGAAACTTAGGCGGCTATTCACGTAATCAATGGTCCAAGCTTTCGCGTCGGCGATTCCGGCCCATAAAATTAATGCGGCGCATAGAATAAATCGCTTCATGCACGCTCTCCTCTTAACCAGCGCAGAGGTTTTTCAAGAAAGCGCGGCGTCATGCGGAACAGCACAATATCTTTCAAGAGAAAGTGGTGCTGCAGCGCCGCGCCGACATGAATCACCCATAGCGCGATCAGCGAATAGGCCAAATAGCCGTGCACGGTCGCGATTTGATGGGCTTTCTCCTTGGCATCGGGGAGATTTTCAAAGCCGGGAAGATGCGGCCACGGGAACAGCCAGAAGTAAAAGGTGGGAATTTTTAAGGGTGAAGCCGATACCAGCGCCCAGCCGCTGAACGGGATCATGAACATCAGCACGTAAAGCAAGAAGTGCACGATATTCGCCGCGACGCGCTGCCAGCCGGGCATCGGTGGCTCGGCCGGTGCCCCCGCCCCTAGCCGCCAGGCGATGCGCACGCAGGTAAGCAGCAGCACCGTAAGACCGATCGATTTATGCAATTGATAGAGCCACACCTTGGTTGGCCCCATTTCCAAAAACTGAAAGCTGAGGCCCATCGCAAGATTGGCGAGGATCAACACCGCCATGAGCCAATGCAGGCTCATGGCCACCGTGTGATAGCGGCGGATTTCCGCGGTCATGGTTTTTACTTGGCCGGCTTAGGCGCGGGCGCAGGTTCAGGCACGGCAGCCCCATCGGCTTTGTTGAACTCGGCGTCGAATTGGAACGTCACATCGTCGCCTACCATGGGAAGCCCCTGCAAAATGCCCCACAGCGAGCGTTTCAGCGTGCCGGCGGCGCTAAAGCCCAGCGTGGGCTTCTTCGACATCGGATGCTGGCCGTAACCTTGGAAAGTCACCGCCAGCCGCACGGGATGTGTCACGCCTAGCATGGTGAAATCACCTTCCACATCGTAGGTGGTAGGACCGGTGCGGGTAATCTTGGTGGACTTAAACGTTGCGGTTGGGAATTGCGCGGCCTTGAACCAATCGCGCAGCTCGCCTTCCAGTTTCGTGTTGTGGGTATCGACGCTCGCCATGTCGATGGAAACGCCAATACTGCTTTTAGCTTCCGAAGTGGGATCGAGATTGATCTTGGCGTCGAATTTATTGAAGCGTCCGTGGTAGAGCGAGAAGCCCAGATGATTGACGCGAAAATTGAGGCCGGCATGGCTTTCGTCCATAACGTAGGTGCCCGCGGGCGCGGCGGCGATATCGGTCGTGGGCGGGGGCGGCGGTTGCTGGGCTTGCGGCGCGGCGGTAGGCGGCGCGGGCGGCACCGGCATCGGCGGATTAGCGGCCAGCGCGGGCGCAGCGGCGAGAATCGAAATAAGCGCGAGAATGGAAAGGCGAAGGCCAAACATGGAAAACTCCTGCGGATGAGGAATTAAGGCGAGAGGGATTCACATAATGCCCTATTCCGCCCAAATCAAGGCGGCGCTTCGGAACGAACGTTTAGCCAATAAAAAACCCCTCTTCTTGCGAAGAGGGGTTTTGATTGAGTTAGCGCCGATTAGCTGCGCGGGGCCGTGGAAGCGGCATCCGCCTTCTTTTTAGCGCGGATTTGCTCCACAAGCTTTTTCATCTCGTCCAGGCTCATGGCGCCGGGCACCAGCTTATCTTCGAAGATAAAGGTAGGCGTGCCGCGCGCACCGATTTGATTGGCAAGGTCGAGGCTGGTGTCGATGCGGGCCTTTACTTCCGGGCCTTCCATATCCTTTTTCAGCTTGTCCTTATCGGCGCCCGCCTTCACGGCAAGATCCATGATGGTGGCATCGTCGAGACCGCCCTTATGCGCCATCAGCGCTTCGTGCACCGGCTTATATTTGCCTTGCATCTCGGCGGCGAGCGCGGCTTTGGCGGCGGTCTTGGAACTGTCGGAAAGAATGGGCATCTGTTTGTAGATGAGCTTTACATCTTTCTCGCTTTTCACGAGATCGAGCAGCGGATCATGCACCTTTTTGCAATAACCGCAGTTGTAATCGAAAAATTCCACGATCTGGATCGTGCCCTTGGGATTGCCTTCCACGGGATCCTTGGCATCGAACAGCTTATCTTTCAGTTTGATGACCGCTTCGGCCGATTTCTTATCGGCTTCTTCGGCCTGCTTCTTTTGATAGGCCGTGGCGGCATTGACGATGATCTCGGGGTTTTTCTCGAGCACCTCGCGCACGATTTTTTCGATTTCGGATTTCTGCGCGTCGGTAAGCGCGGGCGCATCGGCGGCGAAAGCGGGAGCGCTAAGCGCTAAAAAGGCGGCAGCAAGAACAAGAGGACGGAAAATGGCCATTGGTGTCTCCGGTTAGGGGCTTATTAGGTGAGGATCGTATCCTAATAAGGCGAAATTAAAGAGGGTTTAACTAGTCCTCATCCTCTTCATTTTGCCGTGCTTCCTTGATGATATCTTGCGATCTTAACGCATAAGGCGACCCTTTCGGCAGCGTTTTTAACGCGCGCTCGGCCCATTTGCGGGCGGAGCCATTCTCGGCCCGGGCCAGCGCCTCTTCCGCCAGAGAATACGAAACCATGCCCTCTTGCTTCTTCTCGCCCCAAGCGGTGGCTAAGAAACGCCAGGTGGATGGTTCATGCGGTTCGGTCTTAAGCGAGAGCTGAAGCTGGCGAATGGCTTCATCAACTAGCGACGCATCGTGCAGTTCGATCAACACATGGCCATAGGCCGAATGCAGCAGTCCGGCCTCGGGCAGCAGGGTGACCGCACGCTTATAATGGGGTTCGGCTTCTTTCACGCGGCCAGCCTCGAATAAAATTTGTCCTATCTGTTCATGGAAGAAGGGATTGTTTGGCTCTTCCTTAAGCAAGCCGTTCATCAAGCGCAGCGCGTCTTCCGTGTCGCCCTTGCGGTAATGCGCGATGGCACGGGCATAACGCGCCGAAACGCGCGCGTCCTTCTCGCCATAGCGCAACAGCGCCGCATCGGGCTGGAGATAACCCAGCAATTTGGCCTTCATGCGCGCGTGCTCTTCGGCGAGATCGGGCGGGCTTGGCAGATTGCTAAGCGGCGATTGCTCCACATGCGTGCGCACCGCATCAATACGATCCTGCGTGAGCGGATGGGTGCGCGCGTATTCCACCTGGCGGTCCACCGGCAGCGTTTCTTGCGCGCCGAGTTTTTGCAAAAACTCGAGTAGGCCTTTCGAGGAAATTTTCGATTGATCCATGAAGCGCATGCCCGCGGCGTCGGCCGAGCCTTCTTGCGCGCGGGTGAAGCTCAGCATCGAGCGCATGGCAATTTGCTGCCCGCCGGTAATCACCGCCGCGCCCGCGTTAGGGTTGCCGCTAGCGATCGCCGCGCCCACACCTAGCACCATGCTCAAAATCGCCTGAGCCGAGGCGTTTTTCATCGCCGACGAGCCGCGTGTGAGATGCCCGCCCGAAATATGGCCGGTTTCGTGCGCGATCACGCCGGTGAGCTGGCCGGCGTTGTCTGTCGCTTGTAATAGGGCAGTATGCAGAAAGATGTTCATGCCGCCCGCCACATAGGCGTTCAGCGTGGCATCGCGCACCATGATGATCTGGACCGAGCCGGGGTTAAGACCCGCCGCGAGAAAAATCGGGTTGGCAAGATCGTGCAGGGTTTTTTCGATCTCCACGTCGCGGATGACCGACATGGCCTTGCCTTCCTGGGCGGAAGAGTTGAGCGGCAGGAAAAGGAAGAGCGCGAGAAGAAAAGCGGCGATGGCGCGGAGCGTGATCATAGGTTCATCGCCGGGGTTAGGCATGATTTAGAAGGCCATAAAATCACGGCTGAATTAAGATAAACCTTAAGCGCCGGTAAGCTTGTTCCACCAGCCACCCTTCTTTTTCTCCGGGTTGGTATCGAGGCCTTGATCCGCCACGGTGGGTGGCGGCGCGGGTGGGGCCGGAGGCGGTGTATAAGCCGGTGGCGCCGATTGACGCGGCGCTTGCGGCTCCTGCCGCTGTTCATGACGCGGTTCCTGACGGTGTTCCTGGCGATACTCCTGACGCGGCGGTGGAGCCGGAGGAGGCGCTGGCGGTGCCACATAATCCCTGCCCTCACGCGGCGTGGTATCGAGCTCGAACACGCTGCCCGGCGCTTCGACCGGCGCGCTAAAGAGATGCTGCTGCGGATGGCGAGGGCCACCGCCGCCTTGATAATTCGGATTGCCGCCACGATTGAAGTTGCGGTCGCCGCCCCGATCTCCACGTTCGCCACGGTTGCGATCCCGATCACGGAAGCGGTCGCGTCCGCCACGAGGACCGCGATCACCGCGATCGCCCCGGTCACGGCGGAAATCGCCGCGGCCTTCGCGCCGGAAATTATCGCGCGACCTAAAATCGCCTTGCGGCGCGAAATTATCCTGCGGAATGAAATTTTCCTGCCCATCACCGGGAAGTTCGCCCGACGGCGCGACATTGCCGTTCGGCTCGCCTTCGCCAACTTCCAGCGGGAAGCCGCCGGCATGTTGAGGCGCTCCACCCGGAACATAATTCTCGCGGAAACGATCGCCGCCTTCGCGGGTGCCGCCGCTACCGCCACGGCGCCTGCCGCCACGGCGGCCACGGCGCCGGCGCGGACGATCGCCGCCCTCGCCAAAGCCTTGCTCGGGGCGAGCGCCGCCACCTTCTTCACCCATGCCTTCTTCGCCGGGCGCACGCGGCATGAAATCTTCTTGGCCTTCACCCTCGCCTTCCTCGCTGGTACGGCGCGGCGGCGGACGGTCATCGGCGATGGAAAGATTGATCGGCACCTGCTCTTCGGCTTTCTTGCCGCGCACGCGTTCGATCGGGAATTCGGGCGGGATCACGTCATCCTGGTTGCGGATGCGCACATTCATCCCGTAGCGCTTTTCGATGCTGGTGAGGGCATCGCGCTTGTTATTGAGAATATATTGCGCCGCCTGGGTCGGGATGCTGATCACGATCTCGGACGCCGATTGCTTGATGCCCTCTTCTTCCAGCGCATGCAACGCAAGCAGCGCGGTGGATTCCACCGTGCGGATATTGCCGGTGCCATGGCAATGCGTGCATTTCTCGAAATTCAAGTCGAGCAGACTGGGACGCAAGCGCTGGCGCGAGAGTTCCATCAAGCCGAAATGCGAGATGCGGCCGATTTGCAGACGCGCGCGGTCATGCCGCATCGCTTCTTTCAAGCGGCGTTCGACCGCGTGATTGTTGCGGCTGTCTTCCATATCGATGAAGTCGATCACAATCAACCCGGCCAAGTCGCGCAGGCGCAGCTGGCGCGCCACTTCGTCGGCGGCTTCCAAATTGGTGCGCGTGGCGGTTTCTTCGATGTTGCGCTCGCGCGTGGAGCGGCCCGAGTTCACGTCGATCGCGACCAGCGCTTCGGTCTGGTTGATCACGATATAGCCGCCACTGCGCAGACGCACGGTGGGCGAATGCAGCGCGTTGATCTGGTTTTCCACCTGGTAGCGGAAGAACAAGGGGATCACCGGGTCTTGGTAATGAATGATGCGCTCGGCATGGCTTGGCATCAGCATGCCCATGAATTCATGGGCGCGATTGTAGCCTTCCTCGCCTTCCACCAGCACGGTTTCGATATCCGGCGTGTAAAGATCGCGGATCGCCCGCTTGATCAGATTGGCTTCTTCGTAAATCAGGCAGGGCGCGATGGAATTGAGCGTGAGCTCGCGAATGCTATCCCACAGGCGCAGCAAATATTCCAAATCGCGCTTCACTTCGACTTTGCCGCGCTCGATGCCGGCGGTGCGCAGAATAACCGCCATGCCGTCGGGCGTTTCCAGGTCCGACAGCAATTCCTTCATGCGGCGGCGGTCTTGCATATTGGTGATCTTGCGCGACACGCCCCCGCCTTTGCCGGTGTTGGGCATCAGCACGCAATAACGGCCCGCGAGCGAAAGAAAGGTGGTGAGCGCCGCGCCTTTGTTGCCGCGCTCTTCTTTCACCACTTGGATCAGCATGATCTGGCCGCGCTTGATCACTTCTTGGATTTTATAGCGGCGGATGAAGCGGCGGCGGCGCTGTTGCTCGCGATGGCGCTCGATTTCGGTATCGCCGCCCACACTTTCCACCGGCACGGGCTCGGCGGGAGCGCCTTCGGCCACCATTTCAGAAGCAGGATCGGCACTTACCGGTTCATCTTCTAGCGGTTCACCGTCTTCCTGCGCGGACTCTTCTGCAAAATCGCCTTCCGGCTCATCGGCCGTGAAGGGCTCGGTGATCAACCCGCTTTCGGGCGCGCCTAAGCCGATGGCAGGCGGCAGCGCGCTTTGCGTGATATGGGATTCCTCGATCTCTTCATCCACGAACGGTGCGTTGGTGTCTTCTTCGGGCTGCGCCGCCGCCTCTTCCGGGAACGGCACGTAGGGCTGATCATCCTGCTGCATCTGCGCCGCGCGTTCTTCGGCGATGGCGGCTTCCAGCTCTTGCCGGTCGGCAATCGGGATGCGGTAATAATCGGGATGAATTTCGGTGAAGGCTAAAAAGCCGTGGCGGTTGCCGCCATATTCCACGAAGGCCGCCTGCAGCGACGGTTCGATGCGCACAACCTTGGCAAGATAGATATTGCCTTTAAGCTGCTTGCGGCTGAGGGTTTCAAAATCAAATTCGTCGAGGCGGCGCCCATCCACGACCGCAACCCGCGTTTGCTCGGGGTGGATCGCGTCAATCAACATACGTTTAGCCATACCTAACTCCCTGGTGGGAGCCCGCTCTGCCGAATTGGCGTGTTGAAGCGAACGTCCCTTAAAGGGGCGCTAGCCAGCGTCCTTATTTTGGCGATGGAAGCAAAACCGGCGCGGCGCGCCCTACAACTGCCCCTCAAACCAACCCGCAGGAGATAAAAGCTGCGAAGCTAAGCGAGAGACAAAACCTTGTTCATCATGAAATCTATCGCGCCATTCCCGGGATTGGGCGGTTCCAAAGCTTTGATTTTTCTATCAAAACTCAACCTCGGCGCGAGGAAAACCTCATGACCATCGCAGGTGCCATAATAAGCGAGAGCCCTCCCCGATTGCAACCGCAAATTACTTGCCTTGCGCTGGGCAAAATCTTGAGGCAAATCAGCGCGGTGGTGTTCGACTCAAATTTTACGCCTTAAAACCGAGCCGAAAAACCTTTTATCCCTGCATTTACGGAAGCTTATGCGCTTTCTTTCCTGGGTTTTCTCGATCGGCGTGCTGCTGCTGATCGCCGGCATCGGCTCCGGCTTCTGGGTCTTGAACCAGTATAGCCAGAATTTGCCCGATTTTAAGGTGCTCAAAGATTACGAGCCGCCGATTTTGAGCCGCGTTTATGCCGGCGACGGGCGCTTGCTGGCTACCTTCGCCGCCGAGCAGCGCATCTTCGTGCCGATTCAGAATATTCCCCAGCGCGTGAAAGATGCGTTCCTTTCCGCCGAGGATAAAGATTTTTATATCCATCCCGGCGTCGACGTGATGGGCATCGCGCGCGCCATTCTCACGAACATTCAGAATATCGGCAGCGACAAGCACCCTTACGGCGCCTCCACCATCACGCAGCAAGTGGCTAAAAATATGCTGCTGACGAATGAAGTCTCGATCACCCGCAAGATTAAGGAGGCCATTCTCGCTTTCCGCATCGAGAGCGTGCTGAACAAGGACCGCATTCTCGAAATCTATTTGAACCAGATTTTCCTAGGCAACCGCTCTTATGGCGTGGCCGCCGCTTCGTTGAATTATTTCAATAAACCGCTCGATGAGCTCACGGTGGCGCAAGCCGCGTTCCTTGCCGCGCTGCCCAAGGCGCCTAGCAATTATAATCCGGCCACGCGAAAAGAGGCCGCGGTCGGCCGGCGCAATTGGGTGATCGGCCGCATGCTGGAAGATAACAAGATCACCGCCGCCGAGGCTAAAGCCGCGCGCGCCGAGGCGCTGGAAACCAAAGTGCGCGGGCCGGAAGAATCCGTGCGCGCCGATTACTACGCCGAGGAAGTGCGCCGCGAGCTGGTGGAGGCCTATGGCAATATCAGCTTGCTGAACGATGGCTACACCATCCGCACCAGCCTTGATCCCAAGCTGCAAGGCTACGCCGACAAAGCGTTGCGCCGCGCGCTGCTCAGCTACGATCAAAGCCGCACCGGCTATCGCGGCGCGGTGGCGCACCTCACCACCATGGAAGATTGGGTGAAGCAGCTTAACCGCGTGGATACGCCGCCGGGCAGCGATGGCTGGTTGCTTGCCGTGGTGCTTGAGAGCGATTCCAAAGAGGCGGAGATCGGCTTTGAAGACGGCAGCAAAGGCACTCTTCCCTTCGCCAATATGAAATGGGCGCGGAAAGAAATTTCGCCGCGGCGCTATGGCGCCTACCCCAAAGGCGTGAGCGACGCGCTGAAAGTGGGCGATGTGATCCTGGTCGAGAAAGAAAAAAGCAAAGACGAAAAAACCACGCGCTATAAATTGCAGCAGGTGCCGAAAATTCAGGGCGCGTTCGTGGCGATGGACCCCCATACCGGCCGCGTGCTGGCGCTGGTGGGCGGATTTTCGGAACGCGCCAGTGCTTTCAACCGTGCTACGCAAGCGCAACGCCAGGTGGGATCGGCCTTTAAGCCGTTCGTCTATCTCACGGCGCTCGATAACGGCTTTACGCCTTCCAGCTTGATCAACGACGCGCCGGTGGAGCTTAGCCAAGGACCCGGTCTGCCGATGTGGCGGCCGGAAAATTTCGACGGCGATTACCTAGGCCCGCTCACCCTACGGCGCGCGCTGGAAAAATCGCGCAACGTGGTCACTGTGCGCCTGGCGCAAGCGGTGGGCATGGATAAAGTGGTGGAAACCGCCAAAAAATTCGGCGTGGTCGACGACATGCCGCATTATTTGGCGTTTGCCTTGGGCGCGAAAGAGACCACGCCGCTGCGCCTCACCGCCGCTTACGCCATGATCGCCAATGGCGGCAAGAAAATCAGCCCCAGCTTCATCGACCGCATTCAAGACAACCGCGGCCAAACCATTTGGAAACATGACCGCCGTCCCTGCGATAAATGCCGCGATACGGAATTCACTAAAGATACGCCGGTGCCCGCCGTGCCGGATACGCGTGAGCAAATCAACGACCCGCGCACCATATACCAAATCACCTCGCTGATGCAGGGCGTGGCTACGCGCGGCACGGCGGCGAGCCTCGGCTCGCTAGGCCGCACGCTGGCTGGTAAAACCGGCACCACCAATGAGAGCAAGGATGTGTGGTTCGTCGGCTTCTCGCCCAATCTCGTGGCGGGCGTGTTCATTGGTTATGACGATCCGCAGCCGCTGGGCGAGCGCGAAACCGGCGGCTCGGTCTCGGTGCCGGTGTTCAAGGAATTCATGGAACAGGCGCTGGCAAATGTGCCCGATCAGCCCTTCCGGGTGCCGCCCGGCGTGCAGCTTGTTCGCGTCGATCCCGCGACCGGCCGCCCGCCGGCAGGCGAAGACGCGCGGGTGATTTTAGAAGCGTTTTTGCCAGGCACCGATCCGGAATCCTCGCAAGCTTCGGTGCTAGGCGGCGGGGCAGTTCCCATCGCCACGGATGAAGAAGGCATGGAGGAAATCGCACCGGGTGTGATGCGGGATGAATACGGCTCCTCGCCTTATCCAACTTATAATTCCGGCGTGCAGCAAGCGCCGCCGAACCGCGCGCATTATTACAATCAAGTGCCGCCGCCGAGCGCCTATCCGCCGAATTACCCAGCCGAACGCCGCCCGCCGCCGGGTTATGAACCTGGGCCGGAGCCGGATACCGGCACGGGTGGGATTTATTAAGATTAACAGCTCTGCCAATTACAACTGATAGACACTTTCCATTTCTGTTTTCTAATTCTACTATTCACGACATTCTTCAAATTCATTGAGGGCATCCATGAAAAAGATCGAAGCAATTATCAAGCCTTTCAAACTCGAGAGCGTACGTGATGCTTTAAAGGAATTTGGAATAAACGGTATGACTGTTACCGAAGTTAAGGGATATGGCACTCAAAAAGGCCATACCGAAATGTATCGGGGATCAGAATATTTTGTTAATTTCCTTCCTAAACTTATGATTCATGTTTATGTGAACGATGAAAAACTAGATAAAACAATTGATGTAATTCGTGAGGCAGCTGTTACTGGCCAAATCGGCGACGGAAAAATTGTTGTGTTTAATATCGAAGAAGCCGTGAGAATTCGCACAAACGATCGCGGAGCGGCCGCCATCGATCCTGCCCCAAAATAATATTATTCATCTCTCATTTATAACCCTCCGCTAGATTTCCGCACCCGCAGAAATATACGATAGGTGTTATGCTCCATCCCGACCTTCTCCTCCAAGCCTACGCCTCCGGGCTTTTTCCGATGGCGGATAATGCCGAGGATGAAGAGGTTTTCTGGGTCGATCCGCAAGAGCGGCTGATCCTTCCGCTCGATACCTTTCATGTTCCGGCCCGCCTCGCCCGCAGCGTGCGCAAGGGTGAATATGATATTTCGGTCAATCGCGCGTTTCCCGACGTGATCAAGGCCTGCGCCGCGCAGCCGCGCCAAAATGATAAAACCTGGATCAACAAAACCATCCAAAATTCTTATATCAACTTGCACAAGCTTGGTTTCGCGCATTCGGTGGAAGCGTGGGAAGGCGGCAAACTCGTGGGCGGGTTATACGGCGTGAGCCTGGGCCGGGCGTTCTTCGGCGAAAGTATGTTCTCCACCGCGCGTGATGCCAGTAAAATCGCGTTGGTGCATTTAGTTGCGCGGCTGACCCGGCAAAATTACACGCTGCTGGATTCCCAATTCTACAACCCGCATTTGGTGCAATTCGGCGCGGTGGAAATTCCGCGCGCGGCCTATCACTCGGCCTTGGGGGCGGCCTTATCGGGCGAGGCTTTCTTTGGGGAAGACGCGGGCTTTACCGCCGAGCGCTCTTTGGCGGAGGCGTTTTTGCAATCCAGAACCCAAACGTCGTAATTGGGATGCTCGAGCGCCGAAAGCGCGGGGCTCGAGGCAAACATCCAGCCGCGGAACAGCACTTCCATGTCTTTATTCTGGTAGCGGGTGTCGCGCACCTCGACATAGGCGGCGGCTTCCGGCAAATCTTCCGGCGGTGTTTTGCGGCAGGCCTTCACCACCACTTCGAGCGGGCCGAATTGGAACGGCTTGCCCACGGCAACGTCGAGCGTTTGCACGCGCGCATTCATTTTATCGAGATCTTGCAGCACCGCCGTGCTGTAATCGTCGAAATGCTGCTTGGTTTCGAGTTTTGGCGGCGTTACGGGTTTTTGCAGCACTAATTTCTCGCCTTCCGGTTTCGGCAGCTCCTGTTTCTCTATTTTCTCTATTTCAGGCTTTGCTGGTTCCGCCGCCTTTTCTTCGGCCGCAGGCGCTTCTTCCTCTTCCTGGGCATGCAGCGGCACGGCGAAAGCCAGCGCCGCCGCTAGAAAAAGCGCGATAAACCGGGGCCAAAAAATCATTGCGGCGGCTTGGCGGGTACTTCGGGCAATTTCGCCTCGCCCGGCTGAACAGGCACGGTCGCTGGCGGCACGATCGAAGGCGTGGCGATTTGTCCGGCATTGCCGCCTGGCGCCTTGCTCTCGCCACCCGCGCCGCCGCCGGAAGGCTTGTTATAAATCAGCTGACCGATGAGATCATCAAGGCGCATCGGCGGCGTGGTATGCGTGAGACGGCCTTTGCCGTCGGTCGTCAGCATCTCGTCTTCCACGCCCACTTCCAGCGAAAGGTATTTTCCGCCGAGCAAGCCTTCCGAGGCGACTTGGGCGTTGGTGTCGATCGGCAGTTTGATTTCCGAGGCAACGGTGAAATGCACCGCCGCGCGGTAAGTGTTTTTATCGAGCACGATATCGCGCACCGAGCCCACCAGCACGCCATTCATGCGCACATCGGAACCGGCTTTGAGGCCGTCGATACGGTCGAATTCCGCCGTCACCACATAACCTTCCTTAGCCTTGCCCATATCGGCACTGTTATAGGCGAAGCCTAGGAACACGGCGGCGGCCAGCAGCACCACGGCGCCGAGCACGGTTTCGATCATATTGCGGTTCATAGCTTCCTCTTCGTTACGTTGAATTATTTCCGTGATGCGCTTGGGCTCCAGGCTTCGTAATCGCCCGTCGCTTTATCGCGCCGTCCACCCTTCGCCGCCATGCCCGGCGGCAAATAGGCTTGGTCGCTGAATGTCAGGTTCGGATGATGCGGCTTCATCCATGGTTTGTGAAACTCGCCTTCCTCAGGCAGCGGCTGATCCATGGTGTAGTGCAGCCAGCCATGCCATTCGGGCGGAATTTGGGACGCTTCGGGGCGGCCCTTATACATGATCCAGCGCTTCTCGCGGCGGCCCTTAGAGGGATTTTTTTCGCGGTAATAGCAATTACCCATGCGATCGGTGCCTATCTTCTCGCCGCCGAAGCGCGTGAAGAGCTGCGTGCCCACATGGGAGATTCTAGCGATGAGCGAGAAAGGTTCGGAGATAGCGGCCATGACTCAGCAACGGATGAAGACGGTTTATTTAGCGGTTTTTGGAGCCATCGCAAAGCGCGGCGCGCGAACCTAATAAAACTGGGGATATTTGTTCGGCTGCGGTTTCATCACCCTAACTTTTGTGGCAAAGATTTCAAGCCCCTATCCTCCTTGGCCTTGCCGGATTTCCATGCGTATCGAGCGGCTGCTCACCCAAAAAGACCATAACGTGTATGAAGGGGCGGAATGGATCACGCTCGCTTTCGACGCATCCGAGCCGGAAGAAGAGATTGAAAATTTAGCCGGGCTGATCACGATCCCTTCGTCGTTTGGCCGCCGCGCCGCAGCCAGCCTCAAGAAATATGCGCTCTTTGCCGAGGCTGTTCCTTCCGATGTGAAGGGCGTGGAGGAAAACACCGTTCCCTCCTGGCTCTGGCGCCGCCAAGCGAGCGCGGCATCCGATGCCACGGTGACCGAACATAGCGCGCAGCAAGTTTTCAACCGCTTCGCCGGTGCGCTTTGCTATCAGGGCTGGAAGCGCGGCTTCTTTAACCGCGAGGCGGATCTTCAAGCCTTCTACGATGAAATTCGTTCCATGCTTGTGGGCGGTTTTGCCGTGCCCGACCTCAAGATTTTGCAAGAATTCGGCGTGGATTGGGCTTATGGCATGCAAACGGAAGCTTTGCCTTCCGAAAATCTCGGCGGGCAATATCCCACGATTGCCAATCCCGCCGCGCAAAAAGCCTGGGGCCTGAACGGCGCGCTCGATGAAAAACCCGAACACTACGTGGTATTAAACCTAACCGCCTTTCGGCGTGATGATGGACAGCTTAACAGCGCATTGCTGCGTCATGCCGCGAAAATCTGGGCGCTGGCGCTGCATATCATCTGCGAGGAAGAGGAAATGCGCGGCGCCCTCACCGTCACCGATTTCGGCGCGCTGTTGATGGCGCAAGCCATTCCCTATGGATCGGAAGCCGCCAAGCAATATGGCGCGGCGATCTTGGCGCTGATTACCGCGAGCGCGCTCAGCGCCTCGGCGCAGCTGGCGCAGGAAAAGGGCGAGAACCAAGAACACGCGCTCCTGCGCGATGAGTTGATCGTCTTACTGGAACGGCAAGAACGCGCGGTTTCAGGCAATGGCAGCATTTTTGGCGGTCTTCCCATCCCTTTTGCTTTAAAGCCAAACACCGCGCCTGATCTGGCTTTGGTAGCCGATGCCCGCAAGCTGTGGCATCAAACGGTGGAAGCGGCGAAAAAATCCGGCCTGCGCTGCTTCTATGTGAGCGGCATTTTCCCCACCCCGCGCGAAGATGAATGGCTGGAAGTGGAAAGCCATGGTATCGCGCCCTTGCCCACGCATTTGATTTGGAAATGGGGCATGGACGGTGCCTTCACGCGTGAAATCTCACCCGCGATCCCCGAGGCCTTGGCCAAATTGGGTTACGATCCCGACGACGTAACACGCATCGCCCGGCATGTAAGCGGTGGCGGCAATTTGAAAGACGCGCCGGGCGTGAACCACGCCGCGCTTTACCTACATGGTTTCGATAATGCCGCCATCGCGCGCCTCGAAGAGGCTTTGGCGCATGCGCTCACCCTGCGCCATGCCTTTACGCCTTGGGTTTTGGGGGAGGAATTCTGCACCCATAAGCTGGGCTTATCGGCCGAAACTATCCGCGAGCCGGGATTTGACCTGCTTTCGCATCTTGGCTTCACCGCGCAGGAAGTGCGCGCCGCCAACCGGCACTTGTTTGGCCATCATACTCTGTTCGGCTCGGGTGTGATTAAACCCGAGCATGAAGATATTTTCCTCACCTTGCGCGCCAATGGCGAAGATGACCGTGCCGTGAGCGCTTCGGCGCAAATCGGAATGCTGGCCGCGTTGCAACCCTATCTGTTAGGCCCGCTGGATTATCATTTGCTGCTGCCTTCGGATTATTCGGCCAAGGAGGTATCGGAGCTCTATGCCGAGGTGTTCCAATCCGGCCTGCGGCAAATCGTTTGGTTGATCGATCCCGCTTGGATACGCGCGAGCGAACCAGAAGCTGCCCCCGCTCCGGTCGTGGAAACCGTGGTTGCCGCCGCCGTTTCCGAAGCGCCGCGGCGCAAGCGCCTGCCCGAACGGCGCAAAGGCTATACCCAGCGTGCCATTATCGGCGGGCATAAGCTGTATTTGCGCACCGGCGAGTATGAAGACGGCAAGCTCGGCGAGATTTTCATCGACATGCATAAAGAAGGCGCGGCCTTCCGCTCGCTGGTGAATAATTTTGCGATCGCGGTGTCGGTCGCGCTGCAATATGGCGTGCCGCTGGAAGAATTCGTTGAAGCTTTCACCTTCACCCGTTTCGAGCCCTCGGGCACGGTGGAAGGCAACGACATGATCACCATGGCCACCTCGGTGCTCGATTATATCTTCCGCGAGCTCGCGATCTCGTATTTAGGCCGCGAGGATTTGGCGCAAGCCGGCCATGCCGATCTGGCGCCCGACACGCTGGGCCGCGGCCATCGCGAGGGTGATCTGCCTTCCACCGGATCGGAAGCGGCGCGCGCCGCGCAAAAACTGATCCGCAAAATCGCCAGCAAAGGCTATGTACGGGCGAAGTTCGAGACGAGCGAGAGCTAAAGATTCTCTCTAACCGCTTGAAACCACGGCAAAAACCGCTGAAATCCGCTTGACGCCCTCCCCGCCTTGTCGCTTAAACTATTGAAGTGCCTTGAGAATCCCTGCAGCGTTGCTGCGCGGTAAAATATGGCACGGCCTTCAAGGAGGCGTTGATGACACGCTCTGATTTGGTTCAGAAACTGGCCGAAAAAAATCCGCATCTCATGCAAAAAGATGTGGAGCGCATCGTCAATACGATTTTTGATGAAATCACGGTAGCGCTGGCGCGCGGCGATCGCGTCGAACTGCGCGGCTTCGGCGCTTTCTCGATTAAAAAGCGCGAGGCGCGTTCGGGCCGCAATCCCCGCACCGGGCAAACGGTTTCGGTCGCCGAGAAAATCGTGCCCTTCTTCAAAACCGGCAAACAGCTGCGCGACCGCCTCAACGGCAAAGAAGGCAATCCGGCCGACGACTAAACCTGGCGGCTATGAAGTTTCTTTCTTCGATCCTTGCCCTGCTTCTGATTATCGTCAGCGTGGTTTTCGCGGTGAATAACCGCGCGGTCATCGCGCTTGATCTATGGCCCGCTCCTTACACCCTGAACGCGCCGGTTTATATCGTCACCGTCGGCTGCTTTTTCGTGGGCTTTTTCCTGGGCGCGCTGATTTTCTGGCTCTCGGGCTTGGGCCCGCGCTGGCAGCGACGGTCGCTCGCGAAAGAGACCGAGCGCCTTAAAACCGCGCTGCAAGAAGAGCGCAGCAAAAACACTACCGCTTACCCGCGCCTTGAAGGATAATGGGGGTATGAACTCCCGCATTTTCTGCGCCGTCGATACCGCAACCCTGTCCGAGGCCGTGAAACTGGCCGGCGACCTGCGCGAGCAGGTGGCGGGCCTCAAGCTTGGCCTTGAATTCTATTCCGCCAATGGTCCGGAAGGCGTGAAGGCGATTCACGCCAAAGGCTTGCCGGTTTTTCTTGATCTGAAATTGCACGACATTCCCAACACCGTGGCGGGCGCGATCAGCGCGCTGGTGCCGCTGGGGCCCCATTTTGTCACCGTGCACGCCTCGGGTGGCCCCGCGATGCTTAAGGCCGCGGCGGAAGCCGCGCGCAAGGGCGGTGGCTCCCGGCCTAAGCTTTTGGGCGTGACCATGCTCACCAGCCTCGATGCCAACGATATGAAGGTGATCGGGCTGGAGCCTGATCCCTCCGCGCAGGTGCTGCGTTTGGCCATGCTGGCGCGCGAATGCGGCCTCGACGGCGTGGTCTGCGCCCCCACCGAGATCGAATTGCTCCGCCGCGAGCTGGGCAAGGATTTTATCCTGATGGTTCCCGGCATCCGCCCGCAAAGCGCGGCGGCGAACGATCAAAAACGCGTGATGACGCCCAAGGAGGCGGTACAGGCAGGTGCAACCTATTTGGTGATTGGCCGCCCGATCACGCAAAAGCTCGATCCCGGTGCAGCCGCCGCGGCGATCAACGCGGAAGTGGCGTAAATCAACGCAATCCGGCGCGGCGCTGATTAGCTTGAACCACCCTAGGTTTTGGCCGGAAAGGATGCGCCGTGCGCTTCGCGCGGTCACGTTTGGTAACCTGACTACGATGGGCTTGCGCCGTGGCCGGTGGAGAAGAAAAAGTATTTTCTAAGGGGGAGACTTCGCCGGGCCAGGAAAATTGATTATCTGTGCCTTGCGCCGCAGAGAAATGAGTGACAAAGCCGCAAGCACCAATTCCGGCATAATTTGAAACGCGCTCAACAAGGCCGAGCAGAACAAAGCGGTTAGCAATTTTCTTTGCGACTGGACCGCCGGAATCACCCATGCAAGCGCTTGCGCTGATGGATTGCCCTTTCCACTTCACATCGACTAGCCCTCGTTGCGTGGCATTGAAGATTAGATGGGCTTCTTTTGCACCGGCCGAATGCATTCTTTCTGCTTCGACTGCCGCGCCAAATCCTGCAATCGTCACCGGGCCATCCACCCTCCCCCCTTGAATAGCGATAGGCTGGTAGGATTTCGGCAAAGGCCTTTTTAACTTCAGACGATAATGCGCGCCCGAGCGTGCGCGGTCGACTACCTGGATTTTTCCAGCATTAGTAATAATTTGAAGATCCTCATCTTTATGCTTCTCGACGCAGTGCTCGACCGTAAGAATTTCATCGCGCGCGACCACGGTGGCGGTGCATAAAAGATTTGTTCCTACCAGCTTGACCATGTGCTTGCTGATTGCACCAGCCGCCTGGCCCCGCATAACAGCTTGGGCATCGTCGCTGGAAGAAACAACAGCTGGAAGCGCACTCGCAAAAGCGAGTGCGATCGAGGTTTTGCGGTCAAGCCTGGGGGGCATGGAAGACCTAAATATACGTTGATTCCGAAATAAGCATCTCGTATTTGCCTCGCGTCGAGCAAGAACGAATTGGTTTCATTAGCAATTTAGGCAGATCCCTCTCCCGAAAGATGAAAGGAGTGCTATATTCTTAAGATGGCCAACGCGGTTCAGGTTAAAATTTGCGGGATTAAGACGAAAGAAGCGCTGGAAGCCGCCGTGCAGAACGGCGCTTCCTATGTCGGCTTTAACTTTTACCGCTCTTCGCCGCGCTACGTATTTCCAGATCAAGCCGCGCAGCTGGCCAAGCTGGTGCCGGGCAAGGTGAAGATCGTGGCGGTAATGGTTGATCCGGAAGACCAATTGCTCGACGACATTTTTGAGCGCTTCACGCCCGATCTGATCCAGCTGCACGGCAAGGAAACGCCGCAACGGGTGGCCGAGATTAAATCGCGCTATCGCGTGGAAGTGATCAAGGCGCTGCCGATCAGCGAAGCCAAGGATTTCGACAGGGTTAAAGACTATGAAGCGGTGGCCGACCGGCTGCTGTTCGACGGCAAGCCGCCCACCAACTCGGCTTTGCCGGGCGGCAATGCGCTGACTTTCGATTGGAAGCTGATGCAAGGCCAGAAAATCGCCAAGCCCTGGTTCCTAGCGGGCGGCCTCACCCCCAAGAACGTGAAGGAAGCGGTGGAGCTTTCCGGCGCCAGCGCAGTCGACATGGCCTCGGGCGTGGAAACCGCGCCGGGTGAGAAGAGCCCCGCGCTGATCAAGGAAGTGCTTGGCCTATTCTCTTAGCCGTATGTCCCCGCGAAGGCGGGGACCCCATTTAGGAAATGAACAAATGGGATGCCCGCCTGCGCGGGCACATACATATCTTTATTTCCGCGTAAACTTGCCCCAATTGGCGGGGCATGATGCCTGCGCTATAGTCCCCTTCCCCCGTTCCAAGGATCCCGCCATGACCAATCCCCTCCTTACCGTTGCGATGACCATCGTTCTTGCCATCGGCCTTGTGATGGGCGGTGGCGCGATTGGGCAAGGCCTCAAGGATTTCCGGCGCGGCGACCGCTCGGTCGAGGTCAAGGGCCTGGCCGAGAAGGAAGTGAAGGCCGATTTGGGGCTTTGGAACCTGCGCTACACCGCCACCAGCAATGATTTGCCCTCGCTGCTCACCAAAATCGACAACGACACCAAGGCGATCACGGCGTTTTTGAACAAAGCGGGATTTAAGCCGGAAGAAATCATTCCCCAACGCACCGAAGTGATCGATTTGCTGGCGCAGCAATACCGCAACCAGGGCGCGGAGCAGAGCCGCTTCCTTATTTCAGGCAATATCCTGGTGCGCTCGACCCAGATAGACGCGATGGACAGAGCCGCCAGCCAAACGGGCGAGCTTGCCCGCCAAGGCGTGGTGCTGGATAGCACCAACACCACCTACAACGTGCCCTATTACCTGTTCACCAAGCTCAATGACATCAAACCCGCGATGATCGCCGAGGCCACGCAAGGCGCGCGGGCGGCGGCCGAGCAATTCGCCAAGGATAGCGGCGTGAAGGTGGGCGCGATCAAACGCGCGACGCAAGGCTATTTCAGCATTCTGCCGCGCAACCAAACCCCCAACGCCGAGGAAGCCCGCGAGATCAGTAAAATCGTGCGGATCGTCACGACTGTGGAGTATGGGCTGGGGGATTAAGCCGTTTAACCAAGGAGCCTTCATGCTTGCGCGCCCGATAAAAACCGCTGCCGCCTGTTTCGCGCTGATGCTGCTGGGCGCCTGCGCCTCGCGCGGCGGCGAGCAGGAGGTGGCGATCAACACCGTTCCGCCCGGCGCCATCTGCGAGGTTGAGCGCGCAGGACTGGCGATGGGACGCATCGAGTCCACGCCCGGCGTTATCGCGGTAAAGCCCGAGCGCGAGGGCCTCACCATCGCCTGCCGCAAGCAAGGATTTATAAAAACCATTTTCTTCGATAAGGCCGAGCCCGCGAATGGCCTTTCAAACGGCGGGATTGGTTTTGCCATGAACGCCATCGCCGGCCAGAAATGGGCCTACCCCTCGCCCGTCACCATCACGCTTTTGAAGCCAGTCGCGGGGTATTAGGAAGTATGCGTGGGCGGATCGTAACCTTGGATGAGTGTGGGTTGGAGGATTAAGTGGAAAACCTTCCGCGCGACAATCTTTGCTATCCCTTAGCAATTACATTGGGCAATGGAAATTTCGGCAGCGGATTTTTACTCGATAACAGTCACGAAATCTTTCTTGTCACTGCCAAACATGTAATGAGTGATGCACAAAAGCTCAAAGATCCAAGCGCAAAATGTATCGCTTATGCAAAAGACTTAATAACAAAAATAGATATTGAATTAGAATTATCCAGCCTACAAAAAAATGGCCACTTACGCTTACATCCGACATCGGACGTTGCTGTTATAAAAATTGCAGAAATTAAGAACAGCGGCCAAGGGAATAAGCTTACATTGATGAATGACGTTAAAATATCCGGCTTAACGCCAGCCTGCGGTGGATTGGTCGGAATGACAATGAAAAATTGCCGAAGATATGCAGATGCAGAGATTCCGAATGAGGTATTTTTATTTGGCTACCCACGATCGCTATCCCAAACACAGCAAATTGACCACACCCGTCCATTATTACGTCGCGGTATAATTGCAGGAAAAAACGACGCAAACCAAACAATCATTATAGATTGCCCAGTATATCAAGGAAATAGCGGTGGATTAGTCGTAGAGGTAGAAGCCCCAGACGAGTACACCAAAAATTTTTATGGTGTCGGTGTGGCTATCGAATTTGTTCCATTTTTTGAAACTTTTCGGAGCCTGCAATATGGAACCATAAATACCAGCACAGAAAATTCGGGGTATTCTATAGTTGTTCCGATGGATCGAGTATTGGAACTTCTTTAAGCCACTTCCGCCTCAGCCTTGCGTTCGGCCTTCTTGCGGTCGTTGGGATCGAGATGCAGCTTGCGCAGGCGGATGGTTTTCGGCGTCACTTCCAGCAGCTCATCGTCCTCGATATACGCCATCGCCTTTTCCAGCGTCATAATGATGGGCGGCGTGAGCTTGGTGGCTTCGTCCTTGCCGCTGGCGCGCATGTTGGTGAGCTTTTTGCCCTCCAGCACATTCACTTCCAGATCGTTGCCTTTGGCATGCTCGCCGATGATCATGCCGCGATAGACCTTGGTATTGGCGTCGATCAGCATCGGGCCGCGCTCTTCCAGCTTCCATAAGTTATAGGCGGTGGCCTGCCCATCGCCGTTGCTGATCAGCACCCCCGTGCGGCGGCCTTGAATCTCGCCCTTATAAGGAGCGTATTCGTGGAATAGCCGGTTCATGATGCCGGTGCCGCGCGTGTCGGTAAGGAATTCGCCGTAATAACCGATCAGGCCGCGCGAAGGCACATAGAAGGTAAGGCGCACCTTCCCCGCTCCGCTCGGCTTCATGCCATGCAGGTCGCCCTTGCGTTCGGAGATTTTTTTCACCACCACGCCGGAATATTGCTCATCGACGTCGATCTGCACTTCCTCGATCGGCTCCAGCTTTTGGCCGTTCTCGTCTTTCTTGAACAGCACGCGCGGGCGGCTCACCGATAATTCAAACCCTTCGCGGCGCATGTTCTCGATCAGCACGCCAAGCTGCAATTCGCCGCGCCCCGCCACTTCATAGGCGTCGGAACCCTCGGTCACCTTGATGCGGATGGCGACGTTGCTTTCCGCCTCGCGCATCAAGCGGTCATAGATCATGCGGCCGGTTACCTTGGTGCCTTCGGTGCCCGCCATCGGCGAGTCATTCACTGAAAACGTCATCGCCAGCGTGGGCGGATCGACCGGCTTGGCTTGAATGGCCTCCGTCACGGCGGGATCGCATAGCGTGTCGGCCACGGTGGCGTTGGTGTAACCCGCCAGCGCCACGATATCGCCCGCGAAGGCTTCATCCACCGGCACGCGCTCGAGGCCGCGGAAGGCCAGCACTTTGGTGATGCGCACATTTTCGATCAGCTTGCCATCGCGGCTCAGCGCCTTGGCGTTCATGTTCGGCTTCACCGTGCCCGATTCAATACGGCCGGTAAGAATGCGGCCGAGATAGGAATCCGATTCCAAAATCGTGGCCAGCATGGTGAAAGGCTTGGCCGCATCCACTACCGGCGCGGGCACGTGGCCCAAAATGGTTTCGAACAGCGGGGTGAGGTCTTTATCCTTGCGGTCGGCATGGTGGCTGGCCCAGCCCTGGCGGCCCGAGGCATACAGAATAGGAAAATCGAGCTGCTCTTCATTGGCTTCGAGCGCGACGAACAGATCGAACACCTCGTTCAGCACTTCCTGCGCGCGGGCATCGGGCCGATCCACCTTATTGATCACCACGATGGGGCGCAGGCCCAGGGCTAGCGCCTTGGAAAGCACGAATTTGGTTTGCGGCAATGGGCCTTCGGAAGCATCGCACAGCAGCACCACGCCATCGACCATGCCCAGAATGCGCTCGACCTCGCCGCCGAAATCGGCGTGGCCGGGGGTATCGACGATATTAATGCGCGTGTCGTGCCACAGGATCGAGGTGCATTTGGCGAGGATGGTAATGCCGCGCTCGCGCTCCTGGTCGTTGGAATCCATGGCGCATTCGGCCACCTGCTGGTTGGCGCGGAAGGTGCCCGATTGCTTCAAAAGCGCGTCGACCAGCGTGGTTTTGCCGTGGTCGACATGGGCGATGATGGCGATGTTGCGTAAATTCATGGCCTCCATGTAGTGGCTGGAGCCCTAAAACGCAAGTTTATTTAGAAAAATGCAGGGCCCAAACGGGGTAACCCATCAGCGCGGCGATGCCGGTATAGAGCGCCCAGCCGCCTAAAACCAAAAGCAGCACGGCGGTGCCGCGATTCACCCAGGTCAGCGTGTTGTCGTTGAGATGGCGGCGGATCAGATGCGTGCCGCCGCATAAAAACAGCCACCAGAAGGCCGAGCCGCAGAAGATGCCGCCGGTCAGCGTGGCGGCCTGCATGAACAGCATCGGCCCCGAGAAGGCGGCCACTACCGCCAGCACGCCGATCAGCGTCAAAGGGTTGGTGAGCGTGATCACCAACCCGCTCACGAATTTGCGGAACAGTTTAGAGGTGCTGTGGGGCTGCGGCTTTTCGATATGGACATGCTTCATCATGATGAAGCCCGCCATGATCACCAGGAACGCGCCACCAAAAATGCGGATTTCCTTCTCCACATTCGTGAACCATTGCAGCGCCGCGGTGATGCCGAAGGCCGCGATCGCGCCGAAAAACGTATCCGCCACCGCCGCGCCAAGCCCGGTGAGCAATCCGGCCGGCAACCCCCCCGACAGCGTGCGCTTGATGCAGAGCAGGCCCACCGGCCCTACCGGCGCGGCGACCAGCACGCCCAGCACAAACCCGCGCATGAAGGTGGAGACTTCGTCAAAGAAGAAGAGATCGACCATGAACCGGCGATGATGGAAGAAGAATCAGACGAAAAAAAGTAAAAAGCGGGTCAGTTAGCTAGCGGTTTTGCAGCATGCGGGCGTGAAGAAGCGGTAAAGGCTCAGACCAAGCGCGAGCGTTCGAGCGCGGCGCGCACGAAAGCCGTGAACAACGGATGCGGCGCAAACGGCTTCGATTTCAATTCAGGATGGAATTGCACGCCGATGAACCAGGGATGATCTTTTAGCTCCACAATCTCGGGCAGCGCGCCATCGGGCGATAAGCCGGAGAAGATGAGGCCCGCTTTCTCAAGCTGCGGCTTGTAATGGATATTCACTTCATACCGGTGGCGGTGGCGCTCTTGGATGAGATCCTGATTGCCATAAATGGCGTGGATTTTCGTGCCCTTCGCCAAATGCGCGGGATAAACGCCAAGGCGCATGGTGCCACCGAGATCGCCATCCTTCACGCGCTTTTCCAGCTGATTACCACGTAGCCATTCGGTCATGAGACCCACGACCGGATTTTCCTGCGGCGAAAATTCGGTCGAGCTTGCATCCTTCACGCCCGCCAAGTGCCGCGCGACCTCGATCACCGCCATTTGCATGCCGAAGCAAATTCCGAAATACGGCACCTTATGCTCGCGTGCGAATTGCGCGGCGCGGATTTTGCCTTGCGTGCCGCGCTCGCCAAAGCCGCCCGGAACCAGGATCGCGCTCACCCCTTCCAGCTGCTGCACGGCGTCTTCGCGTTCGAAAATCTCGGAATCCACCCACCACAGATTCACCTTTACGTTATTGGCGATGCCGCCATGGATCAGCGCTTCGGAAAGCGATTTATAGCTATCGAGCATGGTGGTGTATTTGCCCACCACCGCGATCTTCACCTCGGTTTCGGGCTGGCGCACGCGCTCCACGATCTTGGTCCAGCGCGAAAGGTCGGGCTCCTGCTTCGCAGGCAACTTAAAGTAATCGAGCACCACGCTATCGAAGCCCTGCTCGTGATAGCTGATCGGTACTTGATAAATGGTGTCGACGTCGAGCGCGGCGATCACGTTCTTCTCGGGCACGTTGCAGAACAACGCGATCTTTCGCCGCTCGGAGGCCGGAATTTCGCGGTCGGCGCGGCAAATCAGCACGTCGGGCTGAATTCCTACGCTAAGGAGTTCCTTGACGGAGTGTTGGGTGGGCTTGGTTTTGAGTTCGCCGCTGGTGGCGATGTAAGGCAGCAGCGTGAGGTGCATGTAGAGCACGCGTTCGCGCCCCAATTCATTGCCCAGCTGGCGAATGGCTTCAAGGAAGGGAAGGCTTTCGATGTCGCCGACCGTGCCGCCAATCTCGCATAACACAAAATCTTCATCACTGAGATCGCTCTTGATAAATGTTTTTATCGCGTCAGTGACATGGGGAATGACCTGAACGGTCGCGCCGAGATAGTCGCCCTTGCGCTCGCGCGCAATCACATTTGAATAGATTCTTCCGGTTGTGATGTTGTCGGATTGTTTTGCCGCCACACCGGTAAAGCGCTCGTAGTGGCCAAGATCGAGATCGGTTTCGGCGCCGTCGTCGGTGACATAGACCTCGCCGTGCTGGATCGGCGACATGGTTCCGGGATCGACGTTGAGATAGGGATCCAACTTGCGGCAGCGCACTTTATATCCGCGCGCCTGCAGGAGCGCTGCCAGCGACGCGGAAGCAATGCCCTTCCCTAAAGAAGAAACCACGCCTCCGGTCACAAAAATAAAATACGGCTTCTGCATATCTCCTTAAACCAGCTCCCTATTGTGAGAGCGGAACTGCGGGGGCCGCGGGCGCAGGCGCTGCCGGGGCGGGCGTTGGTGTTGCCGGGGCTGGAGCCACAGGCGCGGCACCGCTGGCAGGCGGCGCAGGCTGACCCTTTTGATCCACCGGCATCGCGGGCGCGCCAGGCGGATTGACCGGAATTTGATCGGCGATCGAACGGGCGCTATGTGACGAGCCCGCGATGATCGTAAGAAGAATGCTGGTGATGATGAAACCGGTGGCTAAAATCGAAGTCGCGCGCGTGAGCAAATTGGCGGTGCCGCGCACCGTCATCAATCCGCCCAGGCTGGATGAACCTCCGCCGCCCATCAATCCGCCGCCGTCGGATGAGGTTCGCTGGATCAAGATCACGCCGATCAGCGCAATCGCCAAAAGCACATGGATGACGAGCAAGGTTGCTGCCATAGAGGGTTCCTTAGAAATGTACGACGGGACTAAGTGATAGCCTTTTAGGCCCGATATTTCCAGTTTTATTTAGGCCGCATAATGCTTTAGTTTCCCTTGTTATGAGCGCCTATCCCAATGTCTTGCAACTAATCGGCAACACGCCGCTGGTGAAGCTGAATCGCTTCGATGCCGGTCCGTGCGAGCTGTTTTTGAAGCTGGAAAGCGCCAATCCCGGCGGCTCGATCAAAGACCGCATCGCGCTTTCCATGATCGAGGCGGCCGAAAAAGAAGGCAAGCTCAAACCCGGCGGCAGGCTGGTGGAAGCCACGGCTGGGAATACCGGTTTGGGCCTCGCGCTGGTGGCAAGCCAAAAAGGCTATCCGATCACGCTCGTGATCCCCGATAAAATGAGCCAGGAGAAAATTTTTCACCTCAAAGCGCTAGGCGCGACCATCGTGCTCACCCGCTCGGATGTGAATAAGGGCCATCCGGAATATTACCAAGACATGGCCGAGCGCATGGCGCGCGAAACGCCCGGCGCGTTTTACGTGAACCAATTCGAAAATCCCAATAACCCCGCCACGCATGAGCGCAGCACCGGCCCCGAGCTTATGAAGCAAATGGACGGCAAGATCGACGCCGTGGTGGTGGGCGTGGGCTCGGGTGGTACGCTTTCGGGCCTAGGCCGCTATTTCAAAGCCCATTCGCCAAAAACCGAGATGATCCTCGCCGATCCCGCCGGATCGGTGCTCGCGCCTTATGTGAACACCGGAAAGATGGTGGAAGCCGGAAGCTGGCTGGTGGAAGGCATTGGCGAGGATTTCATTCCCAAGAATGCCGATCTCTCGCTGGTGAAAAAGGCCTACACCATCACCGATCGCGAAAGCATCGGCATGACGCGCGAGGTGCTGCTGCGCGAAGGACTGCTGTGCGGCTCTTCCTCGGGTACATTGATCAACGCCGCTCTGCAATATTGCTTGGAGCAGAAAACGCCCAAGCGCGTGGTGACCTTTGTGTGCGACACCGGCAGCAAATATCTTTCCAAAATCTTCAACGAATACTGGCTGCACGACCAAGGCTTCATGCAGGCCAAGCCGCATGGCGATTTGCGCGACCTCATCGCCCGGCCTCACCCATCCGGCACGGCGGTGACGGTGGAAGGATCGGATAGTCTTGGCGCTGCTTATCGCAAAATGCGCATGTACGATGTGTCGCAACTGCCGGTTTTTGAAAAAGGCGCGATCACGGGCCTCTTGAATGAGACGGATATCCTCCTTGCCGTACAAAAAAGTCCCAAGGGCTTCGATCTGAATGTGCGCGAGGCGATGACGCGCAATTTAAGCACCGTAGCGGCCGATGCGGGCATTGCCGCGCTCGATCCCATCTTCAAGCAGGGCATGGTCGCCATCGTAATGAAGGACGGCGCGTTTCAAGGGTTGATCACGCCCATCGATCTCCTGCAATATCTGCGCAGGAAAGCAGGCATGGCATGACCCGCCGCAATCAAGGTTTCGATACCCGCGCCATTCACGCCGATCAGCAGGTGGATCCCACCACCGGCGCGGTGATCACGCCGATTTATGCGACCAGCACCTATAAGCAAGACGCGCCTGGCGTGCATAAAGGCTTCGATTACGGGCGCTCGCATAACCCCACGCGCTATGCTTATGAGCGCGCGGTGGCGAATTTGGAAGGCGGCAGTGCCGGTTTCGCTTTTGCCTCAGGTTTAGCGGCTGAGGCCACAATTTTAGATTTGTTGCCGGCGGGCTCGCATATCGTATGCACGAATGATCTTTATGGCGGCAGCTACCGGCTGTTCGAGCGCGTGCGCAAAATCTCCGCCAATCTTGAATTCAGCTATGTGGATTTGACCAATACCGCGGCGCTGAAAGCGGCGATCAAACCCAACACCAAAATGATCTGGGTGGAAACGCCCACCAACCCACTTTTGAAACTGGTGGATTTGGAAGCGGTGGCGGCAATTGCAAAGGCGCAAAAAATTCTCGCTGTGGCCGATAACACATTCGCCAGTCCGTGGAACCAGCGGCCGCTGGAATATGGTTTTGATATCGTAGTGCATTCGGCGACCAAATACCTCAACGGCCATAGCGACATGATCGGCGGCATCGCGGTGGTGGGGAATAATGCGGATCTCCGCGAACGTTTGGGCTTTTTGCAAAACGCCGTGGGCGCCATTCAGGGGCCGTTCGATAGTTTCCTCGCCCATCGCGGGGTAAAAACGTTGGGCCTGCGTATGCAGCGCCATGCCGAAAACGCTTCGGCCATCGCCGCCTGGCTCGAAAAACATGCCAAGGTCGGCAACGTGCTTTATCCCGGCCTGCCCTCGCATCCCCAGCACGCGCTGTGCAAAAAGCAGATGCGCTCGGGTGGCGGCATGATCACGATGATTTTGAAAGGCGGCCTTGAGGCGGCGAAGAAAATGCTGTCGCGCTGCGAGGTTTTCGCGCTGGCCGAAAGCCTGGGCGGCATCGAAAGCTTGATCGAGCATCCCGCGATCATGACGCATGCCACCATCCCCGTGGATATGCGGGAAGAGCACGGCATCAGCGACGGGCTTATCCGTTTATCGGTGGGGATAGAAGACGCGGGGGATCTGATCGCGGATTTGGAGAATGCGCTAAGCGCCGTTTGAATTAATAAATTAAATGGCCGGAAGGCGTATAGGCCCGATCATAGGCTCGATTTGCCGCCATGATGATGGAGCCGGCTACATACCCTGCCAAAACCTTCGTTGGCATTGAACATGTAAGATCGTCCGGGATCATAATCTTAATCGCCATTACACGTGTAAATAAATCGAGCGTACCAGCTCCATACATATAATGGCGGTACCATTTATCCTGTACAAACTTCTGCGACAAAAGTGATTTGGCAATCGGAAGCATCGCACATTCTTCTGCGCATCTCCGAAAAAACGTTTTGACCGATTGTATGGAGATCATGCCGTACCTTCAATAATCTTCAAAAAACTCGTCGCGTTTAAGGATGCCCCGCCCGGCAGCACGCCGTCCACACCCTTTAAATGCAGGATAGATTTAGCGTTATCCGGCTTCACCGAACCACCATAAATAATGCGCGCGCCTTTCATGGCCGCAGGCAGAAATCCGGCAATCGCTTCATGCATCGCGGTGATTTGCGCGGAAGTCGGCGTGAGCCCGCTGCCGATAGCCCATACCGGCTCATAGGCCACCACGGTGTTCGCGGCAGTCGCGCAATGCGGCAGCGAGTTGGTAAGCTGAATGCGCGTCACATCCACGCGCCGCGCCTCGTCCATCTGCAGGTCTTTCTCGCCCACGCACAAGATCACCTTTAATCCCGCGTCATGCGCCGCGACGATTTTCGCGCGCACCAACACATCGCTCTCCTTATGATACTCGCGCCGCTCGGAATGGCCGAGGATCACATAGCTGCAGCCGATATCTTTCAGCATCGTGGCCGAGATGTCGCCGGTATAGGCGCCGTTTTTGTGAAGGCTGCAATCTTGCGCACCGAGCGCGATGCCGCTGCCCTGCACTTCCTTGGCCGCCAATTCTAGCAAGTGAAAAGGTGGGCATACCGCCACTTCGGCGCCTTTTTTGCCTGCGCCGGCCGCGACCAAAGCACGCAATAACGCCGCAGCCTCGGCCTTGCTGCCATTCATCTTCCAATTACCGGCGATCAATTTCATCTGGACGCTCTTATTGAGGTTTCGGGCAAAGCCTTTTATATTGATAGCTTAACCTTTCACCTCATGGTTTCACCCCTATGCTGCAACAACTGCGTGAGAAGACCAAGTCCATAGTATCGGTTGTCCTCCTCATTCTGCTGGTGATCAGTTTCGGCATTTGGGGGATTAACGATATTTTCCGCAGCAGCGTAACCAAGGATTGGGTCGCCAAGGTGGGCCCGATGAAGATTCCGCCCGCCGCGCTCGACCGCGAGTTCCGCAACCAAGTCGCGCAAATGCGCACGGTGCTGGGGCCCAATTTTACGGCGGCGCAGGCCAAGGAAGCCGGCTTGATGCAGCGCGCGCTCGATAGCATCGTCGCCCAAGCCTCGCTCGAGCTTGAAACCAGCCGCCTTGGCTTGCGCGTGGGTAACGAGCCGATTGTTGCCATGCTGCAAAATACGCCCGAGCTGCGCGGCGCCGATGGCGCGTTTGACCGCCGCATGTTTCAGCAAGTCTTGCAGAACCAAGGTATGAACGAGGCCATGTTCCTCGATCAGCAGCGCCGTTTGCTGAGCCGCAATATCCTCGTGCGCTCGCTTTCCCTGCCTATTTCGGTGCCCGAAGCGGCGCGCGATGCGTTTGCCAAAGCCACCGCGCAGCGCCGCGTGGCCGAGATCGTAAAGGTCAATGCCGAAAGCGTGTCGGTGCCGGAACCCACCGATGAGCAGCTTAAGAGCTTTTTCGACGCGCGCGCGGATAATTATAAGTCGACCGAAACCCGCAGCTTCACGGTACTCAATCTCAACCCCGCCGAAATGGGAAAAAATATCGAGATCAAGCCGGAGGACGTGAAGGCGGCCTATGAAGCACGCAAGGCCGAGTTCGAGCATCCCGAAAAGCGCGATATGGTCCAGGTGGTCACCGATAGCGGCGAGAAGGCCAAGGCGCTGTTCGACGCCGCGCAGAAAGCAGGCCTCAGCCAAGCCGCCAAGGATATGAGCCTGGAAGCCGCGACGCTCACCCAGCTTGCCAAAAAAGACCTGCCGGAAGCCCTCGGCACGGCGGTTTTCGAGAAGCGCGTGGGCCAAATCGGCGGGCCGGTGCAAACCAACCTTGGCTGGCATGTGTTTATGGTCGAAAAGATCACACCCGGGCGCAAGCAAAGCTTTGAAGAAGTCCGAAATGATCTGCGCACGCGCTTGCAAAGCGACAAGGCCGAAGAAACCATGGTGCAAACCGCCAACAAGATCGACGACATGCTGGCGGGCGGCAAATCGCTGGAAGCGATCGCGGATTCTTTCGGCTTGAAGCTGGAGAAATTCGAGAACCGCCAGAATAAATCCGACGACAAAACCATGGGCCCCGAGATTTTGAAGTCTGCGTTTCAGCAAAACGAGGGCGAGACCTCGCCATTGATGGAGCGCAAAGAAGGCGGCTACGTTCTGGTGCGCGTCGATAAAATCAATTCCAGCCGCAACGAAGATTTGGCGGCGATGAAAGATCAGGTGAAAGCCGATTGGGCCAAGGCCGAGCGCATGAAGAAAGCGGCTGAAGCCGTTGAAAAAGCAGCTGAACAGCTCAAGAAGGGCGAGGCTTTGGCTAGTATTAGCGGCTCAGGCTTAAGCAAATCCACTTCAAATCCCGTGCGCATCGACGAATGGCAGAATTCGGGCGTGCCGCGCGAGGCGCTCTCGCCGCTTTTCAACATGGCCAAGGGCGAAGTGGCGGTGGTGAGCACGGGCGATGGCGATATCGCCGTGCGCGTGAAGTCGATCCAGCCGGGTTCGGAGAAAGACGTCGCCGCGCGCAAGGCGGCGATGAAGGATCAACTCAACCAAACCTGGCTCGCCCAGCATTTGGAGGAATACGGCGCCGCGCTGCAGAAAACCTATCCCGTGAAAGTGGATGAGCAGGGCATTGAGCGCCTGGTGGCGGCGGAGAATTGATTAGCGCCATGGATACCCACCCATCTCCCGATGTCTTTGCCGCGAATTACCGCCGCGGCAAGCCGCAGGTGGTGTGGGCGAGCCTGGTCAGTGACCTGGAAAGCCCGATTTCGGCCTATCTCAAGCTCGCGGCGGGTGAAAAGCACAGCTTTCTTCTGGAATCCGTGGTAAGCGGCCATAAAAAAGACCGCTACTCCTTCATCGGCGTGCGTCCCGACCTGATTTGGACGTGCAAGCGCAAAGAAAGTTTCCTCAATCGCCGCGCCATGCAGGGCGGCACGCTCGAACAACAGCCCGGCACGCCGTTGCAAAGCCTGAAACGTCTGGTGGATGAGTCTCACATCGATTTGCCGGAAGGTTTTCCGCCCATTCCGCTCAGCGCCGGGCTGTTCGGCTTTCTTGGCTACGACATGATCCGGGAGATCGAGAAGATTCCGGATACCAAGCCAGATCCGCTCGGCCTTGATGACGCGATTTTGCTGCGCCCCAGCTTGATCGCGGTGTTCGATAGCGTGGATAATCGCATCACGCTCATCACGCCCGTTTATCCCAGCGGCAATGATCCCGCCAAAGCGCTGCAAAACGCGCAAGCCGTGCTGGAAAAAGCGGTGCGGCAGCTCACTGGCCCCATGCCGCCCGAACCCGCGGTGAAAAAAACCGCCCTGCCCGCCGATTTCGAAGCCAGCGCGCGCTCCAATACCACGCAAGAGCAGTTTTGCCGCATGGTCGAGAAGGCCAAGGAGTATATTTATGCAGGTGATATTTTTCAGGTCGTGCTCTCGCAGCGTTTTTCGGTTCCCTTCCCGCTTCCGCCCTTCGCGCTCTACCGCAGCTTGCGGCGTTTGAACCCCTCGCCCTTTCTTTTCTACCTCGATCTCGGCGATTTTCAGCTGGTAGGCTCCTCGCCTGAGATCTTGGTTCGCCTGCGCGGCGGCAAGGTGACCATCCGCCCCATCGCCGGTACGCGTCCGCGCGGCCAAGGCAACCGCAGCGACGATGAATTGATGAAAGACTTGCTCGCCGATCCTAAAGAGCGTGCCGAGCACCTCATGCTGCTCGATCTGGGCCGCAACGATGTGGGCCGGGTCTCGAAAATCGGCTCGGTAAAGGTAACGGAGCAATTCAATATGAGCTTTACTCGCATGTGATGCATATCGTTTCGAACGTGGAGGGGCAAATCGACCCTACGCATAGCGTGCTCGATGCGTTGTTCGCCGGTTTCCCGGCCGGCACGGTGAGCGGCGCGCCAAAAGTGCGCGCGATGGAAATTATCGACGAGCTGGAAGCCGAGCGGCGCGGGCCCTACGCCGGCTGCGTGGGCTATATCGGCGCCAATGGCGTGCTCGACACCTGCATCGCTCTACGCACCGCGGTGGTGAAAGACGGCACCATGTATGTGCAAGCCGGCGGCGGCGTGGTGGCCGACAGCGATCCGATGTATGAATATAACGAAAGCCGCGCCAAGGCCCGGGCGCTTATCCGCGCGGCGGAAGATGCGTTGAAATCGGCCTGATTATTCGCCCGTGCGGTGATCTAAAGGCCCTAAATAATCGCAGCCCACGCTGCGCACGGCGCGCGCGACCAAATAATCGCTCACCCGGCCCTGCACGTTCACCAGGCCCTCTTCGATATCGACCTTTACATGAAGATTAGTTTGAAGCGCCGTGATCGCGCGAGCCACAACGCTCGCCGACCCTGCACTGCGCAACCCACTCACACGATAAATCTTGTTCATGACACGCCTCCGTCGAATATTCTTCGGCTTTTTATTTAGCTGATTATTTAGCTAAGGCGCTTACCGGAACTAAATCACACCGGTTCCGTAAGTATGGCAACATTTTGGCCAAAATTTCAAGTGTAATGTGGTGCGGGTGCCCAATCGCGACTGCCATATTTTGATCTTCAGAAAGTTTAATCAGCGCATAAATTTGATTGGCAACATTTTCTTCCGTTAACACGTTGTCGAGAAAAACATGCCGCCGCAACGTATGCACACCCATTTCCCGTGCAAGTTGTTCGCCTTTAGTCGCCAGGGTTGTACGTGAGTCGAGAAAAATGAGGCCACGCTTCTTAATTTCTTCCATCACTACGCGCATGCCGCGCGCATCCGCCGTGAAGCGGCTGCCCATGTGATTGTTAATACCGACATAGCCCGTGAAGCGGGAAAGATTTTGCTCCGCCGCCGTGCGGATCTCGTCGTCGCTCATGCTTATACGCAGCGTGCCAGGCCCCGGATCATCGTTGCCCAAGGGCTCCATGGGCATGTGTAGGAAAATCTCATGCCCCATCTTTCGCGCCGCGTTTACTTTTTCTTGAACGTGCGGCGCATAGGGAAGAAAGGAGAGCGTCACTTCTTTGGGCAAGGCTAGGGCTGCGCGCGTCCCCTCTTCGGTGAGGCCCACATCGTCGATCACGATGGCGCAAAGCGGGCGGCTCTCGGGTTTTGGAAGCGGCGCCTCCTGCAACTGCGTGATGACCTGCTCAACCGAAAGCGGCGGGGGCGGCCACAGCAAAAAGCCGAGCGCAAGCGCGGCGGCCAGCACTAATCCCGCGATCACAACGGAATAGCGCCGCAGAAACGCTAGCAAAGCCGCGAAAATGCCTCTTGTATTCATGGGATAAACCGTTTTCGATGAAGGTGGAGATTACAATGCTTCTTTTGATCGATAACTACGATTCCTTCACCTACAACCTCTACCATTATCTGGGCGAGCTGGGGGCGACGATCGACGTGCGCCGCAACGACGCGCTGAGCGCCAAGGAAGCTATTTCGTTGAGGCCTAAAGCCATTGTGCTTTCGCCGGGGCCCTGCACGCCCAAAGACGCGGGCATTTGCCTTGATCTGATCAACGCCGCGGTAAACGAAAATATCCCTATCATGGGCGTATGCCTGGGCCACCAAGCCATCGGAGAGGCTTTTGGCGGCACGGTGTTACGCGCGCCCGCGCCAGTGCACGGCAAAACCGACACCATCACGCATGGCAACAAGGGTTTGTTCAAGGATGTGCCCTCGCCTTTGCGGGCCACGCGTTATCACTCGCTGGTGGTGGAGCGCCAAAGTCTGCCGGACGAGTTGGAAGTTACCGCCGAGAACAAAGACGGCCTGATCATGGGATTGCAGCACCGCGAGAAAAAGGTGTTTGGCGTGCAATTCCATCCCGAAAGCATCGCCTCCGAGCATGGCCATGCGATGCTGAAGAATTTTTTGACCGCGGCGGGCATCTAAATGCCGGCGGCGCTATCCGTTTTCGAAAAAATGCTCGATGGCGCGATGGCGGATGACGAAATCGCGGCTACCCTCACGCAACTGAACACGCGCGGCTTCGGCGAAGAAGAAATTTTGGCTGCGGCGCAGGCTTTACGCGCCCGCATGACCGTGTTCGAGGGGGCGGAAGATGCGATCGACGTCTGCGGCACCGGCGGCGATATGCATGGCACGCTGAATATCTCTACCGCCGCCGCGTTTGTGCTGGCTGGCGGCGGCGTGCGCGTCGCCAAGCATGGCAACCGCGCGGTTTCCAGTAAAAGCGGCTCATCCGACGTGCTCTCGGCCCTGGGCGTGAGCACCGATGTGCCGCCAGCGGTGATGCAAAAGGCGCTGAAGGAGACCAATCTTTGCTACCTGGCCGCCCCGCTTTATCATCCGGCTATGAAATATGTAGCTGCCGCGCGTAAAGAAGTTGGACGGAGTATTTTCAATTTGCTCGGCCCTCTTTGCAATCCAGCCAAAGTAAAACGGCAGGTGGTGGGCGTGTATGACAAAAAATATCTTAAAATATTTCCGAACATTCTTGCGGCGCTGGGCAGCACGCGTGCCTGGGCGGTGCGGGGCGAAGATGGACTTGATGAGATCAGTACCACTGCCCCCACGCAGATTTGCACGTTGCAGGTGAAGGATTTCGTAATCACGCCACAGGAGTTGGGCTTGGCTCCTGCCTCCCTCAATGATTTAAAAGGCGGCGATGCCGCCAATAATGCAGCAAAGCTAAAGGGTTTTCTGTTTGGCGAAAGAACACCCTACCGCGATATCGTGCTGCTGAACGCGGCGGCGGGCTTCGTGATCACTGATAAAGCCGAAGATTTACGCGAAGGCTTGGCCCTGGCGGCCACCAGCGTCGATCAAGGCCACGCCAAGGCAGTTTTAGAGAAACTAGTAGCCATCACGAGCACCGCATGAGCGACAACATTCTCACCCAAATCATCGCCGATAAGCGCGCGCATGTCGATGCGCTGATCGAAAAGAAGCCCTTCAAGAAAATCGAGGGCGAGGCCATGCTCGCCCCGCCGGTGCGCGATTTTTATGGCGCGCTGAAAAGCGCGCGCGATCATAACCGCGTGGGACTCATCGCCGAGATCAAGAAAGCCAGCCCCACCGCAGGCGTGATCGTTGAGGATTTCGATGCGGTCGATATCGCCATTGCCTATGCCGAAGCGGGCGCCAGCTGCCTCTCGGTGCTTACCGACGAGCCCTATTTCAAAGGCGAAAACGCGCATTTGCGCCAAGCGCGCGCCGCCACGCATCTGCCCGTGCTGCGCAAGGATTTCATGATCGATCCCTATCAAATCGCGGAGAGCCGGGCGATCGGCGCCGATTGCGTGCTCTTGATCATGGCGTGCCTTGAAGACAATCAGGCGCAAGATTTGGCGCAGCTCGCCGGAAAATACGGCATGTGCATTTTGATCGAAGTGCATAATGAGGCTGAGATGCACCGCGCCCTCGCCCTTAAAACGTTTGGCCCGAATTTGATCGGGATCAATAACCGCGATCTCAAAACCCTGCATACCGATTTAGCGGTGAGCGAGCGCCTCGCGGCACTCGTGCCGCCGGAGCGGCTTTTGGTATCCGAAAGCGGCATCAAAACCCACGACGATGTGCGGCACCTGAAAAATCAGGGTATTTCGTGCTTTTTAGTGGGCGAGAATTTGCTGAAGGAAGCAGATATTAAAATGGCCACTAAATCATTGATAGATGGATGATTCGACATTTGTGTTTGTGCCATTGCGGAATCGGTTAGCTTCCGAGCCATGAGCGCAAATACGATCAAGAAAAACTTATTTCCAACCACACCTTCGCATTCCGCTTTTGTTGCTCTCGTTGCTAGCCACCATGTCGAATTCACGGCAACCATAGCTTACGACTTCCGTCGGTCACATATCATTTTGCGCCAACCGCCTAACGAAACAATCACACCAGCGCAATTTATCGAAGCACTTGTCGAGGCTGGATTTAGCGGCACTAATGCTGCAAAGGTTTATAACGATATTTTGCCCGAGGATAAGCGGTGCGCCGTTAAACCCATCACAAATTGCTGCCTTATCGCAAGAGCAAGTAGGATGGGAAAGCCTTTTAGAAGCACGGATAGAAAAATTCCTGGCAGGCCAACTAAAAGTAGTTTCGGACGCACACGTTTTACGCGCTCAATGCCCACCGCTTAAGGCCTTCACAATCTGCTCGACCATTTTCTTGGCGTCGCCGAACAGCATCATGGTGTTGGAGCGGAAGAAGAGCTCGTTCTCCACGCCGGCATAGCCCGAGGCCATGCTGCGCTTGACGAACAATACGGTTTTGGCTTTCTCCACGTCTAAAATCGGCATGCCGTAGATGGGCGATTTGGGATCGGTACGTGCGGCGGGGTTGGTCACATCATTCGCGCCGATCACGAAGGCCACGTCGGCGGTGCCGAAATCGCGGTTGATGGTGTCGAGCTCGAACACGTCGTCATACGGCACGTTGGCTTCGGCCAGCAGCACATTCATATGCCCCGGCATGCGGCCGGCCACGGGGTGAATGGCGTAGCGCACGCTCACGCCCTCCTGCTTCAGCAAATCGGCCATCTCGCGCAAGGCATGCTGCGCCTGCGCCACCGCCATGCCATAGCCCGGCACGATGATCACCGAGGAAGCGTTCTTCATGATAAAGGCGGCGTCTTCCGCCGAGCCCGCCTTTACCGGGCGGTCGGATGCCGCTACGCCACCCGCCGCTCCCGATGCTTCGGTGCCAAAGCCGCCGAAGATCACATTGAAGATCGAGCGGTTCATGCCCTTGCACATAATATAGCTAAGGATCGCGCCCGAGGCGCCGACCAGCGCGCCGGTGATAATCAGCAGCGGATTTTGCAACGTGAAGCCGATGCCGCAGGCGGCCCATCCCGAATAGCTGTTCAGCATCGAGATCACCACCGGCATATCCGCGCCGCCGATGGGAATGATGAGCAATATGCCGAGTAGCAAAGTGACAATCGTGAGCGCAAGCAAGCTCATCTCGCCCTGCTCCATCACGAAGCAGCCAATCAGCACCACCGCGCCAATTCCCAAAAGCGCATTCAGCCCATGTTGCAACGGAAAGCGCACCGGTTTGCCCGGCATCAGCCCCTGCAATTTAGCAAAGGCAATGATGGAGCCGGTGAAGGTGATCGCGCCGATGGCAAGGCCCAGGCTCATTTCGATCAAGCTACCCTGGTGGATCGCGCCGGTTTGGCCGATTCCATAGGCCTCGGGCGATAAATACGCCGCCCAGCCCACCAGCACGGCGGCAAGACCGATCAGCGAGTGAAAAGCGGCCACCAGCTGCGGCAGCGCGGTCATTTGAATGCGCAAAGCAATGAAGGTACCGATGGCGCCGCCGATCACGATGCCTGCCGCGATCAGCGTGTAAGACACTTCACCTAAAATATTGGGAAGCAGGAAAAGCGTGGTCGCGATGGCGATCGCCATGCCGATCATGCCGAAGCGGTTGCCGCCTTGCGCGCTTTCCGGCGAAGATAATCCGCGCAGCGCCAAAATAAAGCACACGGCGGAAACCAGATAAGCCAGCGAGATCAGCGCGCTCATTTGGCGCCTTTTTTCTTATACATCGCGAGCATGCGCCGGGTGACGACGAAACCGCCGAAAATATTCACCGAAGCCAGCAGCACCGCGAAAAATCCCAGAATGCTGGAAAGCGAAACCTGCGCCGGGCCCGCCGCGATTAGCCCGCCCACGATGATCACCGAGCTCACGGCGTTGGTCACCGCCATGAGCGGCGAATGCAGCGCGGGCGTGACGCGCCACACCACGTAATAGCCGACGAAGCAGGCCAGGGTAAAAACGGTGAGGCCGGTGATGAAAAATCCGCTTTCCATAACCGCCTACTATTAAATGGATTAAGGCGTGGTTGCCGCGGGGGTTGGCGCGGGCGCGGTAATTGGTTCGGGCGCGCCGGTGGCAGCAGGTGCAGCCGAAGGGATTTCCGCCGCGGGGCTTCCGGGCGGCGCAACCGTGGGCGCTGCCATTTCGGGTACCGGCGCTGGCGCTGTTTCAGCCGCAGGCGAAGGCGCGGGCGTGGGAGCCGCGGGCGTATCCACAACGGGAGCCACCACCGGCGCTGCTGCGGGCGGCGGCGCGACCATGGCGCCGAGCGGCGGCGTGGGGCGGGTTTCCATATTCGCAAGACGCGTGTCGATCGAATTCAGCGTTTCGCTAAGATGGCCAACGTAAGACGCGACCAGTGCCGAGAAAATAGCGCAGCAAAATACGGCGATGCCGAGGCTGACGAGCCACATTTGCACCACAACACCTCTGCGTTCGTCCCGTGGCGGCTCTTCCATCATCGACATGGCGTTCTCCTTGATTTTTAAGACGGGCGAAATTGCGGATGCACGATTTGCCCATCGCGGGTGAGAGTTACAGCTTTAATAATCTCGTCTTCCCAGTCAATGGCCAATTCGCCTGATTTGCCAAGCATAAGCCCCAGGAAGTTGAGAACATTACGCGCATAAAGGGCGGAAGCATCGGCCGGAACCATACTTGGCATGTTAATGGGCCCTACGATCTTCACACCGTGGCGCAGCACGGTTTTGCCCGCTTCCGCGCCTTCGCAATTACCGCCCTGCTCCACCGCAAGATCGATCACCACCGAGCCCGGCTTCATGGTGGCCAGCATCGCATCGGTGACAAGCCGCGGCGCGGCGCGGCCGGGGATCAGCGCGGTGCAAATCACCACGTCTTGTTTCTTGATCGTCTCGGCGATCAGCGCGGCTTGTTTTTGTTTGTAGGCATCGCTCATTTCTTTGGCATAGCCACCGCTGGTTTCCGCCTGCTTGCTTTCTTCGTCTTGCACCATGACAAACGTGGCACCGAGGCTTTCCACCTGCTCTTTGGCGGCAAGGCGCACATCGGTCGCGGAAACGATGGCACCAAGGCGCTTGGCGGTAGCGATTGCCTGCAAGCCCGCCACGCCAGCGCCCATGACCAGAACGCGCGCGGGGGCGATGGTGCCCGCCGCCGTCATCATCATCGGAAAAGCCTTATGGAATTGGGCCGCAGCCTCGATCACGGCGCGGTAGCCGGAAAGATTGGACTGGCTGGAAAGCACGTCCATGGCCTGCGCGCGGGTGATACGGGGCACCAATTCCAGGCTGAAGGTGTCGAGCTTTTTATCGGCATAGGCTTTGAGAGAGTCCTTTGAATTATGCGGCGCCAGCAAGCCGATCAGCTTTGCGCCGGGTTTCAAACCCGCAAGCTCTTCCGGCATCGGCGCCTGGACTTTTAAAACGATATCGGCCCCTGCCCCATCGCCGATTTTCGCGCCGGCTTTTTCATAGGCTTCGTTTGTAAAGCCTGCGGCGAGACCGGCGTCTTTTTCCACGCTTACGTCCGCGCCCAGCGCGCGCAGCGCCTTCACCGTGTCGGGCGTGGCGGCGACGCGGCTTTCATGCGCGCGGCGTTCTTTGAGAATGGCAATGTGCATGCCGCAAGACTAGGCGGCTTTAATTCTTTTGTGAAGGGAGGCTGGCAAGAATAGCCTTCCCTGCCTCGCCGATGGTATCGCCCTTGGCTTCGGCGTCTTTTACATAAAGCGGCAGGATTTCTTTGAACAGCGCCATCGTATCGGGCAAGGGCGCGCCGCGCAGGGCGGCATCGAGCGTGGTGACATGCATATCCCACCCAGCGGCGACCATGGCGAGGAATCCAGGCGTGATCTGCTCGTGCTTGATGGAAAGAAGCGTATCGCCCTCTTTCTCGCCTAGATCGAACGTGACGAGAGATTCCTCTTTCGGCATCTCGATGCCGTCTTTGGCGCCGGCCCAGGTGATGACAAGGCGGCGCGGCTTATTCTTATGCTTCACAACGCCGGTGATGCTGCCCGGCATGCGCAGCGGCACGCGATCGGTATCTTGCAGCAAGCGGTAGCGTGAGCCGACGTTGCCGATATCGCCATCGGCGATCCACATCGAAAGCCCGTCGGCAGTAGTGAGGCAATCCCACACGCGATCGATCGGCGCAGACAGGCCGCGCTCGAACCAAATCGTGGATTTATCCGTGATCGTGCTGTGCTTTTTCATCCGCCGCCTCAGTTAGGCGCTAGTCCCTGTTTTTTCAATACGGAAGCTTGCTCTTTGGCCAGTTTTTTTACATCGAAATCGGCGATCATGGCGTGGAACAGCTGGTGCCAGTTGATTTCGGCCTTCAAACGCAAAAAGACGGCGCCGAGGCCGATCGCGGCGCGGTCCATAAATACGAATTCGCGTGGGATTGCCACTTTACCTAGCTTGCGCAATTCGTCATGCATACGCGTCGCGGTTTGGCGGCCATAGAGGCCGGTATTGGTTTCCTCGATCAGCCGGGCGCGGTCTTCGAGCAACGGCGCATAGATGAAACGTGCCCAAATATTCAGCGCCGCGATCAATTCCTTGCTGGGATTGTGAAATCCCCACGCTTTATAGGCTTCCACCCCACGTTCATGATCGTTTTCAAGGATGGAGTAATAAAGATCGATCACGCCTTGCACCATCTTAGGACTAAATACGCGCACGCAGCCGAAATCCATCAGGTTGATGCTATTATCCTTGCGCACCGTATAATTGCCCAGATGCGGATCGCCATGGATCACGCCGAAATGATAGAACGGCGTGTACCAGGCATGAAACATATTCATGGCGATGGTATTGCGCTCGGTTTGCTTGCGCGTTTCGGCCACGTGCGCCATGCGCGCGCCTTCCAGCCAATCCATGGTGAGTAACCGTTTAGTGGAAAGCTCGGGCACGATGCTGGGCACATGCACCGTTTCCGTATTTTTAAACATGTCGGCGTAAAGCGCCGTGTGCTTGGCTTCGAGCTCATAATCCAGTTCCTCGCGCAGGCGCGCGCCGATTTCTTCCTGAATTTTTCCGGTATCGATCGCGCGGTCATAGGCTTCGAACAGCGCCATGAAGAGGCCAAGCTGCTTTAGATCGCCCTCCACCGCCGCGATCATGTCGGGATATTGCAGTTTGCAGGCGACATCGCGGCCATCGGGCAACACGGCGCGGTGCACCTGGCCCAGCGAAGCCGCAGCCGCCGCTTCATGCTCAAAACTTTTGAATTTTTTCTGCCAATCGGGTCCCAACTCGCCCGCCATGCGGCGTTTCACAAACAGCCAACCCATCGGCGGCGCATCGGCCTGCAGTTGGCTAAGCTCGCGCGTATATTCGGGGGGCACGGCATCGGGAATGGTGGCGAGGATCTGCGCGATCTTCATCATCGGGCCCTTCAAGGCGCCGAGCGTGGCGCGCAGTTGCGCCGCGTATTTCTCGTGATCGATATCGAGGCCAAGCACCTTTTCGCCGGCCACGCGCGCGGCCATCCCCGCCGCGGTGGTGGAGACGCGGGCATAGCGTTTGACGCGCGCGCCGAGCGAGGTTTTTTCCTTGGGTTTAGCCATGCGAAGAAAATAGCACAGAATGCGCCATTTTAAATCATCGCCATGCCGCCGTTGATATGCAGCGTTTGCCCGGTGATATAGGCGGCTTCGTTGCTGGCAAGATAGACCACGCCGGCGGCGATATCCTCTCCGGTTCCCATTTTTCCGGTTGGGATGGCGCCGAGCACCTTTTCCTTCACGCTATCGGGTAAAACATCGGTCATATTGGAAACGATAAAGCCCGGCGCGATGCAATTGATGGTGATACCGCGGCTGGCCACTTCCTGTGCCAGCGACTTCGACAACCCGATCATGCCCGCTTTCGAGGCGGCATAGTTAGCTTGCCCGGCATTGCCGGTTACGCCCACCACGGAAGAGATATTGATGATGCGGCCGAAGCGGCGGCCCATCATGCCTTTGATCGCGGCGCGGCAAAGCTTGAAGGTGGCGGTGAGGTTGACGTCGATCACCGCCTGCCAGTCTTCATCCTTCATGCGCATGGAAAGCCCATCGCGGGTGAGGCCGGCGTTGTTGACAAGAATATCGATACCACCGCCAAGCGCCTTCTCGGCCTCGGTGATCAACGCCGCCGGCGCGGCGGGATCAGAAAGATTGGCGGGGGTGACGAAAGCACGGTCGCCCAACTCGCTTTTCAATTTTTCTAGCGCATCCACTTTAGTGCCCGAAAGCGCGACCGATGCACCTTGCGCATAAAGCGCGCGGGCGATAGCGCTGCCCAGGCCGCCTGAGGCACCGGTAACGAGGGCTTTTTTACCTGTAAGGTCAAACATGTTGGGAAGCTTTGCTGAGGTTGACATTAAGATTTGTGAGGGCTTTATAATAACCACCTTATTCTTTTAAGCAATTTCAAATGGGAGTGCTTATGTCTACAACGCCTTGGTACGCCGGAAAAAGCCTACCGGTTATTACGATCCCAGGAGCATCAGATGCCGTTGCAAAATTGTTTATAACCGAACGCCCGCTACGGCTTCTCGCACCATCCGGTGCAGTTATGCTAGACATCCCTAAGAGCGGATCTTTTATCACAATTACAGGTCCGGATGAACATATTGCTAGCGCCCAGATTATCGACAAATCCAGCTTTGCGACATTCGGCGAGCGGTTCGCGCGCCTCGGCAAAGAGGGTGTTATGCCGGCTCGCGCGCATGATATTCCTATAACGCGCGTTTTTAAGGCGGGCCGATGGAAGCGTAGAGATTATATTCTCGGCTAAACAGTTTTCAAAAACGCATCGATATCCGTGGGCGTGTGGATCGAAACTGTCGCGATATCTTTATCGATCCGCTTCATCAAACCGGCCAAAACCGTGCCGGAACCGGCTTCCACCGCCTTATCGACGCCAAGCTCTTTCAATTTCAGCATGCTTTCGCGCCAGCGCACCATGCCGGTGACCTGTTCGACCAAGAGGCGGCGGATAGTGGCGGGATCATTCGCCTCGTCCGCCGTCACATTGGCGATCAGCGGCACCGCAGGGCCGTTCATATGGGTTTTCTCGAGCGCTTTTTGCATCGCCTCGGCGGCGGGCTTCATCAGTGCGCAATGAAACGGCGCGCTTACTTGCAGCATGACCGAGCGCTTGAAACCTTTTTCGGCGGCAAGCGCGAGCGCGCGTTCCACGGCGGCTTTATGCCCGCTGATCACCACCTGCCCAGGCGCGTTATCATTGGCGGTAGAGCAGACCTCGCCTTGCGCGGCGGCTTTCGCCACTTCGCTGGCGCCTTCAAGATCGGCGCCGAGCAGCGCCGCCATCGCGCCCACGCCCACCGGCACCGCCGCCTGCATCGCGCTGCCGCGCAGGCGCAAAAGCCGCGCCGTATCGGCCAGCGAAAAGGTTCCCGCGGCGCAAAGCGCGGTATATTCGCCCAGCGAATGTCCCGCCACGTAATTGGCGAGCGCCGTGATCGGCTTGCCACCCTCTTTTTCCAACACGCGCATTACCGCCATGCTCACCGCCATCAGCGCGGGCTGGGCATTGGCGGTGAGACGCAGCTGATCCTCGGGCCCTTCAAACATCAGCGCGGAAAGCTTTTGCCCGAGCGCCTCGTCGACTTCCTGAAATACCTCCCGCGCCGAAGCGAAGCTCGCGGCAAGCTCCTTGCCCATGCCCGCCGACTGGCTGCCTTGCCCGGGAAAAAGAAATGCACGTTTTGTCATGGTTTTTACTTCTAGCGGGGTAAACCCCTCTTGTCTAATGTAGCCGTCATCCCGGCGAAAGCCGGGATCCATCTTCTGCACGGAATCCCAAGCGGAAACGGCTGGTGATGGATGCCAGCCTTCGCTGGCATGACGGTATAGGAAAGGCCATGCACATCATCACCGGCGGGGCCGGATTTATTGGATCGAATCTTGTAGCCGGGCTTGAAAAAGCTGGCCATGGCCCGCTCGTGGTATGCGATTGGCTGAACGATGCGCGTAAAAAGCCTAATATCGCCAAGCGCAGACTGGAAGCGGTGATTACGCCCGAAGAATTGCCTGATTTTTTGAAAAAGCACGGCGCGAAGGTGGAAGCGATCTTCCATATGGGCGCGATTTCGAGCACCACGGAAACCGATCTTTCCAAATTGCGCAGATACAACTTCGACTATTCCAAAAATCTTTATGAATGGTGCGCCGAGAACGGCAAGCGGCTGATCTATGCCTCTTCTGCTGCCACCTATGGCGATGGCACGCAAGGATTTGAAGATAAGGAAGACGTGGGGTCGCTGGAGAAACTTCAGCCGCTCAATCCCTACGGTCGCAGCAAGAATGATTTCGATATTTTTGTTGCGCAAAGCAAGGCCGCGGGCGGCAAGCAGCCCGCGCAATGCGTGGGGCTAAAGTTTTTCAACGTCTATGGCCCGAACGAATATCATAAAGACGGGCAGCGCTCGGTCGCGCAGCAGGTGTATGAGTATGCCGCGCGCGATGAGGCTTTCCCCCTCTTCAAATCGCATAACCCTGCCTATCCCGATGGCGGGCAGAAGCGCGACTTCGTCTGGGTGGGTGATTGCGTGGCTATCATGCTGTGGTTTTTGCAGAACCCGCGCGCGAATGGGCTCTTTAATGTGGCCAGTGGCACGGCGCGGCCTTTCGCGGATTTGGCGGCGGCGGTTTATAAGGCGCTCGGCAAAGAGCCGAAAATCACCTATGTGGATATGCCCGAAAACATTCGCCGCCATTATCAGTATTTCACCGAGGGGCCGATGGATAAGCTCCTGAAAGCGGGCTACGACAAGCCGCTAACCGCGCTGGAAGAAGGCGTTAACCGCTATGTACGCGAGTATCTGGCCACGCATGATCCGTATTGCTAGCTTCACCCTATGACCCAGCCCGACCTCGCCCAGCGCATTGAAACCCTTGCAAGCCATTCCGTGCTGGTGGTGGGCGATGTGATGCTCGACCGCTTTATCTATGGCCAGGTCGAGCGCATTTCGCCCGAAGCCCCTATTCCCGTGCTGCGCTTTCAGCGCGAGAGTGCGATGCTGGGCGGCGCGGGCAATGTGGCGCGCAATCTGATCAGCTTAAACCAAAAGGCCGAGCTGATCGCGGTGACCGGGTCCGATCCCGCCGCGTTTGAAATCGCCAAAATGTTCGCGCCCGATCCGCAGAATTTTTCGGACGAGCAAAATATCACGCCGCATCTGCTTTCCGACGCCACGCGGCCGACCACCATCAAGGCGCGTTATATCGCGGGTGTGCAGCAGGTGCTGCGTTGCGACCATGAGCGCGCGGAAGATATCGATAGCGCGCTGGAAGCCCAAGCCATCGCGCGTTTGAACATGGCCCTACCCGGCTGCGCGGTGGTGATTTTGTCGGATTACGCCAAGGGCATGCTCACGAACAAGCTGATCCGCGCCTGCATTGATCTGGCGCATCAGCACAAGAAGCCGGTGATCGTCGATCCCAAAATCCGCGATTACAGCCGCTATAAAGGCGCCGATGTCATCACGCCCAACCGCAAAGAGTTGGCGGAAGCCTCCGATATGCCGGTGGAAACGGTGGAACAATGCATCGCCGCCGCAAAAGTGTTGCTGCAAAAATTTGATCTTAAAGCCGTGCTGGCGAAATTAGGCGGCGATGGCGTGTGCCTGGTGCAGAAAAGCGCCGAGCCCGTGCATCTCAAAGCTACGGCGCGCGAGGTTTACGATGTTTCCGGCGCGGGCGACACCGTGGTGGCCGCGTTTGCCGCCGGGCTCGCCAATGGCTTCTCGATGGTCGATGCCGCGCATCTGGCTAATGAAGCGGGATCTCTGGTGGTCGGCAAGATCGGCACCGCCACGGTCACACTTGATGAATTGGCTAAAAGCTTGCGCCAATCAGAAGCGCGCGAGATCAACGAAAAGGTCATGCCGCTGCCACGCGCGCTGGAAAGCGTGGAACGCTGGCGCCGCCAAGGACTCACCATCGGTTTTACCAATGGCTGTTTCGATCTTCTTCACCCCGGCCATATCGCTTTGCTGCAAGCGGCGCGAAAAAATTGCGACCGGCTGGTGGTTGGCCTCAATTCCGATACTTCCGTGAAGCGTTTGAAGGGCGAAGGCCGCCCGGTGCAGAACACCTCGGCTCGCTCCACGGTTCTGGCCGGCCTCGCGCCGGTGGATTTGGTGGTGGTGTTCGAGGAAGACACGCCGCTCGAACTGATCCGCGCCCTGCGCCCCGGCGTGCTGGTGAAAGGCGCGGATTATAAAATGGACGAGGTCGTCGGCGCCAAAGACGTCACCGGCTGGGGCGGCAAAGTCGTGCTCGCCGAGTTGGTGGAGGGCCAAAGCACCACGAATACGATTAAGAAACTGAAGCAGGTAGTTTGAATCTAGGATTTTATTCTGGGGTTGGCACGGCTCTCTGACCCTCACATCTCACGAAGCTACCTTTGTATCTCTTGCCAAGACTCAGCAAGCTTGGCCTTGCTGGACTGATACCTTCATTTGCAAGCCAAACTTCATAATTACCTGCTTGGCATACCTTACCCTCGACGTTGACTGAATGAAGGTTAGTTAAAACAGCAATTCTACGGATATGCGGATCGCGCTTTCCAAGCTCGGGGAAGGGTTGGGTGGGTGCTCGATCTATTTCCCGAGTGATGCATACGCCAACTTCTTCAAGTTCAGTGGCTGGTGGTGCGGATTGTGCGAGCAATGTTTGATGCGCTGCAACAGCCGTAAGGGCACCAAGGGTAGACAAAAGAAATGTACGTCGCACAATCATGGGTGCCTCTGTGACTAGAATATCTAACCAACCCTAGCGCCCCATCTAGTAAATAAAAAGCCATTTATGATTGTTAAAAACCGCTCTATAACCAAACAAATGAAAACCCTCATCAATTATATGAAGCCGCAAAGCGGCACCGGGCCCAGCGAGATTTTCGGGCTCGATGTCGCGATCGTCAATTTTCTCAAAGCCTTTTTCCGTTACAGCCGCCAAGAACAGTTCTTTTTTCTTCCCGGCTCGGACGACAGCATCGATGAGCTGAAAAATATCGCGCAGGCGGGCGGCGTGGATTTCGCGCGCTGTGCCTGGGTCAATCCTTCCGCCCCGCGCGAAACGCTAAGCGATGTCGATCTCTTCTTCCGCCCCGATCCGAATATGAACGACGCCATCTGGCGGCGGCTGCAGGTAGAGGGCAAGGGCTATGCGCTCAGCTCCATCGTGCACACCATGTCGGGCGAGCGGGTGGCCGATGTGCTCGGCCACTTTTTGGTTTCCCCCACGCAGGCGGGAGACGCGATCATCTGCCCTTCCAGCGCGATTAAAGATGCCGTGCAGCGCTTGTGGAGTATTCAAGCCGAATATTACCAGCATCGCTTCAACGGCAAGATCACCTGCCCGGTGGATTTGCCGGTGATCCCGCTCGGGATTCACACCGAGCGTTTCGTTCGCATCACCACGCCCGAGCAGCGCGCGGCGCAGCGCCAAGCGCTGGGCATTGGCGAAGACGAAGTGGTGATCCTTTACGTGGGCCGCCTCAGCTACGCCACCAAGGCGCATCCCCTGCCTTTGTTTCAAGCAGCGGAAAGTGCGGCCAAGCGCACACAGAAAAAAGTGCGGCTCGTGCTGTTCGGCTTTTTCAAGCCCGAGGCCATGGAACCTGAATTTAAAGCCATGGCGAAAGATTACTGCCAGACGGTGAAAGTGGATTTCGTGATGAATAACGATCCACGTTTCCCCGATGGCTTGTGGGCGGCGGGCGATATTTTCACGTCTTTGGTCGACAATATTCAGGAAAGTTTCGGCTTCACCCCGATTGAGGCGATGGCCGCCGGCTTGCCGGCGGTGATCACCGATTGGGATGGCTACCGCGACGGCGTGCGCCACGGGGTGGATGGATTTCAGGTACCCACCTGCTCGGTGCCGGCGGGATCGGGGTTGCAGGTGGCGGCGCATTACTACAACCAGCGCAATTACGGCGATTACCTGATCCGCAGCAATCAGGCCGTGGCGGTGGATCATGAAACGGCAGCGGCGGCGTTCAGCGTGCTGATTGAAGATAAAGCCAAGCGCCTTTCCATGGGCCAAAGCGGCCGGGCGCGGGTGATCGCAAACTACGATTGGAAAGTGATCATCAATGCCTATGAAGATTTATGGGAAGAGCAAGTGGCTAAGCGGAAAGCCAGCGCAGCGGCCCCCGTGCCTGCGGGCTGGAGCGCGGTGCATCCCTCTTATCCCGATCCTTCCACTATGTTCGCTGGCTTTCCTTCCGGCACGCTCGCGGCGAACGATACGTTCGAGGTGATTGGCAGCGAGGAAGATATTTCACGCGTGGCGCGCCACCGCATGAATATCTTCGGCATCGATATGCTGCTGGGCGAAGATGAATTCGGCGCAATCTTGCAATTTATCCATAAGCATCCCAAAACCTCCACCGCCGCGATCCAAAAAGCCCTGGGATTTCACGATTCCGCGCGGTTTCTGCGCAGCCTTGCCTGGGGCATGAAGATGGGTTTAATCCGCCGTTACAAAGGCTAGAAGCATTTTAACGAAAAACCTTTTTACTTTCTTTCTGATGTTTCTAATCTTGGCCCTACATATTAAAGGAGAATATAATGACGAAAATTGTTCACACCTCGGAAAGCGCCGCCTATGACCTCGCGCTTGATTTAACCATGAGAGGCATAAGAGCTTTCGCAATTGGCGTTGTCGCGGTTTCTATGGCTGGGCATATTACCTGCGCCCCTTTACGACCTGGAATAAAGCAATTCCTCGGCATGAAGGTTACGCCGTTCACGCCATCCTCTTCTTGCCCGGCAAAATATTTTGTTCCCTCGCGCACACCCCAGTAAACAAATGAGCTGGGTAACCAATTGGGATAGAGCAGGCTTCGCTGCGTGTGCCGTTGCCGCCAGCATTGGCGCTCATGCCGTGATCAATGAAATTGTTGCTGGCGATGCTTTCGGAAGAAATTGCGTTTCCATGACTCGCGAGCAAATCGAGGCCGCCCGGAAAAGTCAAAATCTTTCATGGTGGCGTAAAGAGAGGCTGGATAAGTATTGCCCACCGCCCGCGCTGCGCTAGCGCTTGAATTGTCCGGGAATCGCGGCACAATCGGTCCATGACCGAGCCGTTTTTCATCCTTCTCATGCGTCTTGTCACCGGCATCGTGCTGGGTGGCATTCTCGGCAGCTTCATCACGATGCTGGTGTACCGGCTGCCGCGCAGCAAATCGCTGATCACCCCCGGCTCTTCCTGCCCTTCCTGCCGTAAAGTAATCGGCTGGCCCGATTTGGTGCCGGTATATTCGTATTGGAAGCTGAAAGGCAAATGCCGCCATTGCGGCAAGCCGTTCGGCCAGCGCTATCTCATCATCGAGATTGTTTCCGTGGTCGCGGTCACACTGGCTTTCTTGATTTATGGTTTTGGCGCGGAAGCACTCGTCGTCATTTTTATTTTTCTTATCGTCTGCACGCTTTGGAATATTCTGGAGCGGCAGGGTAAAGGCGATTAGCCACTTTTCGCGCGCGGGTGCGCCTTCTCATACACCTTAAGCAAGCTTGTTTCATCGACCTTGGTATACACTTGCGTGGTGGAGAGCGAGGCATGGCCGAGCAATTCCTGAATGCTGCGCAAATCGGCGCCGCTATTCAATAAATGACTGGCGAAGGAATGCCGCAGCGCATGCGGCGTGGCGCTGTCGGGGAATTGCAATTGACGGCGGAGATTCCGCATCGCTTTTTGCGCCAGCGCGGGGTTAAGCGCCTCGCCGCGCATGCCCTTGAACAAAGATTTCTTCTTTTCAAACGGATGCGGGCAGGCCTTCATGTAGTCTTGCAGCGCCGCTTGCACCGGCTCAAGCACGGGAACGATGCGTTGCTTGCGGCCCTTACCCGTTACCGTGATTTGGCCGCTCATCATGCCGCTCACGTCTTCACCGGTGAGGCCAAGCGCTTCTGCCAAACGCAAGCCTGCACCATAAAGCAGCATGAGGAGCGCGCGGTCGCGCAAGCCGCTCCAGCCTTCCACCGCGATTGGGGCCTCTTCCAACAACTGATCGACTTGATCCGAGCTTAACGGCCGTGGCGCCCGCGGCGGCCTCTTCGGGCTGCGCAGCGTTTGCAGCACGGCGTTTTGGGTGACCTTATTCTTGGCGAGCCACTGATAAAACCCGCGCATGGCGGAAAGCGCCCGGGCGCGGCTGCTGGCTTGCACGTTGCGCGCGGCTAAATCAGCGAGCCAGGCGCGCGCATCGCGCGGTTCAAGCGTATCGAGATGCTGAAGCGTGATATCCGCGCCGAGATGCTTATTTAAAAACGCCAGAAACCCGCGGCCATCCTGGCCGTAATTGAGCACGGTATGCGCCGAGGCATTACGCGTGTCTTTTAAATGGCGCAAATACGCATCGAGCGCTTCCTGCGCCGCGCTTGCGGAATCTAGGTTCAGCTCTTTGCGGCGAGCCATAAGCGTGCCATGCGTTCGATGACTTGGCCGAGAAATACATAAGGCTCGAGCGCCTGCCCAGAACCGAAATTGGATTCGCTACGGCTGCCAAGCGCTAAAAGCCCGGCAAGACCTTCAAGCTTCAAGGGGATACCCGCCGCGCTTTCGATCGGCCCGCTAGAACCACTGGAGAAAAGCAGTGCCGCGCTTTCCGCCTCGCGCAAGACAAAAGCTTTTTGCTCGAGCATCGGCGTCACGGCGACAGGAATGGGCTTTAAAAGCAGCGCTGCATGGCCCACCACTTCGCTCGCGCCGCGATTCATGAAAAGCTGAATGGCGTCCATGCCCAAAAGCCGCGCCACTTCGTCTTGCAAAACGGTGATCGCCTGCTTGAGGTCTTCCGCTTCCATCAAAAGCAGTGCCGCTTGATGCACCGCCTGCACCCGCTGCCAATAAATCCGGCTGCCTTTGATGATATCGTCGAGCGTTTGCCGTGAATCGGTGAGATCGCCGCGCAGCTTTTTCACCAGCCCGGCTTGAAAATCGAGAATTTCGTCTTCGCCGCTCTTTTCCACGGCTCTCTTCTTTATGCGCGGGTCTTAAGCGCTTGCACGCCGGCGGGCAAAATCTTCTGCCCGGTCTTTTGCCAATCGGCGACGAATTGCGCCAGGCCCTTGTCGGTGAGCGGATGCGCGAAAAGCTGGCGCAGAATGGCCGGCGGCACCGTGGCTACTTGCGCGCCCATCTTGGCGCCTTCCACCACATGGCGCGGATGGCGCACCGAGGCCACCAGCACTTCGGTTTTGATATTTTGCGCGCGGTAAATCTCGCAAATCTCGCGGATCAGGCCCATGCCGTCTTCGCCGATATCGTCGAGGCGGCCGACGAAGGGTGAAACGAAGGTCGCGCCTGCTTTCGCCGCCAAAATCGCCTGCGCAGCCGAGAAGCAAAGCGTGACATTCACCATCGTGCCCTGGGATGAGAGCGCCTTGCACACTTTCAAGCCTGCGGGCGTAAGTGGCACCTTTACCGCGACGTTCGAGGCCAGCGTGGCCAAATACCGGCCTTCTTGGATCATGGTCTCGTAATCGGTCGCGGCGACTTCGGCGCTGACTGGGCCGGAAACGATCCGGCAAATCTCTTGAATCAGGCTGATAAAATCTTTCGCGCCGCTTTTAGCCACTAAGGATGGGTTAGTGGTGACGCCGTCCAACAGGCCGGTTTCGGCTAAATCGCGGATCTCGTTCACATCGGCGGTATCAACAAAGAATTTCATCGGGCGCGGCCTTTGTTTAAGATGAAGGAGCCATAAATCTACTCCATCATGCCCCCTGTTTCCAGCCCCGATAAACCTTTGAATAAACGCGTGGCGGTGCTTATCAACCAAGCGCTGCCTAAAACGCTCACCTATCGGGTGGGCGACGGGCAAACCGTGGCCGAAGGCGCGCTGGTGCAGGTACCGCTTGGAAAAAAGCAGGGCTATGGCGTGGTGATGGGCCCGTCGAACGAGGATATCGATCCCGCCAAGCTGAAAACCATTTCCGCCGTGCTTGATTTCCCGCCGCTGAAAAAAAATCTCCGCGATTTCGTGCTATGGGTCGCGGATTACACGCTCTCGCCCGCCGGTGCGGTGCTGGCAATGGTGCTGGGCGGGCAAAGCGTGCTCGCCCCGCGCAAGCCGCGGAAAAAAGATGAGATAGCGCCAAAACATGCCGCGCCCGAGAAGCATCCTTTGGGCACGGCCCAGCAATCCGCCGCCGATCAGTTAGTCAAAGACGTAAATGAGCGCCGCTTTGCCGTAACGCTACTGGATGGCGTGACCGGCTCGGGCAAAACCGAGGTCTATAGCGAGGCGATCGAGGCGGCTTTGGCCAAAGGCGAGCAAGCCCTGGTGATGCTGCCCGAAATCGCGCTCACCACGCAGCTGGTGGAGCGGCTCGCGCGCCGTTTTGGCTTCGCGCCCGTGGTTTGGCATTCCAATCTCACCCCCGCCACACGGCGCGATAATTGGAAAGCGGTGGCGGAGGGTAAAGCCAGGCTCGTAATCGGCGCACGCTCGGCACTGTTTCTTCCTTATGCCGATCTTGGCCTGATCGTGGTCGATGAAGAGCATGACGGTTCCTATAAACAAGAAGACGGTGTGATCTATCACGCGCGCGACATGGCGGTGGTGCGCGGCAAGATGGAAGAAATTCCGGTGATCCTCAGCTCGGCCACGCCATCTTTGGAAAGCGTGCTCAACATGCGGGCGAAAAAATATGCCCATGTGCATTTGCCGGAGCGGCATGGCGAAGCGGTGATGCCAAAAATCCACCTCGTCGATTTGCGAACGCAAAATATGCCGCGCGGCGGGTGGATCAGCCCCACGCTGCAGAATGCGTTGCGCGAAACTTTGTCGCGCGGGGAGCAGGCTTTGCTGTTCCTCAACCGCCGCGGCTATGCGCCGCTTACCTTATGCCGCTCTTGCGGCCACCGTTTCGCCTGCCCGCAATGCGCCGCCTGGCTGGTCGAGCACCGGGAAAGCGGCAAACGCCGCTTAAGCTGCCATCATTGCGGCTATACCGAGATTTATCCGCAAGCTTGTCCGGAATGCGGTAAAGCCGACACCCTCGCCGCCTGCGGCCCGGGCGTGGAGCGCTTGGCGGAAGAAGCAAAACGGCTTTTTCCGAACGCGCGCATCGCCACGCTCGCTTCCGACACGCAAGAGAACCTCGCGCAAATCCACCAGACCATCGCGGCGATGGGCGCGGGCGAGATCGATATTCTGATCGGCACGCAAATTGTGGCGAAGGGTTATCACTTCCCGGGGCTCACGCTGGTGGGCGTGATCGATGGCGATCTTGGCCTGCAAGGCGGCGATTTGCGCGCGGCCGAGCATACGTTTCAGCTTTTGGCGCAAGTCGCGGGTCGTTCCGGCCGCGTCGATATCCACGGCCATGTCTATATTCAAACGGTGCAGTCCAAACATCCGGTGATGCAGAATTTGGCGCAGTACGACCGCGATACCTTGGTCGAAACCCTTATAAAAGAGCGGGAAAAATACGCCATGCCGCCTTTCGCGCGTATGGCGATCGTCACGCTTTCGGGCAGCAAGCTGCCTGAAACCAAGCAAGCGGCGCAAAAATTGGCCAGCATGATCCCGCGCGAAGAAGGTGCCGAGGTTCTGGGCCCCGCGCCCGCGCCGATTGCCTTGCTGCGCGGGCGGCACCGCATGCGCTTTCTCGTAAAAATGCCGCGGCGCGGAAAAATTCAAGAATTTATCCGCTGTTGGCTGGCTTCGACCAAGCTGCCGCATAGTTTACGCGTGGGCGTTGATATTGACCCGCAACATTTTTCGTAAAACGCGGTTATCCACAAAAACAAAACGCCGCGCGGCGATCTTCGCTCCCCAAAAATCCGAAAAGGCGCTACGAGGGATACACCACCTTGATGGAGCGATTCGGCATGACGCAAACGCGGGTTTACGCCTTCACCGATGACGCAGGCCAAGCCGCCTTCGCCGCTCACAAAGAAAGCTTTCCGCATCTTTCGCTGATTTCTTCCGGATTTTTGCACGCCATTGTCGGGCCCGAGCCGCATGCCTGGCCCTGGCAGGATCCCGCCCGCCGCGTCGCCCACCGTTTGCTCAATTATCACCGTATCTTGGGCGAGCTTGTTAAACCGCTCAGCAAGATCATCCCCGCCTCGTTTGAAAGCGTGTTCGAGGGGCAAGACGGTGTTATCCAAGTTTTGAGCACGCATCAGCGCGATATTCTTGGCCTGATGAAACGCTACGGCCATATGCGCCAATTCTCTTTAAGCGTGCGCTGGGATACTTCGGTAATGCAGCAACTGATGGAGCGGTTTCCAAAAGCCGCCGCCGGTTCTTCACTCGAGCTCGAGCGCCGCAACTTGCGCGATCAAATTCTGATGCTGCTGCAAGGCCGCCTTCGCGATCTCATTATTCTTGAAGATCACGACAAGGAAGTGATCTTGCAGGCCATTCTTTTGGTCGATGCCAAGGAAGAAGAGCATGTCGCCGCCGTGCTTCAGCGCATCGACAGCGAATGCCAGGGCCGCCTTTCCATTCGCCTGGTTGGCCCCCTGCCCGCCTGCAATTTCGCGCGGGTGGAGGTCACATTGCCCGATCAAGAGCTGGTGCGCCGCGCCCAGCGCGACCTTGGCATCAAGGCGGCCGAGCCGTTATCGCGCGTGAAAGACGCCTATCGCCGCAAAGTGAAGGCCTTGCATCCCGATAGCGGCGCAAGCCGCGAAAATCATGACCTTATGGTGCGGATCACGCGCTCCTACCGCTATTTAAATCAGCTCGCGGCCCAGCAAAATTTACGCGCGGCGAACGATCCGGATAAGCAATGGTTACGTTGCGATCCCCGTACGCTCCGCCAAACGCCGCTCATGAATATTCAGCGCGGCATAACCCGTTGGGATGACGCACTAATCAAACGCGCCTAAGTTGCGATTGCAGGCACGGGGTAGGCTGTGGATAATGCCGCCCGCTTCCGCGCTCAGGGATCTTTTGCACAATTTTTGGTCATGACACCCGCCCCCATTAAGCAATCCCCGCGCCCACCGCTTCTCCTCTTCGTAAGCTGTCTTGCCCTTCTCGTGCTGCTCACGGGATTTTTGGGCTACGCCGCCTTGCGCAACGGCGATGCCTTCAACGCCACCGTGCGCAGCTTGCAGCAAGGCTGGAGCGAGCGCCTCAGCATGATGGCGCTGCCCAACCAGGCCGAAGCACGCAGCGCCGCCGATGCCGACAATCAATATCTCCTGCAACTGAATGGCCAATACCGCAAGCTGCATCGCCTGCTCGCGCTTTCGGTGACGGGCCTCGGCCTGCTCGTGCTGATCGCGTTCTTTATTTACCGCTATGCCCTGGTGATGCCGCTGCGCACGCTGACGCAAAGCTGCCGCGACCTTGCCAAAGATAATCTGCGCGGCGTGCTTTGGGGCATCGATCGCACCGATCATTACGGCGAGCTTGCCCGCGCGATTTCGGATTTGCGCAAGGAGATCGCCCAACTTTCCGACATGGTGGTCGAGAGTCCCGACGGCACCAGCCTGGTGCGCTTCTCGGGCCGCGGCGGCGCGGTGTTCAACACCTTGATCGGCGATTTGCAGGCGCATATCCGGGGTTTGCAGGAAAACGGCGAGGCGTTGCGCCACCGCCTTGAAGGCGAAGCCGATGTGTGGGCACGCAAGGTACAAGCCCTTGAAGACAGCGTGATGAAGAACAGCGCGCATTTGCACGACGCAATCGAGCTTTCGCGCGAGCAAATGCAGAAGTTGAACGAAGACAACCAGAACATGCGCATTGATACCAAGGAATTAGTCGATAAATTCCGCACCGATCTCGAGACTATTGGCGAGATCACGGCCGCCACCGGCCAGCGTGTGGCGCAAACACTTTCTACTCTTCGCGATTCCGACCGCGATGTCCGCCAGGCTACCCAGCAAACGCTGAAATCAAGCGAGAGCTTCTCGAAACACGCCGCCGACCTCACCGAGAAGCTGGTCGCCGCCACCACGTTGATGCGCGCCAGCGGCAAGATCATGATGGAAACCACCGAGGCCGCGCGCACCCGCTTCCTTGAAGCCGTGCAAAGCTTGGAAACGCAAGATCAAACCTTGCGCGCCTTCCTTTCCAACACCGCTGACAAGACCGAGCAAATCGCCGGACTTTACGACAGCCTTTCGGGCAGCACCCAGCGCGTGCATGAAACCGTGGACCGCTTCGATGCCCGCATGGGCGAGTTCTCTTCCAAGAGCGATGCGGTGCTGGCCGGTATTGCCGCTTCGGGCGCGGCTATGAATGAAACTTCGGCAAGCCTCAAGGTTTCGCACGACACCATGGCGGTCTCGCTTGAATCCATGCGCGGCCACACCGATGTGATGGCGAAAATTCTCACCACCATTCGCGACGAATACACCAGCGCGATGGATTCCTGGCGCGGCATGATGAACGAGGCGACGCCCGCCATCGCCCAGCTCAAAGACGCCGGCGATAATATTCAAAGCCAGCTCAAGGAAGAATGGTCGCAATACGCCAAGCAGTCGCATGCGCTGTTGGTCGCACTGGAGCAAGATGCCCGCGCCATGAACGCGCGCACCGAGCAAATCACCAGCGATACCGAAAAACTGATGGCCAATATCAACAGCCATAGCGAGCATTTGAGCCAAAGCGCGGGACAATTCGATTTGCAGGTCGCCAACCTCACCCAGCGCATCGAGGCGGCGGCGGCCAGCGTGATGCGCAGCAACGACGCGGTCGCTTCCAGCACCACGGCGCAAATCGGCGAGATTCATACCTCGGTGTCCGACATGGTGCAGCGTCTTGGCATTCTCACCCAGCTTACCGGCACGCTGGGCGGCGTGGCGGGGCAGCTTGGCGCCCTGGTGCCCGCGCTTGGTGAAATGCAAAACATGCCGCGCGCGGCGGGTTCGCCGGCGCCGAGCGGCGCGAGCCCGGCCATGGTCGCGCGCATGGAGCAAATGAGCGCCGAATTCGGCAACACCCTGCGCGGCATGCGCAACGAGTTCGACACCGTGCGTACGCAAATATCGCGCTGGGTGGAAACGCTTTCCAACGGCTATCAGCGCCTGGCGCAGCAAATCAGCGGCATCGATGGCGTGCTGGAAGCCAAGCTTTCCTCGCTCAAACTTCCTGCGGCTTCGATCAATTCATCGGAGATCGCCGCCAAGCTGGCGCCTTCCCTGCAGCTTATTCATGAAACCCTGGCCGATGAAGCCGGCTACAACATGAAGATGGGCGAGAATGTGGAAGTGCTGCGCAACGATCTTGCGATCTTGCGCGAGCAGGTGCTGGGCTCGTCCGATAACCTGCGCAGCGTGAGCGAGCTTTTGGCGCAAGGCTTCTCGCGATTGCTGAAACATGATGGCCAACCCGGTACTGGCCCCGTGCTCGATCTTAGCCGTATGGAAAACGCCTCGGCTGCGCTCGAAAATCTGATCGCCTCGATGCAAGGCACCTCGTTCAGCTTGATCGAGAAGCTGGAACGCGTGACGCAAGAGCTGGATAAAGCGGTGACGAAGATTAATCCCGACCAGAAGGCGGGCTAATTAGGCTTGTAGCTTCCTGCAGCCATGTCCAGCCGTCATCGCGTAAATTACCGGCCGCGGCCGCTCGTTAAGAAAATCGCCCCAACCGTCATCCCACTCTTCCAATAGGCTTTCAGGGGCCGCGTCTTTACCAAGGGGCATCGGGCCCTTTATTCCTACCCGCATGCGGGCATTGGTTGCCGCGCGACCCTTTATCGATATTTTCGCGCTCGTTTTTCTGATAACAGGATTACCCCCGCTCATAACCGATGAAACAATTGCCTTTATGAAAGTGCGATTTGGATTTTCATGGCTGGTCGCGCCAGGAAAATGATTTCGCGTAGGGCGCACGGTCGCGCTGCCATAACGGTTCACAGGCCCAGGCCCGCTGGGCATGCGGTCAAAACGCGCGGAAGACTGGAAAGCGCCCGCACTTTCAGGAAATGCTTTTTTGTTTTGTATGGCTGAAGCTGCGCGCATAGCCAGATTCTATGTTGGCCTATCTTATGAGCTCAAGAGGCGTTTTTCTTTCGCCGCCTAAAATTAACAATTCAGCCCTAGCGGAATGAAGAAGTTAACTCAGTGGATCAGCGGATTAACCCGTAATTCCAGGATGACCCCAATTCGGGCCGTTGCGGCGGAGATTTTTGCTGCGCTCGGGCCTGGTCATCAGGTGGCTCAAGGGTGAACTGTTAGCCAGCACGACGGCGGTAGTGCGCGTATCGCCGATGATGCTGTGACGCCGCTGCATATCCAGGCGGCGCATGGGCGCAAGCGGCCTGACTTCGCTATCGGGCGTAGATACAGGATCGTAGGACAAGCCAAATTGTTCAACCACAGCCCGCGTCTGTTCTTGGCGGGCATGCTGCTGCAACAACCAATCAACGCGATCATGTGAGCGCTGAAGCGGGCGGCTTCGGCCATAGGAAGATAATTCGCGAAATGACGTAGGCTCGGTATCGAGCGGACGGGATGCAGCGAGCGCTATTGCCATTTGGGCCTCCCCTTTTTTCGTATTATGCGTGACTTCTTATATATAAGAAAACGCTAGACCCTGAATGGTAAACAAAGAGTCAACGCCGCGCTAGAGTCCGGCCCAGCGGCCTTATTACGCTTGCTTGACCCCTGCCGCTAAACCCCTTAAAAACAAGCAAAATTGAAGTGGGGCACATAGCTCAGCGGGAGAGCACTACCTTGACATGGTAGGGGTCACAGGTTCAATCCCTGTTGTGCCCACCACTTCGCAAGCAGCGAAGAGATCGCCCCCTTTGGATTCTTCCGAAAAAATCGCCTTGATCGGCCTTGGATATGTGGGCCTGCCGCTGGCTTTGGCTTTGGCCAAGCATTTTCCGGTGGTGGGTTTTGATTTATCGGCCGAGCGCATCGCTGACTTGAAGCAAGGCCATGATTGGTCGGGCGAACAAAGCGACGAGGCCATCCGCGCCGCGAAAATAAGCTACACCAGCAGCCCGGGTGATTTGGAAGACGTCACCTTTTTCATCGTCACCGTGCCCACGCCGATCACGCCTGATAAGAAACCCGATCTTGCGCCTTTGCGCGCGGCCTGCAAAACCGTGGGCGCGGCGCTGAAAGCTTCGAGCGCTGCGCAAACGCCGGTCGTGGTGTTTGAATCCACGGTCTATCCCGGCCTCACCGAAGAAATTTGCGGGCCGGAAATCGCCAAAGTGAGCGGGCTTAAGGCGGGAAGCGATTTCAAGCTCGGCTATTCGCCCGAACGCATCAATCCCGGCGATCCGGCGCATAAGCTTGAGAGCATCGTGAAGATTATCGCGGCGGAAGATGCCGCCACGCTGGCGCGACTTGAAAAGGTTTATGGTTCGGTGATCAAGGCCGGCCTGCACAAAGCGCCCTGCATCGCCGTGGCCGAAGCCGCGAAGGTGCTCGAGAACACCCAGCGCGATTTGAACGTGGCGCTGATGAACGAGCTTGCGATTATTTGCAGCAAAATGAATATCCGCACCCGCGACGTGCTGGATGCCGCGCAAACCAAATGGAATTTTCTGCCCTTCACGCCCGGCCTGGTGGGCGGACATTGCATCGGCGTCGATCCCTACTATCTCACCACCCGCGCGCAAAGCCTTGGCTATGAGCCGGAAGTGATTTTGGCGGGCCGGCGCATTAATGACGGCATGGGCGCATTCATCGCGCAGAAGCTGATCGAGAAAGCCAAAAGCAAAACCCCGCGCGTGGGTATTCTTGGCCTCACCTTCAAAGAAGGTGTGCGTGATCTGCGCAATAGCCGCGTGCCTGATATCGTGGAAGCACTGAAGAAGCAGGGCATCGCCGCGCTGGTTTACGATCCTATGGTGGATGCCACGATGGCGCAGGAGGAATACGGCATCACGCTCGCCGCAAAGTCCGATCTTAATAAACTCGACGTGCTGATGCTGGCCGTGCCGCATAAAACCTTGCTCGACGACATGAAGAGCTATCTCGCGGGGCTTGTTCCCGGCGGGCTTGTCATGGATATTAAATCGGTTCTCGATCCGAAAACGCTTTCCGCTTTCTCTTACTGGAGCCTTTGATGCGTCTTGCCGCCGTTCTTGCCTTCATTTTGTTCGCCCTGCCCGCTTTTGCGCATCACTATACGCTGGGCGATTTGAATATCGGCCATGTATGGAGTCCCGCCACCACGCCCAAGGCCACGCTTGGCGCCGTGTATATGCCGATCGAGAATACCGGCAAGGAAGACGACACTCTGCAAAGCGCCGAAACGCCCGCCGCCGAAAAAGTGGAATTCCACCAAACCAAAATCGAGAATGGCGTCGCCAAAATGCGCAAGGTGGATGAAGTGAAGCTTCCCGCCCGTAAGAAAACCGAATTTAAAACAGGCGGCCTGCATATCATGTTGGTCGGCCTTAAGCAGCAGTTGAAAAACGGCGGCCGCGCCACGCTCACATTGCATTTTGCCAAAGCCGGCACGATCGAAGTCGAAATCCATGTGCAAAAAGGCGTGATGCATGAGCATGATCACGAAGGCATGACAGGCACGGATCATGAGCACCACCACTAAGATCATCGTATGAGCATTCTCCTCACCGGCGCGGCCGGGTTCATCGGCTTTCATTGCGCTAAGCGGCTCCTCCATTCGGGGGAGACGGTGATCGGCATCGACAATCTCAATAACTATTACGATGTGAAGCTGAAGGAAGCGCGGCTCGAGAAGCTGAAAACCTATTCCACCTTCCATTTCATGAAAGTGGATGTGTCGGATAGCTACGAAGTCGAGCGCCTGGTGAAAGATATTCCTTCCGAGGCTGATCAGGTGCTGCATCTCGCGGCGCAGGCGGGTGTGCGCTATTCGCTGCAAAACCCGCAGGCCTATGTGGATGGCAATATCACCGGCCATCTCAACATGCTGCAATTCGCACGGGCGCGCAAAAACCTGCGGCATTTTGTGTATGCGAGCTCCTCATCCGTTTATGGCGGCAATACCAAGGTGCCGTTCTCGGTGCAGGACCCAGTCGATCATCCGGTGTCGATTTACGCCGCCAGCAAACGCGCGGGCGAGCTAATGGCGCATACTTATTCTCATCTCTTTCAAATTCCCGCGACAGGATTGCGCTTTTTTACCGTCTATGGCCCGTGGGGACGGCCCGATATGGCGGCATTCCTGTTCACGCGCAAGATTTTGGCGGGCGAGCCGATCCCGGTGTTCAACCACGGCAAAATGGAGCGCGACTTCACCTATATTGATGACATCGTGGATGGCGTGATCGCGGCGCTGAATTTCGCGCCGCAGCTCACCTATGGCGCCGTGCCGCACCGGGTTTACAATTTAGGCAACGCGCATCCCGAAAAATTGACCGATTTCATTAAGAAACTCGAACACAGTCTTGGCAAAAAGGCGGTGTACGACTATCAACCCATGCAGCCGGGCGACGTGCCCGCGACCTATGCCGATATCGCGGAAAGCACGCGTGATCTCGGCTTCAAACCCAAGATCGGTATCGAGGAGGGCATTCCCCGCTTCGTCGAATGGTATAAGGACTATCATAAAGAGACCAACTAAAGGATTAGGCCATGCGTTTTTTTGCTTCTTTCGTCACCTTCGTTTTTATCGCCGTGCTGGGCACCGCGATGGCGGTGCATTTTCTTGAGCCCAAGCTGAACGGGCCGGGCCCGTTGCAAACGCAAAAAAGCGTGGTGATTGCGCGTGGATCGGGCGCCTCCACCATCGCGCATCAGCTGGAAAAAGAAGGCGTGATCTGGAACCACACCATGTTCCGCATCCGCTATTTCATCGATGGCGAGCCGGAATTGAAGGCGGGCGAGTATTTATTCAACCCGCAAGAAAAACTGCCCGATGTGATCAAAAAAATCGCCAGGGGCGAGGTGGTGATCCGCAAGCTCACGGTGCCGGAAGGCTGGACCAGCGGTGCGATTGTGGAGCTCATGCGCCAAGAGCAGGCGCTCACCGGCAATATCGACACCATGCCGATGGAAGGAACCCTTGCGCCCGATACCTACCGCTTCACCCTCGGCGACACGCGGCAAAGCCTGATCGACGAAATGCAAAAAGCGGCCGAGAAGAACAAGATGGAAGCCTGGAACGCGCGCGATCCCGATAGCCCGCTGCAAACGCCCGAGCAATTGGTGGTTCTGGCCTCGATCGTGGAGAAAGAAACCGCCCTGCCCGATGAGCGGCCGCGCGTGGCAGGTGTTTTCGTCAACCGCTTGCGCAAAAACATGCTTTTGCAATCCGATCCCACGGTGATTTACGGCATCACCCATGGCACGGTGCCGTTTGGCCGCGCGATTACCGCTGCCGATCTTGCCGCGCCCACGCCCTATAACACCTATACAGGCACGGGCCTGCCGCCGGGGGCGATCGCCAATCCCGGCAAGGCCTCGTTGATGGCGGCGGCCAAGCCCGAGAAGCATGACTTCCTTTATTTCGTCGCCAACGGCAATGGCGGACATACGTTTTCAGCCGAGCTTAAAGAGCATTCCGAAAACGTCGCCGCCTGGCGCAAACTTATAAAGGCGCAGGAGAAAGCGGAAGAAAAAGCGGCGGTGCCTACACCCGCCGCAGCGCCGGCGAAGGAAGTGAAGAAGACCGTTAAAAAGAAGAAGCGGCGGCGTTAATTTTTTTTCTTATCATGGAACAACCAGATAAAACCGCGCTCGGCGCGGCTCTTGAGAAACTGTTCGAGCGCGACGGTCTTCTTTTAGAGCGAGGAGCATGGGAAACTACCGTTTCCGCCAAGCTGGTGGATTATCTGCAAAAAGAATATTGCGATCATGACGTCGATCATGAATACGACAAACATCTTGAAAACCCGAAGCTCATTGCCAGGGATCGTCCACAAAGACCCGACATCGTTATTCACAAAAGAGGGGTTGATGATTCAAATCACATCGCTATAGAAATAAAAACCAAGGAAAGCTCATTTGAAGACGATGAAGAGAAATTGCGTGTGCTGACCAACAAAAATCCTCCTAATCCTGGAAGATTATTCGGATATAATTACGGCATTCATATTATTTTCGCACATAAGCAAAAAAGGATTGCCACTATCACGGTTTACACAAATGGATTGGTGAACGCTGATGAGGGTAATGACCTCAGATCATATCTGAGAGAAAAATTGCCCTATGCGTGGCGAGATTAACTACCCCACCTTCTCCCAGCCACGCTCATTCTGCTGCCAATAGGTAAGCGCGAAGCCCTCGTCCTTATATTTTTTCCAGCGCGCACGGGAGGCTTCCACCGCGGCGGTGTCGTTATCGCCGAAAATCTCGCAAACCAGCTCGAAATTCTTCACGTGTTCCGAGGTCGCGCCGTCGGTGAGCATCAGCACCTGCGCTTTATTGGGATTTTCGTCATTGGCGGTGAGCCAGATCGGTTGTTCTTCGGCGAAACCGTCTTCCGCGCTGCCATGCGGCAGGAAGCCGTGATCTTTATAGGTCCATAAATGCTTCGTCAGCGCCTCCACGCGCTCGGGGCTTCCCGCCATCACCACCGCGCGCTGTGAACGCTCGATCACCTTCTCAAGCATCGGCGGCAGGGTTTCTTCCAGCGCGCTGCGGGTAAGATGATAGAAGCGGATCTCGGTCATAGCCGCGCGCCGCCCGAATGGGAAATGCGCCGGGTGGAATGCGGCGAGTCCGGCGGCGTACTCGTCGTGCGCTTATTTCCCACCGCGCTGGTTTGCATGGCGCCATAGCCGCCGGTATTCGTTTCCGTCGCGCAAGCGGCCAAAACGGATAAAGCGAGCAAGAGTGCGAATGTTTTAATCATGCCGTTCATAGCACCGGTATAAACCACCCATATAACCGCAACGCGCGGGATGCGGCGAAGCGGGCGGAATGATCATAATACCGTTTCCCTCTTCGTCTAGCGTCATGCGCGGGCGCTCATAGCCGCTGTGCAAAACGCCCGGCCCGTTGCGGTTGGCTTGGGCCAGATTTTGGTTATCCGCGGCGTTACAGGCCGCGAGCATTAAACAAAAAGGCAAAGCGATCAGCATCTTATTCATGGCTTCCTCCCGTTTATGGGAATGAGCTAAGGCGCCAGGCGCAAAACGCCACCCCTATTCCTCAAAATAATCTTCCACCAGCTGGTTGAGCATGCGCACGCCATAGGCCGAGGCGCCCTTGGGCACCAGCGGCTTATCGCGCTTGGCCCAGGCCATGCCCGCGATATCGAGATGCGCCCAGGGCACGCCCTTATCCACGAAACGGCCCAGGAATTGCGCGCCAAATATACTGCCCGCCACGCGCTCGTTCGAAGAATTCTTCATATCCGCGATGTCGGAGTTGAGCTGGCTGTCGTAATAATCGTTCATGGGAAAACGCCACAGCTTTTCCTCCGTGGCTTGGCCCGCGTTGAATAGCTGTGTGGCGAATTCATCGTTATTGCTGAACAGGCCCGCCGAGTCATTGCCAAGCGCGAGGATGATGGCGCCCGTCAGCGTCGCCAAATCCACCATCGCGCGCGGCTTGAATTTTTGCTGCGCATAGGTAAGTACGTCGCACAGCACCAAGCGTCCTTCGGCATCGGTATTGATGACCTCGATGGTTTGGCCGCTCATGCTGGTGACCACGTCGCCCGGGCGCTGGGCATTGCCATCGGGCATGTTTTCCACCACGCCTATCACGCCCACCGCGTTGACCTTGGCTTTGCGCGCGGCGAGCGCATACATGGTGCCGATTACGGCGCCCGCGCCCGCCATGTCGTATTTCATATCTTCCATGCCGCCCGCGGGCTTGATCGAGATGCCGCCGGTATCAAACGTCACGCCCTTGCCGATGAAGGCGATGGGATTCTTGTTCTTGCCCTTGGTCGCGCCTTTATAGCTCATGCTCACCAGGCGCGAGGGATAGGCGCTGCCCTGCCCCACGCCGAGCAGCGAGCCCATGCCGAGCTTCTTCATCTCGGGCACGCCGAGCACGTCGACCTTCACGCCAAGGTCTTTGAGCTTCTTGCATTGCTGCGCCAAGGCATCGGGATAAAGCACGTTGCCGGGCTCGCTCACTAGGCTACGCGTGAAAAACACGCCTTCGGCCACCGCGAGCTTGGGATCGAAGGCTTTTTTGGCCTTCTTTTCATCCTCCGCCAGCACGGTAAGCGTGGAAAGAATAGGCTTTTTATCCTTGGGCGTTTTGGTGAAGTATTTATCGAAGCGATAAGAGCGCAGAAGGAAGCCTTGCGCGAACAGCGCCTCGGCTTCGGGCCTAGAAATCTTGGCGCTTGCGGGCAGTTCCACCACCGCGCTGACCTCGGCGACTTTGTTGGCGGGAATAGAAGCGCACGCCGCTCCGCCCGCCTCGGTGATTTTTTGCGGGCTGAGTTTTTCTTCGGGCCCGAGGCCAATCAAAACCAGCCGCGAGAATTTTCCCTGGCTGAGCAGGCTGAGCCCCTCGCCCTGCTTGCCTTTGAATCCATGATCCTTGGCGAGGCCAGCAAGATCGATGCCGCGCTTGTTGAACGCACCCGCCAATTTGCCAAAAGTGGGGCCTTCGGTAACGGCGATGACCAGGCAGCCTTTGGAGGGAAGCGACGCGCCCGCAAATGCGATTTTCATGGAGATAAAGCCTTTGTTTTGATGAGGTTTCGGTGGAATTGCGTTAGAGGGCAAGCTGCCTTAGAAAGAACAGAACCAAGCGATATTGAACCACCAAACTTGCCTGTCAAGGCATAAGGCCGCACCCGGCGCATGAAACGCATCGACCGCTATCTTTTCTCGCAGTTTTTAACCGCGGTGGTCTTCGCCTGCGCCGCCATCACTATCGTGGTGTGGTTTTCGCAGGCGATCCGCATGCTCTCCCTCGTGATCAACAATGGCGGCTCGGTGTGGTCCTTCGTGGCGCTGATGCTGCTTTTGCTGCCCACCTTTTTGCCGCTTCTGCTGCCGTTCAGCCTCGCGGTGGGCGTGCTGTTCGTTTATCACCGCTTAGTGACCGAGAGCGAATTGGTGGTGATGCGCGCGGCAGGCTTGAGCCCGGCGGATATTGCCCGGCCGGCGCTGATGCTGGCGGGAACGGTTGCCCTGCTCGGCTATTTTCTCACCACCTTCATCGCGCCGATCGCCAATCACGAATTCGTGCGGCTGCAATACCAAATTCGCAGCGATCTTTCGGTGCTGCTTTTGCATACCGGCAACTTCAACGACGTTTCCACCGGCCTTACGTTTTACGCGCGCGAACGCGGGCCGCAGGGCGAACTGCGCGGTATTTTGATGCACGACACGCGCAAGGCAGGCCATCCCACCACGATCATGGCGGATTCCGGCGAGCTGGTGCACACCCAAGCCGGGCCCAATATCCTGGTCAAACACGGCATGCGCCAGGAAATGGATAGCGCCTCGGGCCAGCTTTCGCAGCTTTCTTTCGATAGTTATATGGTCGATCTTTCCTCGCTCGGCGGCAATTTTAGCGAGCGCTGGGTGGAGCCGCGCGAGCGCAGCATGAAAGAGCTTCTCGCCCCGTCCGATAAAATCGATGACGCCATGAAAACCCGCTTCCTGGCCGAATTCCACATGCGCCTGGTGCTGCCGTTTTTAGCGGTGACCTTCACCTTGATCGCTTGCGTTGCCGCGCTGACCGGCAGCTTCGATCGGCGCGGGATGAATTTGCGCGTGGCCGCCGCCGCGCTCGCCATCATCGTGCTCGAAGGTATCGTGATCACGCTTTACAATCTCACCGCTAAGCAAATTTGGCTCGCGGTACTGCTTTACGCCGTGGTGTTCCTGCCGGTGCCGTTCCTCTATCAGCGTTTGATGGCCGATCGCCCTTCCCGCCCCATGCGTAGCCTTGCGGAGGCCACGCCATGATGCGCACGTTACCGCTTTATATCTGCAAGCATTACCTGTTCGCGTTTTTTATGATCTTTGCCGGTATCCTCGGCGTGATCTTCGTGTTCGACGTGATCGAGCTTTTGCGCCGCACCGCCTCGAAAGACGTGGGCTATGGCGTGGTACTGCTGATGAGTGTGCTGCATTTGCCCGATATCACCCAAAAAATTCTGCCTTTCATCACGCTGTTCGCGGCGATGCTCACGCTATGGCGCCTCACCCGCAGCCAGGAGCTGATCATCGCGCGCGCCTCGGGCATTTCGGTGTGGCAATTCCTCACCCCGATGCTGATCACGACGCTGGTTTTGGCATTATTCTATCTGTTCGCGATCAACCCGCTCGGCGCGCTGATGAAAAAGGCCTATCGCGAGCTGGAAAGCAAATATATCGAGAACTCGGCGCTGATGGATCTCTCCAGCTCCGGCCTGTGGCTGCGCCAGCGCGACACGCAGCGTAATTTGTTGCTGCACGCCGATAGCGTGACTCTCGAACCCTTCACCATTAAGCCGGTAATCGCCTTCATGTATGACGCCGAGGGGCATTACATTGGCCGGCTCGATGCGGAATCCGCCGTGCTCGGCAACAAGCAATGGGAAGTTTCGAGCGGCTGGATGAATTGGAAAGACCGCCCGCCCGAGCGCATTGGTCCCACCGTGCTGCCCACCAATATGTCGCTCAGCAAAATCCAGGAAAGCATGTCAGCGCCCGGCGCGGTGTCGTTCTGGGAGATGCCAAGCTTCATCAAAGCGCTGGAGGCCACCGGCTTTCCCGGCATCCGACACCGGATGCTCTACCACGCCCTTATTGCCATGCCGCTGTTCCTATGCGCCATGGTGGTCATGGCCGCCTGCTTTTCTCTGGGGATGGCGCGGCGCGGGGTGGCGCTTATTTCAGCGGTCGCGGGCATATTTGTCGGCAGCTTCGCTTTCGGCTTTAATGATATCGTGCAAGCCCTTGGAACCACCCAAGCTTTGCCGACCTGGCTCGCGGCCTTCGCGGTGCCATTAATTACCGCTAGCGCTGGTATGACAGTGCTCTTCCACCTTGAGGATGGCTAATGAGAATAGGATTGATCTTTGTCTTGTTGATCACGCTCGCTTCGCCGGTTTTCGCCGCCAGCAGCGCGATCATTCTTGCCGTGGTGAACGATGAGGCGATCACGCAAGCCGATCTCGACGATCGCGTGGCGCTGGTATTTTTAAGCTCCGGCCTGCCGCAAGATCCGGAAAGCCGGAAAAAAATCGCCGAGCGCGTGCTGCAAACCTTGATCGACGAGCGCCTGCAGTTGCAGGAAGCGCGGCGCTATAATATCAGCATCGATAACGCCGATATCGACCGCGCGGTCGGCATCGTCGCCAAGCAGAATAATATGACAACCGAACAACTCGATGCGTTGTTCAAAGCGCGGGGCGTGAGCAAGCAAACGCTGGTCGAACAAGTGAAAGCCAACCTCACCTGGGCGCGTTTGGCTCAGCGCGTGCTGCGCCCGCAAGTCGCCGTGGGCGATGACGAGGTGAACGCCGCGCTGGAGCGCGTTAAAACCAACGAGGGCAAGCCCGAATATTTAATGAGCGAGATTTTTCTTAGCGTCGATAAGCCCTCGGATGAAGACCGCGTGCGCGATCTGGCCAACGATCTCGTACAGCGCATGAAGCAAGGCGCGCATTTCGGTGTTATCGCTCAACAATTCTCGCAAGGCATCGGCGCCCTTAACGGCGGCGATATGGGCTGGGTGCAGCCCGGACAACTGGGCGGCGAGCTCGATCGCGCCGTGCGCCAGCTGGGCCTGGGGCAAATCTCCCTGCCCATCCGCATGGCCGACGGCTTTTACATTCTTGGCAAGCGCGATGAGCGCGTGATCAGCGGAACCGATCCCAACGCCACCGAAGTGCATCTCAAGCAAGCCAGCATGCCGGTGAAAGGTAAGCCACCGCAGGAAGCCGTGGCTGAGCTCAAGCGCTTTGCCGCCGCGCAAAAAACCTGCGAGAGCCTCACGAATATGAGCGCCTATCCTGCCTGGACCGTTACCGATCTTGGCGTGAAGAAAGCCGCCGCTTTGCCTAAATGGCTGGGCGGCCTCGCCCGGCAAATTCCCGTGAACAGCGCCAGCCCGCCGATGGAAAAAAACGGCTATGCGATGCTGCTTTACGTGTGCGAGCGCAACGAGAGCGGCTCGAACCGCGAAGCCACCATCGAGGCTATCGGGCTTGAAAAGCTGGAATTGCAGGCGCAGCGCTTGCTCCGCGACCTCCGCCGCACCGCCTCGATCGATATTCGCAAGCAAAGCTAACGCATGATCGCCCATCTGTTTCAGCGCGGTGATGGTCTCGATAAACCCATCGCGGTGAGCATGGGTGAGCCGGCGGGTATCGGCGCCGAATGCGCGCTCAAAGCCTGGGGCGCGCGCAAACATGCCGGGCTGCCGCCGTTTTTTCTCATTGCCGATCCCGCGCATATCCAAACGCAAGCCAGGCTGCTGGGTTTGAACGTTCCGATCCGCGAGATCGCCTCGCCCTATGAGGCCATGAACGTTTTTTCAAAAGCTCTGCCGGTTTTGCCGCTTGCCTTGCATGCCGCGGTGAAGCCCGGCGCGCCCGATCCCGCCAACGGCCCCGCCGTGATCGAGAGCATTCGTAAAGGTGCGGCGCTGGCGCAATGCGGCGAAGCCTCGGCTTTGGTTACATTGCCGATTCAGAAAAGTGTTTTGTATCACTCCGGCTTTACCTTTCCCGGCCATACCGAATTTCTCGCCGAGCTTTGCCAAGTGCCTGAAACCGTGATGATGCTCGAAGTGCCGGGCCTGCGCGTGACGCTTTCCACCGTGCATGTGAGTTTGAAAGAGGCGGTAAGCAAGATCACCGCCGCGCTGATTGTGAGCCGCGTTTCCATTACCGCCACGGCCATGCGGCAGTTTTTTGGCCTGCCCCAGCCGCGCATCGCCATTGCCGGCCTTAACCCGCATGCCGGAGAAGAAGGCGCAATGGGTTTGGAAGAAATCGAGATCATCCAGCCGGCGATCGAGCAGCTGCGCGCCAAGGGCTTTGCCGTGAGCGGCCCGCATTCGGCCGACACGCTGTTCCATGCCGGAATGCGCAAGACCTATGACTGCGCCCATTGCCATTACCACGATCAAGGCCTGATCCCGATCAAAACACTGGATTTTTACGGCGGCGTGAATATCACGCTGGGTCTGCCGATCATCCGCACCTCGCCCGACCACGGCACGGCGCTGAATATCGCGGGGCAGAACAAGGCGAATGCCTCCAGCGTCATCGCGGCGCTGAAACGCGCGGCGCAACTCGCCAAAAAAGTCGCATGAAGAAGGATCCGCCTCCATTACGCGACCTTATCGCGGCGCATGGGCTTGGCCCCAAGAAGAGCTTGGGCCAGCATTTTCTGCTCGACCTCAATCTCACGCGCAAAATCGCGCGCGCGGCGGGCGATCTGAAAGATAAAATCGTGATCGAAATCGGCCCCGGCCCTGGCGGCCTCACCCGGGCGCTGGTGGAAACCGAAGCCAAAGCCATTCTCGCAATCGAAAAAGACGCACGTTGCCTTTTGGCGCTGGAAAGCCTGGTGCATGCCGCCGATGGCCGCTTGCGCGTGATCGAAGCCGACGCGCTAGAAATCGATCCAGTCGAGCTCACCCCGCCCCCGCGCGTAATTGTGGCGAACCTTCCTTATAATGTAGGAACGCCGCTGCTAATCGCTTGGCTTTACCGGGCGCAGGAATACGAGCGCTTCATCCTGATGTTCCAAAAAGAAGTCGCGGCGCGGATTGTGGCCAAGCCGCGCACGCCTGCTTATGGGCGGCTTTCGGTGCTGTGCCAATATTTGTGCGATTGCGAGCTTCTCTTCACCTTGCCCGCCGGCGCCTTCAGCCCACCACCTAAAGTAGACTCTGCCGTGGTGCGGCTTATCCCCAAAAAACAAACGCTGCCTATTGAGGTGGCGCAGTTGGAACGCGTTACCGCGCTCGCCTTTGGCCAGCGGCGTAAAATGCTGCGCAATATCTTCAGGGCAAAGTGGAAAGACGATGACTTCGCCGCCATGGGAATCCGCCCGCAGGCCAGGGCGGAGGAGCTTTCGGTCGAAGAACATATCGTTCTTGCAAAAGCCTATTATGGCCACGATTAGGCACATCGATACGGCCTGAGAACGAACCGTTAAACGATTTTCAACCTCTCCCGCCGCACTATGATTTAAGCCCCTAATAATGGGGAATTGCGTCTAATTTGATCTATCGGCGTGACGTTTGTTGATAGTGTGAAGGCGATGAGAGTTGGCATGAAATCTTTTAGCATGATCGCCGCCGCTTGCGTTCTGGTTCTTGCCAGTGCGCCCGCTCATGCCGCTTGGCCTTTTGACGGCACCAAAGCGGATGGCACGGCTGTTACGCCTGCGCCTGCCGCTCCCGCTAAACCGGCCGCGAAAGAAACCGCGCCGCAACCCACCGTGCCAGCCAAATCGACGACAACACCTACGCAACCGGTTAAACCTGCCGCCCCGGCAACGCCATCTGTGCCTACCGTAAAAGCTCCGGCGACAACCACGGCGCCCGCCACGACGACTACAGCACCTGCGGCCGCCAAGACTCAACAACCCGTGCTCGATAAAGAAGCGGCCGCTAAAAAAGCCGCACTGGAAAAAGCGGTAGCCGGAAAAGTGAATGCCGAACGCGCGGCGGTCGAAAAAGCCCAAGACGAAGCGGCTAAGAAAGCCGCCGAGGAAAAAGAAAAGGCCGATGCCGCCAAAGCCGCCATGGACAAAGCCGTGGCGGAAAAAACTCAAGCCGAGCTCGCCAAGATCATGGACGAGCAGCGGCAGAAGGAAGCCGCGATAAAAGCCGCCACCGATAAAGCCAATGCCGCGGCGGCGGCATTGGAAGCCGCGCGTGATAAGGCCGAAGCCGACCGGGTGAAGGCCGAAGCGGATAAGAAGGCCGAAGAGCAGCGCAAGAAAGAAGCGCAAACCATTCAAGGGCATTTGGAAAAGCGCGGCGAATTCAAAACGCTTCTGTCGCTTTTTCAAGCCGCCGGCATCGTCACGCTGAAGAGTCCCGGCAATTATACGATTTTCGCTCCGACCGACGCCGCCTTCGCCAAATTCTCCGCTATAAAAATCGACGACTTAAAAAAACCCGAGAATATCGATATGCTCAAAAGCCTCCTTAGCTATCACATGCTGAACGGGAACTTCCTTTTGAAGAATGTGACGGGTCAAAAGGCCGCCCCTAACGCCTTACAGGGCGACGTGCTGAATATCGATGCCACGGGGAATGTCGTGAAAGTGGGCAAAGCCAAGATTACCGATACCGATACCGGCGCCGTGAATGGCACGATCTATCTGGTGGATGAAGTGCTGGTGCCGCCGAGCCTGCCGCCTCCAGCCGCGAAGGAATAATTCCTTATTGAATCTTGAACGTTCACTTTTTTAAGTAAGCGCATGAGCGCTTATGCCCTCGTTCGCGAAGCCATTTTGTATCACCGCTGCCTCTCGGCCGTATATGAAGGCTACCCGCGCCATTTCAGCCCGCATGCGCTGGGCAAAAGTGAAAATGGCGAGACAAAAGTTTTCGGCTTTCAATATGGCGGCGAAAGCCAGCATGGCCTGCCGCCTGGCGGTGAGTGGCGCTGCTTCGCGCTTGAACAGCTTTCCGATCTTCGCGTCAATGACGACCGCTGGCGTTCGCGCGACAATTACTACGGGCAGCCTTATACTTGCGTGAAAGATATCGACGTGGAAATCGCGCGATAGGCTAAAGCCCATCCTGCAAATGCTTGACGAAATCGGCCAAGCCTTCTTGGCGGCGGCGGCGCTGGCGTTCGGCCTCTAAAATACCTCGCACCCGGCGCACCGATTCATCGAGTTCGCGGTTGATGATCACGTAATCGTATTCGGCCCAATGGCTCATTTCATCCGAGGCTTTGAGCATGCGGCGCTTGATTTCGCCGTGATCGTCCTGGGCCCGGGTATGCAACCGGCGCTCCAGCTCCTTGGCGGAAGGCGGCAGAATAAAAATACTCACCAAATCCTCGCGCGCTTTTTCCGCTAGTTGCTGGGTGCCTTGCCAATCGATATCGAACAGCACGTCGCCGCCGATCTCAAGCGTTTGCTCGACCGGGGCGCGCGGCGTGCCATACATGTTGCCGAAGACTTCGGCATGCTCGAGGAATTCGCCGCGATTGATTTTCAAATTGAATTCATCGGCGGTGATGAAATGATAATCCACGCCCGCCACCTCGCCTGGGCGCTTCTTGCGCGTGGTGCAGGAAACCGAAAGCGACACATTGTTGTCGGACTGTAAAATTTGGCGCGAGATCGTGGTCTTGCCCGCGCCCGAGGGGCTGGAGAGCACCAGCATCAGCCCGCGACGCTTGATTTCACCGAAGGAATGGGCCAAAGAAGGTTTGGTTGTCATGCCTCTTTCTATAATCGTAACCGCATCCGCATGCAAAGCCCTCGCCATATTGTGATTACAGGCGCCTCCTCCGGCCTTGGCGCCGCCTTGGCCCGGGCCTATGCCGCGCCCGGAATCCGCCTTGGTCTGATTGCCCGCCGCGCGGAGATGCTCAGAGCCTTGGCCGATGAGCTGCGGCAGAACGGCGCCGAGGTCTGGATCGCCGCCGCCGATGTACGGGAACGCGAATCCTTAAGCCGAATCCTTATTCAGCACGATACCGAAGCGCCCATCGATCTTCTCATCGCCAATGCCGGAATCTCAGGCGGCACCTTTGGCGCGGGCGAAAGCGAAGAACAAGCCCGCGCTATTTTCGACGTGAATCTCATGGGCGCGATCAATACCATAATGCCGCTTCTGCCGCGCATGGCGGCACGCAAGAAAGGGCAAATCGCCCTCATGGCCTCACTCGCCGGATTTCGCGGCTTTCCGGCGGCTCCAGCTTATTGCGGCAGCAAAGCGGGCTTACGCGTATGGGGCGAAGGCCTGCGCGCCGAAATGATGCGCCATCATGTGGAAGTGAATGTGATTTGCCCGGGCTATGTGAATACGCCGATGACTAGAGAAAACCATTTTCCCATGCCTTTTCTGATGGATGACGTGCGTGCGGCCAAGATCATGGTGAAGGGCCTCAAAGCCAATCACGCGCGCATTGCATACCCTTGGCCCACGGCCTTCGCTGCGTGGCTTTTGGCGGTGCTGCCACCCGGATGGACGGATCGTCTGCTCGTTCGGCTGCCGAAAAAGGCGCCGCTAGAGAATATGTGACTCCCCTTGCCAGCGCGACCCCGCCTGTCTATAAACGCCGCACCTTTAGGATAGAACCATGCCTGCCGAACGCACCCTTTCGATCATCAAGCCCGACGCCACCAAGCGCAACCTGGCCGACAAAATCAACGAGCGCTTCACCAAGGGCGGTCTGCGCATCGTGGCGCAAAAACACATGACGCTGTCGCGCAAGCAGGCGGAAGATTTCTATGGCGTGCATCGGGCGCGCCCCTTCTTCAACGATCTGGTGACGTTCATGATTTCCGGACCGGTCGTCGTGCAGGTGCTGGAAGGCGAGAATGCGGTGGCGAAAAACCGCGATATCATGGGCGCCACCAACCCCGCCAACGCCGCGCCCGGCACCATCCGCAAGGATTTTGCCGAATCCATCGAGGCCAATTCGGTGCATGGCTCGGATTCGCTCGAGAACGCCAAAACCGAAATCGCGTTCTTCTTTAAGGATAGCGAGATTAAGAGCTAGCCGTGGCTATGCGCAGGCGAAATGTTCAAATGCGCGCGCCTGCAATAAATCACTCCAGCATGCGAAAACGCCGTCACGGCTAAAGCAGCTATTCCAAAAGCCGTCAGCGTTTGAGATGTTTCGTTTCCCGCCACCGATAGAATGAGACCGCCAAAAACCGTCGCCGCGGAAGCTGCGGCAGCCCAACCGGTACAATGTATGGCTCGCATATATCTTCGATTTATCTGTGCATTATCCATTTGCGTATAAAGAGCAGGTTTTTGATTAAATATAATAGTCAACCTATTCTATCGACCTTGAAGAATCAAATGCTCGAAAAAACTGTTACAGCCGTTGTAGATGCCGCCCGCCGCTATGCCCTGGCAGTGGTGATCTTTTGCCTGCTGCTGACGATTGCCGCAGCTTCGTATATCGCGGTGAATTTTTCCATCAACACCGATGTGAACACGCTGCTCGATCAAAAAGCGGCGTGGAAGCAGAACGAGCTCGCGTTTTCGAAAGCCTTTCCCCAGCGCGATGATTTGCTGCTGATCGTGATCGACGGCGAGAATGGCGCGGATACCGATGCCGCCGCCGCCAAAATCACCGCCGCGCTGCAAGAGCGGCCCGATTTGTTTAAAACCATAAACCGGCCCGAGAGCAATCCCTATTTCCTGCATTACGGGCTTTTGCTACTGCCCACCGAAGATATTCTCGACACGACGGAACAAATTGTCCGCGCCCAGCCGATGCTGGCGGCCATGGCGGGCGATCCCTCCCCGCGCGGCTTATTCGATTTAATCTCCCGCATGGTGGATGGCGTGCAAGCCAATGCCATCGAGCAAAAAGACGTGGCCGGTCTCTTTCAGCGCATGCATCGCGTTTTGCAAAAGGTATTGGTGCATCCCTTAGAGGTGGATAGCTGGGCGGGGCTTTTTGCTTCTGAAAATCCCTCCAAATTCGAAAAACGCCGTTTTGTAATGACACAACCGGTGCTCGATTACTCGGCGCTTTCGCCCGGCGCGGAAGCTTCCAATTACGTGCGCAAGATCGTGGATTGGCAAAATGTCGAGAACCGCTATGGCGTAAGGGTGCGCCTCACCGGGCCGGTGGCACTCTCGGATGAAGAATTCGCCTCGGTCGCCGAGGGCATGCAATGGGCCTTGCTTATCTCATTCATGTTGATCGCGCTGATCCTGAATTTCACCTTGCGCTCGTGGCGCATCATCGTGCCGATCTTTATCACTCTCTTCTGCGGCTTAGCGGCAACCACCGCGCTGGCGCTTATTTTGGTGAAATCCCTGAATCTGATTTCGGTGGCCTTTGCGGTGATGTTCGCCGGAATCGCGGTGGATTTTGGCATCCAATTCGGCGTGCGCTACCGCGATCAGCGCTATCATGAGCCTGATTTCGCCGCTGCCTTGCGCGGCGCCTCGAAACGCATCGCCATGCCGCTCACCCTGGCGGCGCTGGCCACGGCGATCGGCTTCCTTTCATTCGTGCCGACCAGTTATCGCGGCGTGGCCGAGCTGGGCCTGATCGCGGGCAGCGGCATGCTGATCGCCTATACGCTCAATATCACGCTTCTGCCCGCGCTGATGCGCTTCACCAAACCGAAAGCCGAAAAAGAGCCGGTGGGATTCCATTTCGCCGCACCGCTGGATATTTTGATCGAGAACCAGCGCCATCAAGTGCTGGTGTTCTTCGCCGCGCTCGCCGTGATTGGCCTCGGCTTGAGTTTTTTCCTGCGCTTCGACTTCGATCCGTTGAATTTGAAAGACCCGCACACGGAATCCGTCTCGACCATGACGGATTTGATGCAGGACCCCGACACTACGCCCTACACCATCGATATTTTGGCGGAAAATACCCAGGCGGCCGAGGCAATGGCCGAAAAACTCCGCGCCCTGCCGGAAGTAAGCCAAGCGCTTACCTTGCTTTCTCTAGTACCTACCGAACAGGAGAAGAAAATCGCCCTTTTAAAAGATACCTACGATCTTTTGGCCCCCACCTTGCATCCACCCGGCACCATGCCCGAGCCATCGGTGGCGGAATTGCGTGCCTCGATTCAAGGTTTGGAGGGTAAAATCCGCGGCATGGGCAGCGAGCTTGGCACCGATGCCTATCTTTTTGCCGAAGATTTGCGCCGCTTCGCTAATTTGGAAGATCAGCATCTGCAAACCGCCGCGCGTAACATGCGCCTCAGCGTTCAGCGCGCGATTGCCGAGCTTGAGCAGCGCCTCACGCCGCAGCCAATCACCGTCAACAACATTCCCGATGATGTGAAGCGCGAATGGATTGCCGCCGATGGCCGCGCGCGCATCGAGGTCTATCCCAAGGGCGATCCCAAGCAGCGCGACACGCTGGTGACGTTTGCAGAATCGGTGCGCAGCGTCGCGCCCGAGGCCACCGGCACGGCGGTATCGATTCAAGAATCATCCAAGACGATCCGCCGCGCCTTTTTGCAAGCCGCGATCTACTCCTTCGTCATGATCTTCTTTTTGCTCTTGGCCCTGATGCGCAGCCTGAAACATACCGGTTTTGTTCTGGCCCCGCTGGCCCTGGCCTGCATCCTAACCCTGGGTACGGCGGCGGCTGTGGATATGCCGATAAATTTCGCTAATATCATAGCCTTACCGCTCCTGCTTGGTTTAGGCGTTTCGTATTCGATTTATTTCGTGGTCTATTGGCGGCAGGGTTATTCACAGCCTTTGCAGTCCAGTATGGCCCGCGCGGTACTAGCAAGCGCTGCTACTGCTTTTGTGGCTTTTGGATCACTATCTCTTTCAAACCACCCCGGTACCGCATCAATGGGGCTACTCCTTGCGCTCTCGTTATTTTACGTTCTGTTGACGACTTTTCTTTTCACCCCTGCTTTGGTAGGAAAACCCTCTAATCGCACCCCTCTGTGACTAAAAAACCATGCAAAATAAAGGCCCTGTTGAGAATTATCCTCCATATTCCGCTCCTACCGCAGACATGCCCATGACCCGCTCGAAATTCCTCTCTCTCTTCGCCGCTCTTCTTCTCGCTGGCAGCCTCGGCGCGTGCGCCTCTGCGCCGACGGATCCTGAGATGCGCGCCGAATACGAATCCGCGAACGATCCGCTCGAACCCATGAACCGCGTGGTCTTCGACTTCAATCAATTCATCGACCGCATCTTCTTGAAACCCGCCGCGCAAGTGTATCGCAGCGTAGTGCCCGATTTCGCGCAAGGCGTGGTGCACAACATTCTCACCAACTTGAATGAGCCCGTGACCTTCATGAACGCCACGCTCCAGGGCCGCTTTAGAGACGCGCACCATACGGCTGGCCGCTTTGTCGTGAATACGATTGCAGGCCTTGGCGGCATCGCTGATGTGGCCTCGGCGGGCGATTGGAATCCCGTGCAGGCCGATTTCGGCCAGACCCTCCATGTGTGGGGCGCGCCGGAAGGTCCTTACCTCGTATTGCCCATTCTTGGCCCCTCGAACCCGCGCGATGCGATCGGCTTCGGCGTGGATAGCTTGGCCGAACCCTGGCCCTATCTGCTCTCGGATGAATACGGCGCCGCCACCCGCAACCGTTACCTGATCGCGCAAGTTTCGGCTAACGCCTTGGATAAACGCTCAAGCGCGCTCGATAGCTTGGATGCGGTGGAAAAAGGCTCGGTCGATTTCTACGCCGCGCTGCGCAGCATGAGCCGTCAGTATCGCGCCAAGCAGCTTAGAAACGCCGTATCGCCAAGCGAGGAAAAAACCTCGGCCGCCGAAGGTGCCGCGCCACTCGCCCACTAATCGGAAATCAATTCAAACCATTGCGCGAGGCTGTTCAGGTCACCCTGGATTGCCTCGAAGCGTTTTTGGGCCTCGGCATCCTGCCCCCAGCGTTTGACTTGATGCAGACTTTCCAGCTCGGCGAGCTCGAACACCTTTTGCGATGATAGCGCGGCTTCTTTAAGCGCCAGCGCCAATACCAGAGAGCCAGTCACCGCCGCTGCTTCGGATAGGCCAATCAATTCCCAATCGTTCAGGGACCCGACGATGCGCTCGAAACCCGCACGAGCCTCTTGCGATTGCTTTGGCGGCTTGAGTCCTTCGCCTATCTGCAGCGCGATGTCATGCGTGGCTTTTAGCCAATCGAGCGGTGGCTGCCATGCCGCGTCCTGCTGGGCACGCAGAGCCTTATCCTGGTCTTCGCGCAGGCAAAGAAGATCGGTATCGGCACAGGCCACGAGCCGCGCGATAGTCTCTTCGCGCCGCGCGGGAAAATGATCGAGCGCCGTGGTAGCCAGGCGCATCAGCGGCATGGTTTCGGGCGTGATGTCTTTTTCCTGTGCGCGCCATTCGGCGGCAATGGCTTGCGCTAATTTCTGCGTGGGCACGGCGAGATTCTGGTTCGCGGGCGTGCGCACCGGCTTGCCATCGAGCACTACGGCAAAATCTCCCGCCGCTGGCGCGGTTGAGACCTCTTTATAGAAGCGCTTCATTATTTGCCGAACATGCCCTTGAGCGCGTCCATAGCCTTTTCCTGCTCGTTCTTAGGCGCGGGCGCCGGAGCCGGCGGCGCATTGGCGGGTTGAACCTGCGGCTGCGGCGCGGGCGCGTTGGCATTGGCCGGCGCCGGTTGCTTGCCGCCTAAGCCTTGCAAGATGCCGCCCAACCCCTTGCCGGGATCCTTCACGATGTCTTTCACGTTTTTGAAATTATCTTTCACCGTGTCGCGTACGTCTTTGAAAATTTGCTCGGTCTTGGGCGGATCGATCATGATCGGCTGCGGGTTGTTGATCGCCGTCACGCAAGGATTGCTTCCGCCCATGCCTTCCACGCGCGGCACGCCGGTATTGATCTTTTGCCCGGGCGAGAACAAGCCGCCCACGGCTTTTTGTAGAATGGCATCGGCCTCGGGTACGTAGCTAAGATTATTCAACGTGCCCGTCACGCGAATGGGCGTGGCGGTAGTAAGGCTGCTCACGGTGGTGGCGCCCTTCGGCACCGGGCGCAGCACCATGTTCACGCTTTGATTGCCAAGATTGACCGTGCCCTGCCCGGCTACAGTGGCGTAATTACTATCCAGCAAAAGACCATTCGAGGTAAGAACACCGTCATTGGCATTGAAACGCGCCACCGCGCAGGTGAGCTGCGGGCTTTGCGTGGCGGCGTTGGGCACGAGGGCCTTCACCATCGCCGCGCCCATGCCGTTTCCGGCGTTGAAATCCACTTTGCCGGGGCCCGAGACCATTTCAAGCTTACCCGACATGGTGGACATGAATGCCTGCGCGTCCATGCCGCGGCCGGTGAGGTCGAAGGTGATATCGCCGTTCGAATGCACCGGCGATTTGCTGCCGAAGCTTTTCGCCAGCTCATCGAAATTCACGTTCTGCAGGCGGAAGGCGGCGCGAATGTTGCTAGCGGCATCGACCGAGGCCAGGCCCGCCCAAGGCACGCCGTTATACGTCATCTTCAACGGATTAAGCGTGAGGATGCCATTGGCCACTTTGATGCGCGTGTTCACATCGTTCAGCGTCATGCTCGGGCTTGCGATCAAGCGCGGCGTGGTGAAACCCAAATCGCTGTTAAAGCTTTGCAGGGCGGAGAGGTTGGGCTTGGATGCCGCGATCGGCGTGGCGAGCACCTGGCCGTTCGCCGCCGATTTAGGCGGCGAGAGCTTGGAAAGATTCAACTCGGGCGTGGCGATATCGCCGGTGATATTCGGAATGGCGCCGCCCATATCGGCCACCACATTGCCGCTGAGGTCGATTCCCATCACCTTGGCTTGCAGATCAGCCAGGCGGTAGGTTTTGCCCTTCCAGCTAAGGTTCGATTTCACATCGTAATTCTGGCCGCCATAGCTGAGCTTAAGCTCGAACGGAATGGGCGTGCCTTCCTTCACTTCGCGCAGGCTCTTCTTGGTATCGAGCTTGATATCGAAGGCTACGCCGTTGATCAGCCCCTCGCCTTCGCCATGGAACGAGCCCGAGGCCGGCACCTTCAATAACGCGTGCTTGACCATGAATTCCTGGCGCTTGCCGCCACGCATATCGACTTGGCTGACCGAAGCGTTGGTCAACTCCACATTATTCAACGCCACGCTGTTGATGCTGAAATCAGGCTTGCGACCTTCTTTGGCGGCTTGCTTGAGCTCATCCACCATATTGGCTTCGGGCTTGTGGCCGGGCGCGTCCTTCACATCCTGGGTTTTACCGAATTTGAAATCCCAATTGTTCTGACCCGCCGTGTTGGTCATGAGATTGACCGAGGCGTCGGCCAGCTTCACTTGGCTGACATCGATTTTACGCATCAGCAACGCCTGGATATCGAGCGCGACGAATAGCTTGCCGGCCTTGGCAAAATCCTTATCCGGGAAACCGGCGGGGTTGCCGATGCTTACTTGATTGAGCCCGATCGAAAGCCCGTTGGTGAAGCTGAAATCCACCTTGCCCGCGACCACCACTTCGCGGCCAATCGCTTCGCTTACTTGCTGGGTGACTTGTTTCTTAAAGGCTTCGGCATCGAAGGTAGCGACGAAGATACCGGCGGCTATCACGGGCACTACAACCACGAACACAACGAGCCCGAGAACAAATTTCATGATACCGCTCATGGAAGCCTCCTTAAAATGGACCGTTACTTAAGCGCATCGCCGAAGGATGCGAAAGGGTCTCCGTCATCTTGCGGAAATTCAAAGAACTTCCAGCTGGCCGCGAGGTCTTTCGGCAGCGGCGCGGTAACGTCGATCAGTTTTTTGCCTTTTTTGGGGCGCGGATGCGGAATGATCAGCCGCCGCGCATGCAGAGCCAAGCGCTTGATGCTGATTTCCCCGCTTATGCCGTCCTCGCCGCCATAGAGCTCATCGCCGAGGATGGGCGTTTCAACCGCCTGCATATGCACCCGCAGCTGATGGGTACGCCCGGTGAGCGGCCACAGCGCCACGAAGGCCGTGCGCATCGCGCTTTCCACCACCTGATAGAGCGTGATAGCGATCTTGCCTTCCTTTGGATCCACTTCGATCTTCTCACTCCGGCCCTTGGCGAGCGCGAGATTAATTTTCCCCTGCCGCGGTTTGGGCACGCCCTTGGTGAGCGCCCAATAATATTTGCGCGTCGAGCGCAGCCGAAAACTTTCCGCCAATTTCGCCGCGGCGAAATCATTGCGCGCAAGCAAAAGCACGCCGCTGGTATCTTTATCAAGCCGGTGCACCAGCTTAGGCCGCGGCTTCTCGCCATAGATGGCTTGCAAGAAGCCATCGAGGTGGCGCGACATGCCGGTGCCGCCCTGTACCGCGAGACCCGCGGGCTTGTTGATCACCAGCACATCTTCGTCTTCATAAAGCACGCTGTCTTTCAACGCTTGCCGCTCGCGCTGGGTGGGCTCCACCTTTTCGCCTTTTACCGGCGCTACCAGCGTATCATCCGGCAGCGGCGGAATGCGGATACTTTGCCCCGCTTCGAGCCGCGCATTGGATTTGGCGCGCTTGCCATCCACGCGCACCTCCCCCTTGCGGAGAATCTTCTCCAAGCGGCCATGGGTGAGGCCGGGAAAATGACGGCGAAACCAGCGGTCGAGCCGCAATCCGTTTTCGTCTTCACTGACGCTGAGGGTTTGAACTTTGGGCATAAGGCGGTAGACTTTAGGCATGCCCGCCAAACTTATCAAACCAAAACCCCTTCGCCCTAAGTCGCAAATCGGGATTATCTCTCCCGCGCGGCACGCCGCGCCCGAGGTGATTCAAACCGGCAAAGCCATGCTGGAGAATTTGGGTCACTCGGTTTTCGTGCATCCGCAGAATTCGGAGCAGAATTTCCAGCTTGCGGGCAGCGACGAGGCGCGCGCCGAGGCGATCATGGATTTGTTCGAAGACCCTTCGATCGAGGCCATTCTGGCGCCGCGCGGCGGCATCGGCTCTTACCGCGTGATCCCGCATTTGAAATGGGACGTGATCGCGGCGCATCCCAAGATTATTTGCGGCTTTTCCGATCTCACCACGCTGCTGATGACCATTTACCAGCGCACGGGCCTTGTTACCTTCCATGGCCCGCTGCTGATGAATTTCTTCGGCGAGCACGAGCCTTATAACCTTGAATTCCTCATCAAAATGCTGAGCGGCAAGGTAGCCAAGGGCGAAACCGTGCATTACGGCGAGGCCCGCAGCGTACATGACGGCAAAGGCGAAGGCCGTTTGATCGGCGGCAACATTACCCTCTTGCAGCACATGATCGGCACCAAGGATGATTTCAACCTTTCCAGCACATTGGGATCCTAAGCTTAGAATTCCACGTGGACAAGTTGTCGCGGCCGCTTCTATAGTGTCACCTAAATACTAGTGACTCCAGCGTAACTGGACTGGCCACAGTTAGGCCGCAAATGTAATCACACTGGCTCACCTTCGGGTGGGCCTTTCTGCGTTCGCGAGTGGACCCGATAAGCTCATGGAGCGGCGTAACCGTCGCACAGGAAGGACAGAGAAAGCGCGGATCTGGGAAGTGACGGACAGAACGGTCAGGACCTGGATTGGGGAGGCGGTTGCCGCCGCTGCTGCTGACGGTGTGACGTTCTCTGTTCCGGTCACACCACATACGTTCCGCCATTCCTATGCGATGCACATGCTGTATGCCGGTATACCGCTGAAAGTTCTGCAAAGCCTGATGGGACATAAGTCCATCAGTTCAACGGAAGTCTACACGAAGGTTTTTGCGCTGGATGTGGCTGCCCGGCACCGGGTGCAGTTTGCGATGCCGGAGTCTGATGCGGTTGCGATGCTGAAACAATTATCCTGAGAATAAATGCCTTGGCCTTTATATGGAAATGTGGAACTGAGTGGATATGCTGTTTTTGTCTGTTAAACAGAGAAGCTGGCTGTTATCCACTGAGAAGCGAACGAAACAGTCGGGAAAATCTCCCATTATCGTAGAGATCCGCATTATTAATCTCAGGAGCCTGTGTAGCGTTTATAGGAAGTAGTGTTCTGTCATGATGCCTGCAAGCGGTAACGAAAACGATTTGAATATGCCTTCAGGAACAATAGAAATCTTCGTGCGGTGTTACGTTGAAGTGGAGCGGATTATGTCAGCAATGGACAGAACAACCTAATGAACACAGAACCATGATGTGGTCTGTCCTTTTACAGCCAGTAGTGCTCGCCGCAGTCGAGCGACAGGGCGAAGCCCTCGGCTGGTTGCCCTCGCCGCTGGGCTGGCGGCCGTCTATGGCCCTGCAAACGCGCCAGAAACGCCGTCGAAGCCGTGTGCGAGACACCGCGGCCGGCCGCCGGCGTTGTGGATACCTCGCGGAAAACTTGGCCCTCACTGACAGATGAGGGGCGGACGTTGACACTTGAGGGGCCGACTCACCCGGCGCGGCGTTGACAGATGAGGGGCAGGCTCGATTTCGGCCGGCGACGTGGAGCTGGCCAGCCTCGCAAATCGGCGAAAACGCCTGATTTTACGCGAGTTTCCCACAGATGATGTGGACAAGCCTGGGGATAAGTGCCCTGCGGTATTGACACTTGAGGGGCGCGACTACTGACAGATGAGGGGCGCGATCCTTGACACTTGAGGGGCAGAGTGCTGACAGATGAGGGGCGCACCTATTGACATTTGAGGGGCTGTCCACAGGCAGAAAATCCAGCATTTGCAAGGGTTTCCGCCCGTTTTTCGGCCACCGCTAACCTGTCTTTTAACCTGCTTTTAAACCAATATTTATAAACCTTGTTTTTAACCAGGGCTGCGCCCTGTGCGCGTGACCGCGCACGCCGAAGGGGGGTGCCCCCCCTTCTCGAACCCTCCCGGTCGAGTGAGCGAGGAAGCACCAGGGAACAGCACTTATATATTCTGCTTACACACGATGCCTGAAAAAACTTCCCTTGGGGTTATCCACTTATCCACGGGGATATTTTTATAATTATTTTTTTTATAGTTTTTAGATCTTCTTTTTTAGAGCGCCTTGTAGGCCTTTATCCATGCTGGTTCTAGAGAAGGTGTTGTGACAAATTGCCCTTTCAGTGTGACAAATCACCCTCAAATGACAGTCCTGTCTGTGACAAATTGCCCTTAACCCTGTGACAAATTGCCCTCAGAAGAAGCTGTTTTTTCACAAAGTTATCCCTGCTTATTGACTCTTTTTTATTTAGTGTGACAATCTAAAAACTTGTCACACTTCACATGGATCTGTCATGGCGGAAACAGCGGTTATCAATCACAAGAAACGTAAAAATAGCCCGCGAATCGTCCAGTCAAACGACCTCACTGAGGCGGCATATAGTCTCTCCCGGGATCAAAAACGTATGCTGTATCTGTTCGTTGACCAGATCAGAAAATCTGATGGCACCCTACAGGAACATGACGGTATCTGCGAGATCCATGTTGCTAAATATGCTGAAATATTCGGATTGACCTCTGCGGAAGCCAGTAAGGATATACGGCAGGCATTGAAGAGTTTCGCGGGGAAGGAAGTGGTTTTTTATCGCCCTGAAGAGGATGCCGGCGATGAAAAAGGCTATGAATCTTTTCCTTGGTTTATCAAACGTGCGCACAGTCCATCCAGAGGGCTTTACAGTGTACATATCAACCCATATCTCATTCCCTTCTTTATCGGGTTACAGAACCGGTTTACGCAGTTTCGGCTTAGTGAAACAAAAGAAATCACCAATCCGTATGCCATGCGTTTATACGAATCCCTGTGTCAGTATCGTAAGCCGGATGGCTCAGGCATCGTCTCTCTGAAAATCGACTGGATCATAGAGCGTTACCAGCTGCCTCAAAGTTACCAGCGTATGCCTGACTTCCGCCGCCGCTTCCTGCAGGTCTGTGTTAATGAGATCAACAGCAGAACTCCAATGCGCCTCTCATACATTGAGAAAAAGAAAGGCCGCCAGACGACTCATATCGTATTTTCCTTCCGCGATATCACTTCCATGACGACAGGATAGTCTGAGGGTTATCTGTCACAGATTTGAGGGTGGTTCGTCACATTTGTTCTGACCTACTGAGGGTAATTTGTCACAGTTTTGCTGTTTCCTTCAGCCTGCATGGATTTTCTCATACTTTTTGAACTGTAATTTTTAAGGAAGCCAAATTTGAGGGCAGTTTGTCACAGTTGATTTCCTTCTCTTTCCCTTCGTCATGTGACTTGATATCGGGGGTTAGTTCGTCATCATTGATGAGGGTTGATTATCACAGTTTATTACTCTGAATTGGCTATCCGCGTGTGTACCTCTACCTGGAGTTTTTCCCACGGTGGATATTTCTTCTTGCGCTGAGCGTAAGAGCTATCTGACAGAACAGTTCTTCTTTGCTTCCTCGCCAGTTCGCTCGCTATGCTCGGTTACACGGCTGCGGCGAGCGCTAGTGATAATAAGTGACTGAGGTATGTGCTCTTCTTATCTCCTTTTGTAGTGTTGCTCTTATTTTAAACAACTTTGCGGTTTTTTGATGACTTTGCGATTTTGTTGTTGCTTTGCAGTAAATTGCAAGATTTAATAAAAAAACGCAAAGCAATGATTAAAGGATGTTCAGAATGAAACTCATGGAAACACTTAACCAGTGCATAAACGCTGGTCATGAAATGACGAAGGCTATCGCCATTGCACAGTTTAATGATGACAGCCCGGAAGCGAGGAAAATAACCCGGCGCTGGAGAATAGGTGAAGCAGCGGATTTAGTTGGGGTTTCTTCTCAGGCTATCAGAGATGCCGAGAAAGCAGGGCGACTACCGCACCCGGATATGGAAATTCGAGGACGGGTTGAGCAACGTGTTGGTTATACAATTGAACAAATTAATCATATGCGTGATGTGTTTGGTACGCGATTGCGACGTGCTGAAGACGTATTTCCACCGGTGATCGGGGTTGCTGCCCATAAAGGAGGCGTTTACAAAACCTCAGTTTCTGTTCATCTTGCTCAGGATCTGGCTCTGAAGAGATCGGAAGAGCG
>JADMIO011260194.1_pt1 | contig 118173 bp, 87 predicted proteins | sample 8958161 | NCBI WGS metagenome assembly JADMIO01 (sample SAMN16585339, study PRJNA669376) | soil metagenome | isolation source: Crop rotation soil | place: USA: Cullars Rotation, Alabama | collected 2011
GGCCGCGACTTCAAGTCACGTGAATTCCAAGCTTCGGATCCCACTGTGCTGGAAAAACAACCTCCGCTTTCGAACGTGCAGATCGCCCGGTTCATGGATCGTCACCCATCGACAATCAGCCGCGAGCTGCGACGCAACTCCACGCCGTACGACGGGGCCTACCGACCAAGCAGGGCTCAGGAACAGGCCAACGGCCGCCGTTCCCGCTCGCGTCGCTGGAGCAAGCTGACGGCAAAGGACTGGATGCACGTGGAGGCACTGCTTGGCCAGCAGCACAGTCCCGATCAGATCAGCGGCCGCCTCCGGCGAGAGGGAATTCTCGATGTGAGCTATCAGACGATCTACAACTACATCCTGGCCGATAAGCGGGCCGGAGGACTGCTCTACCTCGAGCTCAGGCAGCCGGCTCGGTACAGGAAGCGACATCGAAGCAAGGAACGCCGAGGGCGACTGCTCGGCAAGCGGCACATTTCCGATCGGCCCGCGGTGGTCGAAACTCGTGCTGAGCCAGGACACTGGGAGATCGACACGGTCCACGGAACGGGAAGCCGTCACGCCGTGGTCAGCCTTGTCGAGCGCGCGACCGGGGTGACGTTGATCGGCAAACTGGTCGACCTCACTGCCGAGAACCTCGCTCGCAGAGTGGTGCAGCTCGTCAGGCAGTTCGAGCAACAGCATCCCGGAAGCTTCAAGACCCTCACCGCCGACAACGGAACGGAGTTTCATAGCTACGAGACGATCGAGAAGATGACCGGCGCGACCGTCTACTTCGCCACTCCGTATCGATCATGGGAACGGGGGACGAACGAGAACACCAACGGCCTGATTCGCCAATACATCCCCAAAGGCCTGGCACTGGATGATCTGAGCCAGCGTGGTTGCGCGGCGATCGCGAAGCTCCTCAATGATCGGCCTCGCCAGCGCTATGAGTATCAGACACCACTCGAGAAGTTGGCCGAGCTCAGACAAGCGAGTCGCTAAGCCGCTCCCTTCTGATCACCAGCACGTCGCGGCGCGGCGCGCTTACAGCCCTCATGTTCGAAATATCTCTAAGGGGTGCCGCTTCGCGTAGCGGCTTCACACGTGCGCCCGCAGTCCGACGTCACACCGACGACAAAGTCCCCCACCCGCGAATGTGATTCAATCGGCCACGTCAGCGTTGCACTTCAAGCTTGAAGTCAAGCGGCATGCGTGCGGCTAGAGCCGTGTCCACTTCTGCTTCGCGACGAACGCGTGAAGATCGCTGACCATGCGTGCGAATGGTTCATCACGGAGAGGGCTCGCCGAGCACGAGACCCGTTTCAGTCTTGAGCCGTCAGCAACGTCGATCACCATCGTGTCCTCGTCCGCCTGACGAATGCATGACATGCCAAAGAAATCATGTCGATCCAGAATCGACCGCAGCTCTGCCACATTCACCGTGGCGTACGACCGCCCGAGCATTGGTAAATTGCGCGTGGCGTTCAGCCTCGCTCTGCCGCGACCGTCGATTTGCAGCGAGTATCGCGGGCACATTCCGTAGCACCCGAGCGCTTCGATCGCCACATGAAAGGTCTGTTGCGGCGGGTTGTCAGGTGGAGGCGCGCCGCAACCGGCGAGAGTGGCGACAACCAGCACGACCACTCGCCATCTCATCGTCTGCCTCATGCCGCCCAACGGACCTGGCGCTCACCGGCGAGGTCCGCACGCGCAACTCTACCAAGTTACCAAGCAGGTGAAGCGGGCCTCGTCCGGTGCACCGTACTCTTAGGTTGAGCGAGTCAATGGGGACTCCTCCTCGCCGCTGGTGTAACGAGCACTGCGGCGATGTCGATGAACGCGTCTGAGCGATCGAACAGAGAGGAGCCCCCTCATGCACCTTACCGTAACTTCCATCCGCCCGTCCGTCGCAACCGTCGCCGTTGATGTCAGTGCCTACAAGCTCAACCTGATCTGCCGCGAGCTGTCTGCGCCAGGCGCGTCGGCCGAATGGGAGATCGCCAACCGCACGGAACCCATCACCTCAACGCTGCTCGCTATCCACGAACGAGCGCAGTCTCAAGGCGCGACCGAATTCCGCGTGGTCGTTGAGCCCACCGGCATCTATCACAAGCTTCTCCTTCGCATCGCTGCCAGCCTCGGGTTTCAGACCTTCATGGTCGACGCTGGCCACGTGCAGAAGATGCGCACAGTTCTATTCGGCGACGATGGCAAGACCGACCGGCGCGATCCCTACGCCATCGAGGCCGTTGCCGCACGGGGGCGCCTGATTCCCGACCGTCGTCATGCCGAGATCTACTCCCTGCTGCGACAGTGGGGGAAGATCTACAGCGACGCGGAGGTCGCTCTGATCGACGCCAAGTCTCGCGTGCATCGCGCACTCACGCTGCTCTTTCCCGACTTCGACTTCACAACCGACTTTCTCTACGGGCCGTCGGGTCGGGCCATCGTTCACTGCTTCGGTCTCGATCCTCACGCGATTGCAACACTCAGCGTTTCGCGGCTCCTGGCCCGGCTTAGAAAGCATTCAAGGATCCTGCGCTCGTCGGTCGTCCGGCTGCTCACCCAGGCTCGTCAGACCGTGGCTGGAGTGACCAGGAGTCGCGTGACCGACCTTCAGGCACGTGATCTTGCTTTCGCCTGGGAGGACTTCGAACTGGCGGCGCGACGCAGGCAGTCGGCTCGCACCGAGCTCGAGGCCCTCTACGATGAAGCGAGACTCCACGATCCTCTTCTTCCCGTGATCAAAGCCGGCAGCGTCATCTCCAAGCTGGCCATGGCCCGTCTGCTCGGCGAGGCCGGAGCTCTCACTTCCTATTCGAGCTGGCGACAGCTCATGCGCATGGCCGGAATGAACCTGCGCGAACGCAAGAGCGGCACGTACGTCGGACAGACCAGGATCACTCGCATCGGAAGGCCGATGCTGCGCGCGATCCTCAATCAGATGGCCCTGCCTCTGGTCAAACGCGATCGTCTCTTCGGCTCGTACTACCACCACAAGAAGACCGTGCAGAAGATGCCCGGTGCAAAAGCGATGACGGCTGTCGGTCGCAAGATCGTGAAGATGATCTGGGGCTGGTACCGGTCGGGAGAAGCATTCGACGTGAGCCGTGTGTTCACCTGTGCCGGTCAACACCGGCCCGCCGCATAACGACAACGGTGGTTGCGAAGAACGCGCTCAGAAGATCGATGGAACTCGAGATCCTGCCCGGAGATGACCGCTCAGCGCTTGCCGCTCGTGCCCTGGTGCGAGACGGCCAGCTGCACCGTACAACGTCACTCCGGGCAGGTGTTCCGACATGGCCGGTAGTCCGGATGCCTCGATGAAGGCCGAGCGGTAGCGTCGCCAGTCGTCGAACGATTCGAGACGTCCATTGTCATCTCGCGCGTGAATCGCCTCCGCCGAACGAGTCGTCAAGCCTGACGGCTCCTCCGCTTCGCTCCGGCCCTTCGGGTGACCACTCGTCCGGCTCCGGCGGAGCTCTCGCCTATGAGTCGAAAGCACAGCTTTCGACTCTCGTCGATGCATTGGAGATGTGGATTGTTGACGGCTGGCCTAAAGGTAGCGCGAGAGTTAGGTGCGCCGTCGGATCTCGGCGTAGGTGCCTTCGTCATACTCGAACCGACCCTCTCGAATATCCACCGGGTTGATGACGACACGAGTTGTGGGTGGTTCATGCTGGTCACCCTCCCAGCATGTGAACAGCTCGACCGTCGAAACTCGCTGGAGCAGATCTTCCAGGTAGTGCGCAAAATGATCCCAGTCTCGCCGGGTGCGATCAGCCTCTTCTTCGTCTCCTCCGGGGTATGGCTGATAAGCCAGTCCGCAACCGCAGCCTTGATATGAGCCAACGTAATAGACGTTCTCGCCCGCGAAGTACTGCCGGACTACCTGAGCGTCTTCATCGAGTCCTGTGACGTAAAAGGCCGGCGCCGCTTCGTCCCATTCGACAAGTGGAAGAGGCTGGTCGGAGGCTATATAGATCGCTGTGCACATGCGCACCTAACGGCTCGCCGCTCACCGGCGAGGCCCGCACGGGCAACTCTACCAAGTTACCAAGCTGAGGATGCGGGCCTCGTCCGGTGCACCGTACTCTTAGGTTGAGCGAGTCAATGGGGACTCCTCCTCGCCGCAGGTGTATCGAGCACCGCGGCGATGTCGATGAACGCGCTTGCAGTCCAAGAGAGAGGAGCCCCCGATGCACCTTACCGCAATCTCGTCCGCCCGCACCTCAGCGATCGTTTCGTGCGATGTCAGCGCATACGGACTCAACCTTGCCTGTCGCGATCTTTCACTGCCGGGCGCGGCTGCGGAATGGGAGATCCCGAACCGCACCGAACCGATCACCGCGACTCTGCGCTCGATTGTCGAACAGGCCATCGAGCGCGGGATCACCGAACTGATGGTTGTCGTCGAACCGACGGGGCGCTATCACAAGCTTCTGTTGCGGATCGCTCGTTCACTCGGCATTCAGACGGCCCTGGTCGACGCGGGCCACGTGAGGAAGATGCGCTCGGTCATCTTCGGGGATGAGGGAAAGACCGATCAGCGGGATCCTTACGTGATCGAGGCGGTGGCGACGCAAGGGCGACTGATCGAGGATCGACATCACGCCGAGGTCTACGAACTGCTTCGCCATTGGGGAGTGCTCTACCACCAGGCTGAGAACGCGCTGATCGAAGCCAAGTCACGCGTCCATGCTGCGATCACGATGCTGTTCCCGGATTTCGACTTCTCCACCGATTTTCTCTACGGCCCTTCCGGCCAGGCCATCGTCCGCTGCTTCGGACTCGATCCTCATGCCCTTGCAGCCCTCAGCGTCTCGCGGATCTACGAACGTCTGCGCAAGCACTCGTCGATTCGCCGCTCCTCGGTCACGCGTCTGCTCGTTCAGGCGCGACAGACGATCTCCGCCATTGCAAAGAGCCGCATCACCGACCTCGACGCACACGAGCTGGCACTTGCCTGGGAGGACTTCGAACTCGCCGAGCGCCGGCGCAGCTGCGCGAGACGCGAACTGGAGACTCTCTACGACGAAGCTCGATCGACCGATCCTCATCTGCCGAATCCCCTCGGCAGCCCCATCTCGAAGATCGCGCTGGCGCGCATGGTCGGCGAGGCCGGCCCGCTCTCGGGCTATTCGGGTTGGCGTCCCCTGCTGCGTATGGCCGGCATGAACCTGCGTGAACGAAAGAGCGGCACGTTCGTCGGGCAAACGAAGATCGCCAAACGCGGACGACCGCTGCTCCGCTCGATCATGACTCAGATGGCGCTGCCACTCGTCCGACGGGACCGGCTCTTCGGCTCGTACTATCACCAGAAGATTGGCGTGCAGAAGATGCCGGGCAACAAGGCCATGACCGCGGTCGGCCGCAAGCTCATCAAGATGATCTGGGGCTGGTACCGGTCTGGAGCCGAGTTCGACCCAACACGCGTGTTCTGCTGCGAGGGTCAGCACCGCATCGCAGCTTGACGCGATGGAAGTCGGTGGAACGAAGTTTCACGAAGCGAAAGAAACGATGAACTCGAGATCCTGCCCGGAGATGACCGCTCTGCCCTCGCCGCTCGCCCAAGGCGAGACGGCCAGGTGCACCGTCACACCGTCACTCCGGGCAGGTGTTCCGACATGGCCGGTAGTTCGATTGCCTCATTTGAAGGCCGAGCGGTAGCGTTGCCAGTCGCTGAACGTTCGAGATTCCCCGTCGCTTCTTCGCTCCTACCTCGCCTCCGCCAAACGAGTCGTCAAGCCTGACGGCTCCTCCGCTTCGCTCCGGCCCTTCGGGTGACCACTCGTCCGGCTCCAGCGGAGCTCTCGCCTATGAGTCGAAAGCAAAGCCTTCGACTCGCATCGAAGCTCGAGAAACCTGTTTGTTGACGGTTGGCCTAAAGGTAGCGGCAGAGTTAGGCGCCTTGGCGACCTGGTCGCAGGAAACGGTCTAGAACGTTGAGCAGGAGCATGTACTCGGGGCCGCCGAGAAGCGCGAATACGAGCAGCGGAACTACTTCTACTTGAGTCAGAATTAGAATCCAAATTCCCGCCCGCAAGACGAAGTAAGCTGCCAGGACAGTCCAGAACCTGGCTCCGGCCTTCTTCCGGATCCCGTCCCGCACACCGTAGCCGAAGGTGATCGCGGTTAGTCCGGCAAACCCGAGCCACTTTAGCGGTAACTCGCGAGAGATGCCCGCGTCGGCGTCGTGAACCGCAACAATCGCTATCACGGCGATAAGTGCGAGAGCTATACCGACATATGCCAGCAGATCCCAGCCTCTGTGTCTTGCTGTCCGCCTCTTCACTCTCTGGCACCTTCCGCACTCATGGCGCGGGCGCCTAACGTTCCAAGCTCAGCGGCTTCGGCCCACGCCAAGAACGTGAAGTAATAGTAACAAGCGGCGGGCCGAAGTCCGCTGCAGCGCCGAAGTTAGCCGGCTGGGCTGGGAAGCAGACGACGTCGCCTGAGAATGCTGAAGGCAACGTAGCCGACTGTCGCGAATGGCAGGGCGAGCACCAAGTTGATACCGAACTCGCCTGCGGTGAACCGCCAGCCGAGAGGAGTCTTCACGAAGAATGCTGCCGGCCAACCCCGGACTGGCACGAGTTGCGTGTTCAAGGGAGCGGCAGGGTCGACTGCATTCGTCCACAGCTCGCGGCCGACGTGCAACGAACGTCGGTAGACAGCCGAGGAAGCGACCAGGATGACTGCGATTGCGACGATGATCGTCGTTGCGCGAAGAGCGGTTCGCATTGCTCGTGTTTAGCCGGCTAACGGCTCGCCGCTCACCGGCGAGGCCCGCACGGCAAAGAGTAGCAAGAACCGAGGAAGGTGATGCGGGCCTCGTCCGGTGCAGCGGCAGAGTTAGACGCACAAGGGCTGCGATGACTCAGGCCTTTTGCGTTCAGAACAGAATGGCCACGGACAGGCCGATTGCCGTTACGAGAGCGAGCAAGCAAACAACAAATTCAGATATCCACTGGGCTCGAGGAACGAGGCTCACGCCCGATAAGCTACCGATTCCGCCAAACAGGCCAGCGGGGAGCGCGACAAGTGACGCCCAAAACCACACACCCATGTCCCGTTCGCCCGCGATTCCGAGCACACCCCGAACGGCGACAGCAACTAGCGTAGCGAAGGCGAAGGCGGCGAGCACGGTTGCCAAGGTGGATAACCGGAGTGATGGCCGAAGGCCTTCATCTGTTCGCACGTGGGTCATCACCTGTGCGTCTAACGGCTCGCCGCTCACCGGCGAGGCCCGCACGGCAAAGAGTAGCAAGAACCGAGAATGGTGGCGCGGGCCTCGTCCGGTGCAGCGGCAGAGTTAGACGACCTCCAGAGATTACGGCATGGATACCAGACGCCTTGGACGGACGGAGGACCCATGTTCGGGACTACGTGCTTCTGATCGAGATCTCGAATGTCGATGTCCGCGACAGGCTCACCAACGAGTGTCCAGCCAAGGTTGCGCGCGGTAATCTCTGCAAGCGAGCGAGCTTCGGCAAGCGATTCCGCCGTAACTCCGATACCAAAATGGGAGGGAGCAAGAAACCAGAATCGGCGCAGTCGCTGCATTTCTAGGTGTTGCCCTGGTCGTCTAACGGACCTGCGGTTCACCCGCGTAGCCCGCACGCGAGATCGTAGCACCTACGATGAACGGACAGCGGGCTACGTCGGGTGCAACCGCGAGTTAGGCGCGGCTGCTCGAGGCGCCGCGCAGTGACGGAGGAGCGCGTTTCCGCGACGACGGCGACGTTGCGCTGAGCGTGGCGATGCGCGGCGCCGAGCACGAAGCACGTGGTGGAGCCCTTTGGCGAGGATGCGTCGGAGGCCGGAGCGTGCGCCTCAAGCGCCACACCGATGCGATCCCGGCGAGAGCGGAGTTGGCCTCGCGACTCGCCTTTGAATCCGGGCGCCTAACGCCCGAGCTCACCGGCGCGGGCCGTACCGCGCCAGCATACCTGAGCGTAAATCACCGAAAAGCGCGGAGACGAAGCGGCCCGCGTCCGGTGCAGCGACGAGTTATGCGACTGCACGTGCCACCCGAATTGGTTCGCCGAGCACCGGCCGAGGCGTTCGCCGCGTTCGACAACCCGCAAGCTCGCGTGAGCGGAGCCCGGTTCCATGCGCATGGCTGGGTCAGCGTGCGAGCGTTTTTGCCAGGAGGATGGAACGAACCCGCCGACCTGAAGATGCGCCGGCCACGACGAGTGCGCGAGTAGCGTTGAAGCGAAGCACGCATGAGGTTCACAAGCGTGCGTGCGGGTCAGTCGCATAACGGCCTGCCGCTCAGCCGCGGCCACCGCACGCGAAAGACTAGCACCCTACCAAGCTGATGATGCGGTGGCCGTCGGCTGCAGCGGTGAGTTGGGCGCGCTGTGGCCTAGGAAAGTTCATCGTACCCGTCGTCACCTGCGACACCACGGACGACCGAGGACCGAACGAAGAGTGCCACGACGATCACGAGTGGTGTGAGGTAGACAAGCCACCTGGCGATCGCAAACCAGATCGTCTCGGGCGACACCACACTCCAGAGCCAGATCGAGGTGCCGCACCAAATTGCCCCGATGAAAAGCGCGTTAAAGACTCGGTGCAACCACTCGGGAAGGTAACGATTGTGGATCATGAACCGAAGCGCCCAACTCACTACTATGACACTTAGATCCGCGCGTATTCTACGGCTCCGTCTCATAACGTCCTAAAGAATCCGTCGACCGATCCTCGGAACTCTTTTCAACCTCACCGGTTGGCCGCGAGGGCGAAATCGGCGGGGATGTTACCGGACTCGAATCGCCCGGTAACGGGATCGGGAGTGGAATTCCGTCCAGTGGGCTGCGCACGCCGCGCGTTCCGGACCGGTGAAGAACGTGCGTGTAGATCATCGTCGTCTTCACATCCGAGTGGCCCAGCAACTCCTGAATCGTCCGGATGTCGTAGCCGTCCTCCAGCAGGTGCGTCGCGAAACTGTGCCGCAGCGAATGCACGCCTCCGATCTTCGCCACCCCCGCCGCCTTCACCGCACTCCCGAACGCACGCTGCACCAGGCGCTCGTCGAGATGGTGCCTTCGCCACTCCGCCACTTCTGGCGCCGCGCCACCCCCCTCGCGCTTCCCGTTCGCCAGACGCGGGCCTCGCTCGCGCCGCGCTTCCGCTTCCCTTCCCCTCGGGTCCATCGACAATCGCGCCGCGGGAAAGACGTACTGCCACGCCCACGCCTTCGGGCCCGACCGGTACTTCTTCGCGATCGCATCCGGCAGGAAGACGGACCCGTATCCCGCGCCGAGATCCCGATCGTGCAACGCCCGCGCTCTCGCCAACTGCTCGCGCAGCGCCACTTCCAGCGACCGCGGCATCATCGTGATCCGATCCTTCCTCCCCTTCCCATCCCGCACCAGCACCTCTCCCCTTCCAAACTCCAGGTCCTTCACACGCAACCGAACCGCTTCCAGCACACGCAGCCCCGTCCCATACAACAGCTCCGCCACCAGCCGCTCGACTCCACGCATCCGCTCCAGAATCTGTACGACCTCCCCGCGCGTGAATACCACCGGCAACCGCTTCGGCCGCGACGCACGCACCAGGTCGTGAATCCACCCCACCTCCTCCTTCAATACCTCGCGATACAGAAAGAGCAACGCACTCAACGCCTGCCCCTGCGTCGACTCCGCCACCCCGTCCTCCACCGCCAGATGCGTCAGAAACGCATTGATCTCCTCCGCCCCCATCGCACTCGGATGCTTCTTGCCGTGAAACAGGATGTACCGCTTCGCCCACCCCACGTACGCATCCTCCGTCCTGATCGAGTAGTGCCGCGTGCGCGCCGCCATCCGGATCCGGTCGAGCAGCTTCGGAGATTCGGCCATCCATCCGAGGTTCCCTCGGTCGCCCGGAGATGTCAAAACTTCTACGGTGGGTGGAGGATCGGGCGGGAGGATGGGGATGGGGCGGAGGAAAACCTGGCGAGGGCCGGGGCGAGGGGAAACGGGGCGAGGATTCTTTCTATTTGTTTCGCCCGCTGGTGGCACCACTACCTTGACCCTGCCCGGCACGGCGCATACGCTGCCCGCACCGTGCCCGCACAGGACTTCGACAACACCCAGACCTCGAGGATGCGACTCCTCCTCGCCGCGAAAACGCTCTTCGCACGCAACGGATACGAACAGACGTCCACCGCCAACATCACCCGCTCCGCCGGAAGCTCGGAGTCACAACTCATCCGCTACTTCGGCGGCAAGGCCGGCCTCCTCGAGACGATCTTCAATGAGTCCTGGCGCTCCATCAACCAGGGCGTCGAGCAACAGCTCGCCGAAGCACAACACGGACGCGACGCCATCGTCCGCCTCCTCGGCCTGATGATCGATGCCTTCACCAACGATCACGAGATCGCCTTCCTCTTCCTCTTCGAAGGACGGCGCGTGCGCGGCGGCTCCTCCCCCGAAGTCCACCTCTCCGAAGGATTCCTGCAATTCATGCAGGTCATCGGCGCGCAGATCCATCGCGGCGTCGAAGACGGCTCGTTCCGCCGCGATATCCATCCGCGCATTCTCTGCTCCGCCATGCTCGGCTGCGCCGAAGGAATGATCCGCGACCAGATCCTCGCCGAACGCAATCACCAGGACGCACCCTACGACCGCGAGTCCGTACTCAAAACGTTCGCCGCGATGTTGGGCGGACTCGCTTCCGAGAAGTGAAGGTTGAAACAGGGAGCCGTAGAGTCGTAGAGCTGTAAAGCTGTAGAGCAGAGGCATTGTCGCCCAGCTAAGGCAGCTCGGCACTCTTTCCTGTACGGCTCTACAGCTGTACAGCTCCAGGGCTCCCTCGAGCGAACGCCCCTATTCCTCCCCCATCGTCTGCGCGAAGCGGCCGATCACGGCGGGACGGAGGTTCCAGATGTCGCGCGCGTATTCGTGGATGGTGCGGTCGGAGGAGAACTTTCCCATCCGCGCGATGTTGATCAGTGACATCTTCAGCCACGCGGCGCGGTCGCCGCGGGCGCGGTCGACATCGCTCTGCCGCTCGACGTACGACGCCAGATCGGCCAGGTGCACGTACTCGTCACGCGAGGAGAGCAGGCCGGCCACCACGGGGCGGAAGAGATCCTTGTCGCCGCGCGAGAAGTGGCCCGCGGCGATGGAGTCGATCACCCGCCCGATCCAGCGGTGCTCGTGCAGATACCACTGCGGGTCGTATCCCGCCGCCAGAAGATCATGCACCTCGTCCGCGCGCAGGCCGAAGATGAAGATGTTCTCCTCACCCACTTCGTCGCGCATCTCGATGTTCGCCCCGTCCAGCGTTCCGATCGTGAGCGCGCCGTTGAGCGCGAGCTTCATGTTGCCCGTGCCCGACGCTTCTTTCCCCGCCGTGGAGATCTGCTCGGACAACTCCGCCGCGGGGATGATCGCCTCGGCCAGCGTGACCCGGTAGTCGGGCAGAAACACGACCCGGATCCAGTCCCGCGTCCTCGGGTCGTTGTTCACCACTTCGGCCACGGAGTGGATCAGCTTGATGATCAGCTTGGCCACGAAGTAACCCGGCGCCGACTTGCCCGCGAAGAAGATCGTGCGCGGCTGCTCCGGATGCACGCCGTCCTCGACGATCGTCCAGTAGCGATGGACGACGTGCAGCAGGTTCAACAGCTGCCGCTTGTATTCATGGAACCGCTTCACCTGCACGTCGAACATCGACGACGGATCGACCGCCGTTCCGGTCAGCTCCTTCGTCAACCTCGCCAGCGCGACTTTGTTGTGGCGCTTGACCGACTCCAGACGATCGAGCAGCGACGCATCCTCCGAGAACAACTCCAGCTCGCGCAGCCGCTCCAGTTCCGTCACCCAGCCCTCGCCGATGGTCTGCGTGATCAGCGAAGCGAGCGGACGATTCGCATGCAGCAGCCAACGCCGCGGCGTCACTCCATTGGTCTTGTTGTTGAACCGGTCGGGATAGAGACGGTGAAACGACGGCGCGAGCGTCTCGACCACGAGCCGCGAGTGCAGTTCCGCGACGCCGTTCACCGAATGACTCCCGGCGATGGCGAGGTTGGCCATGCGCACCTGACCCCCGGCGATGATGGCCACGTCCTGCTGCATCTCGATGTCGCCCGGAAATCGATGCTCGACCTCTGCCAGCAGACGCCGGTTGATCTCCTGAATGATCTGCAGATGCCGCGGCAGCGTCTTCGCCACCAGTTCGTACGACCATTTCTCCAGCGCTTCGGGGAGCAGCGTGTGGTTCGTGTAGCCGCAGGTCTGCACGGTGATGTGCCACGCCTCTTCCCACGACATCCGCTCCTCGTCGACGAGGATGCGCATCAGCTCCGCGATCGTCAGCGCGGGATGGGTGTCGTTGAGCTGGATGGCCGTGCGCGACGCGAACGACTCGAAGGGCTGACCGCTCTCGTGAACCCGCCGCACGATGTCGCGCAGCGCGCAGGCCACCAGGAAGTACTCCTGAAGCAACCGCAGCTCGCGGCCTGCCTGCACCACGTCGGACGGGTAAAGGACCTTCGAGATCGACTCGCTGGTGATCTTCTCGTGCACCGCGCGGATGTAGTCGCCCGAGTTGAAGATGCCGATGTCGAACTCGTCCGACGCGCGTGCGGAAAACAGCCGCAACACGTTCACTGTCCGCCCGCCGTACCCGACGATGGGCATGTCGTGCGGCACGCCCACCATCATCTGGTAGTCGACCCATCGCGGCGCGTACACGCCACTGTCGTTCGCGTGCGAGATCGTTCCGTAGACCGGGACGAGAACCGCTTCGTCGGGCCGGTCGATGAGCCACGGCGATCCGCCGTCGAGCCAGTGATCGGGCTTCTCGTGCTGGTAGCCGTTGACGAAGCTCTGGCGGAAGAGACCGAACTCGTAGTTGATCCCGTATCCGAAGCCCGGGTAGTCGAGCGTCGCCAGCGAGTCGAGAAAGCAGGCGGCCAGGCGCCCCAATCCTCCGTTGCCGAGCGCCGCATCGGGCTCGAGGGCGAGCAACTCCTCGAGATCGTCGCCGAGCTCCGCGACCACCGACCGCGCCTCGTCGAGCAGCCCGAGGTTCGCGAGGTTGTTCCCGAGGGCCCGGCCCATCAGGAACTCCATGGAAAGGTAGTAGAGACGCTTGGACTGCTGCTCGCGATAGCGGCGCTCGCTCTCGCGCATCGCATCGAGCGCAGGGCGCCTCACCGACGACGACAGCGCGTGAAGACGCTCGCGGTGCGAGGCTTCGCTCCAGCGCCGGCCGCGCGCGAATCGGAGAAAGGCCTCGATCCCTTCACGAAGATGAAAGCCGCGGCGGTCGGTCTGGAGCACGGGGGCGAATGATAAACGAGCTGCTGAGCAGCTCAGCAGCTCAGCAGCTATCATTCCCCCGCTTGCCCACCGAAATCTCCCCGAAAAAACTCTTCGTCTGTCTCGCACTCGCGGCGTTGCTGCTCGCGGTGCCGGTGACGGCGACCTTCACTTCCGAAATCCGATTCACTGCCGCGACGGGGCTGCTGATGGCCCTGCTGTGGCTGACCGAAGCGGTACCGATGGGGTGGACGGCGCTGATCCCGCTCGTGGTCTTCCCTCTCGCGGGCATCGCCAGCGCGGAAACCATCGCCGCGCCCTATGCGAACCCGGCGGTCTTCCTCTTCCTCGGCGGCTTCCTGATCTCGGCCACGTTCGAGCGCTGGGGACTGCACAAGCGCCTCGCCTACTTCACGCTCAGCCGCGTCGGCACCGAGCCGCGCCGCATCGTGCTCGCCGTGATCATCGCCACCGCCGCGCTGTCGATGTGGATCTCGAACACGGCCACGACGCTGATGATGACGCCGATCGCCGTGGCCATCGTGACGGGACTCGGTGCGTCACGAAGGGAACCCGACGCCGACGCGACGCTTCCCAAGAACGACACCAGCCGGGCGCGCCAGGCCACCGCCGAAGCGACGCTTCTCGGCGTCGCCTTCGCGGCATCGCTCGGCGGGCTCGCCACTCCGATCGGCACGCCGACGAACCTGGTCTTCCTCGGCGCCGCACGCCAGATGTTTCCCCAGGCGCACGTGGTCACGTTCGCGGAATGGATGATGTTCGGCGTCGCCTACCTCGCCATCCTCGTCCCGGTCTGCTGGCTCATCGTCGTGGCCACCGCGCGCGTTCCGAAAGGCGCGGCGATTCCGCTCGAGTCGCTCGGCATTGAGAGACCCGGCAGGATGAAGCGCGCGGAGATGGTCACGCTGGCGCTTTGTGGCGCGACGGCGCTGCTCTGGATCTTTCGCGCCGACATCCGCCTGGGTGCCTTCACGATTCCGGGATGGTCGGGCCTCTTTCCGCTGCCGAAGATGGTGAACGACGCCACGGTCGCGATCGCGATGGCACTGCTCGCGTTCCTGCTTCCGGGCGACAGCGAGAAACGACTGCTCGACTGGAGCGAGATCCAGCGCGTTCCGTGGGACGTGCTGATTCTCTTCGGCGGCGGGTTCGCGCTCGCCGAAGCGCTGGAGATGAGCGGCTTCTCGAAGTGGGCGGGAGCGAGGCTCTCGTTCGTCGGCAGCTGGCCCGCGGCGCTGATGATCTTCGCGGTCTGCATCGTGGTGACGCTGCTCTCGGAAGTTGCGTCGAACGTTGCCACCGCCACCGCGATGATGCCGATCGTCGCGGCGCTCGCCGTCTCCCTGCACGTGCATCCGTACTTTCTGATGCTGCCCGCGGTGATGGCCGCCTCGTCGGGATTCATGCTGCCCGTCGCGACCGCACCGAACACGATCGTCTACTCGACGGGGTTCATCCGCGTGCGCTCGATGGCAAGGAGCGGGATCCTGCTCGACCTCTGCGCCGCGCTCGTGATCACGCTGTTCATGTTCACCGTGATTCCGTGGGCGATCGGGCTTCGCTAGTTTCCAGTTTATCCCGAGCGTAGCGAGGGATCTTGGAATCGCGAGCCCATCGCGCTCGACTCCAAGATCCCTCGCTACGCTCGGGATAAACTCAGTTCGCCACGTCCGCAATCGCGTCGATCGCGCGGTCCAGATGTTCGCGCGTGTGGGCGGCGCTGATCTGGCAGCGCAGGCGCGCCTGGCCTTGCGGCACGACGGGGAAACCGAAGCCCGAAACGTAGACGCCGCGCTTGAGCAACTCCTGAGACATCGAGATCGCTTTCGCGGTGTCGCCGATGAGGATCGGGACGATCGGATGGATCCCTTCGCGGATCTTCAGTCCCTTCGCGGTGAGCTGCTCGCGGAAGTAGCGGGTGTTCTCGCGGAGGCGATCGATGAAGGTCGTGTCTTTCTCCACGAGGTCGAGCGCCGCGAGTGACCCGAGGACGACGGCTGGGGGCAGCGTGTTCGAAAAGAGATACGGGCGCGACTTCTGCCGCAGGTATTCGATCAGCACTTTTGGCCCCGTCGTGAATCCGCCATGCGATCCGCCGAGGGCCTTGCCGAGCGTCGACGTGTAGGCGTCGATCTTCCCGAAGACTCCCAGCTCCTCGGCGGTGCCTCGCCCCGTCTTGCCGAGAGCGCCCGTACCGTGCGACTCATCGACGACGAGAAACGCGCCGTACTCGCGGGTGAGCTCGATCATCTCGGGCAGCGGCGCGAGCGACCCCTCCATCGAGAAGACGCCGTCGGTCATCACCAGCTTGTTCCGCGCGTCCTTCGTCGCTTCGAGCGCACGACGCAGGTCGCCCATGTCGCGATTCTTGAACCGTTCCTTCTTCGCCTTGGAGAGACGGATCCCGTCGATGATCGATGCGTGGTTGAGCTCGTCGGAGACGATCGCGTCCTGCTCCAGGCAGACGGTCTGGAACAGCCCTTCGTTCGCGTTCCAGCAGGACCCATAAAGAATGGTGTCTTCGGTTCCAAAAAAGGAGGCTATCCGCTCCTCGAGCTGGCGATGGATGGTCTGCGTGCCGCAGATGAAGCGAACCGACGCCAGGCCGTAGCCGTAGTCGCGCTCGCCTTTTTCGGCCGCAGCCACGATGGCGGGATGATTGGCCAGCCCGAGGTAGTTGTTCGACGTCAGCATGACCACCTCGCCGATGCCCTCGACGTCGACGACCGGGCCTTGAGGCCCTTTGAGAGACAGCTCCCGCTTCATGGTGCCGCTTTCGGACATCTGCTGGAGCTCGGCGGAGAGGGTGGAGAGGAGGGTCATGGGCAGATCATATGACGGGCTTTGGGCCTTGGGCTTTGAGCCTTGGGTCGAAGGCGTACCGACCAAAACTCAAAGCCCAAGACTCAAGGCCCAAAGCCTCTGATAGCATCATTCAAGGAGCAGTCACCATGGACCACCCGCACCTCACCGCCATGCCCCAGGCGATCTACTCCCCGGAGTCCGTCAGCGCCGAGCAATTCATCGACGGGATCCGGCAGATGTCGTCCGGGATCATCACCAAGCAGAAGATCCACGACTACCTGGTCGCCTACGAGATCCGCAGCGAGGATCTGCAGAAGTACATCCAGTGGCTGCCGGACCGCCACACCCGCAACAAGATCTTCCGCGACGACATGATCGAGGTGATGCTGATCTGCTGGCCGATCGGCGCGATCACGCCGCTGCACACGCACAACGGGCAGCTGGGCTGGATGACGATGATCGAAGGGAAGCTCGTCGTCGAGAACTACCGGAAGGTCAACTGTAACCGCCCCGAGAACCAGCAGGTCGTCGGCATGGACTGCCTGGCCGGCGCGACCGAAATCGAGATGCAGCCGCTCGACACCGAGATGGCCATCCCCGGCGGCCCGATCAACACCGTCGACAAGACCCAGACCATCCACCGCATCATCAACCGCGCCGAATGGAACGAGCGCGCGATGAGCCTGCACATCTACTCCCGCCCCATCGACTCCTGCGTCGTCTTCGATCTCGAGAAGCAGATTTGTTACCGACGGGATCTCAAGTATGACAACGAGTGACGGGAACGCTGAACACTGAACACTGAACACTGAACAGAGATACGGACCAAAAACGCCTGCTTTTGTTCAGTGTTCAGTGTTCAGTGTTCAGTGTTCGTGCTACCCTCCGCGCCGTCCGATATGAAAGCTCAGAATGTCGCCGTCATCGGTGCGCAGTGGGGGGACGAGGGGAAGGGGAAAATCGTCGACCTGCTCTGTGAGGAGTTCGACGTGGTGGCCCGTTACCAGGGCGGTCACAACGCCGGGCACACGGTCAAGTTCGAAGACAAGCACTTCGCGCTGAGGCTCATCCCTTCGGGCATCGTCCATCGCGACAAGATGTGCCTTCTCGGGAACGGGATGGTCATCGATCCGGACGCGCTGCTGAGCGAGATCGAATCTCTCCGCGCCGCGGGCATCGTGATCGAGGACAACCTCCTCGTCAGCGACGCAGCGCACTGCATCCTGCCGTACCACAAGGCCCTCGACATCGCGCGCGAGCAGGCCGCCGGCACCGCCAAGATCGGGACGACCGGACGCGGCATCGGGCCGGCGTACGAGGGGAAGGCCGGCCGCTACGGCATCCGCATCGCCGACCTGCTCGACGCCGAGGTTCTGAAGAAGAAGATCGAGTTCAGCTGCGCCGAGCGTAATGCCATCCTCTCGAGCGTCTATCACGGCGAAACGTTCGACCCGGCGAAGCTCTACGACGATTACCTCCGCTTCGGCGAGATCCTCCGCCCACGCATCATCAACGGGACGATCTGGATCAACCAGCAGATCCGCGACGGCAAGCGCGTCATGTTCGAAGGCGCGCAGGGAATGATGCTCGACATCGATCACGGCACGTATCCCTACGTCACCTCCTCGAGCACGATCGTCGGCGGCGTCTGCACCGGCCTCGGTGTCGCGCCGAAACACATCCACAAAGTGATCGGTGTGGCCAAGGCCTACACCACGCGTGTCGGAGAAGGCGCGTTCCCGACCGAGCTGCACAACGAGCAGGGCGAGCATCTGCGCAAGCGCGGCAACGAGTTCGGCACCGTGACCGGCCGCCCGCGCCGCACCGGATGGCTCGACCTCCCCGTGCTGCGCACCGCGTCGATGCTCAGCGGTCTCGCGGAACTGGCCGTCACGAAACTCGACGTCCTCGACGAGTTCGCCGAGATCCGGGTCTGCACGTCGTACCGCGTGCGCGGCGAGACATGGAACACGTTCCCCACGTTCGCCGTGGCGAAGGACGACTACCAGCCCGAATACCGAACGTTCCGCGGATGGAAGACCTCAACCGCCGGCATCACGTCCTTCGACGACCTCCCGCAGGCCGCGCGCGACTACGTGAAGTTCATCGAAGATGAGACCGAAACGAGCGCGTCGATCGTGTCGACCGGGCCGCGGCGCGAAGAGACGATCGTGCGGTAGCTTTGGGCCTTGAGCCTTGAGCCTTGAGCCTTGGGCTTTGAGCCTTGGGCTTTGAGCCTTGGGCTCTGCGTTTGAGCTCTGGGGGTTTCCATCGTCGCCAGCGATTTCTGCCGCGAAGCGGCAGCCGATCTTAGCCGGGGGTGCGATGCCGCGAAGCGGCAGAGCACCCCCGGAAAGGCGCAGGAGCCGGAATGTGCCGCGACAGCGGCACCACACGTGTGGCACCGCTGTCGCGGTGCTGTCGTGCGCTGCCGATTCCGGGGGTGACTCGCTTCGCTCGCACCCCCGGCTAAGATCTGATGCCGCTTCGCGGCATCAAGGCGCAGCTCAAGGCTCAACGCCCAAGGCCCAAGGCCCAAGGCCCAAGGCCCAAGGCTCAAGGCTCAAGGCTCAAGGCCCAAGGCTCAAGGCTCAAGGCTCAAGGCTCAAGGCTCAAGGCTCAAGGCTCAAGGCCCAAGGCTACCTCTGGATCGCGTACGACACCTTCAAAAACAGCGACCGCCCGCTGCGCGCGAGATGGTCGTTCTCGAGCAGCACGCGATCGTCCCCGTATCCGGCGAAGAACACCGTCTGCCAGTTCAGCTTGTAGCTGTACAGGACGGACCCGAGGAAGTCGCCGGACTTGCCGAAGCCGGGGAAGTCGTTCGTCACGTACTGCGTGATCACGCGGACCAGCGACTTGTTGGAGAAGCTGTACTGCGCGCGAAGGCGCTCGATCCTCGCGGTGTAGACGCGCTGGCCTTCGGTGTCGAGCGTTTCGTGACTGAGGTTCAGCTGCAGGTCGAGGCGGTCGATCGGGCGGATCGTCGCGGCAAGCGCGAGGTACACACCGTCGCCGACGAGACCGTTCTGGTAGTCGATCTGCTCGCCGAAGCGGCTGTCGAGCGAGATGCGCGGGAGGCGGCGATGAGGATCGAACTGGACGAAGAGCGTTCCGTAGGACTGTGACAGAAGCTCGCTACCGACGCGCACCTTCTCACTCGGGCGCAGATTGACGAAGACGTTCAGGTTCCGGACTCCGATCGCGCCCGCGCCGATCGAGACCTGCTCGAAGATCGAATCGCCGTCCTGATTGTTCTGCCGGTCCACGGACAGGTAGGGCCGGATGTATCGCAGCCAGCTGTCTTCCGGATAGAACCGCAGCGCGCCCTCGCCATAGAGCTCGCGATATCCGACCTGCGGGATGAACCCGAGGTCGGCGCGGAATCCGTCGCCGAAATCCCAGGCGCCGGCGAACCAGTCGTACTTCGCCTTCTGATGGCTCCACGATGCGGTGAGCGCGTGCGAGCTGAAGCTGTCACCGTTCCACGCGGGAGAGACGTCGGGCAGGAGCGGATTCTCGGTGCTGCTGTAGAGAAGCTGCCCGGTCACGGTGTCGCTGTCGCCGGGCCGCCACTGGAAGTCGGGACCGATGACGCGATTGTGTCCGCCGCCGTCGATCTCGCGATCGGTGATCACCGCGCCGACGAAGGACGAACCGATGTCGTGACGCACGCGGCCGATCGCCGCATACGACTTGAAGTCCTGCGGCGCGAAGTTCGAATTCAGCGGGCCCGGGAGGATGACCAGGCCGCCGCCGCGGTCCTCCGTCACGAGAACGGTGTACGCGGTTCCGCCGATCTTCCCCGTCGCACGCGTTCCCCATCGCGGCGAGGTGATCGTGCGCGTATAGGCGACGCGCATCGGCGTGTCGAAGAGGTCGAAGCCCTCGAGGAAGAACGGGCGCTTCTCCGGATAGAACACGGCGAAGCGGCGGTTGGTCGTAATCTGCGCGACGTCGGCCTCGACCTGAGAGAAGTCGGGATTGAGCGTGAGGTCGAGCGTGCTGTCCGCGCTCGGATTCCATTTGACGTCGGCACCCACCTCGAAGTTCGGATCGCCGCCTTCGAGCGGCGTGCCGAGGTCGCCCTCGGGCTCGTCCTGCCGCTCGGCCGTCACGTAGGGCGCGGCGACCAGATGCCCCGCCTCGGGAAGACTGCTCAGTCCGACCAGAGGATGCGTGAAACAGACCAGACAGTTCGATCCTCGCGGAATCGGAGAACTGTGGAACGCATAGCGGAAGTCGCGCGGATAGTTACGCCACACCAGGATGTTCCACGTCTGCGGGTCGCGCTGGTCGTAGCGGAGCGAAGAGAACGGGATCCGATACTCCGCGGACCATCCCTTGTCTCCGATCTTCGCCGCCGTGTCATAGAAGAAGTCGGGCGAGAAGTCCTCGTTCTGGTTCGCGTCGTTGTAGATGCCGTCGCCCTGGATGCCGCGCGGGTTCACTCGCAGTTCCAACGCCGAGCGCTTGTCGTTCCGCGTGTCGAGAAACACCGCGATGTTGTCGTCCGTGCCGATCACCGCATCGCGATCGACGAACGGCGCGCGGATCTTCGACGGCTCCGGATCCTCGGCCAGGATCCCGATGTAGAAGTACCGCTCGTCGTACATCAGGTACGCGACCGTCTTCACCTTCGCCGGAATGTTGTCGCCCGGCGAGGTCTCGTAAAAGTGATCGATGACCGCCGCCTGCTGCCACGCCGCGTCGGAGAGGTCTCCGTCGAGCGTGACCGGCGCGTTGATGCGCGGGACGGTGATGGGTCCGGGAGCCGGCGGAGGTGCCGGTGGTTGCTGAGCGAGTGCGGTCCAGGCGAACAGTACGAGGGCGATCGGAATCCTGCGGGTCATTCAGGCACGTCCTCCGTACGAAACATTACGTAGGAAGGGACGGCGAGTTGCACTTGGTAGAGCGCGCTCGCCATGAAGAAGCCCCCGAACGTCACCCTGAGCCGCGAAGACGGCGAAGGGTGACGTCGAGGGATCAGTGCCTCGGGAGCGCCCCAACCCACCTCACTTCACAATCGCGTCGATCGTCCCCTGCGTCAGCGGGTGATACCCCGGACGCGCCTTCGCGTAGATCTTCTTCGCCAGCACCGGATCGGTTTTCACAAGCCGCTCGAACAGCGGCTTGACGAACTTGCGCCGGCCCTGCGAGACGAGGAAACGCTCGAGCGCGGGGTTGATGGCGTGATAGCCGGTGTCGAGTGATTTCTTCAGCCAGGCGAACAAGACTTCATTGTTGTGCGATTCGGTGAAGTGGAACTGCTTGTCGAGCGACTCGAATCGCTCCGGATAGAGATTCGGCAGCGAATCGATGAAGTGGATCCACTCGTGCGACGACCAGCCTTCGGTCTTCAACGACGATGCGGTCGCGCCCGCAGCGAACGCCTTCGCCTGCTCTTCGACTTTCGCGAACGCATCCGATTTCGGCTTCGGCACATTCGCTGGAATGCCCGGGCCGTGGATCCACTCGTCGATGTTCACCTTCTGCACGACGTCGGGAAGTCCCTCGCGGATGACCTCTTCGAACTTCGGCGTGGTCATGGTCTGGAAGGCGAAGCGGTCGAAGTAGCCGCGCAGGAACTTGTCGAACCGGTCACGCCCGGCCGTCTCCTCGAGAAGCCGGAGGAACAGCGCCCCTTTCTCGTAAAAGAGACCCGGCACGTCGTCGGGATCGCGCCCGGTGAAATCGACGGCCAGTCCCTGATCCTGCGGCGGGACGGTGGCCATCTCGGTCTTCAGGTCGGTGATGCCGAGGAGCCAGAGCATCTCGGAGTACTCACGTCCGTAGAGTTTTTCGGTGAGGCGGTGCTCGATGTAGGTCGTGATCCCTTCGTTGAGCCAGGAATCGTTGAATGTCGCATTGGTCACGAGATTGCCCGACCAGGAGTGCGCCAGCTCGTGCGCGATGAGCGACACCAGCGAACGGTCGCCCGCGATGAGCGTCGGCGTGAGGAACGTCAGCCGCGGGTTCTCCATCCCGCCGAACGGGAAGCTCGGCGGCAGAACGAGCACGTCGTACCTCCCCCACCGATACGGCCCATACAGCTCCTCGGCCGCCTTCATCATCTTCGGCGTGTCGATGAACTCGGCGGCCGCCGCGTCGACGACGGACTGCTCGGCGTACACGCCACTCCGCTCGTCGAAGCCGCGGAACCCGAGATCGCCGACGGCGACAGCCATCAAATACGACGGCAACGGGTTTGGCATGTGGAAGTGGTACACACCGTCGGCGCTCCTGGTCTGCGCGTTCTCCGCGCTCATGACGGCCATCAGCTCTTTCGGAACGCGAAGCGTCGCGTCGTAGGTGAAGCGCACCTGCGGCGTGTCCTGGAGCGGAATCCAGCTCCGCGCCAGAATGGCCTGCGACTGCGAGAGAAGGAACGGATGCTCCTTCCCCGCCGTCATCGACGGCTCGAGCCACTGCAGCGCACCGGCGTCCGGGCTGGAGCTGTACTCGATCGCGACCGCTTTGGTCGCCGGCGTGATGTCGATCGTGAGCGGCTTGCCGAGGATCGGATCGGCGTTGCCCAGCTCGAACTTCGCAGGCGCGCCGTCAGCGGTGACCTTGCGGATGTCGAGGCGGTTCGTGTCGAGCACGAGCTTCGTGGCGTTCGTCAGATTGCGCAGGTCGAGCGTGGCCGTTCCCGACAACGTCTTCTTCGTGAAGTCGACGTCGAGGTCGAGTGCGAGATGTTCGATGCGCACCTCGCCCGGATTCGAGAACGAGTGCGGGTCCTTGACGACGAGCGGCGCAGGAGCCGGCTTCGGCGCAGGCTTCGCCGATTCGACCTGCGGCGATTCGACCTTGCAGGCCGCGAGAAGGATGAGGCTCAGGATCAGTCGCTTCATGGGGGCGCAATTTCACCACAGAGGCCGGGAAGAGACATCCGGCCCCTGTGTCTCTGCGGTCAACTTCGGGAAGCACTCACCGGTCGAGCCCGGCGACGCGACGCGCTTTCTCCCACATCACGATGTAGCTCTCCGCCGACCGGAACAGCGGATCGAGATATGTACCGGCCTCGGCAGGCCGCGAGTGCGAGTTGGCCAGGTCCTGAAGGAAATCGGGAAGCATCCCGTAATGCGCGACGCCGTCGAGATTGACGTCGAAATCGCGGTTGCCGAAGACGTGGCGGCGCAGCGGCTCGTTTCTGCCGTTCATCCTCTGCCACTGGTCCCACGCGGTCTTCACCCAGCGATAGTTGTCGACGATTCCCGGAGCGTCGCGCCCATGTTCCAGGTCGTGCGGCGTGATGCCGCGCACCACGCAATACGCGGCGTAGCGCTCGTCGAGCGTGCCTGGCATGCAGAGCGCGCCGCAATCGGACTGAAGATCCGCCTCGCTGGTGGAGCTCAGTCCCCACGCGTAGTTGAAGATCCGTCCGGTGTGCAGCGGATCTCCGGAAAGCTCGATGCCGTGGTCGCTCCTCCGCGGATTGCGGCCCGCCGACCAGGCCGCGATCGCCTTCCAGGCATCCTCGTGCTCCCACGGCTTCTCTTCCCAGCCTCCCGCGACCGGCGTCTTCTGCCACGCGCCCGTGGGCGCAGCGCCGGCAAAACGGGAGGCGTGCCACTCGCGGATGGGCGAGTCGTAGCGCACGCCGTTCCGCTGCGCATCGACCTGCGCGAAACGGCGCTGGTCGCGGCGCGGCATCGTGTCGTGCTCGAGGCCGAGCAGGTAGGCTGCGTTCGGACCGAAGCGCGGTTCGAGCGTGATCCGATCGGTCGACAATGCCACGGCGTCCACGCCCATCACGTCGACGGCGTACTGATAGCTCTGCGCCCAGGTCTTCGACGAACCATCGCAGTCATTCGGAACCGCATTGCCCCAGCTCATCCGTCGCGGGAGCCACATGATCGCACCGGCCACACCGCCCAACCTCGCGATCGTCTCGGCTTTCGTGCGCGTGGCCATTCCCTCCTGCCGCAGCGGTCCGAGGATGGTGGTGTCAAAGCGCGCGAGATTCTCCGGGTCGTCGTCGGTGAAGTTGTTGCGCGTGAAGTCGCCCGGCCCCGTGAATCCCAGCTCGACGAAGTCCGTGTGCGACGACATCACCGGATAGTCGCGCTCCGTAGCCAGTTGCAGAAGGCGGTCGGTCGAGCGATACGACGCGTGGTCGATGTCGATGATCAGTCCGCGCCGCGCGAGCTCGTCGAAGAGAATCTCGCCGGCTCGCGTCAGCCCCATGGCGTTGATGTGACCCAGACGCGTCGGGCCCCAGGTCGGGTCTTCCTGCCGGTCCGGTGTGTCTCCCGTGATGAGCGTTCGTCCCGCAACACCGCCCGGCTCCCATCCATCCATGTCGAGGCGATAGCGGATGCCTTGCGCATCTCCACTCACGACCTGCACGTTGCGGCCGGTGAACTTCCGGTTCACCTCATTGAACAGCCGCTGGAACATGGCGCATCCGCCGAAGACGCCGCTGACGTAGTGAAACGGTCCGATCTGGCGCACCCCTTCGTCCGCGAGTCGATCGAGCTCCGCGGTGATGAGCGCGCGCTGCCCGCCCTCGTCCGAAGGCATGACCACCGCGCCCGGTTCGCGCCACATTCCGTTCGGAACGAAGTTGCCCAATGCATCGAGCTCGATCCCGATGACGACGGCGAGCTTGTTCGCTGCGATGATCCGACGTGCGTCTGCGGGTGTGAGCGCGATCTCCACCCAGGGACGATTCTCCGGTCGCGTGGCCCAGGCCTTGATATCCGCGATCTGCACGTCCGCGCTTCGCTTGTCGTCTTCCGGTGCCGACGTTCCGAGCACGAGCCGCTTGAGCGGATGCGAGCTGACCAGCCACGTGTTCACGGCGAGCGCCGACATGATTCGCAGTCCGCCGTCATATGCGCGGCGGATCCACTCACCGTACATCTGCTGCCCGAGCATCTGACTGAAGGCTGGGTAGCTGCGCATGTCGGGATAGCCCATGCGTGCGGGACGCGACGCTGCGCGCGCAGTCTCGCCCGCGGCGGCGCCCAGGAGCGGATCGAGCGGAGGGAGTCCCGGCACCGCGGAGAGGCCGCCCGCATAGAACGGCGATCAACCCGGCCAGTGAGCCGAGCCGCGCCCAATCGATGTTCTCGAAGAGCGGAGGGAGCGCGGTACGGCGGTACTGATCGCTTCCGAACGGCGATCCGTCACGCGCGTAGAGCGATCCCTGCACGACGTTGCCGCCGAACGAGAGCGTGTTCATCGGATGCGAGTGCGTGTCGGCGAATCCCCACACGCGCGGCGCGCGATCCGCGGGGCGCCCCTTTCCGAATCGAAAGTCATCCGCGTTGATGTGACCCCACGATGCTCCGGAGTTGTCGACGATACGGATCCTGCCGCGGCGTCCCAGCAGCGCTTCCGGAATCTCGAAGATCACCGGTCGCATCACTTCCGATCGCTGCCCCGTCGCCGTGAGCGCGACGACGTAGTTGCCGTCCCGCGGAGAAACGCCGCTCACGGTTTCGCGGACGGAACCTCCGAAGAGCGCGCCGAGCGCCGAGTAGGCGCCGCGATTCGTTCTGACGAGACGCTCGACTTCCGCGATGTCGGCTTCATCCTCGCCGCGGACCTGGAGCTCGACGCGTTCCGTCGCCACGTCGCCTCCGCCGCCGACGACAAACGCGATGAAGCGATGCGCGCCGTCGAGAGGAAAGTCGCCCGAGGTCATCGTTCCGGTGGGACTGTCCGCCTGCAGGCGACCCAGCGGCGCGGATCCATCGGGATGGTCCTCGTAGGTGCCGATCCAGTGGTCACCGTGATTGCCGATCGGATAGTGCACGCCCTTCCAGTAATCACCGCCGATGCCTCCCGCTGCGAGCGTCATGTCGGTGCGCACGCGCGCGGCAACGACGTTGTCGCCGAAGGTCGGCTGGTGGTCGAATGCGTTTCCGGTGCGCGTCCATCCGGTCGCACCATCCTCGAAGTCCCAATCCACGTGACCCATGGCCAGCACCGCGCCCGGGTCGACGATCGTGCCCGCGGGTTGCGCAACCGGCAGCTGAGCGGCCGCTTCTTTCTCCGCGCGCATGGCCTTTTCCTTCGCCGACTCCGCGGTCTCGACGGGCGTCGTCTCCTTCACGCTCGGCGTAAGCACCCGCGTGAGAACCGCGGGCTGTTCGTCCGCCACGACGTTGAACGCCGCTCCATCCGGCATCGCGGCCTGGTCCTGATTGAAGATCACCCACAGCCCGCGTTTCGCGTCGCAGCGGATGCCGATCGGATGTGCGTCGTAGACTCCGCCGATCCCTCCCGGGTTCCAGTTCGGCGTCACGAGCGGCGCAACCGATTTCTCGTTGCACTTCTCCTCGACGTAGGTGGAGCTCCCCTCCGTGTTCTTCGACGACGCGCGATGAACGAACGCGCCCGGGCCGCCCGCAAGAACGATGTCGAACGACGCGCCCTCGATCATGCCGGCGATGTCCTGGTTGAAGACCGCCCACTGTCCGCGGTCCGCTTCGTACCAGACTCCGATCGAATGGAGTTCCGCCCCGCCGCCCGAAGGCGTTGCGATCAGGATCGCATCGGGATTCCGGTTCGCAGACGGGTCGTCGATCCACGTCGAATTCGCGCCGATGTTCTTCGCCGTCGACATATGCACGAAGGTCCGTCTCTCCGCGCGAAGCGAAATCACAGGCCCGACCGACAACAACACGATTCCGCACAGCAATGCGCTGCGTCTCATCATCGTCATCTCCACTGAAGTGTCGTCGGGCACAGCTCGTCCCACAGGGGGACAAGCAACGCGTGTCTGGCGGGAGATCCATCATGTCCGATCCGGAGCGGACGTGCGGATCTTTCGTACCGAGCTCAGCGCGGCAGACGCAACCGCGCGATCGTTCCCCGCTCCGGCTCCGGCCTCGGCGACAGCGTGAGCGCACCGTCGTGCGCTTCGGCGATCTGTCGCGCGAGCGTGAGACCGATGCCGCTGCCGCCGGGCTTCGTCGTGAAGAACGGAACGAAGAGATTGCCCGTCCCGCTGATGCCGACGCCTTCGTCGGCGACTACGATCTCCACCGACTCGCCATTCACCGACCAGGACGCCATCACGCCGCCGCCGGTCTCCGCCACGGCGTCGCCTGCATTGCGGACGAGATTGATGAGCAACTGCTCCAGCTGATCGCGGTCGGCGCGGACGGTCACGTCCGGCCCCGGTTCGACCTTCACGTCGAGTCGCGTTTCCAGTCCGGCCACACGTCGCACGGTGTCCCCGACACTCACCGGCTTGAGCACCGGCTCCGGAAGACGGGCCAGCTGCGAATACGACTGGAGGAACCGCGCCAGTCCTTCCGCGCGCGAATCGATCACCGACAGTCCGCGCCTGGCGTCGTCGCGCCACCCGTTTGGTAGCGGATCGCGCCCGAGGATCGTGCCGAGGCTTCCGGCGATCGAACGGATCGGCGCGAGCGAGTTGTTCAGCTCGTGCGAGAGCACGCGCAGGATGCGTTGCCAGGCCAGGCGCTCTTCTTCGCGAAGGGCGCGGCTGAGGTCTGCCATCGACAGCAGCAGATGCGGCACGCCGCTCTCGCGGAACGTCGTGCGCCGGATCCGAAATCGCCCCTGCCCGCCCTTCATCACCACTTCCGCGATGCGCGTCTCGTCGCCGGTGAGGTAGCTCTCCATACCCAGCTGCGCGGCGGTGCGGCCGGCCAGTTGCTCGGCGGAGCGCCCGAGGAGCCGTTCGGCCGCGCGATTGACGAGGCGCAGGTTCCACTGCTCGTCGAACGCGAAGATGGCGGAGTCGATGTGCTCGAAGACTGCGCGGACCAGCGCCGCCGCTTCGAGCTCCGTGAGCCGGCGTTCCCGCAGCGTGTCCGCGAGCAGGTTCAGCTCGATCAGCACCTCGCCCATCGGATCGTTACGCCGCGCGCCGCGCGCGCGGATGGAGTAGTCCTCCTCGCGCAGCGCCGAGATCAGATTCGCGATCGTCCGGAGCGGATAGCCGATCTGCGCTTTGATCACCGCGGCAAAGATCAGGAGCGACGCGACGGCCAGTGAGGTCACTACGCGCGGATCGGGTCTGCCGAGCATCGCCCAGAGCAACGCCGCCAGCATCGGCACGAGCGACGCGATGCCGGAGAGGATGAGACGGTGATCGAGGCGGCGCACTTCCTAACTTTATCCCGAGCGAAGCGAGGGATCTCCGGTGCAGCCTCGCAGATGCGATGGAGCGAGGAGTTGCCGGTGGCACCGGAGATCCCTCGCTTCGCTCGGGATAAACTGCGAACTACAGCCCGTACCTCTGAATCCTTCGATACAGCGCGCTCCGCGACAGCCCAAGCGCCTCGGCGGCGCGGCTGACGTTTCCGCTGAAGCGCGCGAGGGCCTTGCGGATCAGCAGCGACTCGACGTCCTCGAGGCTCATCTCCTCGATGCGCGGGGCGCGGTCCGACGGCGCGGCCAGACCGAGATCGGCGGCACGGATCGTCGACCCTGAGGACATCAGCACCGCACGCTCGATGGCATGATCGAGCTCGCGGACGTTGCCCGGCCAGTCGTGCGCGAGCAGCGACTTCATCGCCGCTTCGTCGAAGCCGCTGAGGTTCTTCCGATAGCGTGTGGCGTAGATGCCGAGGAAGTGGCTGGCCAGCGGAGGGATGTCATCGCGACGGTCGCGCAGCGGCGGAACGCGGATCTCGACCGTGCGCAGGCGGAAGTAGAGGTCCTGGCGGAACCTCCCCGCTTCGACCTCGTCGTCGAGACGCGAGTTCGTCGCGGAGAGAAGGCGCACATCGGCGGTTCGCGTGCGCGACGAGCCGACGCGCTCGAACTCACCGGTCTCGAGCACGCGGAGCAGCTTGGCCTGCTGCGCCATCGGCACGTTTGCGATCTCGTCGAGGAACAGCGTTCCCCCATCGGCCAGCTCGAAGCGGCCAACGCGATCGGTGCGTGCGTCGGTGAAGGCGCCCTTCACATGCCCGAACAGCTCGCTCTCGAAGAGCGACTCGGCCAGCCCGCCAACGTTGACCGAGACGAGTGGCCGGGACGCGCGTCGCGACACCGCATGCAGCGCGCGTGCGACCACGCCCTTGCCGGTTCCGTTCTCGCCGGTGATCAGGACGTTCGCATCGGACGGGCCGATGCGCTCGACCATCTCCAGCACGGGCTTCATGGCACGCGCCACCGCGATGAACTTCGGGCGCTTGTCGTCTCCGCGAAGGACGCGGTTCTCCGCTTCCAGACGCTGCCCGCGTCGCAGGGCGCGACCCAGCTCGGCCTGCGTCCGGAGCGTGGCCAGCAGGCGTTCGTTCTCCCACGGCTTCTGCACGAAGTCACGCGCGCCGAGCCGCATCGCGGCGACGGCGAGATCGACGGAGCTCCATGCGGTCATCACGACGACGGGAAGAAGCTCGTCCCACGCGCGCAGGCGTTCCAGAAGGTCCAGCCCTTCCGCGCCGCTGGTGGTGTCGCGCGCATAGTTGAGGTCCATGAGGACGACGTCGTACGAATTCGCTTCGACCGCGCGATAGACGGCCGCCGGCGAGGTGACGGTGTCGACCTCGAGACCTTCGCTCCGCAGAAGCAGACGGATGGCCTCGAGCACATCAGGCTGGTCGTCGGCGACCAGGATGCGCGGCTCACTCATTCCACGACCCAGCCGTCGTGCAGCTTCACGGTCCGGTTCCCGGCTGCGGCGTTCTCTTCGGAGTGCGTCACCTGCACGATGGTCGTCCCTCCGCGATTGAGCTCGCGGAACAGGTTCATGATCTCACGCGCCTGATCGGAGTGCAGGTTCCCGGTCGGCTCGTCCGCGAGGATGACCTTCGGGTTCGCCACCACGGCGCGTGCCACGCCGACCAGCTGCTGCTGGCCGCCGGAGAGCTGCGACGGATAGAGGCGCTTCTTGGCGACGATGCGGAAGCGATCGAGCACGTCGGCGACGATGCTCTCGCGCTCCTTCTTCGGAATGTCGCGGTATCGCAGCGGCACGTCGAGGTTCTCCTCGACGGTGAGATCGTCGATGAGGTGATAGCTCTGAAAGACGAAGCCGATGGTCCGTCGTTGCAGATCGCCGCGCTGCTTCGCGTTCATCGGTCCGACCGCGTGGCCGTCCAGCTCGTAGCCACCTTCCCACTCGCCGTCGTGCATCCCGAGGATGTGGAGCAGCGTCGATTTGCCGGCGCCCGACGGTCCCATGATGGAAACGAATTCGCCCGGCGCGATCGAGAGCGAGATGTTGCGCAGAAGCCAGAGGCGCCCCGCGCCGGAAGGAATCGACTTCGAGAGCTCGGTGGTGCGAATCAAAGGTTCATTCATAGTCATCAAAGTTTGTCAGCATCGCCTCACTCATATCGCAAGGCCACCGCGGGATCGACACGCATCGCCCTGCGCGCCGGAAGCCAGCTGGCGAGCGCCGCGACGCAGGCAAGGATCAGCGGGACGACGGCGTAGATCACCGGATCGCTCACGTTCACCTGAAAGACGATCGCCCGCAGGAAGCGGCTGGTGGCGAGCGCGCCCGCGAGGCCGAGAACGATTCCGGGAAGCGTCAGCAGCGCGACGCGCTTCGCGATCAATCCCGCCACTTCGGTGCGCGTCGCACCGAGCGCGAGACGGATGCCGATCTCGTTCGTCCGTTGCTGCACCTGATACGCGATCAGCGCATAGAGGCCGATGGCTGCGAGAAGCAACGCGATGGCGCCGAACGACGTGATCAGGACCGCCTGAAAGCGCGGCGTGGCGAGTGTGCTCCCCAGCGACGCGTCGAGCGTTTCCACGTCGTACATGGCGATGTCGGGATCCATCTCCTTCATCGCACTGCGGACCGAGGAGATGACGGATTCCGGCGCGGCCGTGGTCCGCGTGATGAGCGTGAGACTGCTCATCGGCAACTGCGCGAATGGCATGTACAGCGTCGGCTCCGGTGCCGAAGCGGGACCGCCGAAACGCTCGCCTTTCGTCACGCCCACGACCTCGCGCTCGGCTCCCCAGTGCTTGATCACTTTCCCGATCGGATTCTCGTTCGCGAAGTACTGCCGCACGAAGGCGTCGTTGATGATGGCCACTGCCGGGCCGCCGTTGCGGTCGTCCGCCTGAAATCCGCGGCCCGCAGTCATCGGAATTCCGAGGACGTTGAAGTAGCCGGGCGTCACGGGACGGATGCGGACTTCATCGCGCGGGCCTTTCTGCTCCGGCCTTCCGGCGATGTCGAACTGCGAGGTGAAGCCGGCTTCGAGTGGATGATTCATGCCGAGCGCCACTCCGTTCACGCCGGGCACATTTTCCATCCGTTCGAGCATCCGCTGCTGCAGCGAGATCATCTCCGGCCACGCCGGATACTTGTCGCGCGCCGGAGTCGGATACTTCGCTTCCGGAATCGACATCGAGAACGTGACCACCTGGCCGGTCTTCATTCCGACATCGACCGCCATCAGCTTCGCGAAGCTCTTGAGCAGGACACCGGCGCCGATGACCAGGATGACCGCCAGCGCCATCTCGGTCACGACGAGAACTCCACGGCCCGCGGAACGGGCGCCGCGAAGGACACCGCGCGCCGTGCCGAGCGCGCTGGACGGCCGCACGGACGACGAACGGATCGCCGGAATGACGCCGAAGAGCACGGCCGAGAGCAGCGCCCCGCCCGCGGCGAAGAGCAGCACAGGCAGGTTCACGTGGATGCTCTGGTCGCGCGGGAGATCGGGAGCGATGGCGAGCAGGGCTTTCGTGCCCCACCACGCAAGTGCGATCCCGAATGTGCCTCCGATCAGTGCGATGAGCAGGCTCTCGCTCAGAAGCTGTCGAACGATGCGACCGCGCGAGGCGCCGAGACTGGCACGGATGGCGATCTCCCGTCCGCGCGCGTCTCCACGCGCGAGCATCAGTCCCGCGATGTTGATGCAGGCGATGAGCAGCACCGCGGCGACGGCTGCCGAGAGGATGAAAAGGCGCGGCCGCGAATCGCTGACCAGCGCGTCGAGCACCGGCTCGACGTTCGCGCCGCGGCCCACGTTGTCGTCGGGGTACTGACGCGCCAGACGGGCCGCGATCACATCCATCTCGTTCTGCGCGCGCGCGAGACTGACTCCGTCTTTCAGCCGGCCGATGACCGAGACGCTGTGCGCGCCGCGTACGTCGGTGAACGGATACAACGCGATCGTCAGAGGAATCCATGCGTCGAAGGTTCCCGAGCTCACCGAGATCGATTCGGGAACGACGCCGACGACTTCGAAGCTCCGGCCGTCCAGCGCGACCGTCCGGCCGCTGGCCTTCACCGTTCCGAATCTCCGCTGCGCGAGCGCGTCGCTGATGATGGCCACCGGAGAGGTGCCGTTACGATCGTCGTTGGCGACGAACGTCCGTCCATCGAGCGGCTTCACGCCGAGGACGTCGAAATAGTTGCCCGAGACTCCGAGCACGGTGATCCGTTCCGCGTCCGCATTGCTTGCCGTGAGATTCATCGCGTTGCGATTCATCCCGGCCAGACCGGTGAAGACCGTCTGTTGTTTCTTCCAATCCTCGAGATCGGGATTGGAGGCACCTTCGCGGAAGCTCGAGTTGTGGCGGTCCGTCTCCCAGACCCGGACGACCCGTTCCGCATTCGGAAACGGCAGCGGCTGCAGCACCACGCCGTAGAGGAAGCTGAACATCGCAGTGTTCGCGCCGATGGCGATGGCCAGCGTGACGATCGTGGCGGCCGCGAACCCGGGCGACTTGAGAAGGCTGCGAATCGCAAATCGAAAATCGTTCATGACGTTCCTCTCATGTTCCTGCTGCGTGCGTTCCGCTCATTCGTCTCTCAACACGGACACCGGATCAGTTCGCGACGCACGCATCGCCGGAAGCAGCGCGGCCGCGGCGGCGGTCACGACGAGAATCGCGGCTCCGGCTGCGAAGCTCACCGGATCGGCGGGACCCACCCCATAGAGCAGCGACCGCATCCCACGCGAAAGAACGAGCGCTGCGACTGCGCCGGCCAGAGTGCCCATGAGCGTCAATACGAAGCTCTCCCGCATCACCATGCCAACGATCGATGACGGAAGTGCACCGAAACTCAGGCGCACGCCGATCTCCCGTCTGCGAATCGCCACCGATTCGGCCATCACGCCGTAGATGCCGACGAGCGCGAGAATCAGTGAGATCGCCGCGAACGCTCCGACGACGATCGCCGTCATCCGGCGCAGGAACGTCATCGGCGTCTCCGCCACGACCTTCGTCATCGGCGCGACAGCGGCCACCGCGATCGACGGATCCACAGCACGCACCGCCTCTTCCGCCGCGTGCGCGAGCCGCATCGGATCGCCGGTCGTTCGCAGGACGACGGAGACCGAGGAAGACGGTCCCTGCGCCGCCGGGAAGTAGAGCACGGGCGTGACATCGTCATCGAGCGGCCCGACGCGCTCGTCGCCCACCACTCCCGCAATCGTGAATTCCTCATCCCTCATGCGAAGCGTGCGGCCCACCACGTCTTCGCCGCCGAGATCGCGGTTCGCCAGCAGACGGTTCACCAGAACGACGTTCTGCGAACCCATGCGATCCCGCCGGTCGAACTCCCTGCCGCGGATCACCGGAATGCGCATGAGGGCGAAGTAGCCCGCGCCGGCGGTCCGGTAATTGGCCTCTCGCTCCTCGGCATCGCGCCAGGTGTGGAAGCCGGTGGTCGTTCCACCGACCGACGGGAGCTTGCTCACCAGAGACACAAACGTGGCCCCGGGGATTGCCGCCAGCGCGTCGACGACGCGCTGCTGTGTGACGGCCATCGCCGAGTCATCGGACATCGACGGCATCGACAGTCTCATGGTCAGGACGCCGTTGGGGTCGTATCCGGTCGAGACGCCAAAAAGCGCGTCGAGACTGCGGACCATCAATCCGGCACCGGTCACGAGCAACAAGGACAACGCGATTTCGAGAACGACCAGCAGCGAACGAAGGCGGCGCTCGCGCCGTCCGCCCGTGGTACCACGGCCGTGAAGGAGCGAGCCGGCGTCGAGCCGCCCCGCAGTCCGCAATGCAGGCCAGAGTGCAGCACCGAGCACGGTGGCGAGGACGAGCGTCGACACCACCGCTGCAAAACGGAGATCGAGGGTCAACGTTCTCAGCGCGGGGAGAATCGAAAGCATCACCGGCGGAAGCAATGCCACGAGCGCGCGGATCGCGCGCAGTCCCAGCATCACGCCGAGCGTCGTTCCGGCTGCCGTGAGCAGCACTCCCTCGGCCAGCAAATGCCGCACGATCGCGGAGCGCCTGGCTCCCAGCGCCATCCGCACCATCGTGCTGCGCTCGTGGGCAACGGAACGCGCGATCATCAGTCCGCCCACGTTCGCGCAGGCGATGAAGAAGACGAAGAGCGCCGCGGATGCCAGCAGGAGCACCACGGGGCGCGTCGACCCGAGAAGCTGCTCGCGAAGCGGAACGACGTCCACGCTCGCTCCCTCATTCGAGTCGGGATACGCCGCCGCGATCCGTGCCGCGATCGCATCGATCTCGCGATCCGCGTCCACCGACGTCACCCCGGGACGAAGCCTCGCGATCACGTTGATCCAGCGCATCTTCCGCCGGGTTCTGAGCACTTCGTCCGGCCGAATCGGAAGATAGATCTCCGCACCACGCGACGGCGCGAAGTGAAATTCAGGCGGCAGCACACCGGCCACTTCCCACGTCTCCCCGTCGATATGAACGGTTCTCCCGATCACATTGCGATCGCTCCCGAAGCGTCGGCGCCAAAGCGCGTCGGTCAGAATGGCCACGCGCGGCGCGGTCTCGAGTTCCTCGCCGCGCCGGAAGGTCCGGCCCAGCGCGGTGTTGACGCCGAGAACGTCGAAAAACGTGTCGGTGACGATCGCGGCCTGCAGCTGGTCGGCACGTCCGCCCTCGAACAGCGACACGCGCGGCAGGGAGTAACCGGCGAACATCTCGACCGTGCGGCTCTGCGCCTTCCAGTCCTCAAAATCGGGGAACGATGCCTCGGAGCGTCCGTAGTCTTTCTGCGCACGAACTTCCCACAGATGCACGAGGCGATCTGCGTCGCGATACGGCAGCGGCCGCAACAGCACGGCATTGACGATCGTGAAGATCGCCGTTGTCGCACCGATCCCGAGCGCCAGCGTGATCACCGCTGTGATCGTGAACGTGCGCGCGCGAAGAAGCCGGCGTAGAGCAAGTCGGAGGTCATCTGCAAACATCTGCGCCATCTCCGTTCACCGCAACAGTGCAAACATCTGCGTCATCTGCGGTCACCGCAACTCTCCGGTCATCTGCGAACATCTGCGTCATCTGCGGTCGAACCTCTGCGTCATCTGCGGTCTCATTCCGCTCTCATGACCTGAATCGGATTCGTGCGCGCCGCCCGGGCCGCTGGAAATGCCGACGCCGCGACTCCTGCAACGAGCAACGCGGTGGCGACGGCGACGAACGACACCGGGTCCGCGGCACCGACACCGAAGAGCATCGACTGCAGCGTCCGCGCGGCCAGGAGCGCGAACACCGCGCCGACGCCGATGCCGATCGCGACCAGTTTCACGCCGCGGGAGAGAACGAGCGAGAGGATCTGGGCCGATGTCGCACCGAGCGCCATGCGGACGCCCATCTCGCGCTCGCGCCGCGACGTGACGTAGGCCAGAGTTCCGCCGACACCGAGGACGGCCAGGAGAAGCGCGGACGCGCCGAATGCGAGGAGCAGGAGGGCGCGGAAGCGCTCCGGCGAGACGGATCCCGCGACGACCGCGTGAAGCGGGCGGATCTCGCCGATGGCAGTGTCCTTCGAAATCGCGAATAGCGTGCTCCGGATCGAAGGTGCCAGCGTCGCGGCAGATCCGCCGCCGCGCACGATCACCGACATCGTTCGGTACGACTGCGCCTGCGCGTGTGGGACGTACATCACCGGCACAGGCGCCTCGGCGAGTTTCAGGAGCCGCGAGCTGCGCACGACGCCGACGATCTCGAAGACGTCTCCCTGTGTCTTGATGCGGACGCCGATCGGCGAACGGTCCGGCCAGCGACCACGCGCAAAGGTCTCGTCGACGACCATGACATGCGGCGCGTCGGCGACGTCGGATGCCGTGATCCCGCGACCCGCGATCACGGGTAGGCCGACCGCGTTGAAGTACCCCGGTGTGACGCCGCGAAGCTCGGCGAATGCGCGCGGGGCATTGGGAAGATCGGGCTCGCCGTCGATCCGATAACGCATCGACGTGAAGTCGCCGCCAAGGGGCAGGATCGTCGTGGCACCCGCGGCCCGCACCCCCGGAATCCGGCGCAGCGATTCCTCCAGCCTCCGGTAGACCTCGATCACCTTCGGCCGCTCGCGGAAATCGGTCCGCGGAATGCGCACCGGGAACGTGACCGCGTTGCGGTCATCGATCCCCTTGTCGACCGACATGAGGTTCCAGAGGCTGCGTCCGACGAGCGCCGCCGCGACGAGCAGCACGATGGAGATCGCAACCTGCGCAACCACGAGCGAGGACTGCATCCAGATCGTCGGAGAGGCGGCGGTCGTCGCCTGCGAGGTCACACGAAGCGACGCGCGGCCTCGCTTCATCTGAATCGCCGGGATGAGTCCGACGAGAAGCGTGGTGACGAACGTCGCTGCAATCACGAAGAGCATGACCCGCAGATCGAGTCCCGCGCCGGCGAGCCGCGGGATCGAGCCCGCACCGAACGCGACGATCCGCCGCACCATCAGCGACGCCAGGATGCCTCCCGCCGCGCTTCCGCCTGCGCAGATGAGAAACGTCTCCGCGAAGACCTGGCGGGCCAGATCCCATCCGCTCGCTCCGATCGCCGCGCGGATCGCCGCATCGCGGCCGGCGCGCTCGACGCGCGCGAGAAACAGGTTCGCGAGATTGACGCACGCCAGAAGAAGGAGAAGAAGAACGGCCGCGAACAGAATCCACAGCGGCTTCCGGACGCCCGCAGTGATCCGGACTTTCAGCGGAATGATGTCCATGTCGTGCTGGCCATCCTCCGGATACAGCTTGTTCAGCGAGGCGGATGTGGTCCGCACGCGGCTGCGAGCCTGTTCGAACGTCGAGCCGTTTCGCAGGCGGGCGATGGCGCTGAACGAGCGCGCACCACGCGGAAAGTCATCACTGGCCGCGTCGATCGCGTTCGTCGTCCACACTTCGATGCGGCGCGTGGTGTCGAGGAGATACGGCTCCTCGTAGTCCGGCGGCACGATGCCGACGATGGTCATCGGCTCCGCGTCGAGAACGATCGTGCGGCCGATGACGTCCGGTCTCGCTCCGAATTTCCGGCGCCAGAGCGAGTCCGAGATCACCACGATCGTGTCGCCGCCCGGCTTGTCGTCGTCGGGAACGAAGAAGCGGCCGGCGGCCGGCCGGATCCCCAGCACCTGGAAGAAGCCGCTGTCGACCGTGGCGCCGTGCAGGACTTCCGCGTCGCCGCTGCCACTGACGGCCGGTTCCCATTCCTGAAACGCGGAGGCGCGTTCGAACGCACCGCTCTGCGCGACGACATCGAGATAGTCGGGGTAGGAAATGATTCCGTTCTCTTCGACGGTCGCGACGAGGCGGACGATCCGATCCGGCTCGCGGAACGAGAGCGGCTCGAGCAGCACGCGGCTGGCGACGCTGAACACCGACGTCGACGCGGCGATTGCGACGGCGAGCGTCAGCAGAGCGGTGATGGTGAACCCCGGCGTTCTGCTCAAACGGCGAAAAGCGAAACGGAGCTCGTTCATGCGGATTCTCCTCGGAAACGGTTCACTCCTGACGAAGCGCCGACGCGGGATCGATCCGCGCCGCGCGAACCGCAGGCGCGAGACTGCTGAGCATCGCCACCACCAGGAAGAGCAGCGCCGCACCGAAACAGACACGCAGCTGAAGCGTCTCGACGCCGTAGAACAGATTGCGCATCGTGCGCGTCATGGCGAACGCGCCCGCCAGTCCGGCGACGAGGCCGGCCGCGGAGATGGCGAGCGACCGCTGCGCCACCAGACGTGCCAGTCCCGCAGGCGTCGCGCCCAACGCCACGCGAACACCCATCTCGCGCGTCCGCGAGCTGACGACGTACGCGAGCAGACCGGCCAGGCCGATCAACGCGAGGGCCGTTCCGGCGACGGCGAATCCTCCCACCAGCGCGGCACGGAGCCGCGGCTGCGCGGCGGATCGATCGATCGCTTCCTCCATCGTCGAGATGCTGAACACCGGAAGACTCGGATCGAGCGAGCGCACGATGCCGCGGACCGCGGCCGCCACTGCCGCAGGATCAAGGTCCGTGCGGACGACTCCCGCCATTTCCGATTCGCGACTCTGCGCGACCGACAAGTAGACGTGCGGCTCGGCGCTCGTCGCGAGCGACCCATCCCGGACCCCGCCGGCGATTCCGATCACGACGAAGTCACGGTCACCGAACTTCAGCCGTCTTCCCACGGGATTGGACCCCGGCCAATACGCCTTCGCCGCCGGCTCGTCGATCACGCAGACGAGCTGCGCTCCGTCGACATCGCCGGAACCAAACGTGCGGCCGGACTGAAACGCGACCTTCATCGTCTGGAAGTAGCGGGGCATCACCACGCGCCAATGCGCCGAAGGCTGCGGCAGTGCGGGATCGCGGCCCTCGACGTCAAAGGTCGCCGTCCAATCGCTCTCGGAGAACGGGAGACTCGACACGCCTGACGTCGCGGCGACGCCGGGCAACGCCGCGAGGCGTTCCTGCAGGCTCGCGAAGAATGCGCGGCGCTGCGGCGGCTTGTAGAGGTTTCGCGGCAGCGCGATCTGATACGTCACCAGGCGCGAGGGATCGAAGCCGATCTCGACCTCACGCAGACGCCGGTAACTCTCGACGAGCAGCGTGCCCGACGCGAGCAGCGTGAGCGCCACTGCGATCTGCGCCGCGACGAGAAGCGCGCGGACGCGCGTCGCGGCACGCGTCGCGGTCCCGCCTCTCGTTCCGTCCACCTGGCGCGACTTCCACACCCAGGCGCTGATTCCTGTTCCGATCAACAGCGCCGCGGCAACGCTGGCCACCACGGCGAACACCGCCACCTCGACGCCGATCCTCAACTCCTCGGCGCGCGGGATTCCACTCGCGGCCGCATACGGAATCGCTGCGAAGGCCAGCGGCAGTCCTGCAGCTGCACCCGCGAGCGCAAGGGTCAGGATCTCGGATGTGATCTCCCACACCACGCGGAAACGGCTCGCCCCGAGTGCGACGCGGACCGCGAGCTCCTTCTGGCGTGACACCGTGCGCGCGACGAAGAGACCGGCAACATTGGACGCGCCGAGGATCAGCACGAGGATGCCGCAGGCAAAGAGGATCCAGAGCGAGGAGCGGTAACGCCGCACGAGATCGTCGCGGATGCCGAAGACGTCGACGTGCCATCGCGTCTCACGGAGAAACGAGACGCGGTCCGGGACCCGCTCGAACACCGACGCGGTGATGACGTTCATCTCCGCCTGAGCGGCCGATTGCGACACGCCGTCTTTCAGGCGCGCGATCATGACCAGATTCTCGTTGCCGCGATTCTCGTCTGCGAAATCTCCCGGCTCGAGCTGCAGGGGAATCCAGACGTCGATGTCGGGGCGCATCAGGGCGAATCCCGGCGCCATGACTCCGGCGACACGGCGCGCCTTGCCGTCAATGCGCACGGTCGTCCCGACGATCCCGCGATTCGCGCCGAACAGACGGCGCCAGAGGCGATCGCTGATCAGAACCGCGTCATCCTCGCCGCGCGCGAAGGGCTGGCCGAGTTGCGGCGTCACGCGGAGAACATCGAAGAATCCGTCGGTCACGCGCGCGGCGGCGAGACGCTCGGGCGTGCGCTCGTTGAGATTGACGTTGTCCGGCCGCCAGGCGGCGGTAGTTTCGAACGAACGCGCGTTGCGCCGGTCGCCGAAATCCGGCGCCGACATCGCGGCGCTCGACACGTCCTTCGCGCCGTAACGATTCCAGACGAACACCAGGCGCTCCGCTTCCGGAAACGGAAGTTGCCGGACCAGCACGTGCCAGACCAGGGCCGAGGTCACGGCCACGATCGCCGTCACCAGCGCGAAGGTCAGAGCAGCCGCTGTTGCGACGCCGGGCGCGCGCGTGAACGACGATCGGAGCGACATGTCAGGCTCCGGTCTGGACGTCGAACCCGCTCTCGCGCATCACCGCCTGGAGGATCGGAACGCGCTCCTCTTCGACGATGCGGCCGTCGAAGATGTGGATCGTCCGGTCGGCGTGCTTGGCGTAACGGGGATCGTGCGTGACCATGCAGATCGTCGCGCCTTCGCGGTTCAGCTCGCGCATGAGCGTCATCACCGCTTCGCCATTCCGCGAATCGAGATTTCCCGTCGGCTCGTCCGCGAGAATGATCGACGGGTCGCCGACGATGGCGCGGGCCACGGCCACGCGCTGCTGCTGACCGCCGGAAAGCTGCGCCGGATAGTGCTTGGTGCGATGGGCCATGCCCACGCGCTCCAGCGCGTCATGAACGCGCTTCTTGCGCTCGGCGACGCCGAGGCGGCGGTAGGTCAGCGGCAGCTCCACGTTCTCGGCGACGGTCAGGTCGCCGATCAGGTTGAAGCTCTGGAAGATGAATCCGACTTCGCGGTTGCGGATCCGCGCGCGCTGGGCGGCGTTGATCTGCGCCACGGGCGTGCCGTTGAGAACGTACTCACCGGCGGTCGGCGAATCGAGCAGCCCGAGGATGGAGAGGAGCGTCGACTTCCCGCAGCCGGAAGGACCGGCGATGGAGACGTACTCCCCCTCCTGGATGTCGAGATGAATGCCGGCCAGGGCATGCGTCTCGATTTCGTCGGTGTAGAAAACCTTGGTCAGTCCTTCGAGATGAATCAGTGGTGCCATGGGTCACTCCTCAGTCGAGTCGAATTGTCGGGTGCTCACTCCACGCGGACATGTCGGAGAGGATCACGCGATCCCCTTCCTTCAGGCCCGAGCGGATCTCCACGCTGCTGACCGACGTGCGGCCGATGGCCACACTGGTCTGCATCGCTTCATTGCCATCGGGATCGAGACGGAACAAGCCGATCGTGGCGCCGTCGCTGCCCTGCACGGGACGGCCGACGTACAGCACGTCGACGAGCCGTTCGAGCTCGATCACGCCGTCGACGGTCAGATCGGGACGGCTGCCGCGCGGCAGCGGTCCGTCGAACACGACGTCGACACCGATCGTCCCGTTCTCGACGGAAGGATCGACGCGGGCCACGCGTCCCTGCACGGTTCCGTTGCGCGTATCGATCGTCGCGCTCTGGCCGATGGTGACGTCGCGCGCCTGCGTCTCCGCGATGCGCAGCTCCGCCTTCAGCGGCTCCGGCCGGGCCACGCGCGCGAGCGTCGTTCCCGCACCGACCTGCTGGCCGATCTGCAACGGCAGTTGCTGGAGCACGCCGTCGATGCCTGCGCGCACCTGAAGCGCCTCGCGATTTCCCTGGCGCAGCTGCGTCAGTGCGCGCAGTTGCTCGACGCGCGCACGCTGCATCGTCATCTCCGCCTTCGCGGCCTGACGGGCGATGTCGAGGCGCTTCTTCTCGATCGCGACACGCGTTTCCAGATCGGCCGCGCGCGCTTTCGAGAGTTTCAGCGTCAGCGCGGACGTCAGTCCGTTCTTCGCCAGCTCCTCGTCGACGTCGGCGCGCGCGCGTGCCTCGCTCAGGTTCGCCTCCATTCCGGCGGCCTGCGCGCTCTGCGCGAGGATGGAGCTCTCCAGCTCGATCTCACGCTTCCTCAATTCGGCATTCGCGGAGCCGAGTTGCAATTCCGCATCGCGCGCGGACTGCGTCACGGAGGGATTGCTCAATTCGAGAAGGACGGTGTCGGCGGTCACCACGGTGCCGGGCCGCACGAGAATCTTCTCCACGCGCGCCTCGGTCTCGGCGGCGATCAGGCGGACCTGTTCCGGGACGAGCGTGCCGGTGCCGCGGACCTGCCGGACCATCGACCCGCGCTTCACGGTGTCGATGAACAGGCCGGCGCGGTCGACGGAGGGCGCGGCGGGCTTCATGCGCGAAACGCCGTACGCGGCGAGTGCGAGCAACAAAGTACCGGCGACCGCGATGATCGTGCGGCGCCGTCTGCGGGCAAGTGCGAGGTCTGGTCTTGGGACGTCCATGGCTTTCGTTAGCGCGCTCCAAGCGCAACGGAGGTGCCACGAGGTCCGGCCTGTGAAATCAGAAACTTACGGAACGACTCGGAACGCGATCCCGTCCAAGGCCGGAACGGTAGTGTCCGAAAATGGGACGGCGAAACGGCTTGATGAAGGTTTCAAACCGCGCCTTCGGTGCGGTGCTATTCTCGCCTCGTGTCCGGGATTTCGAAGCTGGTCGATGCTGCGCGCAAGCACGACCTCGGCTTCTCCCGCTCCGCACCGGCCTACCGATTCCCGATCGTCATCCTCGCCGCGACTGTGGCCATCGCCATCGCCGTGATCGTCGCGATCCAGCTCTGGCCCGAGAGAATGGTCGAAGCGGCCGGACTCGCCCCCGCTCCGGTGAAGAGAGCGAAGGTCCGCCCCACGCCCACCGCGCCTCCGGTTTCTGCTGATGTGCAACGCGCAAACGAGATCGCATCGACCGGATGGGCGCACCGCACCCAAAACGACGTGGGCGGCGCGGCACGATTCATCCTCGACGCCGCACGCATCGACGCCGCGCAGCTGCCGAAAGCGATCACCACGGCGTTGAATCGCGGCGACGTCGCCTTCGCAAAAGAGCTGCACGAGCAGGCAACGGCGGCGACCGATCTTCATCCCGATCCGAAGTTCATGGCCTGGGCGGCCGCGTCGATCGCGGCCGGTGCGGCACAACCGGCGCCCGTGTCTTCCCGGCCCGTCCCTCCCGTGGGGACGACGTTGATGAAGCCCGCACCTCGGCCCAAACCCGCGGTGTCGTCGCACTTCGGACCGGGGTAGGGTCTTTCAGTTGATCCCGAGCGAAGCGAGGGATGGAAGAAACCACTCACCTCGACGCCTCCACGAATACCGCGTCGCCCGTCCGGTTGTCGATGACGCTCGCGTATCCGTACACGGTTCCGCGCAGCACGTGGATCTGGAGACGTGCCGCGGGAAGAGACGCCGGGATCCCGAGCTCCGCGAAGATGTTGCCGATCTGTCGATTGCTCATCGGTGCGACGTCGTAGTTCCGGCTCGCGAGCAACTCGCCCGCGGCGTTGAACGCGCGCACCTGAACCTCCGCCCCTTCCTCGAGAGCGGTCATGCCGAAGTTGCAGCGGTACGCCTCGTCACTTTCGAGTTGCAGCAGTTCCGCGATCTCGCCCGCGACCAGCAGGTCGCGCACTGCACGCGGAGGTGCGGCCATTCCGTACGATCCCTGCGTGGCCTGGTTGTAGATGCGCGAGGTGACCGCGATGCGGCCGTGCGTCTCCAGCATCAGCGGGCCGACGGCGCTTCCGGTGACCTGGGGGAAGATTGCGGAGACCACGTCGTCCCATGCGAGCGTCGCTCCGCTCTTCACGACGACGTCCGTCTGCTGCGGTCCCGTGATCCCGAACAGCTTCACGGTCACGGTCGCGTCCTGTTCTCCCGCATTCCACACACGGGCATCGGACCGCCACTGCGTCCCGAGGTTTCCAGGGGTGCGCGTCACGACCGGAACGACCCAGCGGTCGCCCGCGATCAGCGCCGCGGGATCGATTCCCGCCTGATAGACGGCATCTCCGGTGAGATTGTCGATCGTCGAGACGTACGCGAGCACGGCCCCTGAGCTGGTCGCCACTTCGATCCTGCCCGGCTGCTGCAGCAGCGGATCACCGTTGATCTGCACGTGCGCCCACGGCTTGATCGTGTACGTCTTCGTACCCGACGGTGCGCCTGCGGGCGTGAACAAGCTCACGGTGACTTCCGCACCGGCACCTTCGATCTCGGTGAATCCGATGTTCGTTCGGAATCCCGTCCGCCAGTCCTGAAGGAACACGCGCCGCGACAGAGGACGCACCGCATCCGCCGATGTCGCGGCGGGAACGAGCGTCCCTGCCGTACCGAACGGCTGCTGGTTGTAAGACCGCGACGTGACCTGCGCGTGTGGGTCCGACACGTCGAAACGCACCCATCCCACTCCGGTCGCACCATGGAAGCTGCGGGCGACGAGGTCGGGAAGGTTGAGGAAACGATCGGGCGGGATCACGAACTGCTCGTAGTGGAAGTCGATGCGTCCGTCCGGCATGTAGAGCGCGTCGACGACGAGATCGTTCGCCCCGCTGCCGTTGTAAATCGTCGCGTCACTGACGAAGAAGGTCCCGCCCGCGCCTGCGGTGCGACCCGCCACCGGCAGGTAGAGCGACTTCGTGCCGCTGCTGGCGGAACGCATCTCCGGAATCGAGTCGATGTAGATCGTCGCAGTCGCGGTCGACGACCGGCCGAGATCGTCCGTCACGGTGACCGTGGCGTTGAAGATTCCGGGCTCGGAGAAGACGTGCGTGGCGAGCGCACCGTCCGCCGCACCGCCGTCGCCGAACGACCAGCGGCTCGACGAGATCGATCCGTCCAGGTCCGTGCTGCAACGCGCGTCGAACGTGATGCTCGCCGGCGCCGTACCGATCATCCGGCTCACCTGCACGCACGCATCCGGCGGTGCGTTGCGATACGAGAAGTAAGCGAAATCATTCGAGGGCGATGCGTCTCCCGGTGCGTCGACCGCCACAGTCACCTCGGTCGCGGAGTCGTTGTACGGGAACGCAATCGTCACGTCTTTGGTCTCGCCGCCCTTCCAGTCGCCGTTGACCACGCCCGTCGCGATCGGCGACCCGGCCGTGCCACGGCCGGCGTAGACGGCGACCGGAACGTTGCGAAGCGGCAGATCGCCGGTGTTGCACACCGAGGCGGTCAGCGTCACGAGATCGCCGGAAGAAGGTGTCTCGTCGCTGACACCGACACTGAGCGGATCGACCGCGAGGTCGGCGACGAGGTGCTTGTCGAGATGAACGAGCCCGACGTCTCCAGGCTGCGGGACATCGTGCACCACGACCTCCTGGCCATCGATGACGCGCGTCTCGTCGACGTAGTCCGTCTGCGTCTCGAGCGCGACGACCTGCAGCGCGTCATTCTGGAAGAAGACCGAGAGGGAGCTTTCCACGGCGTCGTTGCGCGTAAGCGCGATGTCGTCACTCCAGAGTTGCAGCCCCGGATCCCACGTGCGCGCGATGACGTCCGTCGATCCGCCGTTCGTCTCGCTCCAGACGACCACGAATTCGCCGTGAGACGAAACCGCTGCGTTCAGGCCCACGATCGTCGCGCCCTCGGCCGGAGTGCGAACGAGCTCGCGCGTTCCGCCGATGCGCTGCCACACCAGATCGCTCCCGCTCGACCAGAACACGCGGGCGCCATCGCTGCCGAACACGGCGCGCGGTGCGACGTCGGCAACGGCGTCGTTCGTCAGGTCGGCGATCGCGCCCCACCCATTGTTGGAGAACGTCGCGAACGCGATCTCGCGATCGGATGACGCCGCGAGCGAGCCATCGCGATCGCGCGAGAGCACCACGATGGCATTGCTGCCGTGCGCGGCGAGATCGAGGCTTTGCACGCCGAACAGGCCGCCGCCCACGACCGTCTCCGCGCCCCATGCGTTGCCGTCGAACACGCGCGACACGACCTGCGTCGGAGATGCGGGCGTACCGGTGAGACCGTTGCCCGGATCGCGCAGCCAGACCGCGAGCGCGCGACCATCACCGAGCGCGACGACGTGCGCGTCGTGATCGAATGCGTCGTTCGATGTGAGAGCCGCAGGCACTGACCAGGTGTTCGTCGCGGGAGACCAGACCGATGCGACGATCTCCATCTTCCGGTTGAGCTTTGAAATGTCCTCGATCGTGGCGACATCCTCGAGGCGGAGCGATGCATCATTGAGCCGCTGCCACAGCGCGACGAAGCGGCCATCGCTCATGCCGGTCAGGGCCGGAGCGAAGTCGCCGAGGTTGTCCTCGAACACCGGCGCCGACGCGGTCCAGTCGCCGTTCTCGAACTTCGTGAATCGGACGTCGGTGCGGTGCAGCGGATTGGAAGCGTCAGCCTTCTCGGCGAGATAGACGGCCATGATCTCGTTGCCGCTTCCCGCAGCGACAGGCGACGCGACCGGAGAGAGCGACTCCAGGACCACGCTCTCACCGAGCGCGCGCATGCGGCCGGACTTGATCTCCGCCTGCCGGTGAATCGGCATCGGCTTCAGTGACAACGGCATGCCTGCCGCGGCAGCGGCGCCGATCTGTGTCGGACCGAGGCATGTCCAGGCCGTCGCCGCCTCCCGGCTGCAGACGATCGACATCTTCTGTTCGTTCTGGAAGAGCCAGATGCTCACGACGAAGCCGCTCTCCACTCCCAGCTCGATCTTCCTGAGGATCGGTGGAACCGGGTGGATCGTGAAGACCGCCTGCCCACCTCCCCACAGCTCGAACTTGAACGCGCTGGAAATCTCGCCGATCAATCCGACTTTCAGCGAGGGCGTGATCAGGCCTCGTCCGTCGATGAACTCCGGATCGGAACGGGCGCGCTTGAAATCGAACTCGGCACCGGCAGCGAGCTTGAACTCCGATTTGACCTTGAGGATGTCGCAGATCGCGTCGATGCCAGGCACCGCGCATGCGGCCGCGGCGGCGGGAATGGCCGTCGCGACCGGAATCGGCTTCGGTTCGATCGCTCCGGCGAGCTCGAATCCGAGCGTCCCCTTCTCGGAGAAGATCCCGTTCGCGCCCATCGTGACTTTTTCCCTGCCGTAGATCGCTCCGGTGATGACTCCCGGTCCGGCCTGAAATCCGGTCTGTCCCTTGATCGTCGTGGTCGCATTGCAATCGGTCCGGTATGACGACTCGATCGTTCCCTGCGTCTTCTTGAGGCCGAAGGTCTGCCCGCCGACGAATGGAACGGCGTTCGGAAACTCGATCTCGCCCTCCCATCTCGGTTGCGGAATGGCGAGCACGTTGGTGACGGTGTAGCGGCCCTCTTCACGGACCGTTCTCGTGACGTTCTCGATCCAGCCCGACGTGTTGTACGTGTTGAGCGGAAAGACCGACGTCGCTTCATCGCCGACGGCGTTCTTCGCGGTGAGCGTGAGCGTGTTGCTCATGAAGAGCCCGTCCGACGACGCGAACTTCAGATCGCTGCTCTTGAGCGAGAACGTCCCGCCCGAGTTGGTGATCTCCGCGTTGCGCGGCGGCCCGCCGTTGATGCTGTACGTCAGCTTCGCCGCCAGCCCTCCCCAGTCGATCTCCGCGTCGATGTCGGTCTCGAGGTCGACCGACGAGAAGAAACACTGACCCCATCGGCTGGTCACGCTCTTGAACGCGGGGGTCGCTCGAGGCGCCACCTCGATCACCCGTTTCCGCTCCGCCTTGGGCGCGCTCGTGCCGTCGTGGACGCGCAGGATGACCTCGTGACGGCCGGACGTGTCGAACTTGTAGGTCAGCGTCGGGCCGTAGAACTCCTTCTCCCAGTCGACGATCCAGGTGAACAACGTCGCGCCGCCGGAAGCCTTCTGGACGAACGTAATCTCGTCGTCGACGCGCGGGAAGCCCGGCGACCAGGAGAAGTCGGACTCCAGCGCCGCACCTCCGCCGCCGTTCGAGTGAATCTCGCGCACCGCCGTGCTCGACAGTCCATCGAGGTCACGCGTGACCACGTGATGCACCCACACCGAGTACTCCAGTCCCGCACCGGGATTGCGCGTCTTGAACGTCACCCCCGGCCCGGTGCCCTTCTGGTCGGTCAGTCCCGACGGCCCCGGAAGCGCCCAGAGAAGATGATCGGGATTCCCCGAGCTCCGGTCGGAGCACGCGTAGTCGTCGTAGGTATAGGGGATGGGCATGATGCATCCGTTAAAGACCCCGCCGAACTGGTTGGCCCCCTGACAGTTCGACGGCGCCTGCTCGAGGCACTTGTGCGACTGCGGATCGACGTGAGTGCAGGGACAGCCACCGCACCAATTGAAGATCTCCACATGGCTGCCGGTGCGGCCGCACTGAAATGCCGCGACGAGCTTTCCGCTGACCACCGGGACATCCTCGGAATGCGTCGCGAAGATTCCGAACGCATTCGTGGCGACGAGCGTGACCTTGTAGATGCCGGTCTGCGGGAACTCCTGTTCGAAGTCGCGCGTCGCGACCTGGCGCGAGAGTCCCGGTCCGTCGACCGACCAGTGGTACTCCACCGCATCGGGGGTGGTGCGGTTGGTGAACTGGACGGGCATCCCCGGCGTGACGTTCGGCGACGGTGACCATTCGAACGCCACGATGGGCGGGACGCGGCTGTTCGTCACGTAGATGGAACGTCCGAAGGTGTGGTCCCCGAAATCATTCGTCGCCTTGAGGTTGACCATGTAATTCCCGGCGTTTGCCCAGCTGTGCACCGGGTGGCGCTGCGTGCTCGTCGTTCCGTCACCGAAATCCCAGAGGAAGCTCGTCGCTCCGGAGGACGTGTTCGTCAGTTGTCGCGGGACGCCGACGGCGGCACAGCACGGACTGGCGAAATCCGCGTGCGGCACCAGGGCGAAATCGGGATGCACGGTGATCTTCCGTGACGTCTGCTTCGTCTGGTATCCGTCGGAGATCTCCATCGTTACGGTGAAGTCGCCGGTCTTCGAATAGATCCCCGACGGCGACTGAACCGCTGCTGACGAGCCGTTTCCGAAGTTCCACTTCCAGCGAATCGGGAATCCGTCCGACTGGTCGATGAACCAGACCGGCTTTCCGACGATGACGCATTCGGGTTGCACATCGAACTGCGGCTCGAGCGGAGCGAATGCGCCCGCGGACGCGACGAAGATTTCTTTCGTCTCCACGTTCGCTTCCGACCCGCGCTTCGCGACCAGGACGACGGAGTACCGTCCCGGCTTCTCGTACTTGTGCGTCGGATTCGTGTCCGTCGACACCGTCCCGTCACCGAGACTCCAGTTCCGGGACGTCGGACTCCCCTTCGAACGGTCGGTGAACGTGACCTTCTGCCCGATGAACGGCGTCTCCGGCGACCAGTCGAACCCTGCGTCGAGCGCGTCGGGAGGTTCGGTGACCACATCCTCGGTGACCGTGATGCTCTTCGTCGCCGACTTCTTGCCCGATGTGTAGGTGACCTCCAGCGTGACGGTAAACGTTCCCTTGGCAGACCATGAATGCGACGGCGCGGAGGTGGTACTCGACGCTCCGTCCCCGAACGTCCATTTGCGAGACTTCACGAGTCCGGTGGAGCGATCTTCGAACGCCACGCTCTGCCCGGTTTTCACCGTGGACTTCGAGGCAGTCATGAGGACCTGCGTGGCCTTCCCGACGTTGAGCCATTTGATCTTCGTGCTCGGGCCGCCGGGTCCCTGTTCCGTGAGCTTCATCTCGTAATCGCCGGCCTCGGTGATGAAGAGCTGTGCGGGCATCGGCTGCGGATGGGCGTTATTGATGGTGATGGTGCCGCCGGTGCCGCCGGTCGACGTATCGGTGAACGTAATGAGGGAGTTGATCGGCGGGTCTTCCGGCGACCACGTGAAGTCGGCCACCGGCTGGGCGGATGCGGGCGCGCTCCCCAGCACCATCACCACGACGAGCGCCGAGGTCAGGCGCAGGAGGAGCGCGCGAAGCCGCGCGGGCACGCTGACGGGCCGGGAGGGCTCGCGTTGATCGGCCGGCACCACGGAGACCGATTCACGGTCCGGGTCGGAGAAAAACTCCGGCGCACTCGAACCCGAGACGAAAAAGCGCTGCCGGGTGACGATCGAGATACGAAGCCTCGTCCGCATGTCTGACTCTCCTCGTGGCGTGGTAACCTCGACATCGTTCCCTCTTCAGAGAGAGTCACGAAAGAACGGCGAAAGAACCGCGAAAGCCCTCGTCCCATGACTACGCAGCAAGCGCGGCGAGTCCGTTGCCGCGACGTTGAGATCGACCGCCTGGGCCCGGCGCTCCGACGCGGAGGTGCCGACCAGCACCTTCGCCCCCGGTCGCTGAAGGTCCTCCTCTACCTTCTCGACCATGCGGGCCGCGTCGTGTCGAAGGAAGAGCTGATCGATGTCGTCTGGGATGGCGCCGCAGTCACCGAAGACACGCTGGTCCAGTCGATCAAGGAGATCCGCCGCGCCGTCGGCGACGACCCGCACGATCCCTGGTTTCTCAGAACTCTCCCGAAACGGGGTTATCAGCTGATCGCGCCGCTCGAGGAGGAATCCGAACCGGCACCGCGACTGCTCGTGGAGACCGAGTCGAGCCGGACCATCGAGATCGAGATCGACGAAGAGGAGACCGGGCGGACCCGCTGGGCCATGGTGGCGGGTGGCGCGTTCGTTCTTGCGCTCGCGGCGTTCGGTCTGACTCTCAATCGAAGCGAACGTGCGGACAAGCCGGCCGCCGCTGCCTTTCCCTCGCCGCGAGGCGGCGGCATGACGGAGAATCCGGAGGCGTACCGCCTCTTCACGATCGCCATCGGGAAGACCAATTCTTTTCAAACGGAAGAGGCGATCTCCCTTCTCCGCCGTGCGCTCGACCTCGACCCGAACTTTCTCCTCGCGAAGGCACGGATGGGCTACGCCCTCGGAATCATGGCCGGACGTTCCGACGAAGCGAGGCCGTGGTTCGACGGAGTCCTGCGGGAGAAGGATCGCCTGTCCGAGAAGGATCGTCTGTCGGTCGAGGCATGGAGCGCCGTAAATCGTTTCGACTACGAGGGAGCGATCGACCGGTTCCAGATGCTCATCGCCCGCTATCCGACGGAGGTCGAGGCATACGCGCGGCTCGGAGGGCTGCTCGTCGGCGAGGAACGCTACGAGGAGGCCGTTGCGGTCCTGCGGCGCGGTCTCGTCGTCGATTCCACCCTGCCCGAGCTTTACAACCAGCTCGGTGGAGCGCTGTCGTTTCTCCATCATCACGACGAGGCCATTCAGGCACGCCAGCGGTACGTCGACATCCTTCCCGATGAGCCGAACAGCCACGACAGTCTCGGCCTCAGTTACGAAAGCGCGGGGAGATTCGACGAGGCCATTGCAGCGTATGACCGGGCGCTCGAGCTCGATCCGAATTTCAGGATTGCCCTCATCCACCGAGCCAACGCGAACTTCCGGTTGGGACGCTACCGTCGCGCGACTGCAGGCTACCGCGAGTTCATGGAGCTCACGAAAGGGAGCCTCGATATGGCGCGCGGCTACGCGTCGATCGCGCGTGTCGACCTCGCGCTGGGAGATTGGAAAGGTGCCGAAAGCAACGCACTTCAGGCCGTGCACATCGATCCACGACAAGCCGACGTGCTGCTGAACGTCTACATCGAGAAGGGTGACGAAGCGGGCATCCGGCGTGCGCGCCAGATGGTCGAGGCGCTGCCCAAGATTCCCGCGCGAGGCCGCCGCTTCTCCCCCAGGAACCTCATGTGGCTTCGCGGCTACGAATCGCTCCGCCGCGGCGACGACCAGGAAGGCGCGATCGCCACGATCCGCGAAGCGCTCCGCTTCCAGCCACCGATCTGGAGTGTGGACGAGCTCGAAACCTGCCTGGGCGACGCGTACCTGCAACTCGGCCGCGACCAGGACGCTGTGCACGAGTACCAGCGCGTGCTGGACGCTTCACCGAACCGCGCTCTCGCGCATTACGGCCTTGCGATCGCGTGGCAGAGACTCGGCAACGAGAAGGCGGCGCGCACCGAGCTCCAACGTTTTCTGGCGTCGTGGAAAGACGCGGACGACGACATCCCGCAGGTCGTCGATGCGCGCCGGCGCATGCAGCGCGTCGGATGAACCACCCCGCGAAACAGCCCGAGATCCTGTGACACAATCCCGCCATGCTCGAGGTCGGTTACCGTCTCGGTTCCTATGAGATTCGTGCCCAGATCGGTGCCGGTGGAATGGGCGAGGTCTATCGCGCTCACGACACCAGGATCAAGCGCGACGTCGCATTGAAAGTGCTGCCGCGCGCGCTCGCGGGCGACCCCGATCGGACGCGGCGCTTCGAGCAGGAGGCCATGGCGGCCGGAATGCTCAACCATCCCAACATCACGATGGTGTTCGAGGCCGGCTCGCACGACGATGTCGCATTCATCGTCACCGAGCTTCTCGAGGGAGTGTCGCTGCGCGAGCATCTCGCCGCGCGCCTGCCGCTGCGGAAGGTGATCGACTATGGCGTGCAGCTGGCGAGCGGTCTGGCCGCCGCGCATGCGAAGGGAATCATCCATCGCGACCTCAAACCGGAGAACGTGTTCCTCCTCCCGGACGGCCGGATCAAGATCCTCGACTTCGGACTGGCCAAGCTGCACGAGCCGCACGACGCGGGTGACGAGGACGACACGCAGGCTCGCGGACTGACCAACCCGGGCATGGTCGTCGGAACCGCGGGTTACATGTCGCCCGAGCAGGTGCGCGCAGAACCGATCGATCACCGCTCCGACATCTTCTCCCTCGGCGTGATGCTCTACGAGATGGCCAGCGCAAAGCAGCCGTTCCGCAGGACGTCCTCCATCGAGACGATGAACGCCGTGCTGCACGACGAGCCTGCCGGCGACGAGGAGGTCCATCCCGGCATCGCGCGGATCATCCAGCACGCGCTCGAGAAGAACCCGGCGGATCGCTTTCAGTCGGCGAAGGACCTGGGGTTCGCGCTGGAAACGCTGAGCGGAATCACCGAGCGCCGCAGCGCGTCCTCGACACCTGCACGCAAGGAACGCGAGCTTCCGTCGTACCGGCGCATCAGCTTCCGGCGCGGGTTCATCATGAGCGCGCGCTTCGCTCCCGACGGCTCCGTCGTCTACGGCGCGGCGTGGGAAGACAATCCACTCGAGCTCTTCTCGTCATTTCAGACGGGACCGGAATCGCGCCCGCTCGGCCTGAAGGAAGCCGACGTCCTTTCCGTTTCGTCGTCGGGCGAGCTGGCGATCTCCCTCGGTCGCCGTTACATCGGCGTCGGATTCGCGACGATGGGAACGCTTGCGCGGCTTCCGCTCGGCGGCGGCGCACCGCGACGCGTCTGCGAAGACGTTCAGGAAGCGCAATGGACCGCGGACGGAAAGAACTTCCTCATCGTCCGCCGCGTCGACGGCTGGTATCGCATCGAGTCGCCGATCGGAAACGTCATCTACAAGACGCCGCAATGGATCAGCCGCGCACGTTTCTCTCCGAACGAGGAGCTGATCGGCTTCATGCTTCATCCGGTCTGGGGAGACGACGCGGGCCTGGTGGTGGTCATCGACCGCCAGGGCCGGGAGCGCGTTCGCGGCGACTACTTCTTCAGCAGCTCGGGCCTGGCCTGGACGCCCGACGGCAGCGAGGTCTGGTTCGCGGGTGAGCTGACCGCGCGCGGCCGCGATCTGATGAGTCTCAATCTGCGCGGCGAGCTGCGCGCGATCCTTCCCGCTCCGGGACGGCTGACTCTGCACGACATCTCTTCCGATGGCCGTGTCCTGCTCGCGACCGAAGCAGCGAGGCGCGAGGTCGTCGTCGGACGACTCGGCGAGACGATGGAGAGGAACCTGACCTGGTTCGACTGGTCACGGCTTTCAGGATTGAGCCGCGACGGCAGTTTCATCGTCTTCGAAGAACAGGCCTCGGCCGTTCAGGGCGTCAACACCGTCTTCCTTCGCTACACCGACGGAGCGCCGGCGATCCGGATGGCCGAGGGCCGCGCCCGCGGCAACCCGATCTCACCCGATGGCCAGTGGCTGGCCATCGTGATGGGCAACCCGCCGCAGCTTCAGCTCATCCCCGTCGGCGCGGGCGATTCGCGATTCGTGTCGTGCGATCTCGAGGAGATCACCGGACTGCAGTTTTTTCCCGACGGGCAGCGCCTGCTGATTCTCGGCAACTACGCGGAATCTCCGAAGCGACTGTTCGAGCTCGACCTCGAAGGCGATGGCAAGGCGCGGCCGATCTCGAGAGCCGGCGTGGCCGGGGCATTCACGCTCTCACACGACGGCACGACGATCGCCGCGGCGATCGACCAGAAGATCATGCTGCTCTCCACCGGAAGCGAATCGGAACGACCGCTTCCGGGAGGAAAGCCCGGTGATCTCCCGATCGAATGGACCGAAGACAACGCGGCCGTGTTCGTTCTCGAGAGAACCCACAGCGCCGTGCGCATCATGCGCGTCGACGTGACGAGCGGCGAACGGAAGGAGTGGGTCGTGATCCGTCCCGGTGACCCGGCCGGAATTCTCGACGTGATGCCGGTGCACATCACGCCCGACGGACAGACCTACGCGTACGGCTATCGCCGTTTCCTGTCGGACCTGTTCATCGCGTCGTCGCTGCTGTAGGAAAAAGTTTATCCCGAGCGAAGCGAGGGATAAACTGGAGAGAGAACAGAACGCTCACACCACGCTGCGGAAGTACTCGATCGTCCGCGACAAGCCCTGCTCGAGCGGGACGCTCGGTTCCCACCCAAGGACCTGGCGGGCTTTCGAAATGTCGGGCCGCCGGATCTTCGGGTCGTCGACGGGCAACGGGCGGAACTCGATCGGCGCGCTCGAACCGGTGAGTCGCTTGATCTCCAGCGCAAACTGAAGAACCGTCATCTCCGAAGGGTTACCGATGTTCGTCGGGTCACATTCGTCCGACATCAGGAGCCGGTAGATGCCCTCGACGAGATCGGAGACGTAGCAGAACGAGCGCGTCTGAGAACCATCGCCGAAGACGGTCATCGGCTCGCCGCGAAGCGCCTGGGAAATGAATGCCGGGACGACGCGGCCGTCGTTGATCCGCATCCGTTCGCCGTAGGTGTTGAAGATGCGTACGATGCGCGTCTCCACGCCGTGGAAGCGGTGATAGGCCATGGTCATCGCTTCGGCGAAGCGCTTGGCCTCGTCGTAGACACCGCGCGGTCCCACAGGATTGACGTTGCCCCAGTAATCTTCCTTCTGCGGATGGACGAGAGGATCTCCGTACACTTCGGACGTCGAGGCGATGAGATAGCGCGCCCCTTTGTCCTTGGCGACGCCGAGAGTCTTGTGCGTTCCGAGCGAGCCGACCTTGAGAGTCTGAATCGGCTTTTCCAGGTAGTCGATCGGGCTGGCTGGCGATGCGAAATGAAGCACGTAGTCCAGCGGACCGTCGACGTGGATGTACTGGGTCACGTCCTGCTTGATGAAGAGAAACCCGTCGCGCCCGAAGAGGTGCCGGATGTTGTCGGGACTGCCGGTGATGAAGTTGTCCATGCAGACCACTTCATGACCGCGCGAAAGAAACAGGTCGCAGAGATGCGAGCCGAGAAAGCCGGCGCCGCCAGTGATCAGGGCCCGGCTCATCCTCGTCCCACCGAGGTGTACTGGAAGCCGAGCGCCTTCATCCGGTTCGGGTCATAGACGTTGCGCAGGTCGATGAGCACCGGTTGCCTGAGCGCCTTGCGGATCTTCTCGAAATTCAGGGCGCGGAACTCGTTCCACTCCGTGGCCAGCACCAGCGCATCCGCGTCCTTCGCCGTCGAGTACGCATCGTCGCAATAGACGACGTTCTCGAAAAACGCTTTTGCATTCTCCGCGGCCTGCGGGTCGTACGCACGCACCGTGGCGCCACGCTCCTGCAGGCCTCGGATGATCGGGATCGTCGGTGAATCGCGCATGTCGTCGGTCTCGGGCTTGAACGCCAGACCGAGCATGGCCACCGTCTTCCCTTCCAGCGATCCTCCCAGCGCATTGACGATCTTGTCGATCATCCGCAGCTTGACCGCGTCGTTCACCCGGAGGACGGCCTCCATGATCTGGAATTCATATCCGTGCCGCCGCGAGATGTCGGCCATGGCCGAAGTGTCTTTCGGAAAACACGATCCGCCGAATCCGGGTCCGGCCTGAAGGAACTTCGGTCCGATGCGCGTGTCGAGCCCCATTCCGATGGCGACGTCATGCACATTCGCGCCGACCTTCTCGCAGACCACCGCGATCTCGTTGATGAACGTGATCTTCGTGGCCAGGAAGCCGTTCGCCGCGTACTTGATGAGCTCGGACGACTCGACGTTCGTGACCACGAACGGAATCTCCAGCGAGTGCAGCGGCGCGTAGATCTCCTTCATCATCTCCGCGGACTCCGCGTCCGAAGCGCCGATCACGACGCGATCCGGCTTCATGAAGTCTTCGATCGCCGAGCCTTCGCGGAGGAACTCCGGATTGGAGACGATCGATGCCTTGTGGCCGCTGCCGTGCGCCTGAATGATCTGCTCGATGAGACGGCCGGTTCCGATGGGAACGGTCGACTTGGTGATCACGAGCTTCGGCCCGTTCATGTGCTCGGCGATCGAGTGCGCGACGTCTTCGACGTAACGGAGATCGGCCGAGCCGTCCGCCTTCGGGGGTGTGCCGACGGCGATGAAAATCGCCCGGGCGGAGCGGATGGCATCGGGAAGATCGGTGGTGAAGCGGAGCCGGCCCTCGTCGACGTTCTTGCTGACCAGGGTGTCGAGCCCGGGCTCGTAGATCGGGATCGCACCGGCCTGCAGCGCCTCGATCTTCCGGACATCGACGTCGACGCAGATCACGTCATTGCCGAAATCCGCGAGGCCGGCGCCCGTGACCAGCCCGACGTATCCCGTTCCAAGGACAGCGATATCCAAAGAGAAGCCTCCGTGATTCGTGTCATCCGGACCGCCCGCCGGACGCGGTCGGATCGTATGCGAATTCAAGGCCGGGGGCCAATTCGCGCTGCTGGAGCGCCAGCTGGACGCCGGCGCTCCATCACTGCGTGCCCGTGGTGTCCGTGGTCGTGGGCGGCGCCACCGTCTCCGTCGCCGGGGGCGGCGGAGGAGGAACGTCAGGTGCCTTCTGCTGCTCGGTGTATCGCTTCTCGATTCCGGTCTCCTGGCGGTTCCGCACCAGCCAGCGCAGCATCTTCGACTCGTTGATCCCGATCAGGATGTCGTTCATCGACTCGTAGATCGCGGGATCGTTGATCACCTTCCCGGCCGTCCCCTGGCCGTTGTTGATCTTGCCCACCACTTCGTTGAGCTGATGGATGAGCTGAATGAACTCGGTCAGGGCCTGGTCGCCGTACTCCTTGTCGTTCAGAAGTCGCGGCACGAGTCCCTGGCCGGCCTGCATCTGCGTGGTGAACGCGGCCAGGTTCGCCGAGGTGGTCTTCAGATTGTCGACCAGCTCGAAGACCTTCTTCTTGCCCTCCGGGTCCGTCATCAGAGCCGGCACGGCACCGTCGCGGGTCTCGAAGCCTACCTGCAGCGATGCAGTGATGCTCTGCATCGATCGAGCTGCGGATGCGATCGACGCCGTCAGTTGCTCGCCGTACTTGTCGTCGTAGACCAGCTTCCCGACCACACCCTTGCCGCTCTCCATGTGCGTCAGTGCGGCGTTGGTCTTGTTCAGCGTGGTCAGCAGCGTGTCGGTGAGGCGCTGCTTCGTCTCGGGTGCGGTGGTGATTTCACCCAGCAGTCCTTCGCCGCGATCGATGCGGGAGAGGATGTTCTTGAGCGAGTACGAGATCTGGACCATGTTGTCCATCACGTCTTCACCCGAGGAGAGCAGGGCGTCGACGTCCGTCTGACGCTGCGACGGGATGATCGATCCGGGCTCCATGATTTCGAACCGCGGCGATCCGGGCGTCACGTCGATGAAGCTGTCTCCGGTGAGCAGACCCAGCTTCTTGAGCCGGACGCGCGAGTCGCCGCGAATACGCTCGGCATACTTGCGATCGATCATCAGGAGGATCTCGACGCTCTTCTGCTTCGGGTCGGCGGGCAGCTTGATGTCCCGGATCACGCCGATGGTCACGCCCGACATCTTGACCGGGTTCCCCTCGGCCAGGCCGGTCACGTTCTCGAGACGCACTTCGTATTCATTCTTGCGCGCGAAGATCTTCTGTTCGGCGCCGATGAAGAAGAGGAAGACCATCAGGATGATCAGCGCTCCCGCAACGAGAAGCCCGACGCGCACCGACTTCGACTTCGTATTGGTTTTCGGCATATCAGTTCTGTTTCACGACCGCGTCGGCTGCGCCGCCATCACGGCGCTGGCCTTCAGAAATTCGCGAAGACGCGGATGTTCCGCATCTCTCGCCTGTTCCATCGATCCAATCCATTCGAAGACTCCCTGGTGCAGGAATGCGATCCGATCGCCCACGAAAAAGGCCGAGTGGATGTCATGCGTCACGACGACCGAGGTGACGTTCAACTTGGCCTGAAGATCCACGATCAGTTCATTGATGGTCTGCGAGGTGATCGGGTCGAGGCCCGTCGTCGGCTCGTCATAGAGAATGACTTTCGGATCGAGCACGATCGAGCGCGCCAGCCCGACGCGTTTGCGCATTCCGCCGGAAAGATCGACCGGCATGAGGTGCTCCGTGCCCGGAAGATTCACCAGCTCCAGCTTCTCGCGCACGGCCCTGCCGATCTCGTCCTCGCTCATGTCGGTGTGCTCGCGAAGCGGAAAGGCCACGTTCTCGAAGACCGTCATGGAGTCGAACAGCGCTCCGCTCTGGAAGAGCATTCCGAACTTTTTCCGGACGCGGTACAGATCCTCCTCGGGCAGCTCGGTGATGTCTTCCTCCTCGACCACCACCCGTCCGGAATCCGGTACTTCCAGGCCGAGCATGTGCCGGAGCGTCACCGACTTCCCCGAACCCGATCCCCCCAGAATCACCAGCACCTCGCCGCGGTAGACGCTGAGCGTTGCGCCGCGGAGCACCTGCTTCGAACCGTACGCCTTGAACAGATCGTGGAACTCGACGAACGGCTGGCGCGTGACGCGTCGCCGGTCGCCGGTGCTCCGTTCCTCCGTCCGACGGTCCGTGATCTCAGTCATCAGAAAATGAGAAGAAACAGCTTGGTCAGAAAGAAGTCCATGATCAGGACGGTGATCGCTCCGGACACGACCGTCATCGTCGTGGCCCGGCCGACACCGTCCGCTCCGCCGCTGGTCTTGAGGCCGTTGTAGCAGGCGATCAGCGAGATGGCGAATCCGAAGAAAAACGTCTTTCCGATCCCTGAAGCCAGGTCGTTGTACTTGATCGTCTCGACCACGCTGCGGAAGTAGTAGTTCGCGCTCAGGTTGAGATTCGCCACCGCGATCAGTCCTCCGCCCGATATCCCGAGGAGGATCGCAACGACGGTCAGCAGCGGGAACATGATCGTGGTGGCCAGCACTCGCGGCACGACGAGCTTGCGAACGGGATTCGTCGCCAGCGCGCGCAGGGCGTCGATCTGCTCGGTCACCTTCATCGTCCCGAGCTCGGCCGTCATGCCCGCTCCGACGCGGCCACCGACCATGAGCGACATGAGCACCGGCGCCAGTTCGCGAACCAGCGAGAGCGAGACGATGGTTCCGATGAACAGCTTGCCGCCGAAGTCCTCCAGCGCGTACGCCGTCTGAAGCGCAAGCACCATCCCGATGAAGGACGACGTGATGACCACGATGGAAAGCGACCGCACCCCGATCTGATCGAGCTGCGCCATCAGCAGAGGCTGCTCCACCGGTCCGCGGCGGATCTGCTGCACAGTCTGCTTTGCGAGATCGGTCAGCTCGCCGATGTAGTAGAGCGCACCTTCCGCACGGCTGCGGACCCGGTTCCACAGCGCTGAAGGCCCGCGATCGATGGCGGTGACGGTCATGAGGGTTTCAGTTTATCCCGAGAGGAGTGAGCGATCTTTTCGGGGCCCGCGAGACTCGTGCCATGCGGCCGTTTCCCGCTTCCCTAGCCGTCTCCGAAGATCTTCCGCAAGAGCCTTCGGATCGAATTCTCGTGTTCCTTCGCCCGCCGGCGCTCCGCTTCGGCGCGGCGGCGGGCTTCGGCCGGATCCTCGACTGTTCCCGGCAGCTGCTGGACGCCCGGCGCCGGCGAATAGACGCGGGCCAGCGGATTGAGATCGCCGTTGCCGCCGTGCAACGGGCAGAGGGACAGCGGCTCCGTTCCCGTCACGTACACCTCGCCGCGCGTCTGGGGGCAGTACGGCGTGGCCAGCATCCCCGAGGCGGGATCGATCTCCCGCTCCGTGACGTCGTCGGGCCGCTTCCAATCCGTGTCCGGAACGAGTCCGCCGATGCGATTCATGTGAGCGACCCAGATCGGCAGACAGGCATCGCTTCCGGCGAGACGGACGCTGGTCTGATCGTCGAACCCGACCCACACCAGCGTCAGGACGCGCGGCGAATAGCCGATGAACCAGGCGTCGCGGTAGTTGCTCGTCGTTCCGCTCTTGCCCGCATAGTGCCGGTCGAAGCCCATCGACCGCGCCCTCGCCCCGGTTCCGTAGACGAAGACGTCCTTGAGGATGTCGTCCATCACGTAGCAGATCCCCGCCTGCGCGACGCGCTTCATCTTCACGCTGCGCGTCTCCAGGAGCTGGCCGTCGTGATTGACCACCGCCAGGATCGAAACCGGCTCGGCCTTGACGCCGAGGTTCGCGAACACGGAGTAGGCGTAGGCGATCTCGAGCGGCGTGACTTCGAACGACCCGAGCGAGATCGAGGGGTACGGCTCGAGCCGGCTCTCCACGCCGATGCTCGCCGCCGTCTTCACGACGTTCGGAACTCCGGCATCGATCGCGGCGCGCACCGCGGGAATGTTGTAGGAGTGCGCGAGGGCGTCGCGCACGGTGACCGGCCCGTGAAAGCGGTTGTCGTAGTTCTTCGGCTGCCAGAGGGTCGTGCCGGATTTCACCGAGATCGGCGCATCGTCCAGAACGGTCGACGCGGTCAGGGCCCGTTCCTTGCGCGACGGATCCATCGCCGTCACGTAAACGAATGGCTTGAAGAGCGACCCGGGCTGGCGCCGCGCCTGGATGGCACGGTTGAACTGCGTCGTCGAGTAGTTCCGCCCGCCGACGAGCGCGCGTACGTATCCGCTCCCGGGCTGGATGGTCAGCACCACGCCCTCGAGCGGCACCTTCGCTTCACGAAGGTTGCCATGCTCCTTCGTGAGATTGGCGATTCCCCCGTCGAGCGCCGCTTCCGCGGATCGCTGCATCATCGTGTCCAGCGTGGTGAAGATCCGCAGGCCCTGCGTCTGCAACTGCGTTTCCGGATAAGTCTCGCGCAACTGCTTGAGAACCAGGTCGACGAAGAACGGCGCGCTGCGTGACGTGCGAGGGAACTTCGTCAGAGTGAGCGGCGACGCGACGGCGTCCTCGTACTGGCGCGGAGTGATCATCCCGAGCTCTTTCATCCCCGCCAGCACGGTGTTCCGACGATCCCTGGCTCGGTCCGGATACTTGAGGGGCGTCAGCGTGTTGGGCGAGCGGATGATCCCCGCCAGCGTTGCCGCTTCGGGGAGTGTCAGGTACGTGACCTTCCTGCCGAAGTAGACCTGCGAAGCCTGCTCGACTCCGGCGATCTGAATCGAACCGTTCTGCCCGAGGTAGATCTCGTTCATGTACGCCTCGAGGATCTCGTCCTTCGAGTAGCGCATCTCGAGCAGGAGGGACATCAGCGCTTCGACAGCCTTCCGCTTGAACGTCCGGTCGGGACTCAGGTAGAGGTTCTTGACCAGCTGCTGCGTCAGCGTCGAGCCGCCGGTCGCAAGCGACTTGCTCCGCCAGTCCGCCCATGCCGCGCGCAGGATTCCGCGCAGCGAAATCCCTTCGTGACTGTAGAAGCCGCGATCCTCGGTGGCCAGGACGGCATCGACAAGAACCTTCGGGACCGCGTCGAGCGCGACCGGCACCCGGTCTTCCATGGCGTTGTCGAAGATCGACGTGATCAATTCGGGCTCGATCCTCACGCCGCGCAGAACGATGCCGTCGGTGAGCCGGCGGATCGAGCGCACCGTGCCGCCCTCCACTTCGACGAGCACCGGCATGGCGTGAAACTCCATATCCGGGTACTCGAAGTTGTTCAGGTAGATCTCGAGGTTGTCGCCGATGTAGCGGTACTCGCCGGGATTCTCAACGCGCGACGAAGTCTCGCGATACCCGACGTGGTTCAGCTTCGGCTCGAGGATCGCGCGCGGCAGGGAGAGTCCCGCCACGATCGAGGTAGCGTCGGAATAGACGCGGCTGGGGAGATCCCAGCGCCGGCTGGAATCGAAACGGCGCGTAATGCTGGAGTAGGTGAAGCCGACGAATCCCAGAAGGGCGACGAAAAGGACCATCACCAGGACGGCCAGGCCGGCGGAGTGACGCCAGAAGAAGTCGCGGATCGGAGAGCGCTTCGCCATCCTGTTACGCGGTGCTGCGAGACGATGGAGCGGCGGCCGCCCTGGCCGCCGGTATCCTCACGGAAACGACAGCTCGGCGGCCGAGGCGGCCGCCGCTCCATCGCACGCCTTCGTTCACTTCGCCCCTACCTCTTTCACCAGCGCGTCCGCGCCATCGACCACGTCCATCACCCACAGAATGTACCGCGAGTCGACGTGAACGGTGCGGGTGATGTCCTCATTGACCATGAAGTCCGAGGCCACGCCCTCCCAGTTCGAGTCGAACGCCAGCCCGCAGAGCTCTCCCCATGCATTGATGGACGCGGAGCCCGAGCTGCCGTTCGTCACGACGTTGGTCGTGCTGAAGTCGACAGGCAACGTTCCGAGATCGGGATCGGCGTAGGGGCCGAACTCGCGTCGCGAAGCCGCCTGCAGAAGTTTCGCGGGACTGTCGAACGGATCCACACCGGTGTTCTTCTCGACCACGCCGGAGATGTCCGTCTGCGGCGTGTACCAGACCGCGTCACGCGGCGAATATCCCTTGACCACACCGAATCCGACACGCAGCGTTCCATTCGCGTCCGGGTAGAGCCGTCCGCCCCGCGACACGCGCAGCGCATCGAGCATCACCGGACGAAGTCGCGAATATGCTCCCTTGTCCGACTTCTCCGCTTCGTCGAGCATGTCCGCGAACGGACGCAGCTGCGAGGCAAACGCGATCATCGAATCGTTGCGCTTCAGGAGCTGGTCGGGCGTCTGCGTGGCCATCTCCTTTTCCGCGTCGGCGTTGCCGATCTGCGTCGATGCGTAGATCCGGTCGAGCAGCGCATCGACCTGCTCGTCCGTCGTCGCCTTGCCGGTCGCGGTGAGGGCCGCGTCAATCGGCGTGATGCGCTGGTCCTTCGGCAGCTTCGTCGTTTCGAGAAGGAACAGGCGCAGGCCGGCGCGGTCGGTTCCCTGCTCGATGGAGCGGCGCGTGCGCGTCAGAGTCGACGCCAGCCGTTTCTGGTTGCGGTCGCGATACTCGTCCTCGCGATCGAGATCCGCCTTCGTCTTTTCGACGGCGAGCCGATAGAGCGTGTTTGCCTGGGACAGCATCGGCGACGCCTGGTAGAGCCACTTGAACAGCGTGTCACGCTCGCGCGTCATCCGGCGCATCGAGAGGATCTTCTGCACTTCGGCGAACGCAGTGTCATACGCGGCGCCCAGCTTCGGATCGAGTGCCGCGCGAAACTCCGCTTCCTGTTTTTTCTTCAGCTCGAGATACCCGCCGCGTTTGAATCCTTCCAGAACGCCGACGTGCTTCTTCATGTAGTTTTCGTTTCCGGCGATGCGGTTGGCGTTCGCGAGCGCGATGGCTCGGTCGGCCTTGCTGCGCTCGCGGAGGACTCCGAGCAGCAGCTCGCGGTAGCGAACGGAGGTCGGGAGGTCGAACTCCTGCGCGTCCTGCATCTCGGCGGCCGTCACGTGGCGATCGGTCTCGCCGGGCGTCCCGATGACCATCACCAGGTCGCCCTCGTCGAGATCGCGGGTCGAGATCTTCAACCAGTGCTTCGGATGAAACGGAACGTTCTCGGGCGAGAAGTCGGCCGGCTTGCCGTCCTTTCCGACATAGGCACGGTAGAAGCCGAAGTCGCCGGTGTGGCGGGGCCACATCCAGTTGTCGGTCTCGTCTCCGTAGTTTCCGACACCGAGCGCCGGGGCGTAGACGAGCCGGACGTCGCGAATCTCCGACTGCGTGATCCTGAGGTACTGGGCACCTTCGAAGTACGAGGCCACGTTGCAACGCAGGCTCCCCGGTTTCTCGCACTCATCGATCATCTGCCGGCGGCGGCGTTCGATCAGCCGCTCGCGATCGGCATCCGTGCTCTTCTTCGGAAACGCCGCGAGCACCTGCTTCGTGACGTCTTCGATGCCGGTCGTGACCCAGACGCGCGCGTCGGGCGTGGCCTGAATCTCCTCCGACCGCTGGCGCGCCAGGAAGCCGTTCTTCACGTAGTCTTTCTCAGGCGTCGAGTTGTAGGCCAGCGCGTTGTAAACGCAGTGGTGATTCGTGACCAGCAGCCCGTCCGGCGAAACGAACGAGGCGCTGCATCCCGGAATGGCCGCGATGGCTCCCATCGGGAATCCCGTCAGGTCGGCGAACTGATTCGGATCGATCTGGAGGCCGAGCCGTTTCAGCTCGTCTCCCAGAACAGGGATCTGCTGCGGCATCCACATCCCGTCATCAGCGACGAGCGGTAGCGTGAAGAGAAACAGGGCACACGACAGCACCAACTTCCGGACCATACGTTCGTTCTTCCTTTGCGTTGGAATGGATGCCTGGAGCTCGGGATGACCGGCCGCTACGCGACCGGTCACATGGACGACATTGCGTTCAGGAATTCCGAGTTCGTGCGCGTCTTGTCGAGCTTCTCCACCAGCAGTTCCATCGACTCCACGGTGGAGAGCGGCGAGAAGACCTTCCGCAGGACCCAGATGCGATTGAGCTCGTTGCGCTCGAGCAGCAGCTCTTCCTTACGAGTTCCGGACCGGTTGATGTCGATGGCCGGGAAGACGCGCTTGTCGGAGAGCTTGCGGTCGAGGTGCACTTCCATGTTTCCGGTGCCCTTGAACTCTTCGAAGATGACGTCGTCCATGCGCGAGCCGGTGTCGATCAGCGCGGTGGCGATGATGGTGAGCGAGCCGCCCTCTTCGACGTTACGCGCGGAACCGAAGAAGCGCTTCGGCCGCTGCAGCGCGTTGGAGTCGACACCGCCGGAAAGGACCTTGCCCGAGGGCGGGACGACGGTGTTGTAGGCGCGAGCCAGTCGAGTGATGGAGTCGAGCAGGATCACCACGTCACGCTTGTGCTCCACGAGCCGCTTGGCTTTCTCGATCACCATCTCGGCAACCTGCACGTGACGTGAGGCAGGCTCGTCGAACGTCGAGGAGATGACTTCGCCCTTGACCGAGCGCTGCATGTCCGTCACTTCCTCGGGGCGCTCGTCGATCAGAAGCACGATCAGCGTCACCTCGGGGTGATTCTGAGTGATCGAGTTCGCGATCGCCTGCAGGATCATCGTCTTGCCGGTACGCGGTGCCGCCACGATCAGTCCACGCTGCCCCTTGCCGATCGGAGAAACGAGATCGAGCACGCGCGACGACATGTTGTTCGGGATCTCGAGCCGGATCCGGTTCTGCGGATAGAGCGGCGTGAGGTTGTCGAAGAGGATCTTTTCGCGGGCCACATCCGGGTGCTCGAAGTTGACCGCCTCGACTTTGATCAGAGCGAAGTAGCGCTCCCCTTCCTTCGGCGGCCGCACCTGGCCGGACACGGTGTCGCCGGTGCGGAGGTCGAAGCGCCGGATCTGCGACGGCGAGACGTAGATGTCGTCCGGACCCGGGAGATAGTTGTACTCGGGCGCACGGAGGAAACCGAATCCGTCCGGCAGGCACTCGAGCACTCCTTCGGAGAAGATCAGACCGGATTTCTCCGTCTGGGCCTGAAGGATTCCGAAAATCAAATCCTGCTTCCGCATCCCCGAAGCGTTTTCGAGGCCGAGCTCCTTGGCCAGCTTCGTCAGGTCCGGAAGCTTCATTTCCTTGAGCATCCGGATGTCGAGCGTCTCGGCAGCCAGTTGCGCGGCCGCTCCCCGACGTCCGGTGCCGTGATCGCGCGACTCACTCTCGTCCGCGCCGACTTCCGCATCCTCGGGCTCCGCCATTGCCGGCTCGGCTCCGTCTTCGTCGGACGAAGCGGCGACGACTTCAGCCGCCTCGGTTTCCTTTGCGGCTGCCTTCTTGCGCGGCGCCCGCTTCGGCTTTTCCGCCTTCTCGGTCGGCGCTTCGCCTTCAATCACCGCGGTGGTGTTTTCGGACTCGCTCTGTGCCATGAGATTCCTCGGTTTTCCTCTCAAAGCCGCGTCTGGATGGCGCGGCGTATCTCATCGATTCCTCGTTTTTTCACCGACGACGCGGCGATGAGGTCCTCGTCGTGGATCTGCAGCTCTCTGGCGATCGCCCGCCTGCTTTCGGCGAGCTCGTTGTTCGACAACTTGTCACTCTTGGTCAGGACCACCATCACGTCGGTCGCGGGAAGGGAGCGCGCCCACTCGAACATCGGAATGTCGTGCTCTCCCGGCAACCGCCGCGCGTCCATCAGCAGAAAGATCAATCGGAGATCGGTCGAGGTCTCCAGGTAGCTGCGAATCAGCTCACCCCACGTGCTCACCACACTCTTCGGCACCTTCGCGTAGCCGTAGCCCGGAAGGTCGACCAGGTAGAACTTTTCATTGACCAGATAGAACTGAATCGCCTGGGTCTTGCCGGGCGTCTGGCTGACCCGGGCGATTCCTTTGCGATTCAACAGAGCATTGATCAGGCTCGACTTCCCGACATTCGAGCGGCCCACCATCGCGAACTGAGGTCTGCGATCACGCGGAAACTCGTCCGGCTTGTACGCCGCTCGATGAAATGTGACTGATCGGATTTCCAAGAGTTGTCGGCTTGCTGTAACGGCGTGATCCGGAGTCCCGGATACGGTTTGCGATGCCTTGGTTTGGTTACAAAAGCTCGGTGAGGGGGCTACGCGGATACGACGGAAGAGGCGCCTGTTGTGGTGCTAACGGCGAGATTGTGAGGTTATTCCGGGACAGTGTCAACGAGTGGGCTGCCTCCGAAGCTGTAAAGCTCTAGAGCTGTAAAGCTTTACAGCTTCGGATCAATGCGTGATCGGCGGTTCCGGGGTGATGATCTTCTCGGGCTCCGCGAGCTTCTGCTTGGCAGCCAATGGAACGATCGTGCCATCGAGAGCAAGGGCCACCACTTCGTCCATCGATTCCACGAGATTGAACTCCATCCGTTCGCGGACGTCCGACGGGATGTCCTCGAGGTCTCGCTCGTTCTCCGCCGGAAGGATGATGCGGGTGATCCCTGCACGGGCAGCCGCGAGGATCTTGTCCTTCACTCCACCGATGGGCAGCACCTTGCCCCGCAACGTGATCTCGCCGGTCATGGCGATGTCACGGTGCACCGGGATCTTCGTCACGCTCGACAGCAGCGCCGTGGCCATCGTGATTCCGGCCGAGGGGCCGTCCTTGGGGATCGCACCCTCGGGCACGTGAATGTGAATGTCGAGCGATGCGTGGAAGTCCGGATCCAGGCCGAAAATCTCGGCGCGCGAACGAACGTAGGAGAGCGCCGCGCGAGCCGATTCCTGCATGACATCACCGAGCTTCCCGGTGAGCGTGAGGTTTCCCTTGCCGCGCGAGAGCGCGACTTCGGTGGTGAGGATCTCGCCGCCGACTTCGGTCCAGGCCAGGCCGGTGGCCAGCCCGATCTCGGCCTTGTCGTTCATCTGCCGGCTACGGAACTTTGCCTTGCCGAGCAGCGCGCGGACCTTGGGACGGTCCACGACCACTTCGACTTCCGGCCCGTTCTTGACCACCTGCCGGGCGATCTTGCGCAGCACGGAACCGACTTCGCGCTCGAGGTTGCGGACACCCGACTCGCGCGTGTACGCCTCGATCAGTTCTTCGAGAGCGTTGTCTTCGAACGTGATCTTCGCGTCGTCCAGACCCTGCTCCTGCTTCTGCTTGGAGACCAGGAACTGCCGGGCGATGGCCAGCTTCTCCAGATGCGTGTAGCCGGAGAGCTGAATGATCTCCATGCGGTCGCGCAGCGGCGCCGGAATGGTGTGGACGACGTTCGCGGTGGCGATGAACATGACCTTGGAGAGGTCGTACTCGACGTCGAGGTAGTGATCGACGAACGAGTTGTTCTGCTCGGGGTCGAGCACCTCAAGAAGCGCGGACGAGGGGTCGCCGCGGAAGTCCATCGACATCTTGTCGACTTCGTCCAGAAGGAAGACCGGATTCACCGTGCCGGCCTTCTTCATCCGCTGGATGATCTGGCCGGGGAACGCGCCGATGTACGTGCGGCGATGCCCGCGGATCTCCGCTTCGTCGCGCACACCACCCAGGGACAGACGAACGAACTTGCGCCCCGTGGCCCGGGCGATGGACTTGGCGAGTGAAGTCTTGCCGACGCCGGGAGGTCCGACGAAGCAGAGGATCGTTCCCTTGGGCTGCTTGATCAGCTGCCGCACCGCCAGGAACTCGAGGATGCGCTCCTTGATCTTCTCCAGGCCGAAGTGGTCCTCGTTGAGGATCTGCTCGGCCATGTCGATGTCGCGGATTTCCTTGGACGCTTTCTTCCAGGGGACCGAGACGAGCCATTCGATGTAGTTGCGGGAGACCGTCGCTTCCGCGCTGACGCCGGGCATGGCCTCGAGGCGCTTGAGCTCCTGAAGGGCCTTCTCCTTGGTCTCCTTCGGCATGCCCGACTCTTCGATCTTCTGGCGGAGCTCTTCGATCTCGTCGGAGCGATCGTCCTTGCGACCCAGCTCGTTGTGGATCGCCTTGATCTTCTCGTTGAGGTAGTACTCCTTCTGAGCGCGCTCCATCTGCTTCTTGACCTTGGAGTTGATGCGCTTGTCGATGTTGATCTTCTCGATCTCGATCTCGATGAAGTCCTGCAGTTTCTGCAGGCGTTCGTAGGGTGAAGGAGTCTCGAGAAGCTGCTGCTTCTCGAACGTGGTGATCAGCAGGTGCGACGCGAGCGTGTCGGCGAAGCGCTCAGGATCGTCGAGCTTCAGCGTGGACATCACCCCTTCGAAGGCGAGGTGATGCGACATCTTCGCGTACTGCTCGAAGATCTCGGTCAGCTTCTGCATGTACTGCGCGACTTCCGGCGTGAGCGGATAGCGCGTGTCCACTTCCCGCACGATCACGTTCACGTAACCGTCGCGCTCCTCGGAGGAGATCACCTCGCCGCGGGTGATCCCTTCCACCATCACTTTCACGTTCTGGTTCGGAAGCTTCAGGTTCTGCACGACCGTGGCGATGACACCGATGTTGTAGATCTCGGTCATCGACGGGTCGTCGACCTTGGGATCCTTCTGCGTTGCCAGAAAGATCTTCTTTTCCGTGGTCGCCAGCGTGGCTTCGAGCGCGAGAATCGACGCGCGCCGGCCGACGACGAACGGGGCCATCATGGACGGGAAGACCACCATGTCCCGGAGTGGAACGAGCGGAAGCGAGATGACGCCAGGTTCGGGATTCGACATGTTCGCCCCAGTTATACGCGGGTTGTCTGGAAAAACTTCCCGGCCATCAGTGTAGACCCGCACGGCCCGCCATGCTGAGGTCGATCACATGCCAACTTCGAGTGATGGAACACGATCGCATTCCCGGTGGTCGTTGGAGCGGCGGCCGCCTCGGCCGCCGGTGAGACCAAAAGAAAACGGCGGCCGAGGCGGCCGCCGCTCCATCGAACTTGACGTAGTGACTCGGGTTATCCGGCTTTCTTGTAGAGCGTGATCGGCTGCTGGCGGTTGTCCACCACTTCGCGGGTGATCACGCACTCGCTGATCGAGTGCTCCGAGGGGATGGTGTACATGATCTCGAGCATCAGCTCTTCGATGATGATCTTCAGCCCTCGCGCGCCGACGTTCCGCTTGAGCGCTTCCTCGGCGATCGCTTCCAGAGCATCGTCGGTGAAGCGCAGCTCCACGTTCTCGAAGCCCATGATGGTCTGGTACTGGCGCACCAGCGAGTTCTTCGGCTCGCGGAGGATCTCGATGAGCGCCGCCTTGTCCAGCTCGCTCAGAGTGGCTACGACCGGGAGACGTCCCACGAACTCCGGGATCAGACCGAACTTGATCAGATCTTCGGGATGCGTCTGCGCCAGAAGCTCGCCCGTCTTCTTGTCCTTCTTGGAGGCGATCTTGGCTCCGAAGCCCATCGAGGTCTGAGACAGGCGACGCTCGATCACTCCGTCGAGACCGACGAACGCTCCCCCGCAGATGAAGAGGATGTTCGTCGTGTCGATCTGGATGAATTCCTGATGAGGGTGCTTGCGGCCGCCCTGCGGCGGAACGTTCGCGACGGTTCCCTCGAGGATCTTCAGCAGCGCCTGCTGCACGCCTTCGCCCGACACGTCGCGGGTGATGGACGGGTTGTCGCCCTTGCGGCAGATCTTGTCGACCTCGTCGATGTAGACGATGCCGCGCTGAGTCTTTTCCTTGTCGTTCCCGGCAGCCTGATAGAGCTTGAGGATGATGTTCTCGACGTCCTCACCGACGTAACCGGCTTCGGTGAGCGTGGTGGCGTCGACGATCGTGAACGGCACGGACAGCATCCGCGCCAGCGTCTGCGCCAGAAGCGTCTTTCCGGTACCCGTCGGTCCGATCAGCAGGATGTTCGACTTCTGCAGCTCGACGTCCTGACGGGCCGTCTTCGACTGGTAGTCGATCCGCTTGTAGTGGTTGTAGACCGCGACGGCGAGCTTCTTCTTGGCCCGCTCCTGCCCGATCACGTAGAGGTCGAGAAACTCCTTGATCTCTTTCGGCTTGGGAAGGTGTCCCGATCCCTCGAGCGCGCCCGGCTCATCCTTACGATCCTCGGCGATGATGTCGAGGCAGATGTCGACGCACTCGTCGCAGATATAGACCGTCGGCCCCGCGATCAGTTTCTTGACGTCACGCTGAGACTTATTGCAGAAGCTGCAACGCAGGACGTCGCCGCTGTTCCCCTTCTTCGACATGTCCGATCGGGTCCTTTTCTGAGCTCGCTCAGAATTGAACCTCCTGAGCGCCGGTCAAGTCAACTCGACCGGTCCGGCGGGCATTCCGCCGGTCGTCGAGTTTATCCCGAGCAAAGCGAGCGATCTCTCGTCACAACGCCCATGCTCGAGATTGGCGGTGTTCCCGGAGATCCCTCGCTTCGCTCGGGATAAATTTTGTGATTCAGTCGCGTTTCGAGATCACCTGATCGACCAGGCCATACTCCTGAGCGTCCTGCGCCTGCAGGATGTAGTCGCGATCCGTGTCGCGGTCGATCCGCTCGAGAGGCTGGCCGGTGTGGTTGGCCAGAATCTGATTCAGCCGTGTCTTCATCCGCATGATGTCCTTGGCGTGGATGTCGATTTCCACCGCCTGACCACCCAGCCCATGCATGAGCGGCTGGTGGATCAGCACCCGTGAGTTGGGAAGGCAGTAGCGCTTTCCCTTCGTGCCGGCCGCGAGGAGCACGGCCGCCATGGAGGCCGCCTGCCCGATGCAGATCGTGGCGATGTCCGGCTTCACGTACTGCATGGTGTCGTAGATCGCCAGGCCCGCAGTGATCGAGCCGCCGGGCGAGTTGACGTAGATGGAGATGTCCTTCTCCGGATTCTCAGCCTCGAGAAACAGGAGCTGCGCGATGATCAGGTTGGAAACGTTGTCGTCGATCGGCTGGCCGAGGAAGATGACGTTGTCTTTCAAAAGGCGGGAGTAGATGTCGTAGGCACGCTCGCCACGGGACGTCTGCTCCACCACCATTGGGATGAGGACCATGGTTTTCTCCTGGGGCGTAGTCTAGCGGAACGGGGAATGCTGAATGCTGAATGCTGAATGCTGAATAAGCTACCGCAACCCATGATCGGAGTTGCGCCGCTCCATTCAGCATTCAGCATTCATCATTCAGCATTCTGTTTCAGGCCGTTTTCGCCGCCGCCGTCGCTGTCCCCATCACCAGCTCCAGCGCCTTCTCCTGGAGCATCGATGCGCGCAGCGATTCGTAGCCGCCGTCTTCGCGCAGGCGATGGCGGACGTCGGCGAATTCACGCTGCTGCTCGTGGGCTGCGCGGCGGATCTCGGCATCCACTTCCACGTCCGACATCTCCAGGTTTTCCTTCCTGGCGATGGCCTCGAGGATGAGCCCGCGCTTGGCGCGCTTGAGGGCTTCGGGGCGGAACTCCTCCCCGACTTTCTTCCAATCGAGCTCGGCCTTCTCGAGATCGACTCCCTGAGAGGCCAGATAGCGCGCGTAGTTGTTCAGCGATTTTCCGAGCTCTTCTTCGACCAGCGTTTCGGGAACGTCGAACGTGTGCGCCGCCACGAGCTTCTCACCGACCTGATTGCGCTTGAAACGCGCGGCCTCCGCCTCGCGATGCCGGCGGATGTCCGCTTCGATGGTGCTTCGCATCTCCGCGACGCTCTCCCAACCGGCAACCGCTTTGGCCAGCTCGTCGTTGACTTCGGGCTTCTCCTGCACGCGAATCTCTTTCAGCGTGACCTCGTGCCGGATCTTCTTTCCGCGCCACTCTTCCTGGTTCGCGTCTTCGGCGTATTCCTTCTCGAAGGACACCGTCTCTCCGGTGCGCTTGCCGCGAAGCTGCTCGTGCAACTCAGGAAGCGGGGTGTCCTCTCCCAGCTGGAAGTGACCCGAATCCTGCTTCGTCTCCAGCCCTTCGCCGGAGGTGGTCATGTCGATGATGGCGAAGTCGCCGTCTTCGAGGCCGCGCTCGGATTCGATCCGGTAATGGCTGGCCTGCTCCCGGAGCCGCTCGATCATCGCGTCGACGTCGCTGTCGGTCACTTCGATGACGGGCTCCTCGACTTCCAGCCCGCGGTACTCGGCCAGCTCGATGGTGGGCTTGATCTCGAACAACGCCTTGTACTTCATCGGGGCGCCTTCGATGAACGGATCGAGATGCTCCAGCTGCGGGTCACCGACCGGCTCCAGACCCTTCTCCCGGACCACCTCGCGGAAGCTCTGCCCGAGGACGCGGCTGACCACTTCCTCCTGGATCTCTTTGGCGAATCGGGTGCGCACCACGCTGGCCGGAACCTTTCCCGGCCGGAAGCCCGCCACGCTGGCGTGGCGCCCGAACTCGCCGGTGACGCGGTTCGCCTCGCGGGTGATCAGCTCCGCAGGAATCTCCACTTCGACGGACTTCCGGATGGGAGAAAGATCTTCAAAATTGAGGACAGTCATTTTGAGTACCTAAATTGAAAATTGAAAATTGGAAATTGGAAATTGAAAACATGCAGATTGAAAAGCGTGTAGCTGCAGCATATTTAAGAGCCACTTTTACGCCCATCTTTTCAATTTGCAATTTTCAATTTTCAATTTCGTCGTCAGAGGGTTGGTGCGAAAGGTGGGACTCGAACCCACACGGCTTTGGGCCACTGGATCCTAAGTCCAGCGCGTCTGCCAATTCCGCCACTTTCGCCCCAGAAAACCAGAAACCAGAAACCGGAAACCAGAACAAGGATATGCCGAGGCGTTCTGGCTTCTGACTTCTGGTCTTGATTTCCGGGAGTTTGGTGCCCCCACCAGGACTCGAACCTGGAACCAACGGATTAAGAGTCCGCTGCTCTACCAATTGAGCTATGGAGGCGTTTCGAGAGCGCCCGCGTACAACACGAGGAGGCGGAAAGTATTTCCGTTCGAAGGACTTGTCAAGCCTGCTCGACGACGCGTTGCTCGAGCATGAGCGCCGCGCGGCGCATGTATCCCCAGCCTGAAAAGAGCGTCATCAGAAGCGACGTCGGGAACAGAAACAGCGCCAGCGGCAGCAGCCCCGGAGCAAATCCGTTCACCGCCATCACCGCCCCCAGAGTCACTGCCTGGAGAACCGTCGATGCCTTGCCGTAGACCGACGGAGGGAACCGGTCGATCCGGATCCGCGTGTACATCAGATAGGCGAAGGCCGCGATCAGAACATCGCGGATGAGCACACCGAACGTCAGCCATCCCGGAATCTTCACCAGCGGAAGGCTCGAACTGAACGTGTAGTAGACAAACCCGCAGACCATCAACGTCTTGTCCGCGGCCGGATCGAGCAGGGCACCCAGCCGTGAGCGCACGTTCAACCGCCGCGCGATCATCCCGTCGAAGATGTCCGTCACCGCCGCCGAGACGAAGATTACGAACGCCGCGACGAACATCCCCCGGATCGATGCCGCAAGAAAGCACGGCACGAGGATCAGGCGGAGGATGGTGAGGATGTTGGGAAGGTGGCGCATCAAAAGTTTGTCCCGAGCGAAGCGAGGGATCTCGGGATCAGCACCGCAGCTCGCGATTCGAGGTCATGTTCGTGTGAGTCGTGTATATCCGTCGCAAGAGTTCTGAACCCTGCTCCAGAGATCCCTCGCTTCGCTCGGGATAAATTTCTAGACCTCGGCCCGGAACTGGTCCAGGGCCATCTTCCTGAGGTAGATGGTCTTTCCTTCCGAGAGCAGCAGGTTCTGTCGCATGAGGTCGTGGATGAGGCGCGAAACCGTTTCCCGCGAGGTGCCGATCATGTTGGCGATGGCCTGGTGGGTGGGACGAGTCACCGCAACGTACCCGTTGTCGAGAACCTTCCCCTGGTCCCGGGCCAGATCGAGAAGGAACCTCGCCAGTCGCCCGTAGACGTCCATCGTCGCGAGCGATTCGATCCTGCTCGACGCGTTGCGCAGTCGCCTCGACAGCTCCGCGAGAACCTTACGGCTGATCGAAAAGTCCTCGGCGAGGATCTGCAAGAAGTCTCCGCGCCAGATCGTAACCAGTTCCAGCGCTTCGGTAGCCACGACCGTCGCAGAACGCGGCTCGTCGTCGAGGAGAGCCATCTCGCCGAAGAAGTCGCCCGGTCCCAGCAGCGAAAGGATGATCTCCTTCCCCTCGGGCGAGATCATCGTCACCTTCACTTTTCCTTCGCGGATCAGACAGAAGATGTCCCCGCTCTCGTCCGCGTAAAAGACGACGTCGTCCTTCGCATAATGGCGAGGCTTCGCCACCGTCGCGATGGCCTCCAGCTCACGGTCGTCGAGGTCCGCGAAGAGCGGAAACTTCCGGAAGAACGAACTCTGATGCATGGGTCTGCCGGGATTCTATGTCACTCCGGGTTTATGGGCAGGCGGCGCTGGCACCTGCGGAGCACCGGCGGCAACTCTCAACTCCCGACCCCCGACTCCCGACTCCCGACTCCATTAGACTGGCTTCATGCCGAAGCGGATCATCCCCGTGTCCTCCGGAAAGGGAGGCGTCGGGAAGACGACGTTTGCGATCAACTTCGCTCTGGCCCTCTCGCAGCACGGACGCACCATCCTCGTCGATCTCGACACCGGCACCTCCGCGATCCGCAACGCCATCGACACGCCGATCTCCAATGACCTCTACCACTTCTTCCGTCGCGGCGAGCCGCTGCAGAACTGCATCACCACGCTCAGCCCCCGACTCGACCCGAACGGCCGCTGGAAGGACTTCGGGTTCGTCGCCGGACCGCTTCACCTGATCGACGAGATCACGAACTTCGGACCGGATCACAAGTCGAGACTCATCGACGCCATCAACTCCCTGCCGGCGGATTTCGTGATTCTCGACATGCGAGCGGGGCTCGACGCGAACGTCGTCGACTTCCTTCCTTTCTCGAACTCCGGCGTGCTGGTGTTCACCCCGCATCTCCCTTCGGCCACGCTGGCCGCCTCCGACATCGTCAAGGCCATTTTGTTCCGCAAGCTCCGGCTCATCTTCAGCCGCGACTCTCCTTTCTTCGAGACGGTCGGGAAGAGCATCGACTTCTTCAAGCTGATCAACGACCTCATCGACCGGGTAGAGGACGTCTACGACTCGTCCGTGCCGAACCTCGACGCCTTCGCGCTCGATCTGGCCCAGAACCTCGGCGATCACCCGATCACCCGGACGGTGCAATCGACGATCGACGAGTTCCGCGTTCACTACGTCCTCAACGCGTTCAACGGCATCGACGACTCGTTCAACACGGCGGTCAAACCGTTTCTCGACAACCTCACGCGGAACGTCTCGGCGCGTTGCGGAGTGACCAACCTGGGCTGGATCATCCGCAGCGAGGCCATTCATCGCGCCAATTGCAATCGCATTCCTCCGCTCCTCGAGCCAGGGATTCACAACCGCCCGAAGAAGTCGGATCCGTGGGCACGCCAGCTCGATGAACTGCGCCTGATGGCCATCGGCCTCGAGCCACCCAAACAGACGCCGCACGTCGACGCCCTCCGCCTCGCACTTCCCACGGAAGCCAACAACCCGGAGGTGCTGCAGGATCACCTCGCGCGCCAGCTCGACGTGCTCAAGACGATGTTCGAGCAGAAGAAGGACGACGACTATCGCTCCAACTTCGAATACGTCACCGAGCGAGCGCTCTTCACGATGAAGACGCGCGGCTCGAGCGAGCTCGGTGACACGCGGATCTACAAGCCCAGCCAGATGCTCGAATCGCTTTTCGCGAAGTCGAACCTGCCCACCACCTTCGACTGGGGAGAGCTCGAAGAGCCCGGCGCGGAACGCTGACCGCCGGCGGCGCCACTTGACGCGCGTTCCCGGTTCATTGTTGAGTGTTCGCCGTTTCATGTTCACGGTTCCGTCGATTCTTTTTCACTCCCGTGTCATTCCGTCGCCCTTCGTCCACCTCCTCGAAAGGACCATGATGAAATCGTTCGCCTCGCCGGCGCTCGCCGTCGTTCTGACGCTCGCCGCAATTCCAGCCACCGCCGCCGATTCCCCCGACCTGCTGACCGTCACCCAGATCCGGCAGGAGGGCTTCCGCAACTCGAAAGTGATGGACTACGCGGAAGGCCTGACCGACCTCCTCGGCCCGCGCCTGACCGGTTCACCGAACATGAAGCGGGCCAACGACTGGACCCGCGACCGGCTCGCCGAGGCCGGATTGTCGAACGCGAAGCTGGAGGCGTGGGGACCGTTCGGAGCAGGCTGGTCGACCGACTTCTGCAGCGTGCGTCTGCTGGCGCCCACCACGGAACAGCTTTATGCGATTCCCCGTGGCTGGTCGCCCGCAACGCAGGGACCGGTGCGCGGCAAAGCGGTGCGCGTCAAACTCGAGTCGAAGGAAGATCTCGAGAAGAATCGCGGCAAACTCGCCGGGGCCATCGTTCTGTATGTCGAGCCGCGATCGATGGCGCCGCACGAAGCGACGGAGTTCGATCGTTACGACGACGCGGAGCTCGAGAAGCTCGGCGTTTACGAGGTTCCGTCCGAGCGCGACAACGCCCGGCGTCGCGATTATCAGAAGCGGCGGCAGTTCCGCCGGGAGCTGGCGCAGTTCGCGATGGACGAGAAGATCGCGGTGCTCGTCGACACCAGCTCCAACGACGAGGGCGACATCCGCGGAGGATGGTCGGGAAGCTGGCTCGCCGACGAGCCCGTCGGAGTCCCCACCGTCGCTCTCGCCGCCGAGCACTATGCACGGCTCTGCCGCCTCATCGAACACAAGAACGACGTCGAGCTCGAAGTCGACGTCCGCTCCCAGTTCTACAAGGACACGCCGAACACCTGGAACACCGTCGCCGAGATTCCGGGCACCGACAAGAAGGGCGAAGTAGTCATCATGGGCGCCCACCTCGACTCGTATCCTCACGGCACGGGTGCCACGGACAACGCAGCAGGCGTCGCCGCGATGATGGAAGCGGCCCGCATCCTCAAGTCCCTCGGGGTCGCGCCGAAGCGCACCATCCGGATCGTTCTCTGGAGCGGTGAGGAGCAGGGGCTGCTCGGTTCGCGGGCCTACGTGACAGACCATTTCGCGAGCAGGCCGGAACCGAAAGATCCGGAGCAAGCCAAGCTGCCGTCGTGGGCGCGCACCGAGAAGGGTCCTCTGACCGTGAAGCCCGAGCACGCGAAAGTCTCGGCGTATTTCAACATCGACAACGGGACCGGCAAGATCCGCGGAATCTACGCGCAGGAAAACGCCGCCGTCGTTCCGATCTTCAGTTCCTGGCTCGAGCCGCTACGTGACCTCGGCGCCACGACGGTCACCATGCGCAACACCGGCAGCACCGATCACGTCCCCTTCGACGAAGTCGGGATCCCGGCCTTCCAGTTCATCCAGGACGAAGTCGAATACATGAGCCGAACACATCACTCGAACTGGGACACGTACGAGCGTCTCCAGCGCGAGGACCTGATGCAGGCCGCTGTCGTGGCCGCTACTTTCGTCTGGCAGACCGCGAATCGCGCCGAGATGCTGCCGCGGAAACCGCTGCCGAAGTAGGACCGCAGATGGCGCAGATGACGCAGATGAAACCAAAATCATCTGCGCCATCCGCGGTTGACCGACTCATTCGTCCTCACGGTCGTCACAGATTTCGCAGATGACATTGGTTTCATCTGCGATCATCTGCGTCATCTGCGGTTAAGGAGACCCCTTGGATTCTCTTCGCGACCTGTTTCACTACATCACCGACGTACGGGGCCTGGTGCAGACCGGCGGATACGTCGCGCTGGCCATCATCGTCTTCGCCGAGACAGGATTGATGATCGGGTTCTTTCTGCCCGGAGACTCGCTGCTGGTGACGGCGGGACTCTTCGCCGCCAAGGGCGATCTCGACATCGTGCTTCTGAACCTTCTGCTGATGACCTGTGCGATCGTCGGAGACGCCACCGGCTACTACATCGGCAAGAAGCTCGGGCCGGCGCTGTTCCGAAAGGAAGACTCGCTTCTCTTCAAGAAGAAGCATCTCATCGCCACGCACGAGTTCTACGAACGGCACGGCGGGAAGACGATCATCATCGCGCGCTTCGTTCCCATCATCCGCACCTTCGCGCCGGTCGTTGCCGGAATCGGCGGCATGTCCTACCGGCGCTTTGCGCTCTTCAACATCGTCGGCGGCGTGGGCTGGGTCTTCTCGATGACGATGGTCGGATACGCACTCATCAAAGCGTTCCCACAGGCTGAGAAGCACATCCACATCATCATCATCGTGGTGATTCTGGTGTCGTTCATCCCGGGCGTGGTGGAAGTGATGCGGGCCCGACGAAAAAGCGCATAGCGCCGTCGCTCTACGCCGGACCCTTCAGTTTCGCTACCGCCTGCTCGGCCTGCCAGAGATGCCGGCGCTGGTGCGCGGCGATGATGCGAAAGGCCGAGAAGAGGTTGTAGCGGACACGCGTATCAAAGGGCGAAACGATCTTCTGCCTGCTGAGATCGATGTCGCGTCCCGTGCGCAGCAGGTCGATCAATTTGTCCTGGAAGGACGCAAACTCGCCGAAGGCTTCACTCTTGGGACGGACCGATCGCGGCACGAGCGGCGCGGAGGTCTTCATCCGCGAGCGGATGGGCGGCTCCATGAACCATCGCAGGATGCTGCCCATGAGATCCATCCTCGCCGACCTGCGTGGCGTTTTTCGTTTCGAGCGCGCCCGCTCGATCGCGCTGCGGAGCGGATCCATGAACATCTCGCTGGTGATGGTCAGGTGCGCGAGACACTCCGCGGCGGACCAGCTGGTCGGATCGGGCCGCACCGTGAACAGGCGCGGATCGGTCGATCGCACCAGACTCCATGCGCGCGCGGTCGCCTCACTGAGCTCCGCCTCCACGGCGGCGATGGGATCGCTCTTGTCCACGGCCCGATCAGTCTATCCGAGCCGGGTGAACGACGTGTTTCTTATGCCGCGCTCGCGCCGTGGCACTTCTTGTACTTCTTGCCCGAGCCACAGGGGCAGGGATCGTTGCGACCGACCTTGACCTGCTGTCGCTTGACCGGCGCCGCCGCTTCCTTCGGTGCCCCGGAGAACGTCAGCTGCTGTTTCGGCGGCTGAGGCATGGAGCGCTGGACACGCACCGCTTCTTCCTGATCGGACTCGCGGCTGCCCATCTCGATCTTCCAGAGGATCTTCACCACGCGGTCCTGGATGCGCTCCATCATCGACTGGAACAGCTCGAACGACTCGCGCTTGTACTCGACCAGCGGATCGCGCTGTCCGTACCCGCGAAGTCCGATGCCTTCCTTCAGATGGTCGATGTTGAGGAGGTGATCCTTCCACTGCTGGTCGATCACCTGGAGGAGAAGGTAGCGCTCGTTGAGGCGCATGTTGTCCGCGCCGATCATCGCTTCCTTTTCGTCGTATCGCTTGTTCACCGTCTCGACGATCTTGAACTTCGCGTCCTCGCGGCGATCCGACGAAAGATCGACATTCGACGTCTTCAGATCGACACCGAAGTAGTCGTAAAGCTCCGCGTTGAGCTCGGCCTCATTCGGAAGCTCGCGGTCGCCCTCGGGGACGTTCTTGTCGATGAGGTACTCGACGATCTCGTCGGCGGCGTTGAGGATGTACTCCTTCCCTTCGCGCCCCTCGAGGATGGAACGGCGCAGCGTGTAGATCGACTCACGCTGCTTGTTCATCACGTCGTCGTACTCGAGCAGGTGTTTGCGGGCCTCGAAGTTGCGCCCTTCCACCTGCTTCTGCGCCCGCTCGATCGCGCGCGTGACCATCCCGTGCTCGATGGGAACGCCTTCCTCCATGCCCAGGCGTTCCATGAGACCCATGATCCTGTCTCCGCCGAAGATGCGCATCAGATCGTCTTCGAGCGAGAGGTAGAAACGCGAGGAACCCGGATCGCCCTGACGGCCGGAGCGGCCACGCAGCTGGTTGTCGATGCGGCGTGACTCGTGGCGCTCGGTGCCGAGGATGTGCAGTCCACCGGCCGTGACGACGTCGTCGTGGTCGGTCTTCCATTGCTCCCGGATCTCGCGCTCGACCTGCAGTCGCTCGGCGGCGTCCTCAATCTCCCTGGTCTTCTGCATGGCCAGATATTCGGGATTGCCGCCCAGGAGAATGTCGGTTCCGCGGCCGGCCATGTTGGTGGCGATCGTGACCGCTCCCTTACGTCCGGCCTGGGCCACGATCTCGGCCTCACGCTCGTGATACTTGGCGTTGAGGACGACGTGCTGAATCCCCTGCTTCTTCAGCAGCGACGAGAGGTGCTCCGATTTCTCGATCGAGATCGTGCCCACCAAGGACGGCTGCCCCGTGGCCGACAGTTCCTTGATCTCGTTCACGATCGCGTCGAATTTCTCGCGCTCGGTGCGATAGACCAGATCGGCCATGTCACGACGGACCATGGCGCGGTTCGGCGGAATGACAACCACCTCGAGGGAGTAGATCTTGTCGAACTCCGCCGCTTCCGTGTCGGCGGTCCCGGTCATGCCACCGAGCTTGTCGTACATCCGGAAGAGGTTCTGGAACGTGATCGTCGCCAGCGTCTGATTCTCCGACTCGATCTTCACGCCTTCCTTGGCTTCCACCGCCTGATGGAGGCCGTCCGACCAGCGCCGTCCGGGCATGAGGCGTCCGGTGAATTCGTCGACGATGATGACCTCGCCGTCCTTGACGACGTACTCGACCTCATTGCGGTAAAGGCTGCGCGCGCGCACCGCCTGGGTGACCGCGTGGAGCATGTCGATGTTTGCGGGGTCGTACAGCTCGATGCCGCCGAGAAGCTTCTCGGCGTGCAGCACGCCCTCTTCGGTCATGACCGCGGTGTGCTGTTTCTCGTCGACCTGAAAATCCTTCTCCGGAATCAGCTTCGGAACGATCCGCGCTGCGGTGTAGTACTTGTCGGTCGATTCTTCCGACGGGCCGCTGATGATCAGCGGCGTCCGGGCTTCGTCGATGAGAATGGAGTCCACCTCGTCGACGATGGCGAAGACCGGTTCGCGCTGCACCATGGCCTCGAGGTCGAACTTCATGTTGTCGCGGAGATAGTCGAATCCGTACTCGTTGTTCGTCCCGTAGGTGACGTCGCACCGATAGGCCTGCTGCCGCTCGCGGTCGCCGTGCGGGTTCTGGATGATCCCGACGGTCAGGCCGAGGAAGCGGTAGACGCGTCCCATCCACTCGGCGTCGCGGCGCGCGAGGTAGTCGTTCACGGTGACCACGTGCACGCCACGGCCGGTGAGCGCGTTGAGATAGACCGGCAGCGTGGCCACGAGTGTCTTGCCTTCGCCCGTCTTCATCTCCGCGATCTTGCCGCGATGGAGAACGATGCCGCCCATCAGCTGCACGTCGAAATGGCGCATGTTGAGCGTTCGCTTCGCGGCCTCGCGGCAGACGGCAAACGCCTCGGGAAGTAAGTCGTCGAGGGCCGCCTGAAGATCGGCCTGGGCGCCTTTCACTGCGCTCTCGTCGCGCGGCACTTCCTTCTTCACATCCTCGAGAGCCTGAACCACCGGGCGCAGGCGCGCGCGAAATTCATCGGTTTTGCCGCGGAGCTGTTCGTCGGTCAGCGGCGCGATCTCGGGCTCGAGCGCATTGATCTGGGCGACGACCGGCCGCATGGCCTTGACGTCACGCTCGTGCTTCGAGCCGAACAGCATGGTCAGGAGTTTGTCGATCATGTTTCGTCAACCTTATCAAATTCGCCGGCTTCGCTAAACCTCAGAGCCTTCGTGCTTTACGGCTCTCGGTCAGCGGCGCGGCTACTGCCGCAGAAGCTCCAGCCGGTCGTATGCCATCCACGTCTGATGGCCCAGGAAAATCACCAACGCAAAGTACAGGACGGCAATTGCCGCCCTCTGCAGAACGGTGATCTCGTAAAAGTGCACGTCGGTCTTTTCCCTGACGATCGAGGCATAGACCTGAAAGGTCGCCAGCACCGCGATCAGGATGGTGAGGGGGTTGGGCTGGTCGATCACTTTGTAGACGAGGGCCGCGCCCCCGAACAACCACATCCACTTGGTCACTGCAGCCGAGATCCGACCACCGTCCAGCATGCCCAGAGGAAGGAGGTTGAACAGGTTCAATGCGAACCCGAGGAAGGCGATCAGAAGCCAGAGGGGATCACCGATGGACTTGTAGATCTGCAGGCAGACCAGAGACGCGGCGGTTCCGGCGGCCGGTCCGGCCAGTCCGATCAGTGCGTCATCCCATACCGAGCGCGGCTGATCCTTGAGCGTGACCGCGCCGCCGATGAACGGGATGAAAACGAGAAGTCCCGCTCGCAGCCCCTTCGCACGGATCGCCACCGCGTGCCCGACCTCGTGAATCAGGGTGATGACCACGAAGCCGATCACGACCGCCAGCGGAGCCTGCGTGGCGTATGCCGCGATCGTCACCACAAACGATCCGCCCGCGATCGCGTACTGCATCGCGCCGAACCCCTCGAACGGATTCACGAAGAGCACGCGGGCGCGCTCCGCGAACAGAATCAGCAATCCCTTCGCCTTCAGCAGTGCGACACCGGCGAGCAGGACGAATCCGGAAAAGAACCTGGTCAGAGATCGCCGCTGGGGCGCAGAAGTGGACATGCGTATGCCCGGCGATACAACGCGGTCCCAGGGGGGGTATTCCGGACCGCAGATGACGCAGATGATCGCAGATGAATTCGAGAGATCTCGGACGGGAGATGACGCAGATTGACCGCGAATCCATCTGCGATCATCTGCGTCATCTGCGGTTAGAGTTAGAACCGATGTCGGTCGACGACCTCAGACAACAGCTTCGGGAGCGCGGGTATCTGACGCATGGCATCGAGCGCTGGTTCGCGCTCGATCCGTGGAGCTCGCGGGCGTTCTGGCGCGAGCTGGTGGCCATTGCACTGAAGTGCGCGGTGCTCATCGGAGCGTTCGGGTCACTGCCCTGCACCGCGGTGATGCTGTTCCGGAACGCGCCTCTCGCTGCCGGTGAGACGCTTGCGTTACTCGCGGCCTACGGGCTTGCGTGGGCGCTCGTCGCCTTCGCCGTCGTGATTGCGGCCGGTCTGCTGCTGAAGCTCCGACCGGGGATCGTCATCGACACTCCGGCGGCGCTTCTGGCGATCTCGTTCACGGCCAGCGCACTCATGACCGCTCCCGTGGTTTGGTGGTGGTGGCGCTTCGACACTCCGCCGTCCCGATTCGAACTGGCCGTCGGAGGAGCGCTCACGACACTTTTCTTTCTCGTCGGCAGCGTGGTCGTCTCCGCGGCACTGCTCTCGTTCTCGATCCACGAGTCGAGGCGGATTCCCGCCATTCACAGAAAGTCGCGGACGGTGCCGATGACGATCGCGGCCGCGACGCTGATCGGGCTCCTGTTCCTTCCGGCGTGGGCGACGAGCGAGCGGACGACCACGCAGCCGATGGTCGTCACGACACCGACGCAACGGCGCGTCGCGTTGATCGCGGTCGACGGCCTGACCGCGGAAATCGTTCAGTCCCGCCGCGATCTCGCCGGCGCGCTCTCGAAGCTCATCACGCTGGATCCGCCGCGCGAAACGTCGACGACGGAGCGATGGGCATCGCTCGGCACGGGGGTGCGTACCGAAGCGCATCGCGTCCGCTCCATCGAAGGCATCCGGTTTCGCGGCGGCGCGCACCTGGTGCAGAAGATCTCCGCGGCGGACGCGGTCCTGTTGCGCGTCGCGCCGCTCATCGGCATCGCCCGGCGCGAGCCGCTGCCGCCGACGATCCGGCGCCGGGACTACGTGTGGGAGATCGTCTCGCACCGCGGCGTTCCGTCGCTGTCGGTGAACTGGTGGACCACCGCGGACGCGCGCGATGGCGGACTCGTTTCGATCGGGCCCGAGTCGGTCTTCGCAAGCGCCGGCGGCGACGCGCTTCGGGTCGACGGTCTCGCTGCGGCGCGTTTTCGTCAGGAGCTCGACCGTCGTCATCCCCACTTTGCGACGGTCTATCTCCCCGCACTCGACGTCGTGTTGAACCGGCTCGAGAGCGACGAGGCAACGCGGCTCGCGCGATCGCTGCGCGCGCTCGACACCATCGTCGCCACCGTTCGATACACGCGGCAGGCGGGCTACGACGTCGTTCTGGTCGGGATTCCCGGAGACCACCAGACCGGTCGCGGAATCCTCGGCGCGTCGCTGGAGATGGACGCACGGGCGACGACCTGGGACATCGCGCCGACGCTTCTGGACCTTCTGGGGTTTCCGCTCTCGGACGAGATGCCGGGACGGTCGCTCACGGGTCCGGCCCAGTCACGGATCGCGACGTACGGCGAACGCGCGGGAAGCTCCGCGGTGCCGAAGCTCAATCGCGAGTACTACGAGACTCTGCGATCGCTCGGATACGTGCGATAGCGCAGGAACGAGCGGGCGCCCGTTCCTGCGCGGGAGCTTCTATCTCGTGGCAGCTCCGGCCGGTGCAGGCGAGGCCACGCCGCTTCCGCCTTCGCCGGGACCCAGCGCCGGGCGCGCGACCGTCGCCGTGATTCCGACCGCCTCCGCGTACTTCAGGTAGGTGTCGATCGAGGCGATGACGACGCGTGCTTCAACCGTGATCAGGTCGATGCCGACGAGGGAGATTCTCACCCATGCGTCGACGACGATGCCCTTGTCCAGAATTCGATCGAGGACATCGATCAGACTGGTTCCGCCTGGTGCGCGTTCAACAGCCATGGTCTATCTCCCTTTCCTCTCCGTCGGCTTCCCGCCCGGAAGTTCCTTTGCGTTCAGTTGTCTTTCCAGTTCGGCGATGCGACCACGCAACTCGTCGTACTCACCTTCGCCGTGAAGTTTTGGATCCCCTGAATAGAAACGGTCCGATCGCCACCAGTTGATGCCGATGGCTTCCGCCTTGTCGATCGAGCAGATGACGAGACGCAGCTGGATCGTCAGCAACTCGACGTTTGCCAGCGAGACCTTGACATCGCCCGCGACCACGAGGCCCTTGTCCAGGATCTTGTCGAGGATGTCCACCAGCCCCTGGGGCTGCCGCTGGAGTGCTCCTCGCTCGTCGATTGGCAAGCATGTCTCCTTTCGGAAAAGCGTCGTACGTGTATTCGATTTTCGAACCGGGAGTCAAATGTTTGCCTTCTGGACTACCTGAAAAGGAGGGCATGCTCAGAGCATGCCAGTCTGAGCCATTCGTTCCTCAGTCGAACGTCTTCACCGGCCCGAGATTCAGTTTCAGATCGTCGTCGCTGAGCCCGAACGTGGCCTTGAGCTCCGCCATCTTGTCCTCCAGCTTCATCAAGGCATTGCCGAGCCGCTCGATCTCGTCCTCCGAGAGATTGCCGCCTTCCATCCGCCGGATGGCCTGCTTCTCCAGGAGCCGACGGACCAGCTCGATGATCGACAGAACGAGCTTCGCCAGGCCGTTCTCGACGATCTCCGGGTCCGCCGCGATCCGCTCCGGAACGATCGATTCCGTGAACGTGAGCGCACGCCTCAGGCGCTCCTCTTCATTCGTGATCAGCATCGGCGAAGACCTCCAGCGGCCAGGGTCCGGAAAGCATGAACGGGATCGACGGCATCTGTTCGCGGAGCGCTTCCCCGGCGGTGCGGAAGCGTTCCACCTCGGCGCGGGGAACGAGGAGGGTGAGCTCGACGGCGCGCTCGTCCCGCGGTTGCCATCGCGAACGGACTGCGCCCGACGAGAGCAGCCGGTCGGCCGCCTCGCGGAACGCAGGGTCGACGCTTGCGGCGTGCACGCTGTCACGCAACGCCCGCAGATATTCGGCACCCGAGACGAAGTCGGTGCGGTCGGGCCGGGTCCGTGGATTCTGTGCCGCCACCTTCAACGTCATCTCGATGTTGTTCCGGTTTTCGATCAGAGTGACCGCCCATCGCGCGGCATGCTGCGCACATCGCGCCGCAGCTTCCGCGGGAGATGCGGCGGCAAACCCGTATCGAATGGCGATGAACGTGGCTCGCTCGAGCAGGGCGCCGCGGATGCGTGCGGTTTCCAGCAGCAGCTCGCGGTCGCCGAGGGATCGGTCGGACTCCACTTCGACCGCGCTGAGGAAGACTTCGCCCGCCGGCACGGCTACGGCGAGCGGTTCCACATCCGCCCGCTCGAGATGCGCGCCGACGATGGCGAGCTTCATTTCTTCCCTGCGGTGACTCGCTTCACCGCGTCGACGTTTGCCAGAACGATGTTGAGCCCGAGGTAGAGCAGATCGACGTCGCCGATCGAAACGACGGCTTCTCCCGCGATGACCACACCGCGATCGAGCAGATGATCGAGCGTTTCGAGCAGCCCCAGTTCCTCGTCCGTCTCAGGCATCCGATCCATCCCTGGTCATTCCGGCAAACGTGTACGGCGGCCACGGGCCCGTGAGCGCGAACGACACCCCTTCACCGCCGTAGCGCGCTGCCAGCGCGGATCGCAGATCCTCGAGCATCGCCTCTTCGTCGCGTTGAATGAGCAGGTCGATCTGCGGGAACGCTCCGTCACGGGCCTCGCGCGATTCCGCGACGGTCTCGCAGCGGAGCTTGTCCGACACGGTCCGCTCCACCTCGGCGACGAGGTCGTTCTCGGCGCTCTTCGAGGCACGCTTCTTCTCGTCCTCGAGCTTCTTGCGGAGAAGGAACGCCTTGCCCGGCGACGACGCCTCGATTTCCTGCTGGAGCGCAGCAAGCGAAGGAACCCGTCCGGTGAGCGCTTCGCTCCATCGCTCCGGATCGATCTCGATCTTCAGCGTCCATTCGCGGCGGCCGTCGAGCCGATCGAGCGCTCCCGCGAGCATGGAACGGTTTTCGTTCAACCAGCTTCGCAGTGCTTCTTCGCTGCTGAACAGGGTGAAGGCTCTCATCGGTACGACCGCGGTGGAGAGCATCAGCGCGCTGTTGACCGCCTGGTGGCGATATCCGATGGCACCCAGCCATTGCAGGTCGGTGGCGCGGCGGTCGATCGCGTCCTGGGAGAACGCGGCCGACTCGACTCTGGAAAACACGGCCGACACGCCATCGATCGACGCCGCTCCGAAGTGGCGCGACCCGTCCACGGCTTCCGCGTCGGGCGTGACCGCCTCGCGCGTCACCGCATAGACGTAGAGGATGTCGCTCACGGCTGCATCTTAATCCCGCTGAAGAGGCTCTCGATGTCCTCGAGGCTCTGCGGGGGCGGATCGCGCCGCTCCATGAGAATCGCTTCCGGAAACGAGGCCAGCTGCTCCAGTTCGTGAACGCGCATGCGCGCTTCGCAGGCACAGGCGCTCTCCGGCGTGAGGTAGTTGGCCACGATCCCACCGACCGCGATCCCCTCCCCGGCCAGCGCCGAGACCAGCCTCCGAGTCTCGGCGACGACGATCCGCTCCGGCCGCGTCACCACGATCACCGACGTTCGATCGGATCGCAGACGCGATTCCAGCTCGCGCATCGAACGTGACGCCTGCACCAGCTCCTCGCCGAGCGAGCCCGCCGGAATCAGATCGCGATAGCGGAGCAGCAGCCTCATGAACTCGCGCAACCACTCACCGGCCTGCCGTGGCAGCGCGAGCAGGCGGAGGAAGTGTCCCGTCGGCGCGGTATCGACGATCACTCCGGCGATTCCCTCGTCGTGAGAGAGATCCGCCAGCCGCGTGACTGCGAAGATCTCATCCGCGCCCGGCGGAGCCATTTCGATCAATTGCTCCATCGCCTCGCGGTCGTGCATGAGGGTCATGCCTCGCGGCGTGACGGCGTCGATGGCATCGGAGACTTCGCGGCCGATCGAATCGCGGAAGCGTTGCCACCTGCCACGCGTGTCGATGGTCTCGACGGCGAGATTGGGCGGTGGAGTCCGGTCCGCGAACACATCGCGCAGCGAATGCGCGGGGTCGACGGAGATGACGACATACCTGCCGGACGGATTGCGCTTTGCCAGATTCAACGCGATCGACGTTGCGCAGGTCGTTTTTCCGACGCCGCCCTTGCCGGCCAGAAAAACCAGAGGCGCGACGACGATGGAGCGGCGGCCGCCCTCGGCCGCCGTGGTTGCCGACGATCCGGCGGCCGAGGCGGCCGCCGCTCCATCGAGCCAGGCCTGGATTCGCTCCAGGGTATCCAGCGGTTCGCAGGCCCGCGGTGCGTCAACGACGGTTCGCGGTGCGAATCGCGAGCGCGCCTCCGCGTCGCGACGCGCGATCGTCTCGTCCTTTGCGCAGTCAGGATCGAGGACCGCCCGGTTCAGGATGACGAACGGAACGTCGATCCCCGCCTCGTTGGCCAGCCGAATGGTCTGCTCGACCACCAGAGGTTCCGACAACGTTACGGGGACGAACGACGTCCGCTTCGCGTCCGACAGCAACGCAGCGCGTCGCTTCGCCGCGGCGTCGAAGTCGTCGATGAATTGATCGAGCGCGTCGTGGACGTCGCGTCGCATGAACTGGCGAACCATGGCCCGATGCTTCTCCTGCATCGCGTCGAGCGCCGATGCGAGCTGGCGGAAATGGCCCGCCGCGGCGAGCATCCGCATCGTGTGTCCGGTGGGCGCGGTATCCACGACGATCGTTGCGCCCTCCCTCTCCTCGGCGAGCTCGCCGATGCGCATCCACGCCATCAGTTCGTCGATGCCCGGAAGCGACAGCTCGAGAAGTCGCCGGAGCTCCTCGCGATCGAGATAGGTCCCGCGGTCCCCGAGCTCGAGGAAGGCCTGCAGGTTCTGCTCGAGAAACCGGTCGTAAAGCGCCGGCGCGTCGAGAGACTCGATGGTCAGAGAAGCCGGAACTCCGGTGCCGACCAGGTCGCCGAGGCTCGAGGCGGGATCGGTCGTGAAGAGAACGGTGGGGCGCGTTTCAGCGAACAGCAGCGCGGCCGCGATCGAAAGCGTGGTTTTCCCGACGCCGCCCTTGCCTCCGAACAGAACCACATGCCGATCGCCGAGCGCCGCGAGCGAGTCCTTCAGGGCGCCCATCGATCGCGATCCGATCAGCGTTCGCCGTATCCGGTGTACACGCCGATACCGCCTTCTTCCTCACCGCGCGCGGCGGCCATGTCGGCTGCAATCGCTTCGCGGCGGGCGCGGATGTCGCGGAGGGCCTGAAAGACGATGGCCTCCTCGCGCGTGTAGTCCTCTTCCGAGATCTCGCGGAGCTCGAGCAGCATCTGCAGCTCGATCAACCGCTCTTTCCACGGCTGATCGTCGAGCAGCTCATCGTCCGCGAGCTTCTGGACCATGTTCACGATCCAGCGGAATCCCGCGAGCGATCCCTTGACCGGGAACATGAGGATGTCGTCGAGGAGAAGCATGGGTGAGAAAAATTGAAAATTGAAAATTGAAATTTGAAAACTCGAAATTGAAAACTCGAACGTAGATCGAGGCGAGCTATCGTACTTTCCTCTTTCAATTTTCAATTCTCAATTTTCAATCCCGATCCGTTCTCTCCTTTTTCAATTTTCAATTTTCACTTTTCAATTCCGATTCGCGCTCTACCTCTCCGCTCTTTCCAGCTTCAGCCGGATGTTGACGAAGTTGTACGGCGGCCAGGGGCCGGTATAGAGGAACGACAACTTGTTCTCGTACTTTTTCGCGATGTCGGAGATCTGGTCGTCGAAGGAGCGGGTCTTGTCGCGTTCGACCAGGAACGCGGCGTTCATGATCATCCGATCGCCGATCGGTTTATTCGACCTCGAGGCGATCGCGGCATCGCGCAGCGCTTCGTAGATCTCGGTGACATACGCGTCGGCCTTCGCCTGAAGCGCCGACTCGACGACGCGGCCGAGCTGCATCCGCGAGAAATACGTCGACGTCGACGTGCTGGACTGGATCTCTTCCTTGAGGCGGCGGATCTCCTCGTTCTCGGTCTCGATCTCGCGCACGATCTGGTCCTTGTCCCAGTTCACCTTGAGACCGAACTCGATCTTCCCTTCCATCTTCTGGAGCACGTCGGAGAGCGCTTCGTACGTTCCCTTGAGGAACTCCTTGATGTCGTTCTCGGTGCGAAAGACCGTACCGAAGCTCATCGGAAGGACCGTGAAGTCCTTCATCACGAGCTCGTTCACGTGCTCGTGCGCGAGCGCGTTCTCTCGCGTGGGATCGAACACGATGAGAGGACAGTTCGAAACCACGGCGGCGAACTCTCGGTAGTGCACCGTGTGGACACGGTCGCCGCGCCCTCCGATTCCAACCGTTCCGAAGTCGCGTTCATCGTCTGTGCGGATGATGCAGTACACGTACTTGCCCTGCTCGGGAGCGGTTCCCTGAGCACCGTATTCCTGCTCGATCATTGGCGAATCGACCTCACGTTCGTGGACTTGCTGAAGGATACAATGGCTGAGAGTGCAATTTCCGGACCCTGCCGGCTCAGCTCGTCTGGCCGAACGCTGGTTCGCGCGGCATCAGCGGCCTCTCCCCTGGCGCGACGCTTACGACCCCTATCACGTCCTCGTCTCCGAAGTGATGCTGCAGCAGACGCGGATGGAGGTCGTCCTTCCCTACTTCGAACGGTTCCTCGGGCGCTTCCCCGACGTGGCGGCGCTGGCCGCGACGACGGACGACGACGTGGTCGCGGCATGGTCGGGGCTCGGTTACTACCGGAGAGCGCGCATGCTGCGCGCGGCCGCCGTCGAGATCGTCCGGCGCTTCGACGGCAACGTGCCGCGCACGGTCGATGAGCTCGCGTCGCTGCCCGGCATCGGAAGGTACACCGCCGGCGCCGTCGCATCGATCGCCTGGAAACAGCGGGTGCCGATCGTCGACGGAAACATCGCCAGGATCGTGGCCCGCCTGTTCGCGATCGAAGAGCCTCTCGGCACGCCGCAGCTGGAACGGGAGGCGTGGCGTCACGCCGCGGAGCTCGTTCGCGCATGCGGCAACCCGCGCGCATTCAACCAGGCGCTGATGGAAATCGGCGCGCTGATCTGCCGCCCGAAAAACCCCTCGTGCGACGTCTGCCCGCTGCAGAGCCGTTGTCTCGCGTACCGCGACGGCCGGACCGCAGCACTGCCGGTGCCCAAAGCGAAGCGGCCCGCCAGAACGATGCGCATTTCGCTCTATGTGATCCGCGATGCCCGCGGTCGCGTGCTCGCGCGGCGCGAGGACGGCCCCCTGATGCACGCGATGACGCATCTCCCTCACGGCGATTCGTCCCTGCTCACCGGCAAGCCGCTTCGCGTGAAGCGTCTCGAGCTGATGGGATCGTTCCGCCACTCGATCACGACACGGCGAATCGAGTTCGAGGTGTACTCCGCGACGCTGCAGACGCGGATCGCACGGTCATCGCGTGAGTACTTCTGGCTCGATCCGGAGAAACTCGCCGACCGCCCGCACCCCTCGTACGTGAAGAAGGCCCTCGCCATCGCCGGGCATCGCGGGCATCGGGCCGGGGCGGGTCGAGGGTAAACTCGTTCCCAATGTGCGGGCGTGTGACCCTGGTGTCCCTCTTCCTCTCCCTTCTCCTGACGAGTCCCGCGGTCTCCCAGTGCTCCTGGACTCCCGGATACAGCGGACAGTTCCGCACGTCGGCCCTCGACGTCTCGACGGCCGGTGACGGCTATCTCTGGCTGGCCACGGGGTACGGGATCCAGCTGTTCGATCTCTCCACACCTGCCTCTCACCGGCTCGTCGACTCGATCGCTGTTCCCGGGATCACGAGGGTCGTCCACGCGGCCGCGGGCGGCGTCACCTACGCCGGGAGCGGGGCGAATCTCCTCGTGCTGCGGAGAGAGGCCTCGCGGATCTCGATCGTGCGATCGATCGATGCCGGAGGGACCGTGCAGGACATCGTCGCCAACTCCAATCTCTTCGTGGCGACCTCGAAGGGCATCGCGCACTACGACCTGATCGACGTCACCAACCCCACCCGCACCAACGTCGTTCTTCCTTCCACGTCGCTCTCGGTCACCTCGCTGGCCGTCGCAGGAACGACGCTGTACGCCGCGGACGGCGACACGACGATCCAGATGTACTCGATCACAAACCCGTCGCTGCCTCAGGGGACCGGGACACTCGAATCGTTGCCGCGCACGAGCGCGGTTCATTTCGCGGGCGGTTTTCTCTTCGCCTCGGATCAGTTCGGCCAGGCCACCGACGTCTTTTCCGGCGCAACGCGTCTGGCCCGCATCACGCGAGGCGCGACGGCGTTCGCGGCCGGATCGGGAAACGTCCGATTCATGTCGGGACCGGACAGGACGCTTCGCGTCTCCGATCTCTCCATCCCCGATCGCCCGATCGACATCCTCGAGACCTCGCTTCCCGCGACCGACGGAACCGACAACCTGATCCACGCCATGACGGTAAGCGGATCGACGCTCTACGTCGCCGCGGGAGACATCGGTCTGGTCGTTCTCGACGCGGGAGCGCTCTCCGCTCCGTATCCCGTGGCCGCCTACTCGACCGGCGCCACGACCAGTGTCGTCGCGGTTCCGGGACGGGCGTGGTTCACGCTCCCGTCTGGAACGATCTCGCAGCAGAAGATCGACCCGACCGGCATCTCGCTTCTGACGGAACGCAGCTGGGAAGCGGGCGCCGGCACGAAGGTGCAGGAGGTCAGCGGCGACACACTCCTCACCTCGAATGGAAATCAGACCAGGATCTGGTCCCTGACGCCGCAGACTCCCGCGGCCGGGCCGACCGCGACGTTTCCCGCCGCGGTCCGAACCGCGATGCTCCGGGGAAGCGGAGTCCTCGCGCTGCTCGAGGACGGCACCGTCTGGAACGCGTCGCCGACACCGCAGCAGACGGCACTGCCGAAGACGACGGCGATGGCGCGATTCGGAAGCGCGCTTGCGTTCCTCGAGGCCAAGGACAACGGGACGACGGTTCTTCACTACTACGCGACCGGCGACTTCAACGCGCAGCCCGGACGAACCACGATCAGCGGACTGCCGATCGGCGGACTGGCACTCGATGCCACCCACGCCGCTGTATTTACCTTCAACGGGGTGAGCATCATCGACGTCGCAACATCGACGGCTCACGTCGTCCCAGGGTCCGCCGCGGCGATCCCGTTGCAGATGGCCTTCGCCGGCGGCGATCTTCTGATCCTCACCTCGAGCGAGTTGTTCGTGTTCGACGACGCCGCGACGCTGGCGCGTCGCACCCGCCTGCCCGCCGGAGCGATCGCCATGGCCGCGGCAACGCCGCAGGTAGTCATGGCCACCCAGCAGGGGCGACTGGTCTCGACCTATCTCGCGGCACTTCCGGCGGCAGCGTTCGCGATCTCCAACTCGTTCTATCGAGACGCTGCCGCAGGGACCTCGAGCCTCGTCCTCTCCAGCCCGGCGCGGATCGATCTGTTCTCCACAGCGTTCGGGAACGCTCCTCACTTCACCCGCACGATTCCGGCGAGCGGCGTCATCGGATCCACCGCTTCCGGATCGTTCCTTTACACGCTGACCGCATCGGGAGCGCTGACCGTCTGGTCACGCGCAGGAGCGCAGACGGCACAGAAGATCTTCAGCGAGGGCAACGACGCGACGCCGTTGTCGGTCGACGCAGTCGGCGGCGCCATCTGGGTCGCGTACTCGAAGGGATGCCTCGCCGGGAGTTGTCGCAAGGAGACCTACGTCCTCGATCCGCTCTCGCTGATCGTAACGTCAACCATCAACGGACAAGCCGTCGACGCGGCGGTCTCGGGAAAGCGCGCGTACGTCCTGTTCGACTTCCCCGACGAGATGCGCGTTCTCGATCTGAACGATCCGCTCCACCCGCTGCAGCTCGCATCGGCCGCCGCGTCCGCATCCGCCCGGTCGATCGCGCACACCGCCAACAAAGTCGTCGTCCTCGGCGACCGGATCGAAACCTACTCCGACACGACGCTCGCGCCCGCGGGCATGTTCCTCACGCCCGTGACGGCAACCTCCGCAAATCGCGTTCGGATCGACGGCAACTGTGGCGTGCTCTCAGGCCGCGCCTTCAATCCCGAGCTGTACGACGTACGTACGTGGACGCCTCTCCCGCTCCCTGCCGAGATGCCGTCCGGAATCCGGACGTTTCTAATGCAGACCGGAAAGCTCACGTTCCTCACCGATCACTCGATCGAGGTCTGGAACGCCGGCGCACCGGTGCCGGCGCCGCGAAGACGCGGCGTGCGATGAGGCGGTGACGGCGTTAGAGTGGCTCCATGCCCTCGGTCCTCGTTGCCACCGACGCGAACAGCCATCGCATCACGCTGAACGCCCCGCCGCTGAACATTCTCGACATCGCGATGCTCGAGGAGCTTCGAGCCGCGCTTCGGAACGTCACGCCGGACCGACACGCACTCATCATCGACGCGGCGGGAAGCAAGGCCTTCTCGGCCGGAGCGAGCGTTCAGGATCACCGCGCGGACCGCGTCGCGCAGATGCTCGACGTCTTTCACGATTGCTTCCGCGTTCTGGCGAAGCTCGATCTCGTCACCGTCGCGCTCGTGCGCGGCGACGCGCTTGGCGGTGGCTGTGAGCTGGCGATGGCGTGCGACTTCGTCCTCGCGGCCGACTCCGCGCGCTTCGCACAGCCTGAGATCCAGCTCGGCGTCTTCGCCCCGGTGGCCTCGTGGCAGCTCTCGCGCCTCGTGCCGCCGCGCCGAGGACTCGAGCTGCTTCTCACAGGAGATCCCATCAGCGCCGCTGAGGCGGAGCGGATCGGGATGGTCAACGCCGTGTTTCCGGCGTCGGAGCTCGACACGCGGAGCGCGCAGTGGCTGGAGCGCCTGTACCGGTTGAGCGCGTCGTCGTTGCGGATCGCAAAGAAGGCGTTCCGCATCGCCGCGGCGGACGACTTCAGCGCCGCCATCGAACGGACGGAAAGGCTCTATCTGGACGAGTTGATGAAGACGGGCGACGCGGCGGAAGGGCTGAACGCGTTTCTCGAAAAGCGCGGCGCGCGCTGGTCAGGGACGTAGCCCTACTCGGTCTGTTGCTCGAAATCGACCGTCGACTCGGGGCTGAGCTTCACGCTCATCTTCTTCGACGGTGAGTTGGCCGTGGCGAACGACGCGATCACGACGACACCCGATGCCTTGCCGTCGCATCCCACGGGCATGGGACGAACGACCTTCAGATCACCGAACTGCTTGGCGATGAGTTTGCCCGATTCGTCCACCCATTCGAGCGGTGGTGCCTTGCGCGACTTGATGTCGGCGGCGAGCGTCTGCGCCTCCTGGAACGTGATCTTTCCGGTGAGGAGCGTGACCACCTGCATCTGTCGCTCGATCCTGCTGACGAAGCGATTCATACAGGCGGCGGACGCAGTGGTCGCGAAGCTTACCGACACGACGACGAGCAGAAGAGCACGGCTGAAGCGCATTTTCATCGGACCATCCCAGGGAGGCCGGGCCCCACCGGCAATTGATTGCCCAAGACAATGCACCCCCGCGCGTTATTTCGCAACCCATCTGAGCCGCGAACGTAGTACCCAATGCCTGCCGCCCGACGGGCGAAAAGGCGTGTGGCATCATGAAGCCGATGGACGAACATCCGGAGTCGAAAGGCCGCCGCTTCCCCACGGCGCTGGCGGTCTGGCTTGCCGGAATCGGCGCGATCATCGGATTCAACTACCTCGATGACCTGGTCGGCCACTTCGGCCGCAGCATCCCCTTCCTCGATCTGTTCTCCTTTCTGGCCTGGCTGCTGGTCATCGGCCTCACCCTCTACGGATTCGCGGTCATTACCCGCTGGATTCTGAGGAAGCTCTTCTGGACGGTCGGCCGGCGTCTCTTCCTCAGCTACATCCTCATCGGCGTTCTGCCGTTCTTCCTGTTCGCGGTCCTGCTGACGGCAATCCTCTACGTCATCTCCGGGGTGGCCAGCCGCGCCAGTTTCAACGCACAGCGACAGGCCAGCCTCGGCGAACTGGAAATGCTGACCGACGAGTACGCGCGTGAGGGAACCCGCCCGAAGCTCGAGGGCACCGAGATCTACGACACCAATGACGCCACCGGCGCGCAGATGCCGGAGTGGCTGCAGTCGCGCAGTTACAGCGGGTTCGCGCTCCGCGGAAGCGACCCGCTGCTCGTATCGGCGCGACAGTATCCGGACGGACGAACGGTGGTTCTCGCAGTTCCCATGAATGACAGCTGGGCGCGACATTTCGAGGAACGCGCCGGGATGGTCATCGCGTCGCGGATCGCATCGCGGGGCCGCGACGAGTTCTCGATCAGGAGCGAAGACAGTAACTTCAACGACTTCCGCGACCGCGGGCTGAAGTTCGGCCGAATTCTTTTCTTCGACATCACCGAAGAAGACGGGCTGATGACCTGGGAGAACGGCACGCCGAACCCCGAGAAGAGATTGTTCACCGCGATCTCGAATCCGATGAAGAACCTGCTCCAGTTCTACTTCGGCGGTGCGACGAACTCCCAGATCATGCGGGCCATCTTCGGGGTGATCATCGGCCTGGCCACCGCCCTGATGATCGCGTACCTGCTCGCCACTGCGTTCGCCGCGGTGCTGATCTTCTCGATCTCGCGCGCGGTGAACCGCATCGAGAAAGGAACGCGCGCCGTCGAGCGCGGAGACTTCAGCTACCGCATCCGCATGAAGCGCGACAACCAGCTCGGGGCGATGGCGCAGTCGTTCGACCGGATGACCGAATCGATCGCCTCGCTGCTGGCCACCGTCTCCGAGAAGGAAAGGCTGCAGAGCGAAATCGAGATCGCCGCGACCATCCAGCGAAACCTCCTTCCGAAGGAGGGGCCGAAGTTCCGCGGCGTTTCGTTCTCCGCGCACTTCGAGCCGACCACGTCCATCGGCGGCGACTACTACGACGTGTTCAACATCGACAAGTCGCGCCTCGCGGTCGCCATCGGCGACGTCTCGGGACATGGCCTTTCGACCGGCCTGGTGATGGCCATGGTCAAGGCAGCCATCACCACTCTCGTCGAGGAAGGCGCCGAGGAGACCTCGCTCTTCACCCGCCTGAACGAGCTCGTCTTCCGCTCGACCGAACGCCGCGCCTTCATGACCCTGGCGTTCACCATCTTCGACCTGGAGCGGGGCACGATCCGTCATACCAACGCCGGCCACCTCTATCCCTACCTGTTGCGGGACGGGGTGACCCAGCCGATCTCCATCGAATCGCCGTCGCTGCCTCTCGGCGTGCGCGAGCACATGACCACGCAGACCGTCGAGCATGACCTGCGTGAGGGAGACGCCATCGTCTACCTCTCCGACGGCATCGTCGAAGCGCAGGATGCGAATGGCGACCCGTTCGGCTTCGACCAGCTCGAGTCGCTTCTGGCGCGTGTGGAAGACCGCTCGCCGAGCGCGCTGCGTGACAGGATTCTCGACGCCGTGGCGATGCATTCGGGGAGCCGGCCGGCAGACGACGACCGCACGGTGATGGTGCTGCGTTTCGAATCGCTGCTCGCCGTGAGCTCGCACGCGCTGGAAAGCGCGGCGCCGGCGAACGCTTGAAGGTCAGCGCTGCAGGCTGCTCGTCACGATCGCGGAACTTTCCGTTCCTGCGGCGGTGATCACCGGCGGAGGCTCGATCTTCCGGACGTGACGCGCGATACGCTGGATGTAGTTGACGGTCTCGCGGAACGGAGGCACGCCGTCGTACTTCCAGACGTTTCCTTCTCCCGCGTTGTAGGCGGCCACTGCGAGATCGGCGTTCCCTTCGAAGGTCTTCAGAAGCCACTTCAGATATCGCGTTCCGCCGTAGATGTTCTCCTCGGGATCGAAGGAGTCCGACACGCCGAAACGGCGAGCGGTGGCGGGCATCAGCTGCATCAGTCCGCGCGCACCCTTCTTCGAAACGATCCGCGCGCTGTAGCCCGACTCGGCCTGGATCACCGCGGAGACGAGCGCCGCGTCGACGTCGAAATGACGCGCTGCGCGGACGATCAGCTCGTCGTACTTCGAATCGAACAACGGCTCGCGCGACTCGTCGTATCGCCACGAACGCCGCGGAAACACTCCCTCGGCCTCGAGCTTCTTCACCTCTTCGACGATCTCCGGCGTTTCGATCTCGTCGTCCACAATCCGGTCGACGCGCGAGATCGGCAGCGAGAGGGTGCCCCCACCGGACATGGTGAGATGGACGACGTCCTCAGCCACCCGGTAGTCGTCGACCTTCATCGTCCGGCCGTCGGTGAAGACGGCAATGCTCGCGCCCGCCGGCAGCGAGGCGAGGATCACGAGGACGAGCGGAAGGAGTCGTTTCATACGGGATTCTTTGGAACCGCCACGGGTGTGAGGATTATGCCCTTGAAGTGCTGACCTGGTGAGCCCTTGAGCCCTTGAGCCCTTGAGCCCTTGACGGTCGGCCGGAATGTTCGGTTACGGTCGAGCCGCCGTAGGCGGCGTCAGGTCCTAGCCCCCGGCGTCAGCCGGGGGCTAGCGTCGCGAACCGTGATCGAGCCCGCGTGTAGCGGGCGGCACCTGTCGCCCGCTAACGCGGGCTTCATGAGGTGGCAACACCGATTCCCCCGGCTTGCGCCGGGGGCTAGGGACCTGACGCCGCCTACGGCGGCTCAAACCCTCAAACATGAAAGGCTCGCGGCACCACTCAGCAGCTCCACGGCTCAAGGGCTGAACGGCCTACGCCCGCGGGTGGAACTTCTCGTAGATCCGCTGCAGCCGAGCTCGCGACACGTGCGTGTAGATCTGCGTCGTGGAGATGTCGGCATGGCCGAGCATCATCTGCACGGAACGGAGGTCCGCACCATTCTCGAGCAGGTGCGTGGCGAACGAATGCCGCAGAACGTGCGGAGAGACGTGCGTGCCGATCCCCGCATCGCGCGCGTAGCGGACGATCTTCATCCAGAACGATTGCCGCGTCATCGGCCGCCCGCGCCGCGACAGAAAGAGATGCGGATCGTGAAAGCGGTCGAGCTCACTTCGGCCGATTTCCAGATAGCGAACGATGGCCGCCTTCGCCACGTCGCCGAACGGAACGATTCGTTCCTTCGAGCCTTTGCCGATGGTCCGGAGGAACCCCGCGTCCATGACCACCTCGTCGATCCGGACGCGGATCAGTTCGCTGACGCGCAGGCCGGTCGCGTAGAGAAGCTCGAGCATCGCCGCGTCGCGGAGTCCGTCGACGGTGGATCGGTCCGGCGCGGCGAGCAGCGCTTCGACATCGGCCGGGGGCAGGGACTTCGGCAACGTCGTCCAGAGCTTCGGGTTCTCCATGTTCTCGGTGGGGTCGCTTTTCAGATGCTTCTCGGCGACGAGGAACCGGAACATCCCGCGGATCGCCGCGAGAGCACGCGCCACAGATCTCGCCGAGACACCCGCGCCGCGTAAGGACTGGAAGTACTTCACGATGTGGATCCGCTCGACGCGATCGAGGTCGAGCTTCTGATCGGCGAGCCAGTGACCGAAATGGCGAAGGTCCGCGGCATACGCGGCGAGCGAATTCTTTGCGAGGCCTTTCTCGACCGCGAGGTAGTCGAGATAGATCGGTCGCCAGGTCAGAAAGAACGCCGACTTCTCGGGCTTTTCGGGATCGATCTGACGGGGATGGCGCACGGCCCAGTGTAGGTCAACGCACCGCGGCGATCCCAGCGACTTCGTCAGCCATGTACGAGCTGCGCACGAACGGACCGGAAAAGACCGCGCGGAACCCGATCTCCTCGCCGATCACCCGGTACTCCTCGAAGACCGAAGGCGGCACGTACTCGACGACGTCGAGCTTCTCGCGTTTGGGTTGCAGGTACTGGCCGATGGTGACGATCTCCACTCCGGCCTCCGCGAGCCGTTCGAGAACGTCGACGACTTCCTCGCGCATCTCGCCGAGGCCGAGCATCAGACCCGATTTGGTGACCACGGCAGGATCGACCTCCTTCGCGGCGGAAAGGACGCGCAGCGAACGTTCGAATCGCGAGCCGGGCCGAACGAAATCGTAGAGGCGTGGAACGGTCTCGACGTTGTGATTGAAGTAGTCGGGGCGGGCCTCGACGACGACTCGCACGGCGTCGAGGTTGCCGCGGAAGTCCGGCACGAGCACCTCGACCGCGGAGCCGGGAAGGGACGTCCGCAATTCGCGGATCGTCTCCGCAAACTGTTGCGCGCCGCCGTCCGGAACGTCGTCGCGGGTGACCGAGGTGACGACGACGTGGCGCAGACCCATCCGTCGCGCGGTCTCGGCGAGCGCTCGCGGCTCGTCCGGCGACGGTGGCGCGAAGGGGCGGCCGGTCGTCACGTTGCAGAACCCGCACGACCGCGTGCAGACATCCCCCAGGATCATGAAGGTCGCCGTCCCGCGGGAGAAGCACTCGGTGCGGTTCGGACAGGCCAGCGACTCGCAGACCGAATGCAGCTCGCGCTCGCGCAGCATCGTCTTGACCTCGCGCAACGAGGCCAGATTCAGCTTCTTCTCGCGGATCCAGTCAGGAAGGCGTTGGGGCATGGGACATCACTGAACACTGAACACTGAACACTGAACACTGAACACTGAACACTGAACACGAAAAACTAAACCCCGCCTCCTGTCAAGGTAGGCGGGGTTCAGTGTTCAGTGTTCAGTGTTCAGTGTTCAGTGTTTCGCTCAGTGTCCGGTGGCGAGAGACTTCTCGAGGCACTTGTGGATGAGCTTCTCGGCCTCGATCTCCGGGATGTTCTTCACGATCGCGACCTCGGAGACGAGGAGGTACTTCGCGCGGTCGTACATCTTCTTCTCGCGGAACGACAGGCTCTTCCGCTTCTGCACTTCGTTGAGGTTCTTCAATACGTCGGCGACGTCCTCGAGGCGGCCCGTTTTCATCTTCTCGAGGTTCTCGCGATAACGACCCTTCCAGTCCGTGTGGCTCTTGACCAGCTTCTGCTCGAGCAGGCCGAGGAGACCCTTGATCTCCTTCTGCTGGTAGAGACGGCGAAGACCCACGCGGTCCGTGTTCATGATCGGAACCACCAGCCGCGAGTTATTCGCAAGCAGGCGAAGGTGGTAGTAGCTGTCCCCCGCCGGCATGATCGGCGACTCGCCGATATGCTCCACGACCGTGACACCGTGGTTCGGATAAACGAGCTTGTCCCCGACCTTGAAACTGACTTTAAGAGACGGCAAGTGAGGCTCCTTTCGGAAACTAGGGAAACAAAAGAGGGACGCGTATTTTAAAGCAGCGGCCCGGGATCGTCAAACGATTCTGACGGAAAAACCTCGAAAAACGGCAGGTTCGCGGGCTTTCGCGCTGCAATTTTCGCGCGCAGCATCGACATTCGGCCGCGCGCCGCGTCGCCTGTGAGCGAGTTGCAAACAGTTATCTAGATCAGGTCAGCGTTCGCGCAGCCGGCGGATCAGCTGATGGAGCCGGTCGAGCCCGTCGCGTCGCTCCGCGTCGGTCCCGGTCAGGAGATCCTCGATCTGCTCGAGCTCCGCTCGCGTGGGAGCGTCGGGCGCGGAACCCTGGCCGGCGGTCGGGCCGGTGCCCGTCGAGGCGGCTCCGCCAACCCCTGCCCGCATGCGCCCGGCCGCTTCACGCAATGCGGTCACGTCGTTGTCCGAGAGCGCTTTCAACGCGGCCTTCGCCCCCGTCACGGACCCTGCGAATGGACTGTCGGGGTTGTCGATGATGCGAGCCTGGATCAGCGCGATCTCGAGGTTGCCGTACGTTCCCTTCGGATCGGCGTTGGCAGCGACCGTCACGGTGGCCTGGCGCGCGACCACCGGGAGGTCGACGGGACGAAATTCGGCTGGCTGCAGCCAGCTCTTGATCTCGATCGACGTCTTCTGCAGCTGCGGTCCATCGCCGAGGTATTCGACGTCGACACGCTCGATCCAGACCGGAACGTTCTTCCGCACCAGCATCCGGCGCTCAGGAACCTCGAGCAGAACGCGATAGACGAACGTTCCCTTCGCCTGGAAGGTCTGCATCACCTCCCCGCCCGAATTCACGGAAAACGATTCGGTGGTCCTGCCGGACTCGAGTCGTTCCCACGTGGCGTTCTCGTACGTTCCATCGGGCCGAAGCCCGCGCATCAGCTCGATGTCCTCGGTCACCATCCGCTGGAGCAGCGGTACCGGGAGGTCTTTCTTCGACAAGTCGGCGATGCGCTCGATCGCCGCCGCGTCGATGGCGATCCGTTGCGCGGTCGACGGAGAGCCCGCGGTGATCGCGGCTGCCATCAGAACGACTCCGAACAGGTTCATTTCCGCCCTCCCAGCTGTCCCAGCACACTCGTTCCCGCGAGGCCGCTCGTCGGCAATCCAAGCAGGTCGCAGATGGTCGCTCCAAGGTCCGCGAACGTCGCCCGCGTCCCGAGCTCCGTCCCCGGCTTCACCGACGGCCCGCTCACCACCAGGGGCACGTACTCTCGCGTGTGATCCGTCGAGACGTCGGTCGGATCGCAACCGTGGTCGGCAGTGATGAACAGAAGATCGTTCTCGCGCAGCGAATCGAGCAGCGCTCCGAGCTCGCTGTCGAACGACTCGAGCGCCTTCGCGTATCCGATCGGATCGTTGCGATGCCCGTATTTCGAGTCGAAATCGACGAGGTTCGTGAAAATCAAATCGGCGTCGGACTCGCGCACGAGGTCGATCGTCTTCTGCATGCCGTCCGTGTTCGACTGCGTCCGGATCTCCTGTCCGATGCCGACGCGGTCGAAGATGTCGGCGATCTTGCCGAGGCCGATCACTTCGCGCCCGGCCTTGTGCGCGCGCTCCAGCACCGTCTCGCCGGTCGGCTTGACCGAAAAGTCCTTCCGGTTCGCGGTGCGCTTGAACTGCCCGCGGCCGGCGCCGACGAAAGGCCGCGCGATGATCCGTCCGACGTTGTGCTCGCCGCGCATGAGCTCGCGCGCGACTGCGCTGATGCGCCACAGCTCCTCGACGGAAATCACGTCTTCGTGTGCGGCCACCTGAAAGACCGAGTCGCCTGAGGTGTAGATGATGGGCGATCCGGTGCGCATGTGTTCTTCGCCGAGCTCGTCGATGATCACCGTTCCCGACGCCGGCTTGTTTCCAAGCGTGCGCCGGCCGATGCGTTTCTCGTACTCCTCGATGATCTCGCGCGGAAATCCTTCCGGATAGGTTCGGAAGGGATCGGCCACGATGAGGCCCATCATTTCCCAGTGGCCTGTCGTCGTGTCCTTTCCGGCGCTGACTTCGGCCATCCGGCCGAACGCGGCGGTGGGATTGTCGTCGGTGGCCGGCTTCGGAAGCGTGTGCAGGAGGCCGAGTCGGGAGAGCGTCGGAAGAGTCGGATGCTGCGTCTGCAGGACGTGCCCGAGTGTGTTCGAGCCTTCGTCGCCGAACTCCTTCGCGTCGGGTAACTCACCGACACCGAGCGAGTCGCAGACGATCACGATGGCGCGGTTCTTCATCGACCGATTATACGGACGAGTGGCCAGTGGCCAGTGGTCAGTGGTCAGTGGCCAGTGGAAAACTCAAACTGGCCACTGGCCACTGGCCACTGGCCACTCAAGATCCGGCCACTCAAGAACTGGCTCCTCAAAACTGAAAGCTATGTCAGCCGTTCGTGAACGAGCGGACGGGACGCCGGGGGAGCGTCTCCGAACGTCACGAACGAGAGGAACCGTTCGGCGAGCCCCGACGAGTCGCGTCCGGCGTTGCCGAGCTGAATTCGGGCGACGAGCTCGCCAGCGCGTACTTCGTCACCGGTGCGGCGGTCGAACATCACACCGGCGGCGTAGTCGATCTGATCGTCCGCCTTTTTCCGTCCCGCGCCGAGCTCCACCGTGAACATACCTGCCTGATAGGTGTCCATCGCGGTGATGTACCCGCTTCGCGGAGCCTTCACCTCGATCACCTGGCTCGGCTGGGCCAGGAGCGAATAGTCGTCCACGACATCCGGATTGCCACCCTGCGCCGCGATCCACTTCCGGGTCTGCTCGAGCGCGCGGCCCGAGGTGAGCGCTTCGTCGAGCGCGGTTCTCGCGGACGCTTCGTCGTACCTGCGCGACATCACCAGCAGGCGCTCCGCCTGGGCGCGCGTCACTTCCAGCACATCCTCGGGGCCACGGCCTTTCAACACGTCGATCGTCTCGATGATCTCGTTGGCATTTCCCGCGGCAACGCCGAGCGGACGATCCATGTCGGTGATGAGCGCTTCGACGACCGTGCCGGAGCCGGCCGCGGCCGCGATGAGACTCTGGGCCAGCGCTTTCGAATCCTGGTAGTGACGCATGAACGCGCCGCTGCCGGTCTTCACGTCGAGGATCAGCGCCGAAGCGCCCATGGCCAGCTTCTTCGACATGATCGATGCCGTGATCAACGGAAGCGACTCGACCGTGCCGGTGACGTCGCGAAGCGCGTAGATCTTCCGGTCCGCGGGCGCGATCCCTTCCGTTGAGGTGGAGATCACACAGCCCGACAATTCGATCGAACGCTCGAACGCCGCGCGAGACAGCCGGGCATCAAACCCCGGAATCGCTTCGAGTTTGTCCAGCGTGCCTCCGGTATGCCCGAGCCCGCGGCCGGAGAGCATGCCGATCTTGACGCCGCACGCGGCCACCCACGGCGAGAGCACGAGTGACACCTTGTCGCCGACGCCGCCCGTGGAATGCTTGTCGGCGATGAAGTCGTACTGATCGCGCATGTGCCACTGGTCACCCGAGCGCAGCATCGTCTGCGTCAGCGTGGCCATCTCCTCGGCGGTCATCCCGTTGATGGCGATGGCCATCAGCATGGCCGACATCTGGTAGTCGGGGATCTCTCCGCGCGTGAAGCCGTTGACGAAATCCTCGATCTCGCGCGTTTCGAGCGGAGCGCCACGCCGCTTGCGGTTGAGCAGCTCGTAGGGGTTCATGGCGCGGATTCTATGGGATGCGCCATGAAGCGCTCACGATCCAGCGGCGCCGAGGTAGTCCGAAATGGCCCGTCCCGTGACCTGCTCGAAACGCTCGCCGAAGGACTGAATCGCTCCCGCCGGCTCGTCGAGCGAGATGCGCTCGATCCGGAACAACGGCACGAACATGGTGATCATGCCGATCTCCGCCCCCTCGTTGCGCGCGATCTGCCGGATCCAGTCTTCGAAGGAGTCGAGGTTGATGGCTCGCATGGTCATCCCCGCCGCGGAGATCGAGCGCAGCCGCCCGAAGTACTTCTCCTTCGGATTGATCAGGTTGACGATGACGAGCGCCGAGGGCTCGAACCCTTCGATCATGGCTCTGTCTTCTCGCTCAACTCGATGAGCACGCCGTTCCCGGCGGCGGGATGAAGAAACGCAACGCGACATCCGTGCGCCCCGGGGACGGGCGACTCGTTGATCAGGCGAAAGCCCTTCGCCTTCAGCTCCGCCAGACTGGCCTCGATGTCGTCGACACGGAGGCAGATGTGGTGAATCCCCTCGCCGCGCTTCTCGATGAACTTCGCGACCGTCGAATCGGGACTGGTGGGTTCGAGCAACTCCAGGTTGGAGTCGCCGACGCTCAGAAACGCCGTCTTCACCTTCTGGCTCTCCACGACCTCGACGTGCTCGATGCTCAGGCCGAGCGCTTCGTAGACCTTCGCCGCGTCGAGCGAGCGGACCGCGATGCCGATGTGGTCGAGCGATGCCTTCACGGTCGCCAGTCTAAACCGCAGATGACGCAGATGACCGCAGATGATTGAGGGGCGATTGATCACGCAACCCCTGTCGCCCTCGCCATCGATTCATCTGCGTTGATCTGCGTCATCTGCGGTCACACCCCCCGTACATCCGCCCCCCAGATGTGCTTGTGCAGCTGCGTCTGCAGTCTCGCCGGAAGGCGGTCAGTCAACATCCACTCGGCGAGCGGCTTGAGGTCGAGCGCGCCCCAGACCGGCGAGAGAAGCACGGTGAACCGATCGAGATTGCGATCGCGGATGACGTCGCGGGCCCATTCGTAGTCGCGACGGTCGGCGACGACGAACTTGATCTCGTCGTGCGGATGGAGATGGTCGAGGTTCTCCCAGCGGTTCTTTTCCACCTCGCCGGATCCCGGGCATTTCACGTCGAGAATGATCTTTGCCCGCCGGTCGAGCGGTGTGATGTCGATCGAGCCCGAGGTCTCGACCAGGACTTCGAAGCCCTCGTCACAAAGTCTGGCCACCAGGTCGAACGTTTCGCTCTGGGCCAGCGGCTCACCTCCGGTCACCTCGACGAGCTCGCACCCGTAACTGCTCACTCTCGCGACGATGTCGTCGATGGACATCCGCTCGCCTCCGGTGAAGGTGTACTCGGAGTCGCACCAGACGCAGCGGAGGTTGCATCCCGTCAGGCGGACGAAGGCGCAACGCCGGCCGGCGTGGGACGACTCGCCCTGGATCGAGTGGAAGATCTCGGTGACTCTCATGACAGCGCGGGGTCGGGAACACCCGCCTCCTCGAAGCCCTTCCGCCGAAGCAGGCAGGAATCGCAGTGGCCGCACGCGCGTCCGCCGGCCCCCGGGTCGTAGCACGAATGCGTGAGCGAATAGTCGACGCCGAGCTCCAGGCCGCGGCGGATGATCTCCGCCTTGGTCATCTTCAGCAGCGGAGCCACCAGCCGCGGTTCGCGGTGTTCCACGCCGCTGCGCGTTCCCGTCCAGATCACCTGTTGAAACGCGTCGATGAAGTCCGGGCGGCAATCGGGATAGCCGCTATAGTCGAGGGCGTTCACGCCGATCCAGATCTCCTTCGCGTCACGCGCCTCCGCGAAGCCGAGCGCCAGCGCGAGGAAAATCGTGTTCCGCGCAGGAACGTACGTCACCGGGATCCCGGGAGCATCGACAGCATCGCGCGGGACGTCGATGTCGGCCGTCAGCGCGCTGCCACCGAACACGCGCAGATCGAGAGGCAGGACGACGTGCTCGCTCACCGCGGCCGCGTCCGCCACGCGGCGGGCCGCCTCGAGCTCGACGGCATGCCTCTGTCCGTACACGATCGATAACGCCAGACACTCCCGCCCCTCATGCTTTGCGATGGCGAGCACCGTCGCGGAATCGAGTCCGCCCGACAGCAGAATCACGGCCCGGGACATGGAGGGAGTCTATCTGGTCGGAAGTCGGGAGTCGGGGTCGGGGGTCGCCGGTTGCGCATTCCTCGTCGCACATTCGTCACACGTCCGGCCACCATACTGACTCCCGACCCCAAACCCCCGACTCCCGGCCCCCGTATAATCCGCGCCCTGAAAAACATCGCCCTGGAGGAATTCACGTTGCGCAAAACCCTGCTGGCAGTCCTGTTCCTGTCGATGGCGACGTTCATCGCCTGTAGCAGCGAAGAGGAAATCCCCGAGGCGCAGGCATTCCGCTTCGTGGTCTATCCGGGCGCACGCTATCTCGGTGAGCTGACCGAGGCCACGAAGCGCGCGCACAAGGTGATCAACCCGGGGCAGGAGCCGCCGCCGACTGCGATCTACGACAGCGACGCGCCGCTCGATACCGTGATCGCGTTTTATGCGAAGGAGTACGGCTACACCGAGATGCCCGCCAACTCCGCCGACACGCCCGCCGGCACCTATCACTGGCGTGACGGGGACCTCCAGACCGACGTGAAGTCGATCGAGGAATTGCTCAAGCAGATGAACATGCCCACCGACGTGACAAAAGCCGTGGGCAAATACCGCGCGACCTATCTGCCGCCGAAGCCCGGCCTGCCTCGGGTGACGATCCAGCGACCGTACTTCGACTCGATCACGTCGCAGGTGGTCGACCGCACGCTCGTGCTGATGACGCGCTAGGCGTCATCGGAACTTGCGGTTCAGACGCTCGCGCGCCAGGCCGTCGACGCGTGCGAGAGAGGGAGCCAGGGCTTCGCGCTGCTTCTCGATCAACTGGCCGATCCCGTTTCGCGCGAGCGAAAGCATGGTCTGCATCTCCTCGTCGCTGAAGCTCGCGCCTTCCGCGGTTCCCTGCAGCTCGATGAAGCGCCCCTTGTCCGTGGCCACGACGTTCATATCGACGCCGGCCTTCGAGTCCTCGGCATAGTTGAGATCGAGCGCGGGAACGCCTCCGATGATCCCCACGGAGACCGCGGCGATGAAGTCGACCACCGGCCAGCTGGCCATGTTGCCATCGACGTAGAGTCGCGTGAGCGCGAGAACCAGCGCGACGTAGGCCCCGGTGATCGACGCGGTGCGCGTTCCTCCGTCGGCCTGAATGACGTCGCAGTCGAGCCAGACGGTCCGTTCACCGAGAAGTTCCTGATTGACCGCGGCGCGCAGAGAGCGCCCGATCAGACGCTGGATCTCCATCGTTCGCCCGCCCTGCTTGCCGCGGGCGGCCTCGCGGTCCGTCCGCTCGCTCGTGGCGCGAGGCAACATTCCGTACTCCGCGGTGACCCAGCCCTTGCCGCTTCGATAGAGAAACGGCGGGACCTTCTCCTGCACGGAGGCCGTGCAGATCACGCGGGTCTCGCCGACCTCGATGAGTGCCGAGCCCTCTGCATACTTGTTGTAGCCCGTACGGATGGAAACCGGACGAAGCTCGTCTGAGGCACGGCCATCGGCGCGGGTCTTCGCTGTCTCTGTCATCGCTTTTCCTGTGGGGCTTCCACCTGCGCGGCAGGTGCCGACTCCTCGATCAGCGAGCCCTTCGGGACGACCACGATCCCCGACTCGGTCACCGTGAAGCGATGCGCATCCGCTTCAGCGTCGTAGCCGATCGACGTTCCGGGTGGAATCTTCACGCCCTTGTCGATGATGGCCCGGCGGATCCGCGAATGCCGGCCGACCTCCACGCCATCCATCAGGATGGACTCATCGATATCGGCGAAGGAATTGATCCTCACCCGCGGGTGAACCACGCAGCGGTTGATCGTGGCGCCGGAAATGATGACGCCGTCCGAGACGAGCGAATCGGTGGCGATCCCGACACGGCGCGATTTCGAGTCGGCAAACACGAACTTCGCCGGCGGCTGGTGCAGCGGCGCGGACACGATCGGCCAGAGCGGGTTGTAGAGATTGAACAGCGGCGTCACCGCGACCAGGTCGAGGCCCGCGGCGTAGTACGAATCGATCGTCCCGACGTCGCGCCAGTAGCCCTGGTTCAGCGCGTCCTCGCCGGGGATGTAGTTCGTGGCGAAGTCGTACGCGAAGACCTTCATCCGCTCGTACATCTCCGGGATGATCTCCTTGCCGAAGTCGACGCCGGAGTTCCGCAGCGCATTCCGCTGCAGCACCTCGATCATCACGTTCGACTTGAAGATGTAGTTGCCCATCGAGGCCAGGACCATGTCGGGCCGGCCGGGGATGGTCTTCGCACCATGCTTCGGCTTCTCTTCGAAACCGGTGACGCGGAAGTCGGAGTCGATCTCCACCACGCCGAACTGATGCGCTTCCGAGAGCGGCACCGGAATCGTGGCGATGGTCAGGTCGGCGTTGTTCTCGATGTGCCACTGCAGCATCTGGTTCACATCCATCTTGTAGATGTGGTCGCCGCCGAAGACGCAGACGTACTCCGGGCGCTCGTCGAAGATCAGCTCGAGGTTCTGGAAGACGGCGTCGGCGGTTCCGCGGAACCAGAACGGGCCTTTCCGCATTTGGGCCGGGACGACATCGACGTACTGGCCGATCTCCGGCACGAGCCGCCAGGTCCGCGTGATGTGCTCGATCAGCGAGTTCGACTTGAACTGCGTGAGGACCTTGATCTTGAAGAAACCCGAATTGATGAAGTTGTTGATGGCGAAGTCGATGATCCGGTATCGGCCACCGAACGGCACGGCCGGCTTCGCGCGGTCGCGGGTCAGCGGGAACAGGCGTTCCCCCATTCCACCCGCGAGAATCATCGTCAATACATTGCGGCGTGCCAGCGAACCGTACATGGTTCCCGTCCTGATCGTGGATTCTTTCCAGCCGGCTCGGGAAAAGCAAATTTCGTGACGGATGTCGAATGCAGCCCGCAGCGGAGTGCTTGGGCCAAAGAGCTATTGCTTCGCTCGGGATAAACTGAACGGCGATGGCGGGTAAGGACTACTACGAGCTGCTGGGGGTGAAGAAGAACGCCACCGAGGCGGAGCTCAAGAAGGCGTATCGCGAGCTGGCGAAGAAGTACCACCCCGACAAGAACAAGGGGAACAAGGACGCAGAGAACAAATTCAAGGAGATCTCGGAAGCCTACGCGGTGCTCTCCGACAAGGAAAAACGCGAACAGTATGACCGCCTGGGGCGGGAGGCGTTCGGGCCCGGCGGCGCAAATCCGTTTGCCGGCTTCGACTTTTCGGAGTTCATGGGAGGCGGGGGCGCTCGCGGAGGGCGCGGAGGCGCGCGCCGATCCGGTCCGGTCAATATCACCGACATCTTCGGGGACCTGTTCGGCGGCGGTGGCGGGGGCGGTGGATTCCAGCCGCAGCAACCGCAATTCCTCGAAGCCGAAGCGACCATCGAGTTTCGCGACGCCATCCACGGCACTACCCTCGCGTTTCAATCCGACGGAGAGAGCATCAAGGTCAAGATCCCGGAAGGAATCGCCGACGGCCAGAAGGTCCGCGCTCCGCGCAAGGGAGGGCCGTCGCTGCAGATCACAGTGCACGTGCGTCCGCATCCGTTCTTCGAACGACGAGGCGACGACATTCACATCGAGCTGCCGGTCACCGTCGGTGAAGCGATCCGCGGCGCCGAAGTCGACGCGCCGACGATTCACGGTCCGGTGCGCATGCGCATTCCGGCGGGAACGCAGGGCGGGCGCACCATGCGCCTCAGCGGCAAGGGCGTGAAGAAGAAGAACAGCAGCGGCGATCAGTACTGCCGCATCCAGATCATCGTCCCGCCGTCGGCGCCCGAAGAGGCGGTCGAGAAAATCGAGTCTTCCTACGAACAGAATCCGCGCGAGAATCTCCGGACCCAACTGTGAACGCTGACCTCCAGCCCAACCAGATCGTCGTCATCGGCGACTCTCACATCGGTCTTGCGGACGGCCACGAGAAGGACGTCAACGCCTGGATGGACCGCCTGGTCACGGCGCACCCGAAGGCGCTCTATCTCAACGGCGATCTCTTTCACTACCTGATCGCTCACGAGAAGTTCCGGACGACCTCCGTGACGAAGGTGTTCGAGCGGTTCCGCCAGGCGCGCGACGGCGGAACGCCGATCCACTACGTCGAAGGCAATCGCGACTTCTTCCTCAAGGGATCGTTCGTCGAGGACTCGGTCACCGACGTCGCCCTCGAGTACGTCTTCCAGGCCGGATCGCGGAAGTACCTCATCGTCCACGGCGACATGATCAACGACCGCGACTTTCCCTATCGCTTCTGGCGATTCGCTTCGAAGAACCCGCTGTCGCGCCTTGGGTTGTCGATGACGCCGCGGCGCGTGGCGCGCAATTTCGTCGACAACGTGGAGAAACGGCTCGCCGGAACGAACTTCAAGCACAAGTCGGTGCTGCCGATCGAACTGATGAAGGAGTACGCGCGCAAACGGGCCCGCGAGGGAGTCACCGACATCGTCTTCGGGCACTTCCACAAGAAGCTCGTGCTCCCTGCGGACGGCGTCACCGTCACCATCCTGCCGCCGTGGTACGAGACCGGCGAGGCGATGGTCATCGACCCGCAGACCGGCCAGAGCGGGTTCGCGATGGTGTGATTCGGGCGAGGGTGTGACCGGGCGAGGAGTGTGTGAAGGCAGATGGCAGAAGGCCGAGGGACGGCAGGCGGGTGGAAGGCGGAACGCACGGACCCCGAACGAAGAATTTCGAATGAAGAATGAAGAATGAAGAATGAAGAATGAAGAATTGGAGATGCGACGGCGGGGCTTCTGATTCTCAATTCTTAATTCTTCATTCGAAATTCTTCATTCGGGGTTCGCGCCCTTGCTTAGCCTTCAGCCTTCAGCCTTCCCCTCTGCATTCACACACCCCTCGCCCGTCCCTGCCCCCTCCCCCGGTAGAATCGCCCTCCCCATGCGCGTGACGTTCCTCGGCACAGGCACGTCGACCGGCGTTCCCGTCGTCTCGTGCCGCTGCGCCGTCTGCACTTCGGACGACCCGCGAAACAAACGACTGCGCCAGTCGGTGCTTCTCGAAAGCGGCGACAGCTTCGCGCTGATCGACACCACCCCCGACCTCCGCGCCCAGCTGCTCCGCCATCCGATCCCGCGTCTCGACTTCGTCCTCTTCACGCACTCGCACGCCGATCACCTCATGGGACTCGACGACATCCGGCCGTTCAACTTCCGGCAGCGCGACTCGATCCGCGCCTTCGCCAGCCCGTTCACCGCGAAGGCGATCCGGCGGACGTTCAGCTACATCTGGGACGCGAGCTCGCAGATCGGCGGCGGCAAGCCGCAACTCGACCTCGTCGAGATCACGGAACCGTTCGAGTGCGAAGGGATGCGGATCGTTCCGATTCCGGTCGAGCACGGCGAATGGACGATTCTCGGATTCCGCATCGGCCGCTTCGCCTACATCACCGACACGAACGGGATCCCCGATTCGTCGATGGAGCTGCTTGAAGGCGTGGAGATCCTGGCCCTCGACGGCCTCCGCCCCGCCCCGCCGCACCCCACGCATTTCACCGTCGACGAAGCAGTCGCATGCGCGCGGAAGATCGGCGCGAAGACGACCTGGCTGATCCATCTCACACACGAAGTCGATCATGCCTCGTTCGATCCCACGTTGCCGGAAGGCGTGCGGCTCGCATGGGACGGCCTGGTGCTGGAGGTATGAGATGAAACCGATCACGCCTTCCGCACCCATCGACGCGACCGTCACGGCACCACCGAGCAAGTCCTACTCTGTGCGGGCGCTCCTTCTCGCGGCGATGTCGCGCGGCACCACCACCGTGCGGAACTGCCTCGACGCGGACGACACCCGCTATGCGCTGGAAGCGCTGCGGACGCTGGGATTCGACGTCTCGGGGACGATCCAGCGCGAGGTCCACATCGGCGAGCGCAAGTCGATGTCCGCGAACGAAGTCCCGATCTTCGTCGGCAACGCCGGAACGGCGATGCGCTTCCTCAGCGGCTGGCTCGCCTTCACCCCTGGACGGTTCCTTCTGCAGGGCGAACAGCGGATGCACGAGCGCCCCATCGGAGATCTGGTGGACGTCCTGCGCTCCATCGACGCCGAGGTGGAGTACGTCGATCGAGAGGGATACCCGCCGCTGCGAATCCGCGGGAAGCGGATGCGCGGCGGCTTCGACGTTGCGATCTCGGGAGAGACATCGAGCCAGTTCGTCTCCGCCCTGATGCTCGGCGGGGCCACCCTGCCGGACGGGATCACGCTCCATGTGTCGCGACTCGCCTCCGGACCGTACATCGACATCACCACCGACATCCTCTCCACGTTCGGCGCGATCGTGGAACGACGCTCCGCGGGTACCGCGGCGGAAATCATCCGCGTGCGCGCGGCCAAACTCGAATGCGCCGAGTACGTCGTCGAAGGCGATTACTCGTCGGCGTCCTACTGGTTCGCCGCGGCGGCGGCGACGGGAGGCCGGATCGCCGTTCGCGGTCTGGCGCGACCCACCGCGCAGGGCGACGCCGGGTTTCTCGACGTCCTCGCGGCGCTCGGTTGTGAGGTCGACGTCGCGGGCGACGAAGTGATCGTGCGCGGGCCGGAGCGCCTGCGTGGCGGAACGTTCGATTTCAACTCCATTCCGGACTGCGCTCCGACGATGGCCGCCATCGCGCCGCTCTGCTCCAGCCCCGTCGAGATCGTCAACGTGGCAAACCTGAGGGTCAAGGAGTCCGACCGCCTCGCCGCGATCGCCACGGAACTCAAGAAACTCGGCGCTCAGGTCGAGGAACGCCCCGATTCCCTCCTCATCCAACCGGGCTGGTCCGGTGAGCCGGCAACGATCGAGACGTACAACGACCACAGGATCGCCATGGCCTTTGCAATCGCCGGTCTGGTGCGTGGCAACGTCACCATCGCCCAGGAGGGCGTGGTGTCGAAGTCCTATCCCCGTTTCTGGCGCACGCTCGACGAAGTGACCCGGCCCCGTTGATAGAATCCGCCCCGCCGTGTCGCCGGGCCAGCGCGGTCCGGATGACGCGGCGCTTTTTTGCATGGACAGCTGGTATCTGATTCTTGCCTTCGTCTTCGTGCTGGCGAACGGGTTTTTCGTCGCCGCCGAATTTGCGATCGTCAAAGTGCGGTCGACACAGCTGGCTGAGCTGGCGGAGGAAGGCAGCGCCCGCGCGAAGATGGCTCGCCGCGTGACGCGACGGCTCGACGCCTATCTCTCCGCGACGCAGCTCGGGATCACGCTGGCATCGCTGGCCCTGGGCTGGATCGGCGAGCCCGCGTTCGAACATCTGATCGATCCGTTCTTCGTCCAGATCGGCGGCGCATGGGGCGAGGCGTATGCGAAGTCCGTGGCCGCAGGCTTCGCCTTCGCCGTGATCTCCGTGCTCCACATCGTCCTCGGCGAGCTCGCCCCGAAGTCGCTGGCGATCCAGAAGCCGATCGGAACGTCGCTCTGGATCGCGCATCCGCTGCACGCGTTCTACGTGGTGACCTACCCGGCCATCTGGCTTCTGAACAACGTCTCGCGGTCCGTGCTGAAGATCTTCGGCATCGAGCCCGCGGGCGAGCACGAGACCGCGCATTCACCTGAAGAGCTGCGTCTCATTCTCGCCGGGTCGGAGAAGGCCGGAATCCTCTCCGAAGAAAACCGCGAGATCATCGAAGGCGTCTTTCAGTTCTCGAAGCGGACGGCGCGGCAGATCATGGTCCCGCGCACCGACGTGGTCGTGCTCTCGACGACGCGAACGATCGAGGAGAACCTCGAGACCATCCGCACCACACGTCACACGCGATATCCGCTCTGTGACGGCACTCTCGATCAGACCATCGGCCTGATTCACGTGAAGGATCTTCTGCTCGCGCAGCTTCGAGGACCGGGACGCAGCCTGCAGGAGCTCAAACGTGACGTGCTGTTCGTTCCGGAAAACACGACGGTCGAGTCCCTGCTCTCGCAGTTCATCGAGAGCAAGACGCATCTCGCCATCGTGCTCGACGAATACGGCGGCGCCTCGGGCATCGTCTCGCTGGAGAACATCACCGAGGAGCTGTTCGGACAGATTCAGGACGAGTTCGATCGCGAGCGGCCCGAGATCGAGCCGCTGGGAAATGGCCAGTATCGCGTGCGCGGCGACTACCTCATCGAGGACCTCGCCGACCGCCTGAAGATCGACGTCGGCGAACCGGAAGAGGAAACGATCGGCGGCTACGTCGCGGCCCGGATCGGCGGCGAGGCCTCGCCCGGCGATCGCGTCATGCTCGGCGATCTGACGATCACCGTGATCGAAGCGAAGCGCTTCCGCGTGCACTGGGTACGCGCCGAAATCGCGGCACCCCGCGAAGAACCGGCGGAGTGAAGTGGCCAGCGGCCAGAGGTCAGTGGTCAGGAGGGACTGACCGCTGGGCCGCTGACCACTGGCCACTGGCCACTGGCCACTGGCCACTGGCCACTGAAACCTAGCGCCTCAGTTTGATCACCGCGGTCTCGACGAGCTTGTCGCCGGGCAGACCGGTCTGCCATGCGGTGGCCTTCACGCTTCCGGTCTCGCTGAACGTCCCGAATGCAGTGCGCACGCGGAAGCGGATCTTCGAGCTCTCGGCGGGCTGAATGTTGCCGAACGAGAAGCGATAGAGCGACGACCCCGCCACATGCGAGACGTCGATGCCGCGCTCATTCGTCTGGTCGAGCACGATCAGCTGCGGCGGAAGCTCGACCTCGAGCAGAACATCCTGAATGTTGTTGATCCCGCGGTTGCTGACCGTGATGTCGAGGTTGTCCTCACCCTGGTCCGGCAGGTCGTCCGGGTGGAGGATGTTGAGGTTCAGAACCTGTCCGCGACTGGTCACCGCCATGCCGTTGCTCTTGCAGGCCGTCATCGAGAACAGAGCGACCATCAGTACGCTGAAAGCCGCCATCCACTGCCATTTGCTTCGTTTCATGTTCACTCCTTGAGGCCGCCTGAAGTGGCGGACCGCACCTCGGGAAAGTGCAAATCGGGGACCGGGCGCGAGCAGAGTGACGGACGCGACCAGCAGCGGGTGAGCGAGTTGCACTACGCTTCAAGCGCATGACGTACTTCATCGGGGTCGATGGCGGGGCCTCGAAAACTGCTGCGGTCGTCGCCCGGGAAAGCGGCAAGATTCTCGGACGAGGACTGGCGGGCGGGTCGAATCACCTGCGCGTCGGAATCGAGACCGCGACGCAGAACATCGAACGGGCCGTGAACCTCGCACTGGTCGAGGCCGGCGTGGCCATCAAGGACGTCGAATACGCCTATTGCGGGATCGCGGGGTCCGATCACCCCACGCATCGCGAGCGCGTCATCGAATCACTCTCGGTCTTCTTTCCCCGCGGAAACTTCATCGTCGACAACGATGCGCGCATCGCCCTGACCGGCGCGATCGGGTTCGGCGCCGGCATCGTGATCATCTCCGGAACCGGCTCCGTCGCGTTTGGCCGGAACGATGCGAACGCCGAAGCGCGCGCAGGAGGATGGGGCCCTACGCTCGGCGACGAAGGGAGCGGCTACTGGATCGCGCGTGAAGGGCTGTCGGCGATCGTACGCGCGCGCGATGGTCGCGGGTTCGCGACGCGGATGACCGACCTGCTCTGCAACGAGTACGGGTTGCAGACGCCGGACGACCTGCCGCGATTCGTCTACGCCACCACCACGCATGCCGACGACATCGCTCGTTCCGGCCGGCTGGTCATTCAGGCGGCGCAGGAAGGTGACGACATCGCGCGGGAGATCCTCGCGCGCGGAGGCTCGGAGCTCGCCGAGTGCATCCTCGCCATCGCGCGACGCCTGAAGATGACCGATTCCGCGTTTCCGGTCGCCTACGTCGGAGGCGCGTTCCACGCCGGCGAACTGCTCCTCAGCCCGATGCGCCTTCGCCTGCAGCGCGATGCACCCGGCGCGACACTCGTTCCACCGCTGCACCCTCCCGTCGAAGGCGCGGCCATGATGGCCATGCGAGCGGCGGTGCAGCCGCGTGCGGGAAGGGCGTAGTCGAATGCTGAATGCTGAATGCTGAATGCTGAATGCTGAATGCTGAATGAGGTACGAAGTGATCGGCGCGACGTCGAATCGTCATCCTGAGCCGCGAACCCGCGAAGCGGGTGAGACGGCGAAGGAACTCAGAATGGCAAACGCTTGCCATCCTGAGGCCCTTCGCCGTCTTCGCGGCTCAGGGTGACGGAAGCGGCGCGATTTCTGCTGGATGCCGATCTTCAGCATTCAGCATTCAGCATTCAGCATTCAGTGTTCCGTGTTCCCCAGCGCCTTGTCCCTCACCGCGCGGAACTCCTCGCCCGGAAGCCAGTTTGGAGTCTGGACCACGTTCGCGGCCTCCCATCCGAGCCAGATCCCGAGCTTCGCCACCTGCGCGGCGGCATTGAAATCCCAACTCGGATCGAACTCGTCGCTCGGCTGGTGATAGTGCTTCGAGCGGTACTCCTGCGATTTCGTCTTGCCGTAGTCCGCCGGCTGTCCGATGACGTCCCGCCCCTGGCTGATCGAGATGGCTGGCACGCCGACCTTGGCCAGGCTGAAATGATCGGAGCGATAGTACGAGCCCTGCTCGGGCTGCTGATCGGGAACGATCTGCAGACTCATTCCGTCCGTCACCGTTTTCGCTTTCGGGAAGAAGGTCATGCGATCGATGCCGATCATGGTCACGCTGCCGACCTCTCCGAAGAGGCTCAGCGCGTCGTAGTTGATGGCGAGGGCGATCCTTCCTGCCGGGACAGGAAGATGCTCGCCGAGGTATTGCGATCCCAGCAGTCCCTGCTCTTCGGCGGCGACTGCGGCGAAATAGATGTCGCGTGGCGGTCGCGGCGCGATCCGGCTCCACGCCGCGGCGATCTCCAGCAGCGTCGCCGTTCCCGTAGCGTTGTCGATCGCACCGTTGTAGATCGTGTCGGAAGGATTGTCGTCGTCCGGCGCGCCGATTCCGAGATGATCGTGATGCGCCGTGTAGAGAACTCCCTCACCCAGCATCGACGGCGTGCAACCGCAGCCGTGGAGTTTGGCGATGACGTTCGCCGTCTCGAACGGCCGGACGGTGCTGGTGATGTCGCCGGTGAGGTGGTAGCCCAGACTGACCGGCTTGAAGGTGCGCGACGCGGCGGCGCGCGTGAGTGCAGCGAGATCGAGTCCCGCGGCTTTCCAGCACATTGGGATCCTAAGCTTAGAATTCCACGTGGACAAGTTGTCGCG
>JADMIO011200074.1_pt1 | contig 118168 bp, 87 predicted proteins | sample 8958161 | NCBI WGS metagenome assembly JADMIO01 (sample SAMN16585339, study PRJNA669376) | soil metagenome | isolation source: Crop rotation soil | place: USA: Cullars Rotation, Alabama | collected 2011
GCGACAACTTGTCCACGTGGAATTCTAAGCTTAGGATCCCAATGTGCTGGAAAGGGCTTACCTGCGCGGCATGCCGCTCGAAAACCAGGCGGCGCTCCTGATCGCCAACAGCGATGGCACGGGCGAGCGGCGCTTGGCCGCTTTCCCCATCCAACAAGCCTACCCCACTCTATCGCCGAGTCTGGTACAGACCTGGGGGCCGGCCTGGTCGCCCGACGGCGAGACGATTGCGATGGCCCTGCGCGATTCTGACCCGACCAATTACAACTGGAACCTGATCGCCGTCAACGTCCGTGACGGCAGCACGCGCCAGCTCACATCGGGGCGCTGGTCTTCGATAGGGCAGATGGCATGGCTGAAGGACGGCAAAGGCTTGATCGCCGCCGCCGCCGAGCATCCCATCTACTCGCCGCACCAGCTATGGCACGTCTCCTTCCCCGACGGCGTAGCGAGAAAGATTACCAACGACCTGAACGACTACGTCGGCGTGAGCCTGACGGCGGACGGCGATTCGTTGATCACCGTACAGTCGGAGCAACTGTCGAACGTCTGGGCGGCGACCGCCGGTGAATGGGGCCGCGCCGCGCGCGTCACGTCGAACAACCACGACGGCGTTTTCGGCGTGACGTGGACGCCGGACGGGCGCATCCTCTACACCTCCATCGCCACGGGCCGGCGCGAGATATGGACGGCCAACGCAGACGGCAGCGGCCAGAAACAGATCACCCCTGATCCCGGTCTGGAAGGCCGTCCGCTGGCCACGCCCGATGGCCGCTACGTCGTCTTCGTCTCCAACAGCACGGGGACGTCGCACATATGGCGTTGCGATGCGGACGGCGGCAACCTGAAGCAGTTGACGAACGGGGCGGGCGACAGCAGCCCTTCGTGTTCGGCAGATTCGCGTTGGGTTTACTACTCCAGCGTACTGAGGCCGCCGCGACGGCAGGTGTTTAAAGTGCCGATTGAGGGCGGCGACCCCGTGCCGGTCAGCGACCTGACCTGCTCGCGCCCCGTGCTCTCGCCCGACGGTCGGCTGGTCGCCATGACGTTCATTGATGAGAAGGCGACGCCGAAACGCTACCGCGTCGGCCTGATCAGCGTGGCCGGCGGAGAGCTGACGAAGGCGTTCGACATCCCGCTGCCGCCGCAACAACTCATTCGCTGGACCGCCGACGGGCAGGCGCTGACTTACCTAGACACGCGCGCGGGGGTGACCAACATCTGGGCACTGCCGCTGGATGGCAGCGCCGCGAGGCCGCTGACCGACTTCAAATCCGACCTCATCTTTTACTACGACTGGTCGCGCGACGGGAAGCGGTTGGCTTACGCGCGCGGACTGGTGACGGACGACGCCGTGCTCATTACCAATTCCAGATAGCGACCCGGCACGCGCCTAACTACAGATGAAGGCAAGGGAGATGCGCCTCCATTTCCTCCCGCAATCATCCGCTAGGTCGTAAACTCATCTCCGCCCTATCAACTTCCTAACAAAGTTAGAGGTGAAAACTTGACAAGCCATAGGCATTGGCCCATACTCGCTTCGGTTTTTCACCACACATCACCAAAGGGGGACCACATGGCTAGTGCAAAACAGTCAAAACAGGCGGCCGCAAAGACTCGCGCTCTCGCGCTGAACGTCGAAGGGCTGCTCAAACTCCTCGGCGGAACGCCTGATGACCGGCTCCGATTCTGGGAGATCCTGAAAGGCATCACGACGCCCGCAGAGTTCCGCCTGATCAACCAACAGATGGACATCATGCAGAGCCTCGTCAATCAAGTCCAAGCCAGCGCCAAGGCGCTCAAGGAAACCGCCGGGGGCATTAAACAAGGTTAGTCGTACCAACCCATGGGCAAGCGAGCATCCGGTCGCCCCGACCTTTCCTCCCCTCGCCGGCCTGCAACGATCATCATCGTTGGCACTCGATCCGAAGACCCACTGAGCCTGAAACTCAAGAAGGCTTTTGACGGCGCTCGGTTTTTCCCCGATCTCGCCACGACAGGCATCAAGACGGCTGATCTGGCCGTAGGCATTTTCGAGGGAAACGCCTGTCGTCGCCTCTATGCCTTCGCCGAGCGGGCGCATACCATGGGTGTGCCCGCGCTGTGTGTTGCGCTCAGGCGGGACGAAGTGCTGATCGGCCCGCTGGCGCTTGCCGGCAGAGCCGGGTGCGCGCGTTGTGCGTTTGAACGCATGACCGCCGCCTCCGCCGCGACACTTCAGGCCGTAGACGCTTCGGCCCCGGATGAAGTCGCCGGAGTTACCGGCCCATTGCTCGTTCGTGAAGTTCGAGCAATCCTTCGCCGGGGCGTCGAGCGGTCGCATCTGCTCGGACACGTCCTGGCGGTTGATGCCGGGACGCTGGAGGCGACGCTTCACCGAGTGATTCCTCTACCTCGCTGCGCCGTCTGTGGCGGCGCGGCGGCCTTCCCACGGGCCGCTCAAAAATCATTAAAGCTGTCGCCCGACGACTCTCCCGAAGTGGTGTTGGGCGGGCTGGCGGGCCTGCTGGATCAGCGCACGGGCATCATCAGTGGGGTCTTTCTGGAACCCCCTGTCTCTGCCGACTTGAGCCTTCCGTTTATCGCGACTGCCGCGCCTCCGCGCGTAGTGGACGAAGACGGCTCGCTCCGGCAGTTGCCGCTCGGTTGGGGAAAGGGGCTGACCATTTCGGGCGCAGTGCTTTCGGCAGTCGGCGAAGCCATCGAACGCTACGCGGCTTCGCTGCCGGACTCCGCGAGGATCATCTGGAAGCGGGCGGACGAGCTTGACGGTGAGTTCGTAAACCCGCTTGCCTTTCCGCTCTACACCGACGCGCAATACGAGCGGGACGGTTTCCCTTACGCTCGGTTCGACCCCGGCGTTCGCCATCCGTGGGTGCAAGGCAAGTGGTTGGGCGCGGAGGGCGCGGTATGGGTGCCAGCCGTCTTTGCCTTCTTGTCGCTGACGCTGCGGCCAGAACACCTGATCTGCCAGGGAAGCTCTAACGGCCTCGCCGCCGCGACTGACTCGGACGCCGCCGCCTTGCGGGCGACGCTTGAGCTGGTCGAACGCGACGCCTTTATGGCAACGTGGCTCACGGCGCGTCCCGGTCGGCGTGTCGAGCTGGATGACACGCTCGACCCTCTGCTTCGCCGCGTGTTGAATGGCATCCAGGCGCTCGGAGCAACGGTCGAGGTCTATGTGCTCCCCACGAGCGCGTGCGGAACGACCGTGTTGTGCCTGGGGCTGGGTGACGGTGACTGCTATCCCGGCGTCACGCTCGGCCTCGGCACCGATTTGGATTCGCGCTCGGCGCTGCGCCAGGCCGTGCTTGAGCTTGCCCAGACCGGCCCTTTCTTGCGCCGTATGATGCAGTCAAACGCATTGCCGGTGCCGGACGACCCCGGCGCTGTTTCGGAGATGCTACAGCACGCCGCTTACTATTTCCCTCGCGAGCGCGCTGCGGCGTTCGACCGGCTGCGCAATAGCGATGCGCCGCTCGCGCTCCGCGACCTGACCGAAGGTGAGCCGAAGCGATCCGAGCGATCATCAAAGCGATCATTGATGCGTTGCGCGTCCGAGCTGAACGCGGCGGGCGTCCGCGTCGCGCTGGTTGATGTCACGAGCGCCGACGTGGCGGCAGGCTCCTTCTGTGTGATGCGGGCCGTGAGCCCCGACCTTCAACCCATCTGGTATGGCTACGGATTCGAGCGCCCGCCGGTCGAGCGCATCCGCAAGCTGAAGCCAGCCGGCGCTGTCCCGGCCATCCACCCGATCTGGTAATCCTCAAAAATTTTCAGACGGATTGCGCCACTTCGCGGGCGACGCGGTCGGCTTCTTTGATCACGTCGCCGGTCGAGACGCCATGCAGGTAATTGCCGGCGAGATGCAGGCCGGGCGTCTCACCGAGCAACGCCTCGATGCGGCGGACGCGGTCGCGGTGGCCGAGGTTGTATTGCGGGATGGCTCGTTCCCAGCGCGTGATGCCGACGACTGTCGGCCCGCCCGTGATGCCCAGGACGGCTTGCAGCTCGGAGTGCGCGGCGGCGACCAGCTCGGCGTCGGGCAGGCGGGCCGTGTCGGGCCGCCGCGCGCCGCCGATGAATACCGTCAGCAACGCCTTGCCGCGCGGCGCGCGGCCCGCGAAGAGGCTGGAGTTCCACACGCAGCCGAGGATGTTCAGCCCCTCGCTCGGCGCGACCAGAAAGCCGAAACCATCGAGCGGCGTCCGCACGCTCGCAACGTCATACGCGAGATAGACAATCGCCAGCGGCGGGTAGTAGATGCCGTCGAGCAACTGGCTCAGCTCGGTCGAAGCGGCCCGGAGAATCGAGGCCGCCGCCCGCGCAGGCGTGGCGACGATGACGTGGTCGGCGCTGGTCTGATGAATCACGCCCTTGTGATTGAACGCCACGACGGCTTTCCCTGAATCCGCAATCCGCAATCCGCAATCCGTAATTCCTGTGACGAGGTCTTCGCCGATCAACCCGGCGAGCCGCAATGGCAAGGTGGCCATGCCGCCCTTGAACGAGATGAGCCGCCGCCGCGTCGGCGCGGCTTTGTCGAGCACGTCACGCGCGGCTTTCTTTGCGCGCTTCGCCTCGCGGGCCTTGGCAATCGTGCCGCGGATCAAGCCGCCGTAGTTGGCTTCGAGATTCCACAGGCGCGGGAAGGCGGCCTGCACGCTGATCTTTTCGGCGTCGCCGGCGTAGACGCCCGAGACGAACGGCGCGACCATACGTTCCGCCGCTTCGCGGCCGATGCGGCGGCGCGCGAATGACAGCACGCTCTCTTCGTCGTCCGCCGTTCGCTTGCCGATGAAAGGCTCGCGCAGTATGCGCAGCTTGCCCGCCGCGCTCAACAGCTTGCTCTTGAGAAAAGCGCCCGCGCCGGCGGGCACGGCGTGGAGCCGGCGGTTGCAATAAACGTAAGCCGGCGCTTTCGGGTCGCCTTCCAACAACTCGCCCATCAGGCCGACCTCTTCGATCAGCGCCATCAACTCTTCGCTGCCTTGCGAGCTGTTCGGGCCGCGCTCGATCAGATAACCGTCAACCGCTTCGCTCCGCATCACGCCGCCGACGCGCGCGGACGATTCGACCAACAGGACGTCCGCGCCGAGCGACTTCAAACGATAAGCGCAGACCAGCCCCGCGACCCCCGCGCCGATGACGACCACCTGTCTGTGCGAGTTTTCCATTGCCGGTCTATTCGCCCGCGCGGTCGCAGGCGCACGCCTGCACGGCCTCGCCTGAGCCGGCCGGCGACGGGCAGTAGAGGCAGCCCGTCCGCGACGTCGACCCGACATCGAGCCTTATGGCGCGCTCGACCAGGCGGGCCAGCGAGTCAATAAAGTCCGGGCGGCAGTTCATCGTCGGCACGCGCCGGTAGTGTTTGATCCCGACTTCTTTCGTAAGCTCGCCGTAGAGGATGTCCATCTCGTAAAGCGTCTCGCTGTGCTCTGAGACGAAGCTGACCGGCACCATCAACAGTTGCTCGACGCCTTCATTGGCCAGCCGCCTGATCGTCGCGTCGGTCGCCGGCCCGAGCCATTCGACCGGGCCGACCTTGCTTTGAAAAGAGAGCATGTACGGGCGGTCTTTGCCGAGCCGCCGCATCACCAGCTCAACCGTGCGCTCGGTCTGTTCGAGGTAAGGGTCGCCCTGCTTGATGTAGCTGACCGGCACGCTATGCGCGCTGAAGAGAATGTGTGCGCTCGCGGGGTCGGGGAACCTGGCAAGCTCCTCGGCGACCGACGCGGCCAGCGCCGAGATGTAGCCTTCATCGTCTTCGTAACTGCACACGACCGACGTGCGCGGCAGGCGCAGGCCATTCTCGCTGACCAGCGCGTTCATCCGGTTGAGGCTGGAGCCGGTCGTCGAGATCGAGAACTGCGGGTAAAGCGGCAGCACGACCAGATGAGAAATCTCGTCGCGCGCGATCTGCTCAAGCGCCTCTTCGGTGTAAGGCTTCCAGTAACGCATAGCGACGTAGGCGCGCGCGTCAGTGCCCCGGCTTGCGAGCGCCGCTTCGAGCGCGCGCGCCTGCTCGTCGGTGATGCGCCGCAGCGGCGAGCCGCCGCCGATCTTTTCATAATAGGTGCGCGACTTCTTATAGCGTTGAGTCGAGATCATCCACGCCAGCGGCTTCTGCAAGAAGCGCCAGGGCAGGCGAATGATGTCGGGGTCGGCAAAGAGGTTGAACAGAAACGGGCGCACGTCGTCGAGCGTGTCCGGCCCGCCGAGGTTGAACAGCAACACGCCCACGCGCTCATTCGATGATGGCTGCTTGGTCATACGGAGATGAGTTAGCCATCAGGCCGATGGCTGCTTGGCGGCGTTGATGAAGGCCCGGGCATTTTCGACCGGAGTCATCGGCAGGATGCCGTGGCCGAGATTTAATATGTGGCGGTGGCCGCCGCCTTCGGCCAATAGCGCCCTCGCCTTCTCGGTGATGACCTCCGGCGTCGAGAGCAGCACACACGGGTCGAGGTTGCCTTGCAGCGTGAAGCCGTCGCCGACACGTTTGCGCGCGTCCCGCAGGTTGACGCGCCAGTCCAGGCTCAACACGTCCGCGCCGCACCGCGCCATCTGTTCGAGGAAGGTGCCGCTGCCGTTGATGTATATAATGGCCGGCGCGGCTTCGCGGTTGATCCCGGCGAATATCTTCTGTTCGTACGGCAGCGCGAACGCTTCGTAATCCTTCGGCGACAGCTCGCCGGCCCACGAGTCGAACAACTGCACGACCTGCGCGCCCGCTTCGATCTGCGCCTTGAGGTAAAGAATCACCGTGTCGGCGATCTTGTCGAGCAGCGCATGAAACGTCCGCGGGTCGGCGTACATCATCCGTTTGACTTCGGCGTAATTCTTCGAGCCGCCGCCTTCGATCATATAAGCCGCCAGCGTCCACGGCGCGCCGGCAAAGCCGATCAGCGGCACCGCGTTGTCCAGCTCGCGCCGCAGCGTCCGGATGATCTCGATTACGAAACCAGTCTTTTCGGTCGGGTCGGGCACGACCAGCTTATCAACCTGCTCGCGCGTGCGGATGGGGTCGGGAAGCTCCGGCCCTTTCTTCTCCGTGAGGCGAACTTCCTGGCCCATGGCTTCGACCGGGATGAGGATGTCGCTGAACATAATCACCGCGTCCACGCCGAGGATGCGGTAGGGTTGCAGCGACACTTCGACGGCGAGGTCAACCGTTTTACAGAGCGTCAGGAAGTCCGTGTCTTTGCGGATGGCGCGGTACTCGGGCAGGTAGCGGCCCGCCTGGCGCATCATCCAAACCGGCGTGCGCTCGGTGCGCTCGCCCCTTGCAGCTCGAATTAGCAGGTCGTTTTTCATGAAAGATGATTCGTAAAGGTGTCCGTACGGACAGCCGCACTTTCTCTGGTGTTTAAGCCGCTTCCATTCTAACTGCCGCAACGGGCAGTCTCAAGCAGGAGGCTTTTGCGGGCGGCGGCTGACGAATGGGTTACCCGTCTCGTAAAAACGCCAGTCCAGGTCGGCGGCGCGCGTAAGGCCGACGCGAGGACTCGCCGAGATGGCCGGCTCGCTTTCGCGCTCGCCGATGTGAATCTCGCGGCCCAGCGGCTGCCCGTTCATTGACAGGTCAATGCCGAACGCGGCGCACAGGCGGCCCGGCCCGCTGGCTAACAGTTTGATGTTCGACGTGCCGCGCCGCCGGCTCATCAACTCGACGCCGCGCGTCGGCTCGACGGCGCGAATCAAGACCGCGCCGACGCCGTCCCGCTCGGTCGTGACGTTCAGGCAGTAGTGCATCCCGTAAATCAGGTAGACGTAGATGTGGCCGTAGGTCTCGGCCATAATCGCCGCCTGGCGCTGGCGCGTGACGGCGTGCGAAGCGGCGTCCGTAGTGTAGGCTTCGGTCTCGACGATGCGACCGGCGCACCCGCCGACCGCCAGCGTCGCGCCGATCAGCGCGCGCGCGACCTCCAGCGTATTGCGGGCGAAGAACTGGCGGTCGAGGTCCGGCATAAAGAGACTTGATTGTGCCGACCGGCGCACGGTTGCGCAAGCGCGCGGCGCTACATCTTGCGCCAGGGGGCGGTCTCAGACGCAATGTTTGGTGATGCGGCCAGTGCGATGAGTCCGGCGGCGATTTCGGCGGGGCGATTTGCGTTTTCACTTTTTCCGCTGCTCTCGGCTGTGCTATAAAGGTTTGGCTTCACATCGCGCGACTTGGAATTCAGCAATAAAAGCTATGTGCAGGGTCGGAGACACGATTGATGCAGGAACAACGGCTCAAGCTGATACTGGATTCTGTCATCCGGCTGGCCCGTCGCGGCGCGATGTCGAACGCCGTCAACCTGCTGACCAAGCTCCGCCCTGTTGACATCAGTCAGATCCTCTCGCAACTGCCGCAGTCTGAGCGCGAAGCCATCTTTAGCGCGCTGGTCGGCAGCGACCTGACGAAAGCCGCCGAAGCCGTCTCCGAGATGGACACAGAGAGCGCCGTGTCGTTGCTGACCGCGCTCAACCGCGACGACGTAACGCGCCTGCTGCAAGAGCTGCCTTCCGACGACGCCGCGCTGCTGGTGGCCGAGATGCCCGAAGACCTGCGCGACGAGCTGCTCGAAACCATGAAGACCGAGCACTCGGTCGTCGTCAACGAGCTGCTCGGCTTCGCAGACGAGACCGCCGGGCGCATTATGACGCCCGACTACTTCGCGCTCGACGAAGACCTGACCGTCTCGGAAGCCATCACGGCGCTGCAAAAGCGCAGCGGAGAGTTCGAGATGGCGTTTTACATTTACGTGGTTGACCCGCGCAATCACCTGCTCGGCGTCGTCAGCCTCAGGCAGTTGTTGTTGAACCCGCCATCCACGCCGCTGCGCAAGATCATGATCGGCGACGTGATCAAAGTCACCACCGACACCGACCAGGAAGAGGCCGCGAGGCTGGCGGCGACTTACAACCTGCTGGCCGTGCCGGTCGTAGATCAAGAGAACAAGCTGGTCGGCATTATCACCGTGGACGACATCATTGACGTGATGCGCGAGGAGGCGACCGAAGACATCTACGCGCTGGCGGGCGTCGAGGCCGATGACCGCGCGTTGGGTCCGGCGATGAATTCGGTGCGGCGGCGTTTGCCGTGGCTGTTGCTGTCGCTCGGCGGCGCGTTGATCGCGGTGGCCATTGTTCGCTGGCTGCTGCCGGCGCGCGACCCGCAGGTCGCGTTGCTGCTGGCGATACTCATTCCCATCGTCATCACGATGGGCAGCAACGCGGCGACGCAGACCATGACGGTCGTGGTGCGCGGGATTGGGCTCGGCGAGGTCAGTTGGGAGACGCGCTGGCGCGTGACGCTGAAGGAAGCCGTCGTCGGGCTGACGAACGGGCTGGTCATCGGCATGGTCGTGAGCCTCATCATCGCGTTGTGGTTCAACGCGGCGCTCGGCGGCGTGCTGGGGCTGACGATGATTTTAAGCTTGCTGTTCGCGGGCATGCTCGGCACGCTGGTGCCCGTGCTGCTCAAGCGTTTCAAGGTGGACCCGGCGCTGGCCTCGTCGGTTTTCGTCGTGACGTTCACGGACATCGTGACGTTTTTCTTCTACCTCGGAATCGCGGCGCTGCTGTTGCGGGCCTTTAAGCTGTAGCGCCGTTTCTGTCATCTGACCGATTGGCAGTTACCAATTTACGTGTGACGAAGGAGGAACGATTATGAGCAATCAACCGCCGTATGGGAATCCGCCGGGCGGAGGCTATCCGCCGCCGCCGGGTGGAGGATACCCGCCGCCGCCGGGAGGTGGCTACCCGCCGCCGGGAGGCGGTTATCCGCCGGGAGGTGGTTATCAAGGAGGAGGGGGCGGCTACCCGCCGGGCGGCAACTATCAACCGCCCAATGGCAACAAGACAAAGACGCTCGGCATGGCTTACAACACCGCCGCCTTGTTGTGCTACCTGCCGACGTGCCTGTGCTGTGCCAACCTGATCTTCAGCATCATCTGGCTGGCGACGGAGCCGAAAGAGAACCGCTTTGTGCGCTTCCATGCGTTGCAGGGGCTGTTGCTGTTCGGCATCAACTTCGTCATCGGGATCATCTTCAACATCCTGCGACTGGCCACGGGCGCGGCGGTGCAGACGACCGGCTCGGACGCGCTGGCGTTTGGCAGCGGCGGCATCCTGTTCATCTTGCAGATCATCATCGGCCTTGTGTTCCTCGTCATCCACATCATCGCGATGGTCAAGGCGAGCCAGGGCCAGTTCTGGAAGCTCCCGCTCATCGGCGACATCGCCGAGAAGAATTCGTAATCGGCAGTCTAACGATGAAGCAAACGAGCGGGGCGGCCGCAATGCGCCGCCCCGCTCTCGCCCGTCATTCGTTCAGGCGGCGCGGCAAGCAATCGCTGGCGCGCCGCCCTCCTTAGCTCGCGGTTTCATCGTCGGCGGTGATGGAGAGCCGGCGCTCAGGCTTGCCATGTTTGACGGCGGCGAGCATCTCTGGCGTCGCGCGAAACCAGCCGCTCTTCCAGACCGCCAGCGTCGAAACGAGCAGCGCAAGGGTTGCCGCCGCACCGGCTTCGGGGCCATAGCTGCCGCCCGAAATCCACGCCGGCGGGCGCGACTCGCCGCGCAACCAAGCCAGGTGTTGAAAGGTCGTGATGCCGCTCACCGGCAGGCCGAAGACGAAGACCATCACCAGATTCCACGAATAGTGCAGCGCCGTCGCCAGCCACAAGCTCCGCGTCATCAGGTAGGCGACGCCCAGCCACACGCCCGCGAGCACCGTGTTGATTGTCGAGAAGGCGGACGCGTTCGCGTTCCACAGGTGCGCCAGCCCGAACGGGATTGACGTGAAGGCAATGGCCGCCGCCCCGCCCAGATTGTGCGCCAACGCCTGAAAAGGGAACCCGCGAAACAACAACTCTTCAACCGCTGCGGCCATCAGGAAGTAAACGAACAGGTACGCAAAGCTCGTCGCCAGCGCGCCTGCGCCAGGGGTTTGTGGGGAGAGATAAAGCGCGCCCGTCGCCGCTTCGATGCCGACCGCAAGGGCGAGCGACGCCGCGCCGAGCAATGACCCCAGCGCGAAATCTTTGACCCACCCGCGGTGCGGCTTGTAGCCGACCGAGGCGAGCGTGCGCCGTTCGAGCCAGCGCGCACAGACGAACGAAGCGATGAGCGCGATGGCGACCGTCTCCGCCTGCCCGATGACGGAGGCGAGTAGCTGATAACGACTGGCCAACGGCGTATCGGGCAGCGATTCGCCTGTGAGTACTTTGAGCGATGGGATCAGCGCCGCCAGTGTCGCGGCGACGCCGCTGACGAGCATAGCCGCGACCGCGAAGACGATCACGAACACGAGTATGCGCCAGCCCGAGCGCAATTCCGATTCGCCGTTGATGAAGATCGCGTTGAGCCGATCCGTGAGGCGGGCCGGGCCGTCGGGGTGATTGCTCATAGAAGCGACTCTATAAACCGCCCCTGTCAGTGTCAAGCAACTCGGCCAAGCAACGACCGGCCGCGTGACCGCAAAAGAAATCGCCGCGCGAGTGCTGCCGTGCGCGGCGAATCAAAGGAGGGTGGTGAGTTGCTTCGGACGGACAAAAATCAATGGGCGCATCAACTCTTCGTGCGCGGGTTCGCGGTGAACACGGGCCGCGCTTTCGCCGAGACGTAGCCGCGCCGCGTGCGAACGACGAGCCGGTCTTCGGGCTTGGCCGACGGCTGGGCGACGTCGAGCTTGATCTTGCGGAACGTGCCGTCGCGTTTCGCGTTCGTGGACACAAAGCCGAGGACGTAGCGCGTGCGCAGGTGATCTATCAGGTCATTGAAAACGTGATTGAGCAGTTCCGGCTTGTCGCTCAAGACCTCGCCGCCGGTCTCTTCGGCAAGCCGGCTGAGGCTCGACGTCTTCGCCTTGAAGACGCCGCCGATGCCGGTGACGGTGCGCATAATGCCGCTTTCGAGGCGCTGTTCGGCGGTCTTCGGGATGATGCCGCAGACCACCGCGCCGCTCTCAAGGATGGCCTGACGCGCCTCTTCGCCGGTCGGCCCTGAGCAATCGAAATTGACCGTGATGCCTGTGAGCATGATGATGACGCGACGGCCATCAGGATTGGCCGCGTGCTTCATATAGTGGGCGGCTTCGTCGAAGGCGCGGTTGAAGCAATGGCTCGCCTGCTCGTCATGCGGAGGAATGCGGTGCAGCGCCTCTTCGATGCGACGGCGGTCGCGCGTAAAGCCTGCGACCAGATTCACCGTGTCGTGAAACGCCATCAGCGCCACTTCGTCCTGCGGGCGCAAGCGACTGAGCGCAGCCATCGTCGCGTTATGCACGCTGTCGCTGAAGGGGTCGAGACAGCCGCCGCGGTCTATGAGCAGGATGACGGAGAGCGGCAGCGTGTCCTGGCTGAAATGCGTGATCGTCTGTTTGACGCCGTCTTCGTAGAGCGTGAATGAATCCTTCGTCATATTGCCGGCGATGCGGCCCGTCTTCTGGTGCAAGACCTGCGCGTCGAGCTGCACGAGATCGACCGCGAGCTTGACGGCTTCTGTCTTGTCGCTGCCGGTCGGCGGCGAATCCGGCGCGGGCCGCTCAGGGCGCGGTGCTGGCCGCGCTGCCGGCGGGCGGTCAAAGGGAAGGTCGGCTGGCTTCGGCTTGCTTGAGTTCTCCTGATTGGCCGGGTCGTGCTGTTGCGCGGCGACGCCGACGAGGCCAACCGCAGCGATGAGGAAATGGATTAACAATATGCCGATTCGATTTCGTTTCATCATCGGTCTCCTCACGTTCGGGTCGAGCGTTGGCGGGTAAGGCGGATGGCGGTGGCACCGACCAGGCGGATGACGGAGCGAAGGAGGATGAAGCAGATGGGGTGTTATCTTTCTAACTGTTCGTCGGTCATCCACCCAGTCCGTGCCACCGAGGCGTGATAGGTGACAGGTGACGGGTGACAAGATGATTCAGGGTTCGTCCTCTTCTTGTCACTTGTCACCGTTCACTTGTCACGGCAGTCAGGATTTCTTGCGTTGCTCGCGCTCGGCGCGGCGCTCTTCTTTCGAGGGGCGCTGCTCCTGGGGTTGCGCGGGCGGCTTTTCGCGGGGCGCTTGATCGCGCACGCGCTCTTCGTTGCGTTGCCGGTTGCGCTCCTCGTCGTTGCGGTGCTGGCGCTCTTCCTGCTGTTGGCGGGCGCGGTCAGCTTCTTGTTGCCGGTTGCGCTCCTCCTGTTGCTGGCGTGCGCGCTCGTCGTTTTGCCGCTGCTGACGCTCGGCCTCGCGTTGGCGCTGGCGTTCTTCGTTGCGCTGGCGGTTCATCTCTTCGTCACGCTGACGGGTGCGGTCTTCTTCGGCCTGGCGCTGACGTTCCGCCTCGCGCTGGCGTGCGCGCTCTTCATCGCGCTGGCGAATCTGCTCTTCGTCACGTTGCTTGCGCTCGCGCGCGCCCGCGTCGTTGTTGCCCGCGGCGGGGTCTTGCTGCGGCGGCATGTAAGCCGGGCGCTTGTGACGTTCGCCCGACGAGTCATTGCCTGGGCGGTTATCGTCTGAGCGGTTGTTAGAGGGCTGAGCCGATTCGTCAATGCCGCGCTTGGCTTTGCGCTCCGAGCGGCTGTTATCACCGTCGGCGCGTTCCGCAGGCATAACGTGCGGCTTAACCTCTTCGCTCTGGCGATTCGGTTTCTGGTACGAAGGATTGCTGTTCTGCCCCTCGGCAGGGCGAGCGACGGCGGGCGGCTTCATGCGCTGCTCATCCGCGCGCTGGCGCTTTTCGCGGCGCGTCGGCTCGTCGCTCGACACCGCAGGCGTGCGCGGCGTGATCAAGCGGCGCTCGCGCGGCGGGTTGACCGTCGCCTCCGCGTCCGTAGGCCGGTTGCGCGTCACCACGGGCCGGCGGATGATCTCGTTGGAAGGGATGGCAATGCGATAGCGCCGCTCGTCTTTCGTCACCGGCGCGATGGCGACCGGGGCCGGTTTGATCTCAGGCAAGCCGGGCCGCGCGCCGCGCTTGATCCAGTTGCTCAAATCCTGATCGGGCGTGACCGGGCGCAGCTTCGTGCGGTCTGAGCGATTGAACCCTTCGACCGGGAGCAAGGTCACACCGCGCCCGTCGCGCGGCGTCACGCCAAAGGTGCTGCGGCCAGGCCCGCGCCAGTTGTCGCGGCCAGTCGGGTATTGCAGGCGCGAGTGGTCGCCGCCGAGCCGCTGCCCGTCGGGCCGGTGCCAGCGCTGGCCCGGCGCGAGCGGATACCAGCCGACGTAATGGCCGCGCGGAGACGGCGCGTCAAAGAATCCGACCAGCGCCGGCCGCCAGCGATAGTAGGCCCGCCACCTGTAATTATCCGAACGGCTCGTTGACCTGCCGTAGCCCGGCACCCACGCCCAGCCGAACCTCGGCGTGTACACCCACCGCCCGTAGTGATAAGGTGCCCAGCCCCACGGCTCGCTCGACACCCACGTCCAGCCGGCGCGCGTCCATATCCATTGCCCTTGGCGGTACGGTGCCCAACCAGCGGCCACGCCGCCGGGCCGCCAGCATTTGCCATAGGTCGGGTCGTTGTCCCACGAGCCGTAAGACGACAGATCGCTCACGCCATAAAAGTCGCTGTAAGTCGTTTCGTATTGAGTGACGTCATCCGGCGAGGCGTTGTACTGGCCGTTGATCGTCGCGTCGCGCGTCGTGCTCCAGATGTCCCAGTCGTCCTGCGTCGTGTCGTACGCGACTTCGAGCCGCCCGTTGGCCGACGTGTCAATCAGCAGGCGGCGGCCTTCGCGGAGTTTGAAGCTGCCGTCCTCGGTCGCGACTTCTGCCGCGCCGCGCCGCACGATGACTTCGCTGTCGTTGTCGCCGCGCACGTTGATTCGGTAAAGCCCGTCCTGTTCGAGCAGCAGCGCGGCATTCGGCGTGTCCACTTCAAAGCGCTGGAATGCGGCGGCCAGTTGCTCGACGCGTATGAAGGCCATGCCGGCGGGCATCTCAAACTGCACCGCGTCGTCGCGCAACTCCGTGACCGTCAACGCGGTGTTTTCCGACAGGCGTATGTAGCTGCCGCGCCCGATCTGTAATTCGACGCGAGCGTCCTTGCCCGCGTAAATCTGATCGCCGGCGAATAGCGGCAAGTTCTCGATGACGGCTGCCCATTCGCTGGTGCCGGCGCGCTGGAACGACACGTCGCCTTCGACCAGGCTGACGCGGATGACACGACCGACCGCCGCATCGTCTTCGGTTTCGACGTCGTCAGAGTTGGGTTCGGGCGTCTGCGCCAGTAACGGGCTCGCGAATAGGAAGAGGCAAACGAGCGTGAGGAACACGGGGAGAACGCGTTTCATAACATTACCCTCAAACGAAAAGCTGTTTCTCTTTTGGCGATTCGCTCAGGAGCAATGCCTGTGCCGCACCCCGCTGCTATGGCCATAGCTTATCACAGCTTCCGCCAAATGCATCAATCAAATCAATAGACTCGGAAGAAATGGGCCGGCGGCTGCTCGGCTCGCCGTGATTGAACAAGGCGTCGCTATACGAATTAGTGTAGCGGCTGCTTGATAACGGGCAGGGCAGCGCGAGCGGCGAGCGGGGTCACTCGCCGCTCACTTCCTGGCCTCCGCCTTCGGCGTCTGGTAGCCGGAGCGTGCGCGGATGCGGACCTCTTTGCGGGCGACCTCGACTTTGATCTTATGCAGCTTGCCGTCGCGGCGGTTCACGGTCGGGTAGTAGCCGAGCATGTAGAGGTTGTGCAGCTCGTCGGCAATGGCGGCAAAGGCCGCGCGGGCGTTCTGGAAGGTCTCGGCGTCGTAGACGCGGCCGCCCGTGCGCGCCGTGATCGCGAGCATAAACTTGTCGGCTTCGCCATACAGGTTGCCGAGGTTTTCCGTGATCGGGTCGGCCTCTGTGTGCTGCGGCAGAGTCAGCGGCGGGCGACCGCTCGGGTCATAGACCACCGGCGGCTGGCGGCCGGCCGTGCCGGTGCCGCCCATCGTGATTTCGATCTTCGGCTTTTCGGGCGCGGGAATCTCCGGGTTGTCGCTGGAAACGTCCGGCCCGCCATAATCGGGCGGCAGCGGGATGCGCCCGTCCACGTCGAAGGGCAATCGCTTCTTGGGCTGTTCGGCGGCGTGCTTGCGGGCCTCGGCCTCGATGAACCAGCGCGTGTCGAAGCGCACGATGTAGACGACCGCGCCCACTTCGTCGGCCATCTGCATAGTCTTTTCGGCGGTCGCTTCGATGCTCTTCATATCCACGCCGTCGCTGAAGAGGACGACGGCGCGGTGGCCTTCGGTGTCGCGCAGCTTATCGAGGGCGCGGACCATCGCCTCGTAAAGCAGCTTGCCGAAACCCGACTCGACGCCGCGAATGGCGGACTCCAGCTCTTTTTGATCGCGCGTGAATTCGGTCAGCTCGCGGATGTCGTTGTCGAACGAGATGACCATCATGCGGTCGTCGCCGGCGAGCTGTTTGGTGAAGGTCACGGCGCTGTTTTGAATCGCCCGCAAGCGGTCCTGCGCGCTGTTGGACGTGTCGAGAACCAGCACGGCGTTGAACGGTTGTTTGATGGCCGTGAAAAGCGCGACCTCCTGCCGCTTGCCGTCCTCAAAGACCGCGAAGTCCGGCTTGGTCAGATCCGTGATGAATTTCCCCGCGCGGTCTGTGACGATGGCCGGCACCTGAACCAGCGTCGAGTTGAGCCGCACGGGCGTCTGGTCGTCGTCCGGCTTCTGCGACTCCTGCGCGGCTGCGCCGGTCGGGACGGAGATCAACAGGAGGGCCAGCGCGGCGAGCTTAAAGCGAATAGATGCTGCTCGGGTCATAGTCAAATCCTGACGGATCGGCTTGATTGGTGAACGCAGTCAGAAGGAATTATTGCAGGCGGCCGAGCGCCTCAACAAGCGCCTCGACGAGCGCCGCGGCGTTATAGGTTTGCGGCTGGAGCGTCTGAGTGACGCCGTGCGCGCGCAGGGCCTCGGTCGTCACCGGGCCGATGCTGGCGACGACGATGCCGCGCAATGGCTCGGACAGGTCTTCGGTGCCGATCAGCGCCGCAAAGTTCACGACCGTCGAAGGACTGGTGAACGTGATCGCGTCAACGCGACTCTCCGTCATCCATCGGACAAGGTCTGCGCGGTCAATGTCAGGGCGCAGGGTCTGATAAGCTTCGACCGCGTCAACGTGCGCGCCGTGCCGGGTCAGCTCCTCCGGCAACAGGTCGCGGGCGACGCGGGCGCGCGGCAAAAGAAAACGCAGGCCGGCTAGATGCTCCGCGCCGCCGACCGCTGTGATGAGCGCGGCCAGTACGCCTTCGGCTCTCGATTCGGCGGCGGTCAGGTCTGTACGACCGCAAGCCGCCGTGAGCGCGCGCGCCGTCGCGGGGCCGACCGCGCAGGTTCGTACGTGCGAGGGCAACTTCGTCGTCTCGCCGCGCTTTTCGTTGAGCCGGCGGAAGAAGAACTCAACCCCGTTGGCGCTCGTGAAGATCAGCCAGTGATAACTTTCGAGGTCCGCGATTGCCGCGTCGAGCGGCTCCCAGGTGGTCGGCTCGGTGATTTCGATGGTCGGGTAGTGGATCACCTTTGCGCCCAGTTCGGCAAGTCGGGCGGTCATCTCCGCAGATTGGGCCGGCGTGCGCGTCAGCATCACTGTCCTGCCGGCGAGCCGCCGCCGGTCCTCCCTTTCGGGTGCTTGAGGCAAAAAATGCTCGGGCTTGTCCATTTTTTTGCGCCCTTCAAATCGCAGGTTGGGGCAAAATGACCTAAATGCAGGTGAATTATACAGTTAGCCAGGGCCGGGCGGCAATCTTCCGCCGCGTGGCGCGCGATAAGTGCTGAAATAATACGAGTTATTTGCTTGAGCCGTGAAAATCTCTGATTCCCGGACAGCGCAGTCGCGCTAAGTTGCAAGGCTCTCTCAGTTACACGTGATGGAGGGCAGTTTCTGGCTCCTGTGCAGCCGTCCAAACCTGGTTTTGAAGCCACCACCCGGCCGCCCCGCCGTCCAGGTATTTTCTTGACTTAGCCCATAATTACTTGATATAAAAGACCCATCAACCCAAGCGCAGGCTGGCCTTGACGCCTGGTTCGTTGATTCACCACTTTTTGAGGGAACAATGAGCAGCCTGATTGCCAAAACTAACAAAAGCCGCTCGCCAGCGTCTCAAAAAGTCCGCACGACGAAGGCCAAGAAGGTCGCCGACAAGAAACCTCAACGGCCCGGCAAAATCACTGCTTCGCCGAAAGCCGCCAAGAAAACCGCCCCCGCGAAGAACAAGAAACCGGCCTTAGCCACTAAGAAAGCGGCTGCCGCAAGCAAGAAGACACCGCCCAAGAAGGTCGCCAGGGTCGCCGCGGCTAAACCTGCGAAGAAGCAAACCGCCAGAGCCGCGCCGCCGGCAAAGCGCGCGACGCCGCCAGCTCCGGCAAGACGCGCGATGCCGTCCGCTCCGGCGAAAGCGGCCCAGCCGCCGCCGAAGAAGGCCGCTTCTTCCAATGCTCTGCAAGCCGTAAAAGCGTTCGAGCAAGCCCTGCGACTGTTCAACCGTCACGACTATTCGGCAGCCAAGGAAGCCTTCGAGAACCTGTTGACCCGGTTCAGCGAGCAAGGCGACATTATCGCGCCGGCGCGCACCTACATTGCCATCTGCGAGCAGCGGATGGCGCGCGCGCCGGTGGTGCCGCGCAACGCCGACGCGCTTTACGACCAGGGCGTCGTGCAGCTGAACAAAGGCAATTTCGCTGAAGCCGTCAGCCTCTTTGAAAAGGGCTTGAAGGTGGAACCCCGCGCCGATCACATCTGGTATTCGCTGTCCGCCGCCCACGCGCGAATGAATCAGCCAACCCAGTCGTTAGACGCCTTGCGTCGCGCCATCAGCATCCGCTCGGTGAATCGTTCCCACGCCCGGCGCGACCCGGACTTTGCCAGCCTCCACGCCAACGAAGAGTTTCAACAACTGACCGGCTTTGGCTTCGACTTCGACGAAGAATAACACGCAAGGTCGTGCTAGGGGAAAACGTGAGAGAAGGGAATCGCGGATTGCGCATTGTGTCTATCGGTGGGGGCACGGGCTTATCCAGTTTACTGTCGGGATTGAAGGCGCACGTCGGCGAAGATTGCCTGACCGATGCCGCGCCCGACGCGCCGTGGGTCGAGACGCTCACCGCCGTCGTCACGGTCACAGACGATGGCGGCAGCTCGGGCCGCCTGCGCGAAGAGTTTCAAATCCTGCCGCCCGGCGACATACGCAACTGCATGGCGGCGCTCGCCGAAGATGAGCGCCTGCTGACGCAGCTCTTTCAATACCGTTTCGAGTCGGGCGGCGACCTCGCCGGCCACAGCTTCGGCAACCTCTTCCTGACGGCGCTTACGGGCGTCACCGGCGATTTCTTTGAGGCCATCAAGCTCAGTAGCGAAGTCCTCGCCATCAAGGGGCGCATCGTCCCTTCAACCGTCGAGGACGTGGCGCTGGTCGCCGAGCTTGCCGACGGGCGCACGATTCAAGGCGAGAGCAAGATTGTCGCCGCGCGCACGCCGATCCGCCACCTGCGGCTCTCGCACCGTTGCCGACCGCTCGCCGAAACGCTCGACGCCATCGCGCAAGCCGACCTCATCACCATCGGCCCCGGCTCGCTCTACACGTCGATCATCCCGAACCTGCTCGTAGACGACATCGTCGCGGCGATGAATCAGTCGCCGGCGATGAAGGCGTACATCTGCAACGTGATGACGCAGCCGGGCGAGACCGATGGCTTCACCATCGAAGACCACCTCAACGCGTTGTTCGAGCACAGCCCGGATTTGAGACTCGACTACGTCATCGCCAATTCAGCGCCCATCCACGCGGAGCTGCGGGAGAAGTACCTGGCCGACGGCGCTGTGCAGGTCGAGTTCGCGGCCCGCTCGCTTTGCGACGCCGACATCCCCGTCGAGATACGCACAGGCCGGCCGCCCAACGCGCATAGCCTGCTGGTCCTTTGCGATCACTTGATCAGCGAGCACAACGTCGTGCGTCACGACCCGCGCCGCCTCGCGCAGTTGTTGTTGAACATTCATCAGCGCCACCTGACCCCGCCGCTCAGCTTCAGCGAAGCGCGCCGCGAACTGATCTCTTCAGGGACTCGCAATGAGTCTTAATCTGTCTTAATCTATTCATCATCCAATTCAGGGGGACAACGTAATGACTGACGTGATGATACTGGCCGCGGGGCTGGGGACGCGTATGAAGTCGCGCCGCGCCAAAGTCCTGCACGAGATCGCCGGCCTGCCGCTGGTCGCGCACGTGCTGCGCGCCGCTCTCCGACTGACGCCTGAGGCCATCTTCACAATCGTCGGGCACCAGGCCGAAGAGGTCGAGCGCGCCGTCCGCGACGAGGCGGCCTACCTGGTCGAGCGCGGCGCGGCCCCTACAGACCTGCAATTCGTCCTACAGGCAGAGCAGCGCGGCACCGGCCACGCCGTGATGGCGGCGCGCGAGCAACTGAAGGGGCGCAAGGGGCCGCTCGTCTTGCTGGCCGGCGACGGGCCGATGATCAAAGCGGAGACCCTGCGCCGCTTCGCCGAGACGCACGAAGCCGAAGGCAACGCCGCGACCGTTCTCACCGTCGAGATGGACGACCCGACGGGCTACGGTCGAATCCTACGCGACGCGCAGGGCCGGTTTGCGCGCATCGTCGAGCAGAAAGACGGCTCGCCCGAAGAACTGGCCGTGCGCGAAGTCTGCGTCAGCATCTATTGCTTCGAGGTCGCCGCGCTGCTCGCGGCGCTCGACCACCTGAAGACGGATAACGCGCAGGGCGAATACTACGTCACGGACGTGCCGGCCATCTTGCTTGAGCAGGGCCGGCGCGTCGGCGTCTTCTGTCACGATAACCCGGAAGAGGTGCCGGGCATCAACACGCGCGTCGAGCTGGCCGCGCTCGACGCACGACTGCGCGCCGCCAAGCTGCGCGAGTTGATGCTGAGCGGCGTGACCATCGTTGACCCGGCCTCGACCTACATTCATCTAGACGTTGAGATCGGCCAGGACACCATCATTCACCCGCAGGTGATTATCGAAGGCGCGAGCCGCGTCGGCGCGAACTGCACGGTTCATTCGTGGACGCGGTTGCGCAACGTCACGGTGGAAGACGGCGTGACCATTCGCAACTCGACCGTGATCGAAGACACCGTGCTCCGCGCGCAGGCAACCGTCGGCCCCTTCGCGCGTCTAAGGATGCACGCCGAGGTCGGCGAGAAGGCCATCATCGGCAACTTCGTTGAAGTCAAGAAGTCGAAGATCGGGAAAGGAACGAAGGCGCAGCACCTGACTTATCTCGGCGACGCGACGCTCGGCGATGACGTGAACATCGGCGCGGGAACGATCACGTGCAACTACGACGGCGTGCGCAAACACGAGACCGTCATCGAAGACGGCGTTCGCATAGGCAGCGACACGATGCTGGTCGCGCCGGTGCGAGTCGGGCGCGGCTCGAAGACGGGCGCGGGCGCGGTCGTCACCAAAGACGTGCCGCCCGACTCGCTGGCCGTCGGCGTGCCCGCGGTCATCAAGAAAAAACTCCAGTGAGGCGGCGGCGCGGCTGCTATAATTCACGTATGCAGCGGTCTCAAGCCGGCGCAATTTGAATTTCGCCGGACGTTCGTCGTTTACTTATTATGTGCGCATCTTGCTGAGGCAGGGGCAGCGACCCCTGGCGTCGGAAAGAGGAAAAAGCGATGTGTGGAATTGTCGGTTACGTGGGTGATAAACAGGTCGTTGGCGTGATTCTCGATGGGTTGCGCAAGCTGGAGTATCGCGGCTACGATTCGGCGGGCATCGCCGTCGTGGACGAGCAGGGCGCGCTGACGATTCGCCGCGCCGAAGGCAAGCTGCGCAACCTCGAAGAGACCATTCGCCTGAAGCCGCTCGACGGCACATACGGCATAGGCCACACGCGCTGGGCGACGCACGGGCGGCCGACCGAAGAGAACGCCCACCCGCACCGCGACTGCTCGGGCAAAGTCGTCGTCGTGCACAACGGCATCATCGAAAACTTCATGCCGCTCAAGCACAAGCTCCAGTCCGAAGACCACGTCTTCGTCACCGAGACCGACACGGAAGTCATCGCCCACTTGATCGAGAAGTATCTGAAGGACAGCGACGGCCACCTTGAAGCGGCAGTCCGCCGCGCGGTGACGGAGCTGCGCGGCATCTACGCGCTGGCCATCATGTCCGCCGACGAGCCGGAGAAGATCATCGCCGTCCGCCAGGGGCCGCCGATAGTCATAGGGCTGGGGCAGAACGAATACTTCGTCGCCTCGGACATCCCGCCGGTCTTGAACCACACGCGCGACGTCTTCTACCTCGGCGATGGCGAGATGGCCGTGCTCAGCCGCGAGGGCGTCGAGGTGACGGACTTTGAAGGGAACTCGATTGCGCCCAACGTGCAGCGCATCACGTGGGACCCGATTATGGCCGAAAAGGGCGGCTTCAAGCATTACATGCTCAAAGAGATTTACGAGCAGCCGCGCGCCGTCCGTGACACCGTACTCGGCCGCGTGTCGCAGACGACGGGGCGCGTCTATCTCGACGAGATGGAGATCAGCGAAGCCGACTTCCGCCAGTTCACTTCGATCAAGGCGATTGCCTGCGGCACCAGCCTGCACGCGGCGATGGCCGGCAAGTATATGCTCGAAGAGCTGGCGCGCATCCCCGTCGAGATTGATTACGCGTCCGAGTTCCGTTACCGCGACCCGATCCTCGACGAGAAGACGCTGATGATCGCCATCTCGCAATCGGGCGAGACGGCGGACACCATCGCTGCGGTGCGCGAGTCGAAAGAGAAGGGCGCGAAGATTCTCTCGATCTGCAACGTGCAGGGTTCGATGCTGACGCGCGAATCGCACGGCACCGTGCTGACGCACGCCGGCCCGGAGATCGGCGTCGCTTCGACCAAGGCCTTCACCAGCCAGATGACCGTGCTTTACTTGCTGGCGCTGTACCTAGGGCAGCAGCGCGGCGTCTTGACCGAGGCGCAGTCGCTCGAACACGTGCGCGCCTTGAACGGCCTGCCGGTTAAGATGGAGACGCTGCTCGGCTGTGACGATCAGGCCGACCGCCTGGCGCGCGAGTTTCACAGGGCGCAGGATTTTCTTTACCTCGGCCGCGGCATCAACTTCCCCATCGCGCTCGAAGGCGCGTTGAAGCTGAAGGAGATTTCCTACATCCACGCCGAAGGCTACCCGGCGGGTGAGATGAAGCACGGGCCGAACGCGCTGATTGACGAAGACCTGCCGGTCGTCGTGGTCGCCACCAAAGATGATAATAACGACGCGTCGCGGCTGCGCTACGAGAAGACGCTGTCGAACATGGTCGAAGTGAAGGCGCGCGACGGCAAGGTCATCGCCATTGTCACCGAAGGCGATACGCAGGTGCGCGAGATCGCCGACCACGTGATCGAAGTGCCGCAGGCGAGCGACCTCATCTCGCCGATCCTCTCGATTGTGCCGCTGCAACTGCTGGCCTATCACATCGGCGTGCGGCGCGGCTGCGACGTAGACCAGCCACGCAACCTCGCCAAGTCGGTCACGGTCGAATGAGCCGGACGGTCGTGCCAGATATTTGCGTGTAAGAAACTCGGTTCCTCGGTTGTTTATCTCGTCTGAGTCCGAAGCGTCACAATTTCAGATCGGTGAAAGCCTGTCGTAATCGTTCTGATTCTTCATACCATCTTACGAAATCTTTACTGAAAATAGTCCGGCTGCGGTGACGCCCGGTTGAAATGTTTCGGCAGGTTTTCACACCTAAGTTTGGGGCATTACAAAACATTAAGGCTTCACGGTCGAAGCAATGGCCCGGCCACGACAGGATGGCTTGGGGACTTGCTTCACGGACATGAACACGCAGCAACAGAAGGAGGTAGAAATGCCAGCAAGGGATTTTGCGGGTAAATGCTTCGGAGCGCGCCACACAGTCATTCAGGCGTCTAATACCGCCTACGGAGGCGAGCCCCGACGCAGGCCAGGCGACAGAAAGGAAGAAACGTTCTTTTGCTTCACAGCCATCGGGGGCGACGATTTTCACGTGATGGTTGAGTTAGCGAATCATTCGGCGGACCCGGTCAGGGCTAAAACGCCTGCAGTTGTAGGTACAAATCTGCCCGAGATTAGTTTCACAATGACCCGGGGTGTTACAAATGCCACGCTCACTACGAATTACCACGGAACATTATCGGGCGACAGAATAAATGGTAGTTACCAGAGATCTATCAGGACAGTAGCTCTCGACAATCCCACTGATGAACTCGGGTCGTGGACGGGAAATAATCCGCCGCCGCCTCCGATTCTTGCGTCTAGCTTGGAGGAAGATTCGCGGGGCGAGAAGACTGCCGGGGAGGAGCAAGACTACGCCGAGGAATAATCGCTGATTTGTAACCCGGCGTTTACCTCACGCAACTTCACTTTGCCGCGCCGCCGGTAGCCAAAGCTCTAGCTGCGCATCGCAGGCATTGCGCCACGTGGCGCAATGCCTGCGATGCGCTTGCCGGCGGCGCGACCCCGACCTTCACCTATCTGCTCCTATGATCATTCCTCTTCTCAGGCCGAATCGTTACTGCCATCCCTGATTGACTTCACTTTCGATAGTCAATAAAATCATCCGCGGATCGTTTCAGCATCCAGGCTTCATCCCAGTCACCTGACGAACATATGAAGAACTGGCGGGTAACTCAATACCGCTTACCCGTAAGTTATTCCGGTACTCTGAGTCGTTAATTCAACTAGGGAAGCAGGAAGATGGCCGCAGCCAGAAAGAGTCATTTGGCGATGTCGTCCTGGTCGGCGCGGGTGGCGGCACCCGCGGCGCGCTTGCGTTCGACCGCCGTGCTGTTCCTGATTCTGGCGCAGGCCGTGTGGTTAGAAGCTTTCTCAGGTGAATTGACCGCCGCCCACATCGCACACGGCTTGCCGGGGCTGCCGCGCCGCGAACCTTGTCTTTTTCAGGATCAAGTAGAGACAACCTTCCTCGAACCGGGTAAGCCGCTGGCCCGACAACTCGCTTTCGGCCAGAGTCACACGTATCAAGTTGCGGTCGCGGCTAATCAATATCTCCAGGTAGTCGTCGAGCAGCAGGGCAACGACATTGAAGTCAGCATCATGGGCCCCGACGGCCAGAAGCTTGCCGACATGGACGGCCCTTTCGGATCATTCGGCCCGGAGTCCGTATCAGTCCTGTCAGCCGTCGCGGGCGTCTTCACCGTCAAAGTCCATTCGACCTCTAAGGGGAGCGGCTCAGGGGGCTACGAGATTCGACTCGCTGCCCTGAGAGAGCCTGCGCCAGCCGACCGGAGCCGCATCACCGCCGAGCGGATTTTCATGCAGGCGAGAGGAATGCCGAAAGGAGAGGCTCAGGTCGCAAAATATAAAGAGGCTCTCCCTCATTGGGAAAATGCCGGTGACTTGTATGGGCAGGCCAGGACGCTTTACAACGTGGCCGGTCTTTATCAGGCCATGAATCAGACGCGCGAGGCGGCTGAAACCCTTTCGCAGGTAGCCGCGATACTCGCGCAGTTGCCCTACCCGCGCGCCCTGGCCATCACGCGAAACAGTTTAGCGCTGATGTTGGGCTTTTCGGGCTACCTGAGGCAAGCCGCCGAAAACTTCCAACTCACGCTGGCCTATTGGGAATCTCTGAACGATCCGTCTGGTACGGCCACAATATTGAACAACCTGGGAATGACGTACGCCAACCTCGGCGAGCCACAGCAGGCATTCGCTTACCACGAGCAGGCGTTGAAGCTCAGGCAGCAGCTTGACCGGAAAAGCGACGTCGCGCAGTCGCTCATCAATATCGGGCTGGTTTTCGACAGAACGGCTGAGTGGCAAAAGGGATTGGAGCAGTATTTTCAGGCGCTGTCGCTGCTTCGATCCATTCAGTCGCCGACCCCGGAAGAACGCTCGCGAGAGGCAACCGCCCTCAATAACATCGGCTATGATTACGCGCTGTTGGGCGACCCGCAGACGGCCCTCGATTATTTCAACGAGTCTCTCGCTATACGTAAGACCTTAAACAAGCCGGGGGACGAAGGGACTACGCTCGGCAATATCGGCAATGCGTATTTTCTACTGGACGACCCGGAAAAGGCCCTGGCGTTTTGCAGTGACGCGTTGCCAAAGCTGAACAATTGGGGAGGTGCCTATAACCTGATCAACCTGGGGAATATCCATCGCTCGATGGGGAATGCGCAGCGGGCGCTCGACTATTACCAGCAGGCGCTGACCGGATTAAACGCGACAGACGACCGGCAGGGGCAGGCCGCCGCACTCAATAACATAGGCAGAACCTATGCCGGCCTCAACGACCTGGAAAAGGCCGAACAACATTACGCGCGGGCGCTGTCACTGTGGCGCGCGTGCCAGGACAAGCAGGGGGAGGCCACGGCGCTGCTCGGGCTTGCCCGCCTGGCGCGTCAACGTCAGAACTTCGGCGAGGCCGCGAAGCTGCTCGATGACGCCATAGCGATTCTTGAGACGACCCGGATGAAGTTGACTTCCTGGGAATTGCGTTCTTCCTACTTCATCTCGGCGCGCGAGTATTACGACCTGGCGATTGACCTGCACATGACGCTGCACAAGCAGTCCCCGGCGGCGGGGCATGACGTCACCGCGCTGCGGTTCAGCGAGCGAGGCCGCGCCCGCACCTTGCAAGACATGCTTGCGGAGGCGAATGTCGTAGTTGACAAAGACATACCGCCAGAACTCGTTGCGCGCAGGCGCGAGCTGGAGCAGCGCATAAGCGCGATGACGGCAGCTCAGCTCCAGTCGGCGCGGGGCAAATTGCCCGGCTCTGAGAAGGCCGAGGCCGAAGCGGCGATGCGGGCGCTGCTCAACGAATACGAGCAGTTGGAGGCCCGGATTCGCGGCCTCAGCCCCCGGTATGCCGCATTGACCAGACCTCAGCCCGCGACAATTGCCGAAATCCAGAATCAGATTCTTGACCCGGACACACTGCTCGTTGAGTACGCGCTCGGGGAAGAGCGCAGCTACGTTTGGCTGGTTTCTCGCGACGCGGTCGAAAGCTATGCCCTACCGAACAGGAAAGAGATCGAATCGGAAGTAAGCCGCTTCTACGACCTGATAACCGCCAGGGAGCCTGTAGCGGGCGAGACCGGCGCTCAAGCTGCGCAGCGAGTCTCCCAGGCCGACCTGTTGTACCCCGGACAGGCGGCGAAGCTGAGCGCCCTGCTACTCGGCCCGTTGGCCGGAAAATTGGGCCAGAAGCGGCTGTTGATCATCGCCGAAGGCGGGTTGCATCGAGTCCCCTTCAGCGCTCTGCCGGAACCTTCGCCCCAGCCGGCGTCAGCCGGGGCGGCCATCCCTGTCGCGCGGCGCGGCGATTCCGGCTTGGCGCAAGCCCCGCTGCCACTGATCGTCAATCATGAGATCGTCACCTTGCCGTCGGCTTCCGTCCTGGCTGTGGCTCGCCGTGAGATGGCGGGCCGCAAATCGCCATCCAAGCAAGCCTTCGTCTTCGCCAACCCGGTATTTAACGAAAGCGACGACCGTATCCAGCCGACCAATAAAATGGCCCCGCGGGCCAGGAAGTCAGCCCCGAAAACAGGAGACAGGCTAAACGTATGGAGAGACGTTCAGTCAACCTTGCCACCCCTCCCCTCGACCGTGCGCGAGGCCGAGGCAATTATGCGCGTTACTGCCCCCGGTCAAGGCATGGCCGCGCTCGACTTCAAGGCCAGCCGGGCCATGGCAATGAGTGCCCAGATACAGCAGTACGGCATCGTCCATTTTGCCACGCACGCTTTGCTCAACGACATACGTCCAGAGTTGTCGGGCGTCGTCTTGTCGCTGTTTGATAAAGACGGAAAGCCTCAGGACGGCCTCCTGAGCCTGCATGACATTTTCACCCTGAAGCTGTCCGCACGGCTGGTCGTGTTAAGCGCCTGCCGCACCGGGTTGGGCAAGGAGGTGAGGGGCGAAGGGGTCATCGGGTTGACGCGCGGCTTTATGTACGCGGGCGCGAAAGATGTGATCACCACGCTGTGGAGGGTCAATGATTTGACGACGGCGAGTTTTATGCAAGAACTCTATAAGCAGATGCTGGTGCGAGGCTTATCTCCGGCAGCGGCGCTCCGCCGCGTCCAAATCGACAGGCTGAAGCACTCGCCCTGGAAGCATCCTTATTACTGGGCTCCCTTCGTCCTGACGGGCGATTATCAATAGAGGCCATGCCGTTTGTCAGAAGCGGCGAGGTCTGACCGCCGCCATCGCGGAGCAAAAATACGGTGAAGCCTTCTCGCGGCAAAGATCGAATACTAACTGAGGAGTCGTTGGGCGTTTTGCTTGCCGCCCTCGACCCCGACCCGCAACGCGCGGGCGAAGAGTATAATCGGCTTAGGGACAGGCTGGTGCGATTCTTCGAGTGGCAAAAGGGGCGGTTCCCGGAAGATTATGCGGATGAAACGCTGAACCGTGTGGCCAGGAGGATTAGGGAAGGGGCGAAGATGGACAGCGTCCCCGCTTATGCGAAAGGGGTGGCCAGATGGGTCCTTAATGAGATGCGCCAGTTGGAGAAAAAAGAAGTGTACCTCGACGATAAACTGGACCCGCCGACGCCAGAGCCTGATGAGGAATTTTTCGACCCGCTGCTGGCCGAGTGCTTTGAAGAATGTCTGAGAAAACTGCCACCCGAAGACTGCGAGACGCTCGTGCGGTACTATGAAGACGAGCAGGGCAAATACATCAAAGGCAGGGCGCAACTGGCCGAGGCGAAGGGGGTCAGCCCGAACGCGTTGAGAATAGAGGTGTACCGCTTGCGAGCAAAAGTGAAAAAATGCGTAGAGGAATGTATGGCAAAACACCCGGAAATCGAATCCGGGCTTTAGTCACTTCTAATCGGGGGGAGTGAACCTTTGGAAGAGCAACTGAGAAACTCGATCACCCGGTATCTGCTCGGCGGGCTTTCGGAGGCGGAAGGCGACGAGCTGGCCGAGCGCTATCTGGACGACGATGAACTCTTCGAGGAAATACAGATCGTCGAGGAGGAACTCATCGAGAGCTATCTGCGCGGTGAGTTGCCAAAGGCGCAGCGCCGGGAATTTGAGGCCAGCTATCTGGGCACGCCTGCGAGGCGGGAAAGGGTGCGATCCGCCATCGCCTTTCGCCAGGCGGTCAACGCCTTTCAGCCGCCGAGCGGGACGGGCGTCGTTGAGGCTGGGCACAAAGCCGGACGGAAGACTTGGCTGAAGTTTTTCGGGCCTGTCGGCGGGATTCTGGTCCCGGCTATGGCGGCTGTTATTGTGCTCATGGCCATCGGAGTCGCTCTGACAGTCATCCAGAACATGCGCTTGCAGCGCCGAATTGATCAGGCCCAGGCTGAAAAGAAGGCCCTTGAAGAGCAGGAAAGGCGAGCTTCAGACGAGCTAAACGAGCAGAAGGCCGCAAATGCCAGGTTGAAGGACGAAAACCAGCTCGTGCGCGATCAAAGCGACCGCCTGAGAGAGGAGTTGGATAGTCTCAAGCTGCCGCCACAGCGTTCGGACAATCAATCCCCGGACGTTTCTTACGAACTGGCTTTCAATCTGGTAAGGGGCGGCGGCGACACTGCGACCTTGGAGATTCCTCGCCGCGCAAAGCTGGTGGAACTCAAGCTCAATTTGGAATCCACTGACTTCATGAGGTTTCGCGCTGAATTGCAGACGGCGGGCGCGAGGGTTTGGGAGAGGAGTTACGCCCGCCAGTCCATTGCCACCTCCAGCAGACAAGCGAAGATCAGGGTTCCGGCAACCCTCTTGCCGACGGGAGACTACGTCCTTACGTTGAGCGGGGCCTCGCCCGGCGGCAGTTTTGATCCCGTGGCCGAGTATTCCTTCCGCGTCGTACGCAAGTAGCTGCGAGCTGCCAGCCCCTCGGCGGCCCGCTTGTTTCCCGCCCTGGCTTTCACGATAATTGAGTGGCGAGGCAATTCACGCGCTCAGGCCGACTCTATGCGACCAGACTCCTGGCTCAACATGCGGCCGCTCAAGCTGCACACGCGGACGACTATCCTGACGTCGGCCGTGCTGGTCGCCGTCTTCGCCATCATGGCCTACTTCTCCGACCTCGCCATCACCCGACTGAGCGATCAGCAGGAGCGGCAGGACGCGCAGCTTCTCGCCACGCGCGTGGCCGACACGGTCGAGCTTCACCTCAAGCGGCTGAAGCGGCGCGAGGAGCGGCGCACAGGCAAGAAGCGCACGTTTCAGGAATTCGAGCTGACCACCATTCCCGATTGGGACGAGGTGCGCGAGGCCATCGAAGAGACCATCATCAAAGACAAGCCGCAGATTGCCGAGGTCCGCGTCTTCGCGCGCTCGACCGATAACGACTGGGTCGAGAAGGTGACGTTGCCGGTCGAGGCCGACCCGCTCGGCGCGGCGCAGATACAGGAGGTCGTCCAGCACACCGACCAGGCGAACGTCATCGTTCGACAGGCGGGCGACCACCGGCTGGTTTCGGCGCGGGCGGCGGTGCACGTCCCCGAAAGCGGCGGCCCGATGAAGATCGGCGCGGTCAGCGTCCTGTTGAACTTCGACCAGAAGCAAAGCTCGGCGGCGGCCTTGCGGCGTTTGATCTGGCCGCTGATGCTGCTGGCCATCATCGCCATCACGCTGATGACGTACTTCCTCTTCCGCCACATCGTCTACAAGCCGATTGACAGCCTGTTGTTAGCCATGTCGAAAGCCGAAGCCGGCAACCTGGCCGCCGAAGTCACGCCGCAAGCGGCAGACGAGATCGGGTTGCTGACGTCGCGGTTCAACCGCATGCTCGGTCGCATACGCCAGATGACCGACCAGTTGAACCTCGAACAGCGCGCCCTGGAAGACCGCGTTAAAGACGCCACCGCCGAAATCGCCGAGCGCAAAGAACAGCTCGAAGAGGCCAACCTTGAACTGTTCGAGATGCAGCGGCAGTTGACCCAGCTCGAACGCCTGGCCGCCGCCGGCCAACTGGCCGCGCAGTTCGCGCACGAAGTCGGCACGCCGCTCAACTTGATCTCCGGCCACGTGCAGTTGTTGCGCGCGCGCGCCGCCGACGAGCGCACGATTAAACGCCTGGACATCATCGCCGGACAGATCGAGCGCATCGCCAACATCGTCCGCTCGATGCTCGCCTCGACCCGCCGCCCGCAGCCGCAGATCGAGCGCGTAGACCTCAACGCGCTGCTCACGCGAATACTCGACGCGACGCAGCCGACGCTGGTCGCGCGCAACGTCGAGCTGGTGACGGAGGTGAGCGAGGGCTTGCCGGCGGTCGCCGCCGACCCCGACCAGTTGCAGCAGGTCTTCATCAACCTGATCAACAACAGCCTGGACGCGATGCCCGACGGCGGGCGCTTGCAGGTGCGCACGGCGCGCGAAGGGGCGCGCGACTTGATCGAGCTGACCGACAGCGGCGAAGGCATAAAGGACGAGCAGCTCGATTTGATCTTCGAGCCGATGTTCACGACCAAGCCCGGCGGCGGCACCGGCCTGGGGCTGACGGTCGTCAAGCAGATCATCAACGAGCACAACGGCAGTGTTGAAGTCGAGAGCGAGCCGGGCCGCCGCACGACGTTCCGCATACGCCTGCCGATTGACGCGGCGGACGAAGAGCGCGCCGCCGCCGCCGCGCAGGAGCCGCTGCTGCCGGGCCTGGTCGCGGCGCGCCAAGAGGGGTCGGTTGAGTAGCGATGAAGAAGATTCTCGTCATTGATGATGATTTGGAGACCTGCAATTTCCTGTCGGAGATTTTTTCCGAAGAAGGCTGGCAGGTCGCGTCGAGCCAGTCCGCCGAGACGGCGCTGGCGGCGGTCGAGCGCGAGCCGTTCGACCTGATCGTCAGCGACATCAACCTCGGCGGGCGCGTCAACGGCGTGCAGCTCCTCAAAGAGTTCAAGCGCATGTCGCCGGTTTCGGAGGTCATCCTCATCAGCGGCTTCGGCACGCTGGAGACCGCCGTCGAGGCCGTGCGCGAAGGCGCGTTCGATTACGTCAGCAAGCCGTTCAACGTCAACGCCGTCATCGCCACCGCGCGCCGTGCCCTGAAAGGCCGCCGCGCCGAAGAGCCCGCCGCCGTCTTGCTCAAAGAGTACAGCGAGGCGTCGGGCATCATCGGTCACAGCCCGCCGATGATCGAACTCTACAAAGAGATTGCGCTGGTCGCGCCGTCGCGCTCGACCGTTCTGGTGACGGGCGAGTCGGGCGTCGGCAAAGAGCTGGTCGCGCGCGCACTTCATCGCAACAGCCCGCGCGCCGACCGCGCCTTCATCGCCGTCAACTGCGGCGCGATCACCGAGACGTTGCTTGAGGCGGAGTTGTTCGGCCACGTCAGAGGCAGCTTTACCGGCGCGGTCGCAGACAAGCGCGGCATGTTTGAAGAAGCCGACGGCGGCACGATCCTCCTGGACGAGATCGGCGAGACCAGTCTCGCGCTACAGGTGAAGCTGCTGCGCGTGCTACAGGAGAGCGAGGTGCGCCGCGTGGGGAGCCCGCGCGCCATCCGCGTTGACGTTCGCGTGGTGGCGGCGACCAACCGCGACCTTGAGCGCGAAGTGAAGGAGGGGCGCTTTCGCGAGGACCTTTTTTATCGCCTCAGCGTCGTGACGCTGCGCGTGCCCGCGCTCAGGGAGCGCGTCGAAGACTTGCCGCTGCTGGCCGCGCACGCGCTCAAGCTGGCGCAGCGCGCCGGCGCAAAGGCCAAGACGATCTCTGAAGAAGCGCTGGCGATCCTCGGCCACTACGACTGGCCGGGCAACGTGAGAGAGCTTGAGAACACGATTGAGCACGCGGCGCTCTACGCGCGCGGCTCGGTGATTACGCCGGAAGACCTGCCCGAAAAGATTCGCCGCCACACGCGCAGCCTGGAAGCGAGCGGAAAGCTGCAAACCCTGTTCGACGACTTGCCGACGCTCGACGAGTTGGAGCGCCGCTACCTGCTGCATGTCTTGCAGGCGGTCGGCGGCAGCCGCACGCGCGCCGCCGAAGTGATGGCGATTGACCGCCGCACGCTCTACCGCATGGCCGAACGCTACGGCGTCAAGCTGAAAGAGTCGGGCGAGTGAGCCTTCACCTGCACGCCCCAACATAAAACCTGGATTGACCCGCCAGTGTGGCGGAATATAGTTTGTATTCTCTTATTTCCTATCTTGTATTATTGACATCAAACGGCTGTTGGAATATCGTGTCCGGGCTCCAACCCGGAGGGCTGAATCCTCACGAGTCTCTGCCTCTTGCCCGACTCGCCAAAATCCAGCCCTGAAACATTACTCGCTAAGCGGAGGTAAGATAATGGCCAGCTATACAAGAAGGAATGCATGGAATAACGGTGGGACCTTCGACAATCCGGACCTCTTATGGTACGCGAAGGGCGTCGGCGTAATGCAATCGTTATCCCTGGATAACCCGAACAGTTGGTGGTTCTTCGCCGCCATCCATGGCGAATACGTTGACCCTAACACACCCTGGTACACAAACCCGCCGGCATTTCCGGATTGGGGCTTTATCCCCGGACCGCCGCAGGTGCCGACGACGCCGCTTCCGTCCCAGAACCTTCTGGACTTGTATTGGGATCAGTGCCAGCACCAAAGTTGGTATTTCCCTCCGTGGCATCGCGGCTATCTGTTAGCGCTGGAAGCTCAAGTCCGTGCTGTGGTGGTGAGTCTCGGCGGCCCTTCCGACTGGGCTTTGCCGTACTGGAATTATTTCGGGCCGGGCAACGAGTATGAAATTCCGCCCGCCTTTACTCAGACGACCTTACCGGACGGGACCGCGAACCCTCTTTACGTGGAGGCGCGTTACGGGCCCAACAACGACTTTAACATCTTTATTCCCATTCCTCCGGTATCAGAGGCATGCCAGAACAACACCATCTATACCGGCCACAACTCCGCCACGCGGCCTCCCGGCTACGGCGGGCCGGATACGGGCTTCTCGCATAGTGGGGATATAAGCGGCAACCTCGAAAGTAATCCGCACAATCAGGTGCACGTTGACGTCGGGGGCAACGCTCCGGACAACCAGACTTGGGGCTTGATGGCTGATCCGGGCATAGCGGCGCTCGATCCGATCTTCTACTTACACCACAGTAACATTGATCGTATGTGGGCGGCCTGGAACGCGAAGGGTAACGGCAACCCGACTGATCCGAACTGGCTGAACGGCCCCGCCTCCATCGGCGAGCGGGAATTCGTGATGCCGTTCCCTGACGGCAGCTCCTGGGTGTATACCCCAGCCGATGTCGATAGTCTTGATCAGTTGGATTATACTTATGACGATCTGGCCGCGACCGCTTCGCCTCAACCTCCCAGCATACTTTCTCGAAGGCTGAGAAAGTTGGGCGTAGCGCCTGCCGCGGCGCGAGCAGCGCAAGGAGGAGCTATGGTCAGCGGAGAAAGTGCGGAACTCGTCGGGGCCCACGATGGCGCTCTTCGGATAAAGAGCTCGGGGGCTCGCGCGACTGTCCAACTCGATTCTAGCGTACGGGGAAAGGTGTCTGAGAGTCTCGCCAAGGCTTCTGAAGTGGACCTGCCCGACAATGTTTACCTGCGGCTCGAAAACGTCCGGGGGACCAGAGACTCATACATCCTCAACGTCTCGGTCAATCAACAGAGCGCCGGATCCGTGGCGCTTTTCGGACTTCGGAGGGCCACCTTAAAAGATGGCCAACATGGCGGCGGGGGGCTCAACTTCGTGCTGGACATAACGAATATCGTCGACAACTTATTCCTTGACAATACTCTCGACGCGGATTCGCTCGACGTGAGAATTGTGCCCAATAACACTGTTCCGGATAATGAGGAGATCACCGTTGGGCGAATCAGCGTCTACCGCCAAGGGCAATAATGACAATCCGTAACCGCGAGCGTACACGGGTGAATATCGCGGTACTGCTCGTCAGCGCGGGAATGTGGGTGATGCTTCTGGTTAATCCCGGAAGCCTCATCACGCTTGCCCACTGCCCGGTAACAGACTCGGGAGCATCGCCGGGTTCATTGCAGATGCTGCTGGCAATGAACCCGGTCTCTTCTCTGGCGGCGGGCTGGGCGTTGATGCTGGCCGCGATGATGTCGCCGACGTTGATTCCGCCGATTCATCACATCCGCGAGCGCAGCTTCAAACGCCGGCGTGCCCGGTCCGTGGCACTTTTCGTGGCCGGTTATGCCGCGATGTGGATGGCGGCGGGCGGCGTGCTGATCGCGGCAACGCTTATGCTAAACCTGCTCGCGCCACGATCATACCTGCCGGCGGTCATGGTCGGGATTATTGCCTTCGTGTGGCAGTGTTCGCCGATGAAGCAGCGTTGCCTTAATCGGGGCCACAATCATAGCGAACTGGCAGCGTTCGGCATCGCCGCAGATTTGAACGCGCTGCGGTTCGGGGTTACGCACGGGGTTTGGTGTGTCGGCTCCTGTTGGGCGTTGATGCTGCTCCCTATGCTGCTGCCGCAGGGGCATTTTGCCGCGATGGCTGTTGTAACCTTCGTGATGAGCGGCGAGCGTCTCGAACGACCGAGGCCGCTGAGTTGGCGACTGCGTTTCCCTGGCAAGCTCATGCGGATTGTGGTCGCCCAAGCTCGGATACGAGGGTTTCGGTAACGGCCGTCTCAGGTTTTATATTGGAACGTAGAGCCGCTGCCTACTCGACCCAGTCGGCGATGAAGATGTTGGTGTCGCCGCGCACCTTGTCGTTGCGGTTCGAGGCGAAGACGAGCTTCTTGCCGTCGGGCGTGAACATAGGGAAGCCGTCGAACTCGCCGTAGTTGGTGACGCGCTCAAGCCCCGTCCCATCCACGTTGACGACGTACAGATCAAAGTTGCGCCCCTTCGGGTCGTCCATGTTCGACGAGAAGATTATGCGTTTGCCGTCGGGGAAGAAGTAGGGCGCGAAGTTCGCCTTGCCGTTGCGCGTCACCTGCCGCTTCTCGCTGCCGTCCGCCTTCATCACCCATATCTCCAGCGTCGTCGGGCGGATCAGGTTCTCCTTCAGGAGCGCTTTGTAATCGGCGACGTCTTTGTCGCTCTTCGGGTGATGCGCGCGGTAGACGATCCACTGGCTGTCGTACGACCAGAACGGCCCGCCGTCGTAGCCCAGCTCGTTCGTGAGCCGCCTCACGTTCTTGCCGTCCAGGTCCATCGTGTAGATGTCGAGGTCGCCGTCGCGCATCGAAGTGAAGACGACGCGCTTGCCGTTCGGCGCGATGGTCGCTTCGGCGTCGTAGCCCGGCGAGTTGGTGAGGTTCTTCAGGTCAGACTTGTCCATCTTCGCCGTGTAGATGTCGTAGGACGGGTAGATCGCCCAGACGTAGCCGCGCGAGTAGTCGGGCTTGGGCGGGCAGTCCGCGCCGGCCGCGTGCGTCGAAGAGTAGAGATAGCGCTTGCCGTCGGGGAAGAAGTAAGAGCAGGTCGTGCGCCCCTTGCCGGTCGAAAGTTCGCGCACGCCCGTGCCGTCAATGTTCATCTCGAATATCTGGTCGCACGGGTAGCCTTCGCGCGTGGATTGAAAGATCAGCTTCTTGCCGTCTTTTGAAAAGTAAGCCTCGGCGTTCTCGCCGCCGAAGGTCAACTGGCGGATGTTGCGCAGGTGCTTCTCTCCGGGAAAGCTGAGCGAGTCGCCGCTCGATTGAGGCGCGGACGCTTGCCGCGCCAAGGGGCCGCCGGACGAAACGGCCAGCGAACATAACACGCAAAGAAGGCTCAAAGCGAATTTCATCATTTCTCTCCGAGGGACTGAGATGGCGAATCAGTAGTGTATTGTTCGGCAGGCGCGGGCGCAACATTCGTTTGGTCTTTAACCAAGCGGGCGGCGAGCACGATGGCTTCGACGAGGCTCGAATGGTTGGCGATGCCGCGCCCGGCAATGTCGAACGCGGTGCCGTGATCCACGGAGGTGCGGATGATCGGCAAGCCGAGCGTCACGTTGACCGCTTCGCCGAAGGCAAGGCACTTGACCGCGATCAAGCCTTGATCGTGATAACAGGCCGCGACCGCGTCGAACTCACCGCGCGCCGCGCGCACGAACAGCGTGTCGGCGGGGAAGGGGCCGCTGGCTTCGATGTTGTGCAGGCGGCGGCAGGCTTCGATGGCGGGGGCGATCTCGCGCGCTTCTTCCGAGCCGAACAGGCCGTGCTCGCCGGCGTGCGGGTTGAGTCCGGCGACGGCGATGCGCGGGCGCGCGATGCCAAAGCGGCGCAGCTCGCGGTCGGCCAGTCGGATGGCCGCTTCAACGCGCGCGCTGGTAATTAAGCTGATCGCGTCGGAGAGGCTGACGTGAATGGTCAACAGGAAGACGCGCAGGTCGCCGGCGAAGAAACACATCAGCACGTCGCCCGCGCCGGTCAACGCGGCCAGCATCTCCGTGTGGCCGGGGAAAACTGACCCGGCGAGCCGCAGCGCTTCTTTATTGATCGGCGCGGTACTGATGGCGTCGAGATGTCGGTTGAGCGCCAGGCGCACGCCCGCTTCGATTGCCGCGACAGCCGCGCGCCCGCCCGCTTCGCTGATGGCTCCCCAGCTTACCGGCGCGCCCGCATCGCCCGTGTCACAGATCAGCGGCTCGCCTTGCGCGTCGTCCAGAGCGCCTTGCGCAATCGCCTGCTCGGCGACGGCCGCGTAGTCACACGCCACCCCGAGCTGCCGCGCTTGATGGCGCAACGCGCTGGCGCTGCCGATCAAGACGGGGCGGCAGACGGCGCGCGCGCGCGCATCCGCGACGGCTTTCAGGGCGATTTCCGGGCCGATGCCCGCGGGGTCTCCGATGGTGATGCCGACGCGCGGCCTGTCAAGGTTATCGTGTGCTCGCGTCAATGTCCGTTCGTTGAGGGAGGACTGAGCGGGACATGCCTCCGGCCGTCCTGGCTATTCGTCGGCCATCGCCTCGTCGCCATCGTCGCTGCCTTCGTCGGCTTTGTACATATATTTAATGTTATGTTTAAGGACAAGCAGGTTCGGCCCCTCGCTGCGGTGCAGCTTGATGCAAGCCTTGTCGTACCATTCGATGCTGCCGCGCAACTCCTCGCCGTCTTGCAGGACGATGATCATCGGCGTGCGATTATCCATCTGCTTCTTGTAATAGAAGCTCTCGGCGTGAGTCTGCTCCGGCGGCACGCGCTTACGGTTCTGGTCGTTGGGCTGCGGGTTGCGGCGTTGCTGCGCGTCGCGTTCGGCTCGCTCGCGCACCTCGGCCAACGTCGGTCGGATCAATTTTCTGTTCACCACACATCCTCCAGGTCGAATCGAAGTTAGGACTTCCAAACGGCGACGCGCCGCCGGGCTGCGGGCTGGTTGGTACGGATTCAAGCAGCAGGGCCGCAAACGCTACGACGAGCGCCGCTCTGCGCTCATCATCCGGTTAATGTGCCAGCTATATTTAAAGCGGGTTACCTGTCCACCGTTTAGAATGGCTTGATAGTAGCTGAAGCGCTCGGCTTTGGCAAGTCCGCCGAACCGCCTGTGACCGGAGCGCGTGACTTATTGTAAAATAGTATTGATGCTTCAGCATCACTGGAGGAAAGCGCTATTCATCATATCGAAGGAAACATTCAAGGGCTCAAGCACAACCAGGTGCAGCGCCTCGAAAAACTTTACAACCGGCGCATCCCGCCGCGCGAGATTGTCACCCAGGAATTCGCGCGGCAACTGACCGAGTTGTCGCACGAGCTGAACCGCCAGATCGGCGTCCTGGTCAACCGCAACGGGTATGTCGAGTATGTCGTCGTCGGCAACGCGCGCAGCATCGTCTTGCCCGACCTCAAACGCGTGCGCGTCGGCGAGACGCGCTTCCGCGGACTGCGCTGCCTGCACACGCACCTGGCCGGCGAAGGCTTGACGCAAGACGACCTCACCGACCTGGCGCTGCTCAGGCTCGACCTGATGGCGGCGATTGACGTGCGCAGCGACGGCTTGCCGGGCCTCGTGCGCGCCGCGCACCTGCTGCCCGCTGACCCCGAGGCAGCCCGCAAGGCGCGGGCGACGAACGCCGAAGACGACCTCGACGAGGCGCTGACCGAAGCCGCGCCGCCGGCGCTGTGGGGCTTCCTGGAGCCGCGCGTGCCGAGCCAGCTCGACGTGGACTTCGACGACCTCATCACGTCGCTCGAAGAAGAGATGGCGCGCGCGCGTCACGTGCGCAGCCCGCGCGACCACCGCGACCGCGCCATTCTGGTCAGCGTCACGACCGGCAGCATCAGCTCGGCGCAGGAATCCTTAGACGAGTTGCGCGAGCTTGCGCGCTCGGCGGACGTGGTTGTGCTCGACGCCATCGTGCAGCGGCGGCAGAAGCTCGACCCGCGCTCGCTGGTCGGGCGCGGCAAACTCGACGAGCTGATCATTCGCAGCCTACAGCTCGGCGTTGACGTGATCATCTTCGACCAGAACCTGACGCCCGCGCAGGTGCGCGCGATCAACGAAGCGACCGACCTCAAGATCATTGACCGGACGCAGTTGATCCTAGACATCTTCGCGCAGCGCGCGCAGAGCCGCGAAGGTAAGATTCAAGTCGAGCTGGCGCAGTTGAAATACATGCTGCCGCGGCTGACCGGCTCCGGGTCCGAGATGTCGCGCCTGATGGGCGGCATCGGCGGGCGCGGCCCCGGCGAAACCAAGCTCGAAGTGGACCGCCGCCGCGTGCGCGACCGCCTGCACCACCTCGAAAAGCAGATCGAGCAGATTCGCACCAGCCGCCGCGTTCAGCGCGCGCGGCGTTCGCGCCGCGACCTGCCGATCATCTCTATCGTCGGCTACACGAACGCCGGCAAGTCAACCCTGCTCAATCAACTGACGCAGTCGGAGGTGACGGCGGAAGACTTGATGTTCGCGACGCTCGACCCGACCAGCCGGCGTTTGCGACTGCCGCACGATCAGGAAGTCATCATCAATGACACGGTCGGCTTCATACGCGACCTGCCGCCCGACCTGATCACCGCGTTCCGCGCGACGCTCGAAGAGATGGAGAACTCCGACCTCCTGATTCATCTCGTGGACGCCAGCGGCGAGCACGTGGATAACCACATCGCGTCGGTCGAGAAGATTCTCAACGAGCTTCACTTGTCAGAGATCCCGCGGCTGCTCGTCCTCAACAAGTCCGATCTGTTGAACGCCGATGCGCTCGAAAATATGACGCGGGCTTACAACGCGGTCGCCATATCGGCCCTGGACCGCGAGACGCTGTTGCCGATGATTGAGCGCGTCGGCGAAATGCTCAACGCCGAGCTGACCCGGCGGGAAGCCGCCACGGCGGCGGAAGAAGTTGAACCGGCGGTTATACATTGAACAGGATAAGGAGGAACGGATGAGTAACTATTCTGACCAGCGCGGCCCGGACTTGCGCGACCAGTTTCAGCAAGACTACCGGGCGCAGCAGAATCAAGCGGCGCAGCAGAAGACGAAGAAGCGCGTCTGGTTGATCGGCGCAATCGTATTGGCGGCGCTCTTATTGATGGGCGGATGCAGCACCTATAACGGGCTGGTCGGCAAGCAGCAGGCCGTCAAGAACGAGTTCTCCAACGTGGACGTGCAGCTCCAACGCCGCGCTGACCTGATCCCCAATCTGGTCAACACCGTTAAAGGCTACGCGCAGCATGAGGAAAAGGTATTCAGCGACATCGCCGACGCGCGCTCGCGGTTGCTCAACGCCAAGACGGTTGACGAGAAGGCCGACGCCAACGCGCAAGTGACGGGCGCGCTGGGCCGCCTGCTCGCGCTGTCAGAGAGCTACCCGAACCTGAAAGCCGATCAGCAGTTCTTGCGGTTGCAGGACGAGCTGTCCGGCACGGAGAATCGCATCTCCGTGGCGAGGCGTGATTACAACGCCAAGGTGCTCGATTACAACACGTCGCGGCAGCGCTTCCCGACCGTGATCTTTGCCAGCGTGATGGGCTTCCAGCCGGCGGAAGAGTTCAAAGCCGACCCCGGCTCGCGCGATGCGCCCAAGGTGGATTTCGGCAAATAACCCAGGCGCAGCTTGACTGCGTTCACAATTACGGTTTGAATCGAACGGCGGCCATCGCGGTCGCCGTTCTCTTTTAGCGGCGGAGGTGATCTATGGCGGTTACGGTTGAGAAGAACGGGCCGGTCACGACAGTCATCCTGCACCGCCCGGAGGTGCGCAACGCGGTTGACCGCGAGACGGCTGACGCGTTGGTCGCGGCCTTTCGCGCGTTTGAAGCGGACGGCGACGCGGCGGTCGCCGTGCTGTACGGCGAAGGCGGCACGTTCTGCGCGGGGGCAGACCTGAAGGCCATCGCGGCGGGTCGCGGCAACCGCACCGAAGCCACAGGCGAGGGGCCGATGGGGCCTTCGCGGATGCTGCTGGCGAAGCCCGTCATCGCGGCGGTCGCCGGTCACGCGGTCGCCGGCGGGCTCGAGCTGGCCTTGTGGTGTGACCTGCGCGTAGTCGAAGAGACGGCAGTAGTCGGCGTCTTTTGCCGCCGCTGGGGCATCCCGCTGATTGACGGCGGCACGGTGCGCCTGCCGCGCTTGATCGGATTGAGCCGCGCCCTTGACCTGATTCTCACGGGCAGGCCGGTCTCTGCTTCCGAGGCGCTGAGCATAGGGCTGGCCAACCGCGTGGTGCCGCGCGGGACGGCGCGCGCGGCTGCCGAAGCGTTGGCGCTTGAGATCGCCCACTTCCCGCAAACATGTTTGCGCGGCGACCGCCTTTCCGCCTACGAGCAATTCGACCTGACGCTGATAGAGGCGATGGCCAACGAGTTTCGTCACGGCACATCGGCGCTGCGTGAAGAGACGGTTGCGGGCGCGTCGCGGTTTGCGAGCGGCGCGGGCCGCCATGGCTCATTTGATGAAGCGGAATCTTGATCGCCCCGATTGACGCGCAACCTTCCTACCTGCAAACGACCCGCCCTGACGATCTTTTAATACTTTCCTTATGAACTCTTAATGCCCCGTTTATGACTTCCTTAGCTCCTTCCGAGTAACCTTCTCGCTGGCAGACAACGATGAGCCGGTGAGGGGGTCGCAGTGACGAATGAAATGCTTGGCGTCGCCGGCGTCTGCTTATGCGCGGGCGTTCTGCTCCTCATACGTCACCTCCTCGTGGCGGTGAGGAAGGATTAATGAGCGTGAAATACGAGTGGCTAATTTACGTCGCCGCGATGGGCTTCCTGCTCGGTTGCGGAACCTCGCTCGAAGCTCGCGCGCAGCAGACGCTCTTCAACGTGCCGAGTTCGGACGTGCTGCCGAAAGCGAAAGTCTACGGCGAACTGGACGTGAGCTGGAAGCCGAATGACAACGCGAACAATGTCGTTCAAAGCTTTTCGTCTTTTGTGCCGCGCGTCGTCGTCGGCGCGGGCGGCGATGTGGAAGTCGGCTTGAACGTCACCGGCAACATTCAGCCCGGCCCCGACGCGACGACATTGGTGCCGGTCATCAAGTGGCGCGTGTATAACGGCAAAGACAACGGCTGGTCGCTGGTCGTCGGCGACCACCTGTTCATCCCCGTGCGCAACAAAGCGTACGACGCGGGCAACTACGTTTACGCGCAGGTCAGCAAGTCATTCGGCGGCAAGACGCGGCTGACTGCCGGCGGTTATGACTTCAGTCCGAACGTCGTCGCGCCGAACGCGAATCGAGCCGGCGGGCAGTTTGGCTTCGAGCACGCCGTCAATGCAAAGCTCACCGTGCAAGCCGACTGGTTCACGGGCAAACACGCCAGTGGTTACTTTACGCCGGGTCTTTACTTCAAGCCGCACCCCAAGGTCACGGTGTACGGCGGCTACTCCGTCGGCAACGCGGGCGCGGGCAAAGGCAATCACTTTTTGCTGATCGAGCTCGGCTTTAACTTTAACTGAGGCGGGCGATGACGTGTGCCGGGAAGGGAATGAGATGTTAGACGTGATCTTCATTGCGCTGGTCGTTGTCTTCTTTGCCGCGGCGTTCTGGTATACGCGCTTTTGCGAGCGCGTCTGAGCCATCAACGCAAACCGAGGGGAATCATGAATGCCGAATACATCATCAGCGGCGTGATCGCAGCCTTGCTGCTGGGTTACCTGCTCTACGCGCTGCTCAAGCCGGAAAGATTCTAGAAGGGACGAAGATGACACTCAACGGATGGTTGCAACTGGCGGTCTTCTTTCTCGCCGTGCTGGCGGTGACAAAGCCGCTCGGCGTTTATATGACGAGAGTCTTCGCCGGCGAGCGGAGCTTTCTGAGCCGCGTGCTCGGCCCGGTCGAGCGGCTGATCTATCGCCTGTGCCGCATTGACGCCGGCCGCGAGCAGCACTGGACCGCCTACACGGCGGCGATGTTGATGTTCAGCGTCGTCTCTCTGCTCGTGCTCTATGCGATGCAGCGGCTGCAATCTTACCTGCCGCTCAACCCGCAGCAGTTCCCCGGCGTCGCGCCAGACCTGGCCTTCAACACGGCGGTGAGTTTCACGACCAACACCAACTGGCAGGCGTATTCCGGCGAATCCACGATGAGCTACCTCGTGCAGATGGCGGGGCTGGCGTTTCACAACTTCGCCTCGGCGGCGACAGGCATAGCGCTCGCCATCGCCTTCATTCGCGGCATCGCGCGGCGCGAGGCGAAGACGATTGGGAATTTCTGGGTAGACCTGACGCGCTGCTCGCTTTACGTGCTGCTGCCGCTTTGCATCGTCGGCGCGCTGCTGCTGGTTTCGCAAGGCGTCGTGCAGAACTTCAAGCCGTACACGACCGCTCGACTGGTCGAGCCGCTGAAAGTCGAAACGCCCAACGACGACGGCACGACGACGTCCGACACGATCACCGAGCAGACCATCGCGCAGGGGCCTGTGGCCTCGCAGGAGATCATCAAGGAACTCGGCACCAACGGCGGCGGCTTCTTCAACGCCAACTCGTCACACCCGTTCGAGAACCCGACGCCGCTGTCGAACTTCCTTGAGATGGTCGCCATCTTTTCGCTCGGCGGCGGACTGACGTACACGCTTGGCCGAATGGTCGGCAACCAGAGGCACGGCTGGGCGGTCTTCGCCGCGATGTCCATTCTCTTTCTGATCGGCTTCTGCGTGGTCTATTACTTTGAAGCCCGCGGCAACCCCAACTTCGATCAATACGGCGTGACGCAGGCCGCGGCGGCGACGCCGGGCAGCGAGCAAACCGGCGGCAATATGGAAGGCAAGGAAGTCCGTTTCGGCGTTGCCAACAGCGCCCTCTTTGCCACGGTCACGACCGACGCTTCGTGCGGCGCGATCAACTCGTGGCACGACTCGTTCACGCCGCTCGGCGGGATGATTCCGCTGTTGAACATTATGCTCGGCGAAGTGATCTTCGGCGGCGTCGGCGCGGGCCTGTACGGAATGCTCGTGATGGTCGTGCTGACGGTCTTCATCGCCGGCCTGATGGTCGGGCGCACGCCGGAATACCTGGGCAAGAAGATTGAATCGAAAGACGTAAAGATGGCGATGCTCTACGCGCTCATCTTCGCGCTCTCGGTCCTCTGCTTCTCGGCGTGGGCGAGCGTCGCGCCGTACGGCGCGTCCAAGGTCGCCAACAATGGGCCACATGGTCTTTCGGAGATCATCTACGCCTACACGTCGGCGACGGGCAATAACGGCTCGGCCTTCGGCGGCATCACGGTCAACACGGCGTGGTACAACACGACGCTGGGCGTCGCGATGTTAGTCGGGCGATTCCTGATGATCGTCCCGATGATGGGCATCGCCGGCAATCTCGCGGCTAAGAAGATCGTGCCGCCGAGCGCCGGCACGTTTCCCGTCAACACGCCGCTGTTCGTCGTGCTGCTGATCGGCGTCATCTTGATTGTCGGGGCCTTGACGTTCTTCCCGGCGCTGTCGCTCGGCCCCATCGTCGAGCACTTTCTGATGCGCGCGGGAACAACGTTCTGAAATCGATTGGGGTGTTATGTCAGACAGAGCACAAGCGAGGCCGCTGTTTGATGCGGCGATTGTCAGGCGCGCGATCAAAGACGCTTTCGTTAAGCTCGACCCGCGCCAGGTCGCGCGCAACCCTGTGATGTTTGTCGTCGAAGTCGGGAGCGCGCTGACGACGTTACTCATCATCCGCGACCTCATCGAGAGGCACACGGGCAACCTGCTGTTCGCCGTGCAGGTGGCGTCGTGGCTGTGGTTCACCGTGCTGTTCGCCAACTTCGCCGAGGCGATGGCCGAAGGGCGCGGCAAGGCGCAGGCCGACACGCTGCGCCGCGCCAAGACAGAGGCCGTCGCTAACCGCATCGTCGGCGATGTCGGCACGGGCATTGAGCGGGTGCGGACCGAGCAGGTCGCCGCGCCGCAACTGCGCAAAGGCGATCTGGTGCTGGTCCACGCCGGCGAGTTCATTCCCGGCGACGGCGAAGTCATCGAAGGCGTCGCGTCCGTTGATGAATCGGCCATCACCGGCGAGTCGGCCCCGGTCATCCGCGAATCGGGCGGCGACCGCTCGGCAGTCACCGCCGGCACGCGCGTCCTGTCGGACTGGATCAAGGTGCGCATCACGTCGAATCCCGGCGAGACGTTTCTGGACCGAATGATCGCGCTGGTCGAAGGGGCCGAGCGGCAGAAGACGCCCAACGAGATCGCGCTCAACATACTGCTCGCGGGATTGACGATCATCTTCCTGCTCGCCGTCGTCACGCTGCTGCCGTACGCAATCTACAGCGTCAATCAAGCCGGAGCGGCGGGCCGCTTCGCCGAGGCCGCGCCGCCGACGATCACCGTGCTTGTGGCGCTGCTCGTCTGCTTGATCCCGACGACCATCGGCGGCTTGCTTTCGGCCATCGGCATTGCGGGCATGGACCGCTTGATTCAACACAACGTGCTGGCGATGTCTGGCCGCGCCGTCGAGGCGGCGGGCGATGTCAACACGCTGTTGCTCGATAAGACGGGCACCATCACGCTCGGCAACCGCCAGGCCGTCGAATTCATTCCGGTCAACGGCGTCCCCGAGCGCGAGCTTGCCGACGCGGCGCAACTGTCTTCGCTGTCGGACGAGACGCCCGAAGGCCGCTCCATCATCGTGCTCGCGAAGGCGAAATACAACCTGCGCGGGCGCGCGCTGGCGGCGCACGAAGCGCACTTCATCCCCTTCACGGCGCAGACGCGTATGAGCGGCCTCGATCTGAACGGCCACGCCATTCGCAAAGGCGCGGCCGACGCGATTGCCGACTACATCAAGTCGGAAGGCGGCGCGGTGCCGCAGGAGATGCAAACCATCGTTCAGCGCATCGCCGGCGCGGGCGGCACGCCGCTCGTCGTCGCCGACCATCGGCGCGCGCTCGGCGTTATTCACCTGAAAGACATTGTCAAAGGCGGTATGCGCGAGCGCTTCGACCGACTGCGGCAGATGGGGATTAAGACCGTGATGATCACGGGCGATAACCCGCTGACCGCCGCCGCGATTGCGCGCGAGGCGGGCGTGGATGATTTCCTGGCCGAGGCCAAACCGGAAGACAAGATGGCGCTCATACGGCGCGAGCAGGCCGAAGGCAAGCTCGTGGCGATGACCGGCGACGGCACCAACGACGCGCCGGCGCTGGCGCAAGCCGATGTCGGCGTGGCGATGAACACAGGCACGATGGCCGCTAAAGAAGCCGGCAACATGGTTGACCTCGATTCCAACCCGACGAAGCTGATCGAGATCGTCGAGATCGGCAAGCAACTGCTGATGACGCGCGGCGCGCTGACGACGTTTTCCATCGCCAACGACGTGGCGAAATACTTCGCCATCATCCCGGCGATGTTCTCGACGCTTTACGCGCTGCCGGGCGCGAGGCCGGGGCCGCTCGCGGCGTTGAACGTCATGCGACTGGCGACGCCGGAGTCGGCCATTCTTTCGGCGGTGATCTTCAACGCACTGATTATCGTGGCGCTGATCCCGCTCGCTCTGCGCGGCATCAAGTACCGCCCGATGGGCGCGGCGGCAGTGCTCAGGCGCAACCTGCTGATTTACGGACTGGGCGGCATCGTCATCCCGTTCATCGGGATTAAGCTGGTAGACCTGCTCATCACCGCGCTGCATCTGGCGTGAAGCAGTACGAAGAGAAAGCTATGGAACTGAGAAAGCAAATCTATCCGGCCATCGTGATGACGGTCGTTTTAACGGTGCTGTTGGGGGTGGTCTATCCGCTGGCGGTGACGTGGCTCGCGCAGGTCATCTTCCCGAAGCAGGCGGCGGGCAGCTTGATTGAAAAAGACGGGCAAGTGATCGGCTCGCGTTTGATCGGCCAGCCGTTTTCGGAGCCGGGTTATTTTCACTCGCGGCCCTCGGCGGCGGGCAGCGGTTATGACGCGGCGGCGTCGGGCGGCTCGAACCTCGGCCCGACGAGCAAGAAGCTGATCGAGGGCAACGTAAAAACGGCGGCGGACGCGCTCAAAGCAGAGAACCCCGACGCGCCGGTCCCTGTTGATCTGGTGACGGCGTCGGCGTCGGGGCTTGACCCGCACATCACGCCGGCGGCGGCTGAGTTCCAGGTGCCGCGCGTCGCGCGTGAGCGCAACCTGACGCCGGATGAAGTGCGAAGGCTGGTGCGCGAGCACACCGAAGGGCGGCAGTTGGGTATCTTGGGCGAGCCGCGCGTCAACGTGCTTGAGTTAAATCTGGCGCTCGACGCCGCGCCGTCAGTGGCTCGAAAGGAGGGGGCGCGTTGATGACAAGCCGATTGATCAGCCCTGCCGCCAAAGGCGAGGACGGCACGGCGATGAGCGAAGTGGAACGCCTCAGGTGCGAATTCATCTCCGTGGCCGTTGACCGGCTGCGCGGGCCTTTGCGCGCGCTGCAACTGGCTCTGCACGCGGTCGTCGCCGGCTACACGGGCGAGTTGAACGGGCAGCAGACGGAGATGTTGACGGATGCCCGCCAGGCGGCGGGGCGGCTCGAAGAGATCATGGACGATCTGTTGGAGCTTGCCGAAATCGAATCGGGCACGCGCTACCTGTTTACTCAGCGAATGCGGCCCATTGATCTGGCGCGGATGGCCATCGAGCGATTCCAGGCGGCGGCGGATTGCAAGCACATCAAGCTGGAGAATAGGGGCTGGCCTGACCTGCCGTGGGTGATGGCCGACCCGCAGGCGATCAAGAGCGTCTTCGATAACCTGCTGTCGAACGCCATTCGTCACACGCGGCGTGACGGCGTCATCAGGATTGAAGCCAGTGAGCGCGCCGACCGGGTATACTTCAGCGTGAGCGACACCGGCGAAGGCATCCCCGAAACGTACCTGCCCACATTGTTCAGCCGCTTCGTTCACGTTGGCGATCACCCCGGCGGCACAGGCTTGGGGCTGGCCCTAGTGAAGCGCTACGTCGAAGCTCAGGGCGGGCAGGTCAGCGTCGAGAGCCGCGTCGGCGAAGGCACGGTGTTCACCTTCTCGCTGCCCGAAGGCGGGCCGGCGAGCGTGATGTTCAAAGCATGAGCCGATTGGTTGAAGAGAGGCCGCGGGCGGAAGCGTTGCTTGCTCGGATCGAACAGGCGGAGCACGCCCGCCTGCGCGTCTACATCGGCGCGGCACCGGGCGTCGGCAAGACCTACCAGATGCTCGAAGAAGCGCACCTGCTGCGCGGGCAAGGCGGCGACATCGTCATCGGCTTCGTGGAAACCTATGGCCGCGCCGACACCGAAGCGCAGATCAAAGACCTCGAAGCCGTCCCGCGCAAAAAGATTCCTTACCGCAACATCGTGATCGAAGAGATGGACGTTGACGCGATCATCGCGCGCAAGCCGGCGGTCTGCATCGTTGACGAGCTGGCCCATACGAACGTGCCCGGCTCGAAGAACAAGAAGCGGTACGAAGACGTGCTCGACCTGCTCGCCGCCGACATCAGCGTCTTCACGGCGGTCAACATCCAGCACTTCGAAACGCTCAACGACGCGGTGGCGCGGTCGTCGGGCATTCGCGTCCGCGAGACCGTGCCCGACGCGTTCCTCAAGCGCGCAGACGAAGTCGTCAACGTAGACGTGACGGTTGACGAGCTGCGCACGCGGCTGCGGCAGGGGAAAATCTATAAGCCGGAAAAGATCGAGCAGGCGCTGACGAACTTCTTCCGCAAAGGGAATCTCTCGACGCTCAGGGAACTGGCCCTGCGCGCCGTCGCTGAAGAGGTCGGCTCGAAGGCGGCGCAATACCGCTCGCGCGAAGGGCTTGAACCCGCGCCGATCCCCGAGAAGGTCCTGGTTTGCGTTTCGTCGGGCCGCACGGCCAAGCGTTTGTTGCGCGCGGGCGCGCGCATCAGCGGGCGGCTCGGCGCGGTCTGGTACGCGGTATACGTCGAAACGCCGCAGGAGGAGCCGGCGCGCATCCCCGCCGCCAACGCGAGGCAGCTCGCCGAGAACCTGGCGCTGGCCGAAGAGCTGGGCGCGACCGTGATTAAACTGAAAGCCAAACGGGCGGCGGACGGGCTGATCGAGTTCGCGCGCCGCGAAGGGATCAGTCACGTGATCTTCGGGCAGTCGGCCCGCTCGCGCTGGGACATTCTCTTGCACGGCTCGGTGCTCAACCGCTTTCTCGATGAAGTCAAAGACGCCGCCGTGCAGATCATCCCGATGGGCCGGCGCGGCGGTCGCGAGGAATAGGCCGGTCTCGCGCGATGTCGAGACAAAAACGCGTAAGGCGAGTATGCTGCAAGCAGAGAAGAAATTCATAGTAGCCGCGAGAGCGGAGACAGCTATGGCTAATCCACCGGGCGCAGACAGACAGACGATCCTGGTCGTTGACGACGAGCCGCAGATTTTGCGGGTGATGCGCGTCAGCCTGCCCGCAAGGGGCTACAACATTGTGACGGCTGCCGACGGCGAGCAGGCGCTCGACGAGATACACAAACAGATGCCCGACCTCATCATCTTGGACCTGGCGATGCCGGGGATGGGCGGCCTGGAGGCTTGCCGGCGCGTCCGCGAGTTTTCGTCCGTGCCGATCATCGTGCTCTCGGCCAAGGGGAGTGAGAGCGATAAGATCGCCGCCCTCGATATGGGCGCTGACGATTACGTGACCAAGCCGTTCGGTCTGGACGAGCTGCTGGCGCGTGTGCGGGCGGTGATGCGTCGCACGGCCACTGCCGACGCGGACGCGGCGGTGCTGAGCGTCGGCGATTTGACGATTGACGCCAACGAGCGCCGCGTGACGCTGGCGGGCAGCGAGATTCGATTGACGCCGAAAGAGTTCGAGGTGCTGAAATACCTGGCCAGCAATTCCGGTAAGGTCGTCACGCACCGAAAGCTGCTGCAAGCCGTGTGGGGCGTCGAGTCAACCGAGCAGACAGAGTACCTGCGCGTCTTCATCAACCAACTGCGGCGAAAGATTGAACCTGACCCGCAGAACCCGCGCTACATCATCACCGAGCCGTGGGTGGGATACCGCTTCAACCCCAGCAGCCAATGACGGCAACCGACCTGTTTGAACAAAGCCGTGGGCCGATGAAGCTGGTTGCGTCTCACTTTAACCGCGAACGCTCGGGTTCTCTCAGCGCCGGGTGAGAATCGTGGCCGTGATCGCCCTTGCGCTCCTGCTTATAAAAATCGAGCATCACGTCGGCGCGGCCTTTCAGGTCGCGCTTCAGTCGCTCTAACGCTACGCGCACGACGTCGCGGTGATGCACGCGCTGGCGGGCAGGCATCTGGCTGACTTGTAGCCATATCTCGTGAATCAGGCTGAGGTCTTCGTCCGTAAGGCGCGGCGCGTGCGCGCCCAGGTAAACCGTGTGGTCTTGATGGCCCGGCCCGACGACGCGGAACTCGACTTGGCGGCGCGGTTTTTCCGGCAACCGCTCCCAGGCGCGGCCCAGCTCGCGCGCCTGGTCCTGCGCCGTCATCTTGGCCGACAGCCCGGCGATGATCTGCGCCGAATCCAAACGCACCGCCGTCTGCGTGACGGCGTCGAACACATTGGTCGCCGAGACGATCAGCAGGTCAACCGGCTTGCCGTGCTTTTCCGCCAGCGCCACCACGCGCGTGAACAGGCGCTGCTCGTATTCGGCGAACAGGTTCTCGTCCACAGAGCCGCGCTCGCTGCCGTCGCCGGTCATCAAGCGCACGGTCATCACGACAATGTCCTGCTCCTCTGTGTCCGTGTGTTCGAGCGCGTATTCGAGGTGATCGAGCGTGTTGTAGTCGCGCGCCGCCACCAGCGCGTTGCCCGGTCGCACGCCGACCGTCTCCTGGCTGATGACTTCGCTGTGCTGCAACTGGAAGCGGTCGAGCTTGGCGAGCGTCAGGTCGAGCTTGCGCCGGTTGCGGCGCTCGGAGACGGTGAAGACGGCGAAGAAGATCGCCGTGAAGACGATGCCGAAGATGGTCGCGTACTGCTTGGTGAACAGGTTGATGACGGCGACCGACACCATGAAGGCGGCGATCAGCAGTAACCCGAGTGGCACTTCGCGCCCGCCCACGCGCAGGTTCAGCGGCACCTTCCACAGGCGCATCTCCGGGTGCTTGTAGCGCAGAACGAGCGTCGCCACCGAATTGAACGCGAAGCTCCACATCAGGCCGAAGGCGTAGGCTTCGCCGAGGTAGAAGATGTTGCCGCGCGAGCCGATGATGGTGACGATTTGCATGATGGCGATCAGGTTGATGATGCGATAGGTCGTGCCGTACTTCTTCTGCGGGGCGCGGAACCAGTCCGTCAGCACGCCGTCTTCCGAGATGCGATTCAAGACGCCGTTCGAGCCGATGATCGCCGTGTTGACCGCGCCCGCCAGCATCAGGAAGCCGACGATGACTACGAACGCTTGAAAGGCGAGCCGCAGGTAGAACGGCCCGACAAAGTTCATCGCCAGGCCGGAGATCAGGTTGTTCAAGTACTGCGGGCGGTCTGCGTCGGGGATCAGCGCGACGGCGAAGAAGCTGACGAGCGACGTGAACAGCAGCGAGTAAACGAAGATGACCATGCCGGCGCGTTGCAGGTTTTTCAGCTTCGGGTGTTCCAGCTCGCGGTTGACCTGCGCCAGCGTCTCTTCGCCGCTCATCGCCAGCACCGAATGGCCGAAGGCGACGAGGATGCCGATCAGCCCGATGAGCTTCGCCGCGCCGCTGAGGATGTGCGAGCGCCCATCGGCTCCTTGCGCGAACCAGTGCCAATTGTGCAGCCAGCCTAGCCCCTTTTCCGTGTCAAAACTCAGACTGCCGGGCGACGGAAGAGGCGGCAACTGGCCGCCGCGCTCGACCAGCGTGAGCAGGCCCCACAAGATCAGTATGACCACCATCGCCGTGGTGACGTACATGATGCGCAGCGCGTCGTCCGACGATTCGTGAATGCCTTTGATGTTGCGCCACCAGAAGTAGACCGTGATGGCGATGGCGATCACCGCCGCGATGTAGTTGGTGACTTCTTCGGAAGGCTGCCACGGGTGGCCGAAGTACGTGACGGTTTGCGCGAACAGCCCGACGATGTACTGGCCGGCGGCGACGCCGGAGATCGGGCCGGTCAGCACGAAGTCGAACAGCAAGGCCGACACCGACAGCTTGGCCAGCGTGCCGCCCATCGCCTCTTTGACGACGCGGTAAACGCCGCCGCGCGTGAACATCGTTGAGGACTCGATGTAGAGCGCGCGCACGGCATAGCTGAACAGCATGACGGCGAGGATGAACCAGGGCGCGGACTTGCCGACGGCGTCTTCGGCAATGCCGCCGGCGTAGTAAGCCGACGAGCCGAGGTCGTTCAGCACAATGGCCGCCGCCCGCCAGAATGAGATGAATGACAACATCACCGTCGTGGCGACGACCACCCGAACCCGATTGGGAGATTTCAAAGCGGACATAATCTGATTAGCATTCAGAGCATATCAGCGAGCGCATAAGGAAGGCATAAGGAGTTCATAAAGAAACCATAAAGAGCGCGCTTTGTCGGGGGGATGAGAAGGCTGGCTAATGCGAAGCGGCCGGCGCTCGGCCCCGTCACCCACGAAGCCTACGTCGTGGGCCTGAACGGGGTCGCGTCAGCCGCCTACGTGTCTGCACGGCGGGGCGCTCAAGCATTCAGCTTGGTGGGCAATGACCAGGACTTTGCGGCGCGGCCGCTGGGAGAGGCACAGCGCGGTCAATTCGCCAGTCCCTATCGCGAAACCACCCACAGCGAGCCGCCAATTGCGATTAGGTCTTCAAGCAACGCAACAAAGACATCCGGCACGCCCAACGCCTTCACCAGCCGGGTGCGTGCTTGATAGCCTGCAAACGCGCCGGCCACCGCGCCCACAACGCCTAGCAGCGCGCCGAGCAGCGCACTGCCCGCGCCGGCGGCGGCCACGCAGGCACCCGTTAATCCGCCCGTTACTACCCGCGCGATCAAACCCACGGGAGCCGTACGGCTAGGGGTCTGCGGCAGCTTGTCGGCCACCAGTTCAGCCAGGGCGAGCAGGGTGAGAACGATGACGGCTGGCAAGCTGCCAATGAGTGCCAGGGGCCGTTGCAACTTTAGCCAGCCCAGGTACGTGGCCCAGGCCGTCACCGCAGGCGGGGTGAGCGACCGCAGACCCGCAAAGAGTCCAATCAGAAAGGCAAATACGAGAGTCATCAACCGGGGCCTCCTTAGAATAATCAGGGCTTCTCTGGCGACAGCATACAGCATTTGGCGCGGAAAGTTGAAGGCAAGGCTAAGCAGGTGCGTGTCCGGCTGGATAAACACGGCGGTCTGAACTAATCGTGGCTTGGGAGAACTGTGCTTCGGCCGCTCTAGTGAAGGTCGCGGACTAAGGGAAACTCACTATGCGTTGACAGGTAGTTCCATTCATGATAATCATGGTCGCCTCTTACAGCGCTTTATTGCGTAGATTTCATTGACATGGCTTCGTTTTCTGAGGACGCAACATGTGACCGTACCTACCAGCAATCACGCGGCGGCAGATGGGATCGTGTCGGTAAATGGAGTGCTCAGGGGCTACTCGACGGATCGGGAGCACCTCGCTGATGAATTTCGGCTGCTCGATCTGAGACTGCGCGAGCAGATTTCCACCCGGCGGCAGGCGCAAGACGATGACTCGCTGGCCCCCTTCAAGGGCCTGGTGATCTCGGACGCCGAAGTCCTGACGCTGCTTGAGTCTCGCCGCGAGACGTACTCGCCGTCCGAAGACGAGTATCCTCAACCGCCGGCCGCACTGATTCAACTTGAGCAGGAGATTGAGCAAAGGCGCGCCGCCAGCCTGGAAGCCGGCGTGAGCCTGGCGCTGCCGCGTCTGGCACAGGTGTTTCACTTGACTCGCTTCGAGGAGGCCTGTCTGGTGGTCTGCCTAGCGGCTGAGCTGGATTCCAAGTACGAGAAGCTGTACGCCTATTTGCAGGACGACGCGACGCGCAAGCTGCCCACGGTCAGTCTGATCCTCGACCTTCTTGGCCCGTCCTGGCCTGACAAATTGGCGGCGCGCGAGGTGTTCCAGCCGCAGGCCACGCTGTTCAAATTTAAGCTTCTGCATATGACCGACGCGGGGCGCGACGGCCCCCTGCCGCTGCCTGCGCGGTCGCTCAAGCTCGATGATCGCGTATCGAACTTCCTTTCCGGGCTGAATCAGGTTGACGCGCGACTCGGTCAGGTCGCGCGGCTGGCCGCCCCAGGCGCTCTAACAATTGACTCGATGGAGGCGCTTTACGAGCGCACGCGAGACTTCGCCTACGGGCACTTCAATGACCCTCGTTCCGCCGGCCGAAGCCTGGTCTTCTACTTCCGTGGCGGCTATGGCTCGGGCAAGCGCGCGATGGTCAGCGCCATCAGCCGGGACTTGGGGCTGCCGCTTCTGATCGGCGACGTGGAAAAGCTGATGAGCCGCCCGGACGAGTTCGACGAACTGGTTTGGCTTCTGTGCCGAGAGGTCGTCTTCCACACCGCCGTGCTGTGCCTGGAGAATATGGACGGCCTGTTGGCCGAGCCCGAAAAGCATAAAGCACACATCGAGTCGTTGTTCGCGTCGTTCAATACGTTTTCGCGGCTGACGTTCCTGCTCGGCGATCACCCCTGGCAGCCGCGCGGCGACCTGTTGCGCCCGCACAACTTCATCGGCGTCGAGTTCCCGACCCCGGACGCGCGCACGGGGAGGGAAATCTGGGAGAGCCAGTTGCGCCAACACCAGCACCTCGCCGGCGATGTGGATGGCGGCGCATTGGCCAGCAAGTTCCGCTTCGGGCCGGTCCAGGTCGGCGAGGCGCTGGCCGCCGCCGAAGACCTGGCGAACTGGCGGTCGCCCGGCGAAGGGTTGATCACCATGGCCGACCTGCACGCCGCCTGCCGCTCCCTGTCAAACACCAGGCTGGGGTCGTTGGCGAGAAAGATCGCGCCCAAATACGGCTGGGACGACATCGTCCTGCCGGCCGACCAACTCGCCCAACTGAGGGAGATATGCCAGCAGGCGTCCTACCGGCACGTCGTTTATGGCGACTGGGGGTTCGAGCGCAAGCTGTCGCGCGGTCGCGGGCTCAGCGCCCTGTTCTCAGGCCCGCCCGGCACCGGCAAGACCATGGCCGCCGAGGTCATCGCCCGCGAGCTTGACCTCGACCTCTACAGCATTGATCTATCTCAGGTGGTGAGCAAGTACATCGGCGAGACCGAAAAGAACCTGCACGGCCTGTTCAGCGAGGCGCAGACCAGCCACGCGATTCTGTTCTTCGACGAGGCCGACGCCCTGTTCGGCAAGCGCTCGGAGGTGAAGGACGCGCACGACCGCTACGCGAACATAGAGGTGGGCTACCTCTTGCAGAAAATGGAAGAGTACGAAGGCATAGCCATCCTGGCGACAAACTTGCGGCAGCACCTGGACGAAGCCTTCGTCCGGCGTATGCAGTTCATCGTCGAATTCCCGTTCCCGGATGAGGAACACAGGCGGCGCATATGGGAGGTCACCTTCCCGCGCGAAGCGCCGGTGGCCGAGCAAGTTGATTTCGCCCTCCTCGCCCGCGAGGTGAAGCTGGCCGGGGGCAATATCAAGAACATAGGGCTGGCGGCGGCCTTCTACGCGGCGGGCGACGGCGGCCTCATCCGCATGCCTCATTTGATCAAGGCCGCGCGCCGCGAGTTTCAGAAATTGGGGCGGACCTGGAAGGAAGAGATCGCCTTGCCCGATACCTTGCCGACAGACGGCCAGGGCCTGAGCACAGGCCGATAGTCACCAGCGGGAGAAGAAATGAAAGAAGCCAAAGCCCTCCAACAGGGGCACCAACCCGCAGCGATGCCCGCCTCCGCGCGCCAAGAGGCGCGGCCCGAAAGCGAAAGGGATACCCCGGCCTCTGTGTTCCGCCGCCTCCAGCGTACGCACGGAAACACCTGGGTTCAGCGATTGCTCGCCCCGACCTACCGCAAGGCGTGCTCGTGCGACAGCCCGAGCGGGGAAGGCGGCACGTGCCCGGCCTGTGCGGGTGATCAGGCAGTGCAACGCGCCGCCACGGACGAACAGGGGCAGTCGTCAGTCCCCGGCATCGTCTATGACGTGTTGCAGACGCAGGGGACTCCGCTTGATCAGCGCACGCGCGCGTTCATGGAGCCGCGCTTCGGGCGCAGCCTGGGCGACGTGCGTGTGCACACCGACTCGCGGGCCTCTGACTCGGCAAAGGCGGTCAGCGCCCTGGCGTACACGGTGGGCCAGCACATGGTCTTCAGAGAAGGCTTGTACCAACCCGACACCAGGGAAGGCCAGAAGCTGTTGGCGCACGAACTGACGCACACCATCCAGCAAGGCCCCGCCACCGGCCGAGAGATCGGCGGCGTCAGTCAACCCGGCGACCCTCACGAACAAGAGGCCGAGCAGGCGTCGGAGCAGATCATGCAGATGAGGGACGATCACCCGCACGCGGAGAGCCTCGAAGCCGGAGTCGCCGGAGGTTCGGATGCCCAGGACCCCTTGTCCAGAGCGTCGTCCTTGCAGCGCCAGGACTCGGAAGCCGACGGCGGCGGCGATTCCGGGAGCGGAGAGGAGGGCATTGAAGTCGGGGGAGACCTGAGGCTGTTTCCTACCTGGTCTGTCCAGACGCTGCCTCATTCGGAGGTGGCGGGAAGCCCGAGGGGGGCGCTGGCCGGCCCGCAACTCCAACGCGCCGATGACTGCGATACCCCAGGCTCTTTTCGCAAAGTGACGAGCGGGAAGTTTGAAGGGGGGAAGACGCTCGACGACTATTTCCCGGATATAGTCGGCACGAAATCCTGGGGGAGCAAGGACACAGCGGGGCCGTTCGACAACGGATTCCGAGCCGGCTCGGCGCTCCAATTCATCGCTACCTACCAAATGCTTTGTGTCGCCGGCGGCTCGGCCTACACCTTCGACCAACAGATCGCTATCGCTCGCATGCGGGGAGACGGTAAGAAACTGATGGAGAATGGCAAGGCACTGGAAGGGCAGACGATCAACGACGTCGCCCGAAGCGGGAGGGATCAGAGCAAGGCCCCGTTCCGTCAGGAATGGCTTAACGTCATCAGTATGGCTGACCCGATCTCCGGCGCTCCTTATACGAGCTTTAACGATTACGAGTTTGAAGCCACCGCGACGACCAAGGTCACCGGCGCGGGCGGGTCTTTGTCCGTCACCTGGACGGTTAAGGTAGAGTCGAAAGCGAAAAAGATCACCACGAACACCTTGACGTAGATGGGGGCTGAGATGTCAGACATTCAAAAGGATGATCCGCAAGTGAGGGCGCGGGAACTCGTCGCCTCTTTCGCCGAACAAGAGCCCCCCGCCAGCAGCCTGGGCACGCCTTTCCTGGCCGACACGGAGGCGACACAGGCGCTCGTCCAAATGGGGCAGGCCGCCATCCCCGCCCTGCGCGAGGCGCTCGGTTCCGACAACCCCAAGATCGTGCTCTATGCCGCCTACACGCTGGGGCAGATGGGCGACGCTTCGGTCCTGCCGGACTTACAGGCGGTCAGGGACGCTCGCGCGGCCAAGGAACCGAAGGAGGCGTTCGACTATGGCATCGTCTCTGTTGCCTCTAAGGCCATCGAGAATTTGAAATAAGCGGCCCGGCACGCCGAGGCTTCGGGCCTGAGAATAGATGAATCAGCAAGAGTAGTGGCAAGCAACCGGAACGACAGCGGCGAAGGCTGACCCGTCAATTGGCGTTGTTTACCCGACCGCGAACCTACAGGCGCGGCAACCTGATTTCGCAAAATATGGACTCAGGTGAAGATTGTGATTGGCCATGATTCGTGACCTTAGCGAAACTCTGAGGGCGATTCTTGATGACCCGGCGCTGGCCGCCAACTTTCCCGAGTTGGCCGCCGCGCTGATCGTCTTCGACCATCCCTTGGACACCTTCGCGCCGACGCAGACGACCATAGACCTGTTCCTGTACGACATCCGCGAGAATATGGAACTGCGCAGCAACGAGCAAAAATACAAGCGGCTCAACGGCCAAATCCAGATCGAGCCGGCCCCGATGCGCGTGGCGTGCTCGTACCTGATCACCGCCTGGCCGGTGGGCGGCACCGACCTGCCGCTGCAAGAGCAGCGCCTGTTGAGCCAGACCTTGCAGGTGCTGTCGCGCTATCCCAAGATTCCCGACTCGTTCCTTCGCGGCAAGCTGGTCGGCCAGGAGCCGCCGCTGCCGATGATCACCGCGCAGACCGAAGGGCTAAAAGAGCCCGCCGAGTTCTGGACGGCCATCGGCAACAAGCTGCGGCCCTCGATCACCATTGTCGCGACCGTTTCTATGGACGTCTTCACGCCGATCACCGCGCCGATGGTCATCACCGAAGAGATTCGCATCGGCGAGCGGACCGGGCCGACAGAGAAAAAGTTATTGCTGCCGACCGTGACCGACCTCTTCCGCATCGGCGGTCAGATTACGACGGCGGGCAGTGCGCCGGTGGCGGGCGCTCAGGTCACTCTGGTCGGGATCGGGTTGACGACGACGAGCGGACCAGACGGCAGCTACCTGCTCGGCTCGATGCCAGCCGGTACGTACACCCTGCGCGTCCAGTCGGGCGCGACCACCAAGAACGTTAACATCACGGTCCCGGCGACGGCTGGGAAGAATTACAACGTCCAGTTGTAATGGCACAGCAAAAAGGAGGAACACAATATGCCGCAGTATCTGTCACCAGGCGTTTACGTGGAGGAAGTCCCTTCCGCGGTCAAGCCGATTGCCGGGGTCAGCACCAGCACGGCTGGCTTCATAGGGATCTTCGGCAACTCCCTGATCGTTCCGGTCGAGGCGGTGAGCAGCCGGGCGATTGGGACGGGCGATGGCGCTGACACGACGTTCGACCTTCCGCATTACCCGGTGCTGACGACCGCCGGCGCGTTCCAGGTGGCGGTGAATGGGACGCCCGTCACCGGCGTGGCGATCACCAACGACGACACCAACCATAAGTCAACCGCCACCTTCACCACCGCGCCGGCGGCCAACGCGCGGATCACCGCCAGCTACACCGTGATCAGCACGGCCACGCCGGCCGCCGACGGCGTCGTGAAGCTGGTCACCAACTTCACCGAGTACACGACGTTCTTCGGCGGCTTCTCGACCGACGCCGGGCAAAGGAACCTGACCCACGCGGTCTACGGCTTCTTCAACAATGGCGGCAGCCGCTGTTACGTCGCCAAGGCGTCGGCCACCACCGGCGTAGCCGCGATCCTGAACGCGTTCGCGGCCATTGACGAGATCGCGCTCGTCGCCGCGCCCGGCATCACCGACGCCAGCGTGCGGTCGGCCATAGACACGCACTGCCGCCAGACGACCAAGGACCGCTTCGCCATCTTCGACAGTGAGGAAGTCCTTGAGACCAGCGGTGTCCTCGACCTGACGCTGCTCGACCCGTCGAAAACCGGCAACCACCTGCCGAGCTTTTCCGACTTCGCGGCGTTTTACTTCCCGTGGATTCAGGTCTTCGACCCGGCGACCGCCCTGGCCACGCCGGCCAGCGATGGCTTGCATTACGTCCCGCCCAGCGGCCACGTTGCCGGCATCTACGCCCGCGTAGACACCAACCGCGGCGTCCACAAGGCACCCGCCAACGAGCCTGTACTCGGGGCGCTCGGCCTGAAATACGCCATCAGCAAGGCGCAACAGGATGGGCTGAACCCGCAGGGCGTCAACTGCCTGCGCGACCTCAATGGCAACATACGAGTCTGGGGGGCGCGCACCATGGGCGGCAACGCCAACGCCGACCTGAAGTACATCAACGTCCGGCGGACCTTGCTCTTCCTGGAAGAGTCGATTGACGAGGGCACGCAGTTCGTCGTCTTCGAGCCGAATACGCCCGGCCTCTGGCAAAACATTGTGCGCAACGTGTCGGCCTTCCTGACCAACGTCTGGCGCTCGGGCGCGCTGTTCGGCACGACGCCGCAGGAAGCCTTTTACGTCAAGTGTGACGCCGAACTCAACCCGCCCGAGGTGCGCGACCTGGGGCAAGTCATCACCGAAATCGGCGTCGCCATCGTGCGGCCGGCGGAATTCGTCATCTTCCGCATCAGTCAATTCACCGCGCCGAGCAAGTAAGCGGGCCCGGCGGCAAGCGCGAAACAGGTCATGGCGAAGACGTATCAAACCCCCGGCGTGTATCGGGAAGAGGTTTTCCTCAAGCCCGAAGGGGCGCTGCCGACGGGCGTGCCCGGATTCGTTGGCTTTGCCGACTCGGCGGCCAACGCCGGCACGCCGGTCAATCTGCCCGTGGCGCTCCACCGCAAGGAAGAGTTCGCAGGGCTATTCGGCCAGCGGGCCGACAGCTTTCTGGCCGAGGCGGTCACGGGCTTCTTTGACAATGGCGGCGTGCGCTGTTACGTGGTCAGGGCCGAGCCCGACGCCACCAAGAAGGATAGGGAGACGGCTTTGAAGGAAGGGCTAGACGCCTTGACTCCGATAAACGACCTCGACCTGATCGCCATCCCAGACGCCATGACGCTCACCGCCGCCGACGCGACGCCCGACGCCGACGCGGTGATACGCGTGCAGCAGGCGATGTTCAAGCATTGCCAGGAGAGCGCCAGCCGCTTCGCCATTCTGGACACGCTGCCGTGGGCCAAGGGGGCCGCCAGTGCCGAGACGCCCGCGCAGCGCCGCAGTAATCTCATCCAGTGGCGCGACCGTTTGACCGCCAGCCAGATCGAGCCGGTCAATGGCGCGCTCTATTTCCCGTGGCTCGGCGTACAGTCCGGCGGCCAGGGCGTCAAGTTCGTGCCGCCCTCCGGCCACGTCGCCGGAATCTACGCGCGGACGGACGCCAAGGCGGGAGTCTTCAAAGCGCCCGCTAACGAAGAACTCCTCGGCGTGCTCTCGCTGGGCTTCAGCCTGGACGACCAGGTTGACGTTGACAACGCGCTCCAAGACGAGCTCAACCCCGTGGGGATCAACTGCCTGCGGGCCTTTCGCGGGCGCGGCATTCGCGTGTGGGGCGCGCGCACGCTGAGCCGTGACCCCGTGTGGCGGTATGTCAGCGTCCGGCGTCTGTTCCTCACGGTCAGCCGCTGGGTTGATCAGAATATGGCCTGGGCCGCGTTCGAGCCGAATGAGCCACGGCTCTGGGTCAGGATTCAACGCGAGCTGAACACGTATTTCGGCAAGCTGCTTCGCGATGGCGCGCTGAAGGGCGCGAGTCCGAGCGAAGCCTTTTATGTGAAATGCGACCTGGAGACCAACCCTTCCGAGCTGCGCGAGGTCGGGCAGGTGGTGACGGAGATCGGCCTAGCGCCGCTCGTGCCCGCCGAGTTCATCGTCGTGCGCATCATCCACCGCGCCGGGGCCGCCGAGGTCGGTTGAGGTCTGGATCAGGACGCTTCTGTTATACGCAGCGGTCGCGCCGCCGTGACCGCCCGAAGAGTTAAGGCTAAATCTAAGGAGGATACTCATGCCTACCGGAACTAGAGTCGATCCATATAGAGGTTTCAACTTTCGCGTGGAAATTGATGGGATCACCCAGGCGGGATTTCAGGAAGTGAGCGGGCTCGACGCCAGCACCGACCCGGTTGATTACCGCGAAGGTACGGACCCCAATCATGTACGCAAGCTGTCGGGGCTTAACAAGTACACGCCGATCACGCTCAAGCGCGGGATCACGGATTCCGACGAGCTGTGGAAGTGGCGCGACACCGTCATCAGTGGGAAAACCGAGCGCAAGAACGGGTCCATCATCCTGCTGGACGAGAGCGGCGCGGAAAAGCTGCGCTGGAACTTCATCAACGGGTGGCCGACGAAGTGGACCGGCCCGGCCCTCAACTCGACCAGCACCGCCGTGGCCATCGAGACGCTCGAAATCACCCACGAGGAAGTCAAGCGGGCCTGACGTCTTGCGCACCAACGGCGCGGTGCCCCGGTCATGCCGCGAGACCGGGCGCGGACCTTATGGGGCTCGCTCGACGAGACCCGCATGGGGGTGATGCCGGGAGCCGCGACGGGACGCCCCGCTAGAGGATTACCATGCTGCAAACCGAGTTTCCATTCAGGTTGCCGCTGGGCTACGCAGACGCCGACGGTAACTTGCACAGGGACGGGGTCATGCGACTGGCGACCGCCTTTGACGAGATCGCGCCGCTCAAAGACCCGCGCGTGCATAACAATCCGGCTTATTTGCTGATCATTCTGCTGTCGCGAGTGATCACACGGCTCGGGACGCTGGAGCACATCAACCCGAAGACGATTGAAGGGTTGTTCGCCGCCGACCTCGCCTATCTGCAAGACCTCTACCGCCGCATCAACGAGAACGGCCATAACCTGCTGCGCGCGCAATGCCCGCACTGCGAGCAGCATTTCGAGCTGGAGTTGAGCGGCCTGGGGGGGGATGGCGCTACCCCTTAGACCGGCTCTATGAGGAGGTAGCGTATATTGCGTATCACTTTCACTGGCCGTACGAGGCGATCCTCGGGTTAGAACATGCCGAGCGCCAACGCTGGGTGGCCGAGATAGCCAAGATCAACCAGCGCTTCAACGAACAGACGGGCCGGTCTGCTGGTTGAGGGCGGCCTGACGGGCGAAACGAATCGCTCATCTATCCACCCGCAGCATGGGAAGGAGGCGAATAGTATGCCGTCACTGGGACTCAACGCGGCGTTTGCGGCGGTCACCAACCTGTTGGGTGTGCGCGCAGACCCGTACCAAGTCTTTAACTTCATGGTCGAGATCGAAGACATCCTGGCCGGGGGCTTCTCCGAGTGCAGCGGCTTACAGGTGGAGACCGAAGTCTTCGACTACCGCGAGGGCGGCGTGAACGAATACGTCCACCGCTTCGCAGGGCCGACCAAATACCCGCCGCTGGTGCTCAAACATGGCCTCACACAGATAGACGGGCTGTGGGGCTGGCATCAGGACGTGCTTGCCGGCGACATCAGCCGCAAGAACGGCACCATATACCTGCTCGACAAGCAGCGCATCCCTGTGATGTGGTGGGACTTCAAGGACGCCTTCCCTTACAAGTGGACGGGGCCGGACCTGCGCGCCAGCTCGAACGAGGTGGCGTTTGAGAGCGTCGAGCTGGCCCATCGCGGCCTGAGCCGCCCGACCCTGAGCAGCGTCATCGCGGGCATCGGCGGCGCAATCGCCGGCTCGCTGGACATCTCATTCGGTATCTAGGCCATGAAGAAGGATGTGGATCAAAGCAGCCGGAATGCAGGCTCGGCGTCGTCTGCCGACCTGACTGAGCGTTTGCTGCGGCGGCGCGACGAGCCGCTCGGGTTGATCAACGTGAGCGCGCCGCAGCGGCAGTACGACCGGACGACGGGTTGGGTGGCGCAGCGATTTTCGTTGCTCGAACACTGGAAGGATCGTTACATGAGCGCGGCTGCGGAACCGTCGGACGCTCAGCGTATCCCCGCGCCGCCCGTGCAGTCGCCGACCGCGCCGCCCGACACGATGGCCAACATTGCGGCGCTCGTGCGGACGGCGAAGCAAGCGGCGTCGCCGAAAGCCGAGCCTGCCGGGTCGCCCCTGCCTTCGGGCCGCTTCCGCGTCAGCCGCTCTCCGGCCCCGCCCGACAGTCCGGCGGTGGCTCGCTCTCAGGCTTCGTCGGCTCCCCAAACGTCGCCGGAGCCTTCCGCGCCAAACCCGCCCACGGGTTCGGCGGCGGGTTCGGCGGGGGAGTCCTCCGGCCTTTCAAAGTCGTCCGATCTTCCGGCCTCGTCTGACCCTTCCGAAGAGGGCGGCGCGTCTGCGGGGCGCGCGTCGCCGCCAGGGGCGGGACGGCTTAGCGCCGATGTCTCGCGCCGCCGAAGCGCCGCCGACTTGCCTCTGGCAAGCGCTTCGCCCGCGGCGGAATCTTTGAGCGGCGAGCAGCAGCTTACCGTGCAGCGGAAGGCGGCGGACGAGGTTGGCACGAGTGACGTGCGGGCGAATGCCCCTCGTGAGGCTAACGGCCAGCTTGTTCGTACAAAAATCAGACGAGATTCGCCTGGCCGAGAGACGGTGGCGTCTCCGCCGGCGGTCGCAGACTTACCCATAGCGGTACGCACACATCGCGGCGAGTCGGGTCACTCGGCTCTGCCCGCCTCATCGCCAACAGGACCAGCTACGGAACTGGCGCGCGCGACCACGCCGCCAGCTTCGGATCAGCCGATGCTCGCGCCGTCCGAGGCCGAGATCATTCCGGCGGCCGGCGGCCTGCAAGCGGCTGGCGACTTGAATGAGAAGGCGCTTCCGCCTCCGCTGGCGCGATCATCCGCCGAGCCTGCTGCGAGCGAGGCAAAGTCGGCTTCGGTCCCGCTGCCGCTGCGGCTCACACCCGTCCAGGCTCCGTCCGGTTCCTTGTTGACGCGGGCCTTGAGTTCGGCCCCTCGCCTCGCGCCGAGCCGGCAGGCCGAACCGGACTCGTCAGGCGAAGGCTTTGAGTTACCCGCTCGGCCTGTTGAAGCGCTCGGCACTCGGACTGGCGTGCGCCATGAAGCAGAGGATTCAAGGACGGGCGTTCCCGCTTTCGTTGCGACGGCGGGGCCAGCTTCAGAGGCTTCGACAACTCAGGAGCGTCCCGCCGCAACCGCCGGATCGCTCGCACTCCGGCGGGCGGAAGCGTCGCCTGCGATCAGGCCGCTCGCCTTCGCGCCCACGCGACCGGCGATGGTCTGGCGCACAGCCGCTCCGGCCGCCTCACTCGACGGCGCGTCTCCGGGCGGCGTCGCCGGAAGCTGGTCTGATGCCGCGCGGCGCTCGGAATTCAGCGCCACGACGGGCGGGTCGCAACTGGCGCGGCAAGCGGCTCAGCCGGAAGCGGCCTCGTCGGCGACGCCCGAACTGGCCGCGCAGCCTGCGACGGCGGCGAGCCCATCGGCAAACCGGCAGATTGACATCGCCGAGCTGGCCGAACAAGTCAGCAAACTGCTTGGCCGCCAGCTCGCGGCAGAGCGTGAGCGCCGGGGGATCTAGTAATGGAACTTGCGAAGCTGGAAATCGTCCCGGTTGATGACAACACCGGCATTGATCCGATCAAGGTGCTGTTTAACCCCAACACCTACTCGGTTGCGAAGACCGTGACCTGGACGGCTGAGTCCAGCACCTCAATGAACGCGCCGACGATCACCTTCGGCGGCGGCCAGAGCCGCGACCTGTCGCTGGAATTGTTTTATGACATCACCGAACAGCCGGTTGACGACGTGCGCGTAGAGACGGGCAAGATGGTCACGCTGACGCGGATCGTGCGCGACCTCGGACGCCCGCCGGTCGTCAAGGTGAGTTGGGGCGACGATTCCAAGGATCAGTACAATTTCCCCTTCATCGGCGTGGTCAGCTCGCTGACCCAGCGGTTCAACCTGTTCAGCGCCGACGGCAAGCCCTTGCGCGCGACGCTGACCGTCACCTTCAAAGAGTTCCTCGACAGCGTCAAGGACCAGAAAGAGACCGACCCAGAGTTTACGACGCGACTGGTGAAGCGCGGCGACACCCTGAGCAGTATCGCCGCCGAAGTGTACCGCGACCCGACGCTGTGGCGCGTGATCGCCGAGGCTAATCACCTGGACGACCCGCGACACCTGAGCGTCGGCATGCGCCTTAACGTTCCGAAGTTGATCTGAGACGAGAAGCTTTATGCCGGCTGCCGATTTACGACATCCTCTGACGCCCGCCTTCGAGCTGAGCATCAACGGGGCTCCTGTGTCGGCCGAGATGTCTGCCCACGTGGTCGCCGTGACCGTGGATGAGAACGTCGAGCTGCCGGCCATGTTCACCGTCGAACTGGTCGGCTCGATTGAGCTGGACGAGCCCGTCCCCTGGGTTGACGACGAGGACGCCTTCACCATCGGCAATACGTTTGAGATTAAGCTCGGCTACAAGGATAGCCTCGACACGATATTTACAGGCGAGCTGACCGGGCTGGAGCCGGAGTTCGGAGTCAATGGGCTGTCGCGGCTGGTGGCGCGCGGTTACGACAGGAGTCACCGGCTGCGCAGGGGCCGGCAGACGCGCACCTTTTTGCAGCAGAAGGACAGCGACATCGCTTCGCAGATCGCCAGCGACGCGGGGCTGACCGCCGACGTCACCGACAGCCAGGTGACTTACGAGTACGTGTTGCAGCCCAACCAGACCGACCTCGATTTCCTGAACGAGCGGGCGCGGCTGATCGAGTACGAAGTCGTCGTCGAAGACCAGACCCTGCACTTCCGCCCCGCGGCCAACGCCGAAAGCGAGGCGCTGACGCTTTCGGTCCAGGAGGGGCTGCTGGAGTTTTGCCCGCGGCTCAGTTCCATGGGCCAGTTCAGCGAGGTGGCGGTGCGGAGCTGGAGCGTGAAGGACAAGGAAAATGTCGCCGGCCAGGCGAAGGCGGGCGACGTGACATCAAGCATGGGCGGCCAACAGACCGGCGCTCAACTGGTCGAGGGCGCGTTCGGCGCGGCCATCGAGCAGATCAGCACGCACCCGGTCATGACCGCTGCGGAAGCCGACCAACTGGCCAAGGCACGGCTCAACGATCAGGCCCTCAGACTGGTCTGCGCGGAGGGCGTTTGCTACGGGCGCACCGACCTGCGGGCGGGGAAGGTGATTAAGCTCGACGGCATCGGCACGCGCTTCAGCGGCCAGTACTACGTCACCGCCGCGCAGCATCAGTACACGGCGCGGCGCGGCTACCAGACCCTCTTCAAGGTGCGGAGGAACGCCTCGTGAGTGTCTTCGATGAATTGTTTGAGTCTATGCAGGTGGACCGCGAGAGTCGCCTCTTCGGGGTGGCGGTCGGGGTCGTCACCAACAACCAGGATGACGAAGGGCTGGGCCGCGTCAAGGTGCAATTCCCCTGGCTCAGCGACGCCGACGAGAGCAACTGGGCGCGCGTGGCCGCGCCGATGGCCGGCGACAAGCGCGGCGCTTATTTTCTGCCGGAAGTCGGCGACGAAGTCCTGGTCGCCTTCGAGCACGGCGACGTGCGCTTCCCTTACGTGCTCGGGGCGCTGTGGAATGGGAAAGACGCCCCGCCCGCCGACAACGCCGATGGCAAGAACAACCTCCGCGTCATCAAGTCGCGCAGCGGGCACCTCATCAAGCTCAACGACGAAGACGGCAAGGAGACCATAGAGATCATTGATAAGGACGAGAAAAACAAGATCGTCATAGACACGGCGAACAAGGCGATCACCATCACTAGCGACCAGGACATTACGCTCTCGGCCACCAACGGCAAGATCAAACTGGACGCGAAAGAAATCGAGATCAAGTCCTCCGCCGCCTCCAAGGTCGAGTCCGGGGCCGGGATGGACGTGACGGCGAGCGGGACGATGAACATCAAAGGCGGGACTATCAACCTTAACTGACGCGAGGGACTCGTATGGGCCAGCCGGCAGCGAAACAAGGCGATCAGATCGTCGGGATAGACACACACATCGTGATGGTGCCCGCGCCGCCCGGCCCCCCCGTGCCGACGCCGCTGCCGCACCCGTTCGCCGGCCTCATCAACGGCGGCCTGAGCAGCGACGTGAACATCATGAAGAAGCCCGCGGCGACCGTTGACAGCACCGCAGACAACAGCCCTGCGCACATCCCGACGCCGCCGGGCACGTCGTTTCAAAAGCCGCCGGCCAATAAGGCGACCATCAAGGTGGGAAGCCCGACCGTCAAGATCAATGGCAAGATGGCGGCGCGCAACGGCGACACCGCCATGACCTGTAACGACCCGAGCGACCTGCCCAACGGGACGATCATCGCCGTGGGCACGGTCATGATCGGCTGAAAGGAGACCACATGCCGAAGGCGTTCCTGGGCGTCGGCTGGGCCTTCCCGGTCAGCGTCTATAGCGCGGGCAGCCTGCGAGGCCGCCTCCAACTGGCCGAATACGAAGAGAGCGTGCGCCAGGCGATCTGGATCGTACTGGCGACCGCCAAGGGCGAGCGCGTGATGCGCCCGGACTTCGGCTGCGGCATCTACGACCTGGTGTTCGAGCTGACTTCGGCCTCGACCACCGGGCGCGTCGCCCAGGCGGTGCGCGACGCGCTGCTGGAGTTCGAGCCGCGCATAGACGTGCGCAGCATAGACGTGACGCCGGATCAGGACGGGCAAGTGCTGCGGATCAGCATTGATTATGAAGTCCGCGCCACCAACAACGTTTTCAATCTGGTCTACCCATTCTACCTGGAGAGAAGCGGAGCGTAATGGCCATCACCCCTCCAACCATAGACGATCGCACGGCCCGCGACATCGCCCGGCGGGTCGGGGAGTTGCTGGGCAGCTACGTCCCTACGTGGACGGAATACGACCCGCAGACGCAGACGGCGGCGGGCGTCGGCGGCGCGCTGATCGGCATCTTCGCGCGCTTCTCTGAGATCATCATCGAGCGGCTCAACCAGACGCCCGACAAGAACTTCATGGCGTTCTTGAACCTGCTCGGCGCTGCCTTGTTGCCGCCGCAGCCGGCGCGCGTGCCGCTGACCTTCTCGCTCGCGGCCGGCAGCCTCGCCGACGGGCTGGTGCTGGTCGGGACGCAGGTGGCCGCGCCGCCCGCCGAAGGCGCGAAAGACCCGGTCATCTTCGAGACTGAGCGCGAATTGACAGTCACGGCGGCCAGGCTGGCCTCGCTCTTCGTGCGCGACCCCGAGCAGGACAAACAGGCGGACCTCCAGGCGGTACTCACCGATTTTCAGCCGCTGGGCGAGCGCATCTTCCAGGGCACCCAGCCCATCGAACACGCCCTCTACGTCGGGCACGACCTCTTGCTGGGGTTCCCCCGGATTATCGCTGCCACGCTGATCTTCCAACTGGCCGCCAACATGCAGGACCCGCGCGCCGTGCAGTGGGAGGTGTGGGATGGCCTCGCGTGGAGACAGCAAGCGGTCACCGACCTGACGCAGGGGCTACGCATTTCGAGCCTGGTCCGACTGGGGCCGCTCGCGCCGATTCCCGAAAGTCAGGTCAACGGGCTCACCAGCCGATGGGTGCGGGGCCGTTTGCTCACGCCGATCACCCCGTCGAGCGACCCGCGGGAGAATATGGTGCGCGGCGACGACGGCCACGGGCACACACAGTTGCCGGAGCTTATGCGGGTGACGCTCTCCGTGACGCTGAGTCGCCCCATCGCAGAGGGCCTGACGCCGGACGCCGCCGCCTACAACGCCACCCCGGTTGATCTGGGCAAAGACTTCAATCCCTTCGGCGAAAAGCCCAGGCGCAATGACACGTTCGCGTTCGCCAGCCGCGAAGCCTTCTCAAAGGATAGCGCCGGCGGACTCTCCCCGATTGGCGCTGAGATCACCGTCGAGTGCATCGTCGCCAACTCCCACTTGCTGCGCGGGCCGAACGCGGTCTGGCCCTCGGCGGACCTGACGCTGAGCTGGGAGTGCTGGAACGGCGCGGCGTGGCAGGTGCTGGGCCAAAGTTTTGACCCGCCGTGGCTGAGCCTGATCGAGCTAGACCCGTTGCCGTCAATCACCACGGACCCGACGATACTGGTGCAGGGAAAGGCGCAGTTCGGGAGCCGGGTGACGACCGACGCGAAGGACCCGGTGACCGGCAACGCCAAATCGCTGTCGGTTGATGCGGATGGGCGGTTTGCCGGGGGGGTGGCGCTGGCGGAGGGCTACAACGTCCTCACCTTCACCGCCTCGTTTCAGCGGCGGAGCGTCAACACCTGGGCGGTCGTCTTTCGCGGGCCGACCAAGTCCGTAGACATGACCGCGACGACCCCCGCAGAGGTCGTTGATACGGCCACGACGCAGGTCGGGGTGACGATTGCCGTCACCGGGACTGTCGCGCTGATCAAGTCTGTCCGCATCAGCAACGGGAGTCGCGTGCTGCTGACCACGCCCTTGCCGGCCGGGGGCGGGATCGTGATCGTTCCGCTGGACGAGGGCCGGAACGACTTGCTGATCGAAGGGCTTGATACCGGCAACGTGCGGGTCGCGGCGACCACGCTCGCCGTCAGCCGTGCGGCGGCACAGCCGCCCGCCTCCGGCACGTTCGCCTTCTCCGACGGGACGTATGGGTTCTGCCAGAGCGGCTTAATCCAATTCATACTGCCGCCTGTGGTCGCCCCCGCCCTGGTCAACGGGCTGGAGAACTACTGGGTGCGCGTGCGGCTGGTCGGCGGCGATTACGGCAAGGATGCCGCCTACAGGCTGGCGAACCCGGAGAAGCGGGAAGAGGGGTTCACGCTGGTGCTCGAAAGTTTCCGCCCGCCGGTGCTCACGAGCTTAAGGATCGGCTACAGCCAGCAACTCTCGGGCGGCCCCGACAAGCTCCTGGCGCTTAACAACATGAAGTACACCGCGCCGCGGGCACCGGCCACGTCGAATCAACTGCACTTCGCGCCGTTTGAACGCGCCCCCGAAGACCGTCCGACGCTCTACCTAGGCTTCCTGCCGCCGCCCGCAACGCCCTTCCCGAACCGTACGCTGAGCATCTATGCACGCGTCCCTGACCTCAAGTACGGCGAGCGCGCGGTGCCGATCTCGCCGGAAACCAGCGAGGTGTTCACCGCCTTGCCGAAGACGGTGATCCATCCCTTCGTCGTCACCAACACGGCGGCGGTGAAGGCGTCATTCGCCTTTAAAGTTTTCGGCCAGACCTGGGAGGCCAGCACGCCGCCTGTCCAGACGGACGTGGACCCCGGCGACTCCCGCACCGTGCAGGTGTCGGTGGTCATCCCCGATGGGACGCCCATCGGGGAGAGCGATGTCGGGTTCCTCGGCCTGAGCAACTCCGCGTTCCCCGGCGTGGAATACGCGGCCACGTTCGAGACCTCGGTTACGGACGTGCTGGTCGCGGAGGAACGGCCTCAGCTTTTGTGGGAGTACTGGGACGGCGCGGACTGGCGCAGCCTGGCGGTGCTCGACGACACGGAGAACTTCACGCGGCCCGGCCTCATAGAGTTTCTCGCGCCGCCCGATTTCAGCCCGCAGAGTGACGAATTCGCCCGCCCGCTCACCTACTGGCTGCGAGTGAGCTGGCAGAAGGGCGAATACGCCGCCACACCGAAACTCTGCCGCCTTCTGCTCAACACGACTATGGCGGCCCAGACCGTGACCCTGCGCAACGAGGGGCTGCTGCCGACCACTGTGGATAGCCAGCAGACCTTCCGCGCCGCCAGAGCGCCGGTGCTGGCCGGTCAACAGCTTCAGGTGCGCGAGCCGGAAAAGCCTTCCGCCGCCGAGTTGGAGGTCATCTACGAAGAAGAAGGGGCCGACGCCCTCGCCGTCGTCGTTGACGCCACGGGCAATCCGAAAGAGGTCTGGGTGCGCTGGCACGAGGTGAGCGATTTTTACGCCTCCGGGCCGCGCAGCCGCCATTACGTCCTCAACCACCTCACCGGCGAGATACAGTTCGGCGACGGGCTGAGCGGCCTCACGCCGCCGCCCGGTTCCGGTAACGTGCGGCTCTGGTTTTACCAGACCGGCGGCGGGCTCGCGGGCAACACGCCGGCCGGGACGATCACGCAACTGAAGACGACGGTGCCGTACGTGGACAAAGTGACGAACACCGAAGCCGCCGTCGGCGGCACGGTCGCCGAAACACTCGACTCGCTGCGCGAGCGCGAGCCGCGCACGATCCGCCACGGCGGGCGCGCGGTCACCGTCGAGGATTTTGAAGACCTGGCGATGCTGGCCTCGCCCGAAGTCGCGCGGGCGAAATGCGTGCCGCTGCGCAACCTCATCGAAGACCCCTTCGACGAAGACCCGCCGATTCGCGGCGAAGTCAGCGTCATCATCGTGCCGCGCACGCTCGAAGCCATGCCGCAGCCGAGCCTCGAACTGCTGAGTCAGGTTCAGGACTACCTGGAAGCGCACGCCGTGCCGACGATGAACGTCTCTGTGGTCGGCGCGCTCTACCTGCGCGTCGAAGTGAAGGCCGAGGTCGTGCCGGTTTCCCTGGATGCCGCCGGCTCGGTTCAGGAGGCCATACGCCTGGGCCTCGAAGCGTTCCTGCACCCGCTCACCGGCGGCCAGGATCACACGGGCTGGGACTTCGGCCGCGAGCCTCACCCGTCGGACGTCTACGCGCTGATCGAGACGGTGCCCGGCGTTGACCACGTCCGCTCCCTGCGGGTTGACATAGAGGTCAACGACGACGTCAGCCGCACAGGGCGGTTCTTGATCTACTCGGGGACGCACACGATCACTCTGCGTTTCGAGCAGCCGTGAGTCGCGGCGGGCCGCGCGGAGGAATTGACGCGAGAAGCGGAGATCAACCATGCCTTTGCAATTGATCAACCTGGATGACAAAGGGTACGCGGACCTGGTACAGGAGGCGCGTAGCTTGATCCCCACCTACGCGCCGGAGTGGACCGATCACAACCCTTCGGACCCCGGCATCACGCTGGTCGAGCTGTTCGCCTACTTGAGCGAGCTGCTCATCTACCGGCTGAACCGTGTGACGGCCACCAACGTGCTCTCCTTCCTGAAGCTGCTGAATGGCACGGATTGGAACCCGTTCGAGGAGACGCAGCGGAAACTGACGGACGCCGAGAAGGCGGCCGTCCGCGCGCGCCTCGCCAAGCTGTCGCGCGAAGACCTCGCCCAGTTGATCGCCGACCAACTGCCCAAGACGGTGCAAAACCTCCGCCGCCTGGAGCGCGCCGTGACGCCGGCGGACTTCGAGGCGCTCGCCATCGAGGCGGGCCGCGTCTCGCCTGGGCAGCCCGACTCGCGGGTGGCGCGCGCGCACTGTCTGCCGCGCCGCAACCTTGAGATGGACCCGGAGCGCGACAAGGCCGCCAACGTCAGCGTGATCATTCTGCCCAAGGCTGACCCCGAGCCGGACCTGCCGGGCCTGCTCACGACCGTCTTCAATTACCTGGAGCCGAAGCTGCCGCTGACCACACAGTTGCACGTGGTCGGGCCGCAATTCGTCACCTTCAACATGAAAGCCACGGTCGTCATCCTGCCCGACGAGCCGGAGCTGGAGAGCCAGCTGAAAGACCCTACGCAGTGGCTCCCCAACCGCATCGTCGCCGAGGTCAAGGCGTTCTTCGACCCGCGGCCGCGGGCCGACGGCAGCCTGCCGTGGCCCTTCGGGCGCAACGTGTTCGTCTCCGAGTTGTATGGCTTGCTCGACTCGCTGTCGGGCGTGGACTACATACAGGACATCACCCTGACCCCTGCGAACCCAGCCCGCTTGCTCACAGGCCCCGACGGCAGTCTGATCGGGGTCGAAGTCAAGCCCTACGAGCTGGTTGACGTGCGAATCACCAAGACCGACATAACCATCATACCGGCGGACTCCGGTACTTGATGCGCGGTGAGTGCTATGGCGATTGACCCTGAAACTGAGAGCAGTTATTTGCAGAGCCTGCCGGCGATCTTCAGCGAAGACCCGTTCCTGGGCCGCTTCCTGCTGGCCTTCGAGCAGGTGTTGACCGGCCTGCCGGGCGCGGAAGAGAGCGGCCTGGAAGAACAGATCGCCGCCATCGCCAAGCTGTTCGACCCGATGGAGACGCGGGAAGAGTTCTTGCCCTGGCTGTCGGGCTGGGTGGCGCTCGGACTGCGGGCCGACTGGACGCTGGCCCAGAAGCGTAACTTCCTCGGCGACATCGTGCCGTCGTATCGCCGGCGCGGGACTCTGTCGAGCCTCGCCGACCTGCTGCGCATCTACACGGGGCTGAGCCCGATCATCAACACGGGCGGGGAGACCGACTTTCAAATCGGCGTTCACTCGACAATCGGCGTGGACGCACAGATCAACGGGTGGGCACCGCATTACTTCGAGGTCAGCGTCACGCTGCCCAACCCTGACCTGGAGACGCTGAAGGCGCAACAGCGGATCGCCAGGGCCGTCATCGACCTGCAAAAGCCCGCGCACACCGATTACCAACTCAACGTCTTTCACCTGACCATGCAGATAGGTGTCCGTTCCACGATAGGGCTCGACACGCTGCTCGGAACGGAAACGACTGTTTAACCGCATAGGAGACCAGCTATGGCCATCAAGCGATTGCATTACTTCGACCACCAGTTCCTCGTCGAGAAGGACTTCACCGACGAGCAAGCGTATCACCTCGGGATGCGCCGCCGGTTGAATCAGGTGCTCTACACCAGCGGCATTGCGGACGGGCTGCTCGTCGTGAGGAAAAACGCGTCAACGATCACGGTCCAGAAAGGCACGGCTATTGACGCACAGGGGCAAGAGATCGTCCTCGAAACCGATGCGGATCGCGACTTGAGCAACCGCACGACGTTCCCGGCGGGCTCCACGATCACGGTCGGCGTCCTCTACCAGGAACAGCAGACCGACCCGACGACCGCCACCGGCGCGACCGGGAACACGCGCATCACCGAGCAGGCCGTCATCGAAGTGACGGCGGGCACGCCGAGCCCCACCGCTGTGCCGCTGGCGAGGTTCCAACTGGCCGCCGGGACGGGGGACGTGCCGGCGGGTCCCCTGGACGGCGGGGTGCGCAAGGCGGTTGCTCCGAAGGCGGGCCTCGGGATTGCCAGCATCAGTGGGGTGAATAATCCGGGCGGCGACGTGGCCCTTGTAGCCGGCACAGGGATAACGATCGTACCGGATGTTCCCGGTCACCGGCTCACAATCAACGGGACCGCTCAGGGGCTGGTGAGCGTGGATGGCGTCTCTGCGCCCGGCGGCAATATAGACCTGCAAGCCGGCAGAGCCATACAGATCACCCCCGACAACACCGTCAACAAACGCATTACGTTTGCCTCCACCGGCCTGCAAAGCGTGAACGGCGTCACGGATACGGCCAACGGCAACGTAGACCTGCTGGCCTTGCCGGCGAGTTCCATAACGATCACGCCAGAGGCCGCTAACCGGCGCGTGCTGATCAGCGAAAACCATTCCGCCCGCACGGACAATCCGCACGCCACGACGGCGGCGCAGGTCGGGGCGCTGCTGGCCACCGATTTCTTCTTCGGTAGGCGCACGGTCGCCGTGGCGCAGTTTACGCTCGTGGACGCGAATGGCGCGACCCGGTCGATTGGACTGACCTTTCAGCCGAGGTACGTTCTCGCCTTCGGCAGCATTCAGACGACGCTCGGCGGCAGAAATTACGGAGGCGGTACGTTTGGCTTCGCTGACCTCGTGAACCCGGCCGCGATCCAACAGTTTTGCACGGGCTTCGGGGTGACCAAGATATCGAACACCGATTGGCTGGTCCGCCCGGTAGACAACTTCGGAGTGGGCTCGAACATCGCCTACGGGACGTTCTTCAACTCGGAAGTGGCCCCTCCGCAGGCCGAGGTGCTGACCGTCACCGTCACCGCCGTTACGGCCACCTCGATGACGGTGACGTTCGGGCGGACGGTCAACGCGGGGGCAAATCCTATCGGCTTGCCGAACGGCTTCAACATCAATCTCCGTCTCTTCATCTTCGGGTGAGCGCTTCGACGCCTTCCACCCCCGGAAGCCGGCGCGAACATCCGCCAGGAGGCTGCAATGTGGGTTATCTATCACAAGAAGAACAATAGCGTCGTCGGCCTGAGCGCCGATGCCGACGTGGACATAGACAAAGAACTGGCCATCCATGAAACCGTCAAGGGGCTGGTGAAGTCCGAGCCGCTGAACCGCTACGACGCCATACAGATCACCGACCGGCAACAGGCGCAAACCCTTATGAGCGTCCCCTTCGACCGGCTGACGTTGAAGACGGTCAAGGGCAAAGTGCAGGTCGCCGTGCAGGAACTCAGCGAGGCATACCTTGCGATCACCTGCGACGCGACCGACCTGCACCCGGTTGACGGCCTGCCGACGGTCAAGGCCGACGGCGAGTCGTTCACGACCGTCACCGTCCAAAAGCTCGACGCCCAGGGCAAGCCGAAACAAGGCACCTCGGACAACGACCTGCTCTACCTGCGCACGGATTACGGCACCCTGCTGAGCGCCGACGGCAAAGAGGAAATCTCGTCGCTCAAGCTCAAGAAGGGCCAGGCGTCGTTCCGCCTGGTCTCGGAAAAAGCGCGGCGCGTCGCCACCGTGCAACTGTTCAACGCGGACGCGTCCGTCTACAACGCCGCCTTCCGCGTCGAATTCGCCTGAAAGCCAAGACCGCGGCTCGCCGCCCCAAACGGTGAGGCCCCTACAGGAGATGGCACAATGAAGACACATCCACTCAACTCTGCCAAGGGCTATTTCACGCTGGGTCTGATCGTGATATGGGTCGCCTCGGGCTCGCTGATGTCGTACGCTCACAGCGGCGCTGTCATGGCCCCGACGGTCGTTGCCGGCTCGATCAACGTCGCCGACGCCAACATCGAAGGGGCCTGGGGGGCCGGCATACCGAGCGGGCTGTTAGCCAATGACTGCACCGACTTCTTCGCGATGTCGGGCGCGACCGTGACTGCCTACGCCGCCAACGACGGCACCAACCTGTTCGTCGCTTTCGACATTCCAGACCAGTCCGCCAACGCCGCCGACGCCCTATTCCTGTTCTTCGACCCGACCCCCAGTGTGGCCGGCGGCGGGACGGCGACGGCGGCGGATGACCGCGCGTTCCGCTTCCCGTTCGGCGACGCGTCGGGCGCAGCCATTGACTTGTCGGCGACGGCGTCGAACTTTACGGGCGCGGGCGGTCCCAATAACTGGTCAGCGGCGGCGGCGGGGCTACCCGCCGGGGTGCAGGCGTTTTACCGGCGTGACACGGGGGCGAATAAGTATCAATTCGAGGCGAGGTTCCCCTTCAGCGCCTTGCCGGGGATCACGAACGGCTCCGGGTTCGCCTTCGTCTACATGAATCGGACCAACTTACCCGTCAGCCCGCCGCCAGGAGGGGACTGCTTCAGTGCCGGGGTGCTGACGGATTTCTACGTCAAGTCTCCGGGCATCCCCACCTTCGGACTTTCCGCCCAACTGCCGCGTGACGTTGGTAATCCGAGTCAATGGCAAGACCTGCAATTCGGTGCGCCGCCGCCGACCGTGGCATTCCAACCGCCCTTGTGCTGCGGCAGTACAGACATAGACTTTTCTCCGGCGGCCCAACCCTTCACCCCAGGGATGCCTGTGAACATCCGCGCGAAGCCGCATAACCTGAGTGCGGCTACCCCGGCCAACAATGTCAACGTAGAGATACGGGTTCACAATTTTGGCACCGGCGGCGGCGGCTCCGTCGTCTTCACCTCGGGACCGCCCGGCGGGATGAACTCGGCGCAGGTCCCAACGATAGCGGCTTCCTCTGCCGCGTTCACGAACTTCGTCGTCTGGGCCGACCCGCCCGCCGGCTTGCACGGCTGCATCCGCGCCGAGATCAAACCGGCGACCGTCTCCCCATACCTGATCGCCCCCGGCAGTGAGGTCGCTCAGCACAACATAGACGTCGCCGGCGTCGGCAAGGGAATGAAGAAAGCCCTCGCGTTCAACGTCTTCAACCCGGATCAGCGTCAGGAAGGGCTCAAGATCATGCTGATCAAGCAAGAGCAACTGCCGGCTGGCGGCGGCGGGCTGCACTTCGACCTGGAGCAGCCGGCGCGGCCCTTGCGCCCCCAAGAAGAGATGCCTGTGCATTTGACGGTCACGGTTGACGCTGACGCCCCGCTCACCGACGTGTCGGCGACCAAGGCCACCGTCCCGCCGACCGCGGGCGGCGCGAACCGCGGCCCGGTCGGCGCAATCCCTGCCGAAGGGGTGCCGGGCGAACAAGTGCGTCTCGCGGCGTTCGCACAGGCCGCGCCTGGCAACACCGATGCCGTTACGGTTGACGTGAAGCCCGGCGAACGGTTGTACCTCGCGGCGACCGGCGAAGTTGATCTCGATGGAGCAGGCCCGTTGCCCGCCGCGCCGCCCGATGGCAAGGACTTCTCAGCCGAAATGCGCGAGGGCCAGTTCCTCCTGACCGCGCAAGGGGCAAACCGGGTCGCGGGCGCTTTGCTCGGCTCCTTCGACAACTTTCAGCACGGCTTCGTGATCGGTTCCGAGGGGACGGTCACGGTGCCGGAGAAAGTAGATAAGCTGTTCTTGGCGGTGAACGACATCATCGGAAGATACGGGGACAATACCGGCAGCGGCTTTGCGGTCAGCATCGGCAGGCTGCCTACCCTGATCGCGCCCGCCGCGAAGGCCGTGGCCATTCCGCAGGTCAACATCACCGCCGTCGCGACCTCGGACGTCAGCGTTGCCGGCACGCAGATTGTTTATCACGTGGGCGCTAACCTCGGCGGGGTTACGTACCAGGTCCTGGTGACGGAGGGCGCGGCTGGCGGTGGCGGCACGGGCACTCTGGGCAGGGATAAGAAGTGGCTGTACTACCTGCTGATAATCCTACTGATCCTGCTGCTGCTGTTCTTCATCATACGGTGGCTGACTAGAAGGCGGCACGCGTGAGCTAGCCAGGACGCGGTCGCCGGCCTGGATCAGTCAGAACGAATTGGTCGGGCCGGGTGGCTTCACCGTTCAGGTGAAGCCACCCGGCGGCTAGGAGAAGTACCGGCCTCTATTTCCGCCGGGCCTGACTCAAGACTTTCCAGGCTTCTTCTTGCCGGCCAGAATCGCCGCCATCCAGTCCTAATTGACGCCCAGCGCCTTCTGCCGAATCAGCGCATAGACTTCTTCGATCCCGACGGGTGCCCCTGCCGTCATAACCTCCGCACCACTCGGCGTGATCAGCACGGTGTCTTCCAACCGCATGTGAATCTGTTTCTCCGGAATCTCCAGTATCGGCTCGACATTATAGACCACGCCCGCCTCAAAGGGGCGATTGCGATCAAACGACAAAACGTCATGTACTGAGATTCCTACCGTATGTCCGATGGAGCGCCCGATGGCCAGAAACTCGCGGTGGAAGCCGTGCCGCTTATAGACTCCTTCGGCAATGTCTTGTAGCTTGGCGATGGTCACCCCCGGCCTCATCGCCGCGATAATGGCCTCCCTCGCTTCGAGAATGCAGCGGTACATCTTCTCCTGTTCAGGCGTAAACCGCCCGGAGACCGGCCAACTGCGCGTGACGTCCGATGTGTAGTATTCATAGTCCGCGCCGTAGTCCATATAAACAACATCACCCTCCTTCATCTGACGGTTGTTTGCCGAGTAGTGCCAGATCGTCGTGTTAGGCCCCGAAGCAACAATGGGCCTGAAGGCATCGCCGCGCGCGCCGAATTTGGTATAAACGAAGCGCGCGACCGCTTCGAGCTCGTACTCGTACATCCCAGGTCGCGTGCCTTTCATCGCCTCTTTCACGCCTTCCGCCCCGATCTTGCAACTCTTTCGCATCAAGTCAATTTCATAAGGCGTTTTGATCCAGCGCATGTCGTCCAGCAACGGATTCAAATCCGCGAAGACCAGTTGCGGGATTACTTGTTGAACCACACTGATTGCCTGTTTCGATTCGGGGATGCTGCGGAAGAGGGGATGGGACATCTCGATTAATTCGTAGGCGTCAAGCTCCTCGCGTGCGGTGTGGACATTTCCTTGTGAACCAATCGGCATATAGAGCTTTTTTGCGCTCTGGGCAAAAAAGGTAAGTATCGAGAGAAGTTCTTCCGGCGGCCTGACGCCTGTCAGCCCATAAACGTCCTCCCGCTTCTCGACCTGCCAGATGCCTGGGCCGTAGGCGCGAATCTGTGGCTCGGAACGCCTGGGTACGAAAAGATACGAGCTCTTACGTGCCCCCATCAGGACCAGGATTGCGTTAGGCTCTTCGATTCCAGTCAGGTAATAGAAATCAGGAGCTTGGCGAAACTTGATTGGGTAATGCTGCTCTTTAGCGGAGCAGATCACCGCGACGCCGTCCGGGATTTTCTCAAAGAGCTTCGCCCTTCTTGCCATAAACTCATTCTTATTGAAAGGCTGCTGGGCAAAGGCTGAAGGAGCCAGCGCGACAAGAGCGAGAGAAGCGACAAACAAATGTAGGGCGCTAATAGCACAAAGCTTATGGGCGCGACGCATACGGGTTGCTCCTTTGAGCAAACCCCGCATCAGGAATAAGTCTATGCCGGTGGAATCGTCTAAGCGTACAACAGGTGCTCTCATGCAGTGTCCTTTCAGTTTCAGTGTGCCAGAGAATCAGTTCTGCCATTTAACGAACCCGCATCGTTGCGCCGCGGCGGCGGCGCCGGTCGGGGCGGGATGCTCACGTCGTCGCGGCAATACACAGCACCAACGGGGAGCGCACGACCCAGAGTACACCTAGTATGAGTATATTCCTAGTGTCTGCTGAAAAACTCCAAGAGGCGTATCATCGCCAGCGGTTTTGCTCATATAATAACGAGAACGCTCGAAGTTCAGGTAGATGTGAGTAACCTATGGATTCCGATACTCAGATCAAGCTGGTAGTTTACAGACACTTCGCCGAGACGGGGCAAAGGCCGTCACCGGGAGACGTCGCCGCGCGTATCGGCTCGGACGTCGAAAGCGTGCGGGATGCATATCTGAGATTACGTTCGCAGAGGGTCTTGGCGCTTGAGGCGGACGGCTCATCTATCCGTATGGCCCCTCCGTTTTCCGGCGTCCCGACACAGCACGTCGTCATTGTTGATGGTAGGCAATACTTCGCCAACTGCGCATGGGACGCCCTTGGGATACCTGCGGCGCTACGCCGACCGGGCAAGGTTTACTCCCGGTGCGAGCAATCCGGAGAGCCACTCCATCTTGCCGTGGGCATCGAGGGGCCGGAACCTTCTACCTGGCTTTTCCACTGCCTTGTCCCGGCCGCGAAGTGGTGGGACGACATCGTATTCACCTGAAGCAATATGCTCTTCTTCCGGTCGGAAGAACTGGTCCGAGATTGGTGCGCGGCGCATAGTTATGCGGTGCGGCCTATCCTCACGATAGCTCAGCTCTGGAAGCTTGCGGCCGTCTGGTATTCGACCCGATTGCAAGAGAATTCCCGGCGGCCTCAGGCGGACGAGATGCGCGAGATTTTCGCCGGCCTGGGACTGGAAGGGGATTTTTGGGACCCAAAATCGGATAGCTTTGGTTAGCATCGGTTTGACGGGACAGCACACGCACTCCTTTAAGCTGTCTCCGGTTGTGGCGGATAAGAGCGTGTCGCGCTCCAGCGCTGAACGCTTCCGGCGATTTCAGACACCTGCGTGATGAGATTGCTGAGGAAGCCATTCACGTCCTCGCAACGAGAGAGGCGTGCGCTCTGTCCGGCCCAGAGCTGTAGAAGTTCGCGACGCCCGGCCTTCTCGGCGGCAATGGTGAGATGACGCACGAGCATCCGTTGCAGCGGATAGGGAAGAAACTCCGTCCCACTCCTGTTCAGCTCGTCGAGCAGTTGATTCTTGATCCCACGTGCGAGCCTTCCGGTAAAGCCTCTGGTCAGAGCGGTCGTGCCCGCCTCGCGTGTGAGAAGCGCTTTGCGATGGTTAGGACTCGAACCCGACTCCTCGCACGAAAGGAAAACGGTTCCCATCTGCGCGCCGGACGCGCCGAGGGCGAACGCCGCGACAATGCCGCGTGCGTCGGCGATGCCGCCGGCGGCCACCACCGGCAGCCTCACGGCGTCTACGACCTGAGGCACGAGGGCGAGGGTGCCCATGAGAGACTCTTCCGAAGGCCGAAGGAATGAACCGCGATGGCCTCCCGCTTCAAAGCCCGAAGCGGCGACTACATCTACACCCGCCTCTTCAAGCGCAATCGCCTCATCCACGGTCGTCGCCGTCCCGATGATTGCGATGCCGCGATGACGGCACTCATCCAGGACCTCTTTGGGAGGAACCCCGAAGATGAAGCTGAACGCCGGCACCTTTGCGTCCAGCAATACGCGGGCCTGATCTTCAAACCGCTTCGGGGAATACGGCTGGTATATCGGACGAGGCGCTCCCAGGTCGGCGAGATGGGCGGCGAGCGGGGCGAGGCTGCGGTTGAATGCGCTTTCATCCGACGTGCGGGCCCCTTCGTCTTCCATCGACACCCATAAGTTCATGGCGAACGGTTTGTCGGTGAGCGAGCGAATCTCCGCGATCACGTCCTTGATCTCGTCCGGCGTCAGGCCGTGCGCGCCGAACGATCCGAGTCCGCCGAAGTTGGAGACCGCCGCCGTCAGTCTCTGTGACCACAACCCGCCGAGCGGCCCTTGAATGATGGGGTAGTCAATCCCTAGTCTCGCCGTCAGTCCGTTTTGATTCCAAGCATTCATCCGTTGGACACCTCGAAGATCAACTCTAGCTCGACGAGAGCGCCGAAGGGAAGGAGGCGCACGATGTGGTGCCTCGCGATGCATCCGCGACCGTTCCCCGCTCGGGCCACCTTGTCGCGCTTATGCGCCTGCGCAGTTCGGTAAGCTTCGCTTCCGGAACCTGCACATGAAATGGGCGAATATCGGTCCTCTCACCGTCCCTCGATTGCGCGACTTCAGGCATAACACCAGTCATAGCTTTAACCCTCCTGTAAAAACCGTGAATGCCTAGCGAGCCCCCAGCAACGGCTGCCGCTACAACCCCGCAAAAGTGACGGCGAGTGAAACCGGGCGTGATTGACATACGAGAGACCTCGCCAGGCACACCGGCGTCAGCCGCCTGCCCGCTGCTTCGTTGGGTATCTTCTGATGGAGTCATGGTGTTCTCCTTTTGCTGTGGTACTCAGTATCAAGGTGCGTAATAGGTGAAGACGAGGTCGCGAGCAGATGCCTGTGCTTTGCTGTCCATCCTTTACGTTCCTTCTGTTTCCCTGTTTTCCCACTTTCAAAATCCTGTTGCGTCCCAGTTGCGTCCCGAAAAACACCCAAGAACACCCAACGATGAGGGCGTAAGGGAAAGTCAGTCTAGATTCATGTAGGGTAGGGAAGCGGTTGTTTTAGCCGGGCCTAGAAAATGTCCGATGGGTTGATGGCATCCAAGAGGTGAAGCGCGGGCACCGCATCCGGCATCAAGGGGCGCACGGGCTGCATGGCTGGTGCGCCCGCTCTATCTTGACCATGAAATTTCAATATTAAACATTACAGTGAAATTTTCCTTTAGCTCCTCACAGCAAAGACAATCCAAAAGCTTGCCAGCCGGCTTTGTGATTGAACAACGTAGTCATAAGGTTCAATTCTTAATCACCCCTTATAATTCTGTTTTAGTGCTAAACCTTTACTGTTGAAACAAATCGGATTCAGTTCAACCTAGCCCGACATAGTCAAGAGGCAAGACCGCCGCTTTAATTGGGATGCTTGTAAAACTGTTCTGACCTACATACTGCTAGCTCTTTATAACTTGCCGGTTGTCCTGGCCAAACCCTCAATCACCGTTACAAGCTCATTAACTTCTACCGGTTTAGCGACGTGAGCATCAAACCCTGATCGGAGCGCCCGCATCCGATCTTCAGCTCTTGCGTGTGCGGTGAGGGCTATTGCCGGCAATCGGCTTGCCCGCGCTTCAGTCGAGCGAATCTTCTGGATTAGAGTGTACCCGTCCTCTTCCGGCATCTCAATATCTGAAATCAAAAGGTCCGGCTTCCAGTCCTTTACCTCCTGCAATCCTTCTTTCGCAAACCCGGCGGCTTTCACCACAGCACCGCATTGCTCAAGCATAAGCTTCAGAAGATCGCGTGCGTCCGGCTCATCTTCCACTACCAGCAGTCTCATACCGGCCAGCGACTGCGGACAGTCGAAGGGGACTGAGGTTGCGGCTGTCCGTTCTCTCCCCTCCAGCGGGCTGGCTGCGTAAGGGGCAGGCGCGTGGATTATCATTAGCGGGAACTTCACCGTGAATGTGGCCCCCTGGCCTTCGCCGCCGCTGTAGGCTGATACACTGCCCCCATGCAACTCGACCAAGTGGCGCACGATCGCAAGACCCAGGCCCAACCCGCCGTGCTTTCGCGTATAAGTGCTGTCGGCCTGGCGGAAGTGGTCAAACATGAAAGGCAGAAAATCGGCAGTGATTCCCTCGCCGGTATCGCTGACTGTAACCTCGACGTGCGAGTTGAGCCGCTGCAGTCGGACCTGAATCCTACCCTGCTTCGGCGTAAACTTCACCGCGTTGGATAAGAGATTCCACACTACCTGCTGTAGCCGTTCCGGGTCGCCTGAAACCAGCCCGGCCTCCGAGTCGAGGACGACCTGCAGCCGAATGTCTTTAGCCGCTGCGGCGGGCCGGATCACATCCACCGCAGCCCCCACGACTGACGAAAGCTCGATGGGCTGGACGTTGAGGCGTAGCTTGCCTGTGATAATGCGCGAGATGTCGAGCAGGTCCTCTATGAGCTTCGCTTGCGACCTGGCGTTGCGTTCTATGGTTTCAATGGCACGGGATCGAGTCTCCTCATCTACCTTGCCGGTGCGGAGCATGGCGGTCCAGCCCACTATTGCATTGAGCGGGGTGCGCAACTCGTGCGATACCATGGCTAGAAATTCGTCCTTAGCTCGGCTGGCCTCCTCCGCCTGCTTCCGCGACCGGCTCTGCTCCTCATACAACTCTGCCGTGCCGATCGCCGCCGCGGCGAGGTTAGCCAAGGCAGAAGCAACTCGCACGTCCGTTTGGTCGAAGTGATGCGGTTGTCTGTAATAAAACCCGACCGTGCCGGCGCTCTCTCCATGGATGCTCAACGGCACAACCAACAGGGACCTGATCCCTTCAAGTTGGTGCGCCTCCAGTCTTCCCCGAAGCGCCTCGTCCTTCGTCACATCTTCAGCGATGATCTGCGGTATCTCTGCGGGCTTGGTGCTTTGCAGTATGGTGCCTGCATTTCGTATGTACCCTTCCGACAGCCCAGCGGATGACATTAGCCGCCAGAGGCTATTTGAATGAGTATAACGCCAGACCGCGTAGGCATCGGCTGCCAACACTTGTTTTGCCAGATCGATGATCGTAGACAGAATCGTGTCCACGTTGAATGAAGAGAGGAGCACCGCTGAGGCGTCAACCAGATGGGTCAACCGTTCCTGCATGAGTTGGTGCTTCTCAGCCGACGCCAGAGCGGCGGCGTGCGCCGCCTGCTCGCGAGCCAGCAGTTCCTCCCTCTCTCTTTCTAATCTCCTCCGCTCGGTTATGTCGCGGGCGACCGCCGAAGCGCCGGTTATCTCCCCTTTGGCATTCGTTATAGGAGAAACGGTCAGAGAGACATGGATGATCCTTCCGTCTTTGCACCTGCGTTCGGTCTCATAATGCTCGGCTCGCTCCCCGCGTCTCAGCGCCTCCATAATCTTTGGGAAATCATCCTCGCGCTCGGGCGGCATCAGTAATGATACTGGCCGGCCCTTTACCTCATCTGCCGTGTACCCGTAAAGCCGCTCCGCACCCTTATTCCAACTGAGTATTATTCCGTCCATGTTCTTACTGAGGATCGCATCGTCTGATGACTCGACGATAGAAGAGAGCAGGTGCATTGCTTCTTCGGCCTGCTTCTGCTCAGTTATATCACGAGTGAAACAGCGCGTATGGACGAACTTGTCCCCCTCCCATAACACGTTGGAGTTGACGAGCACGTCACGAATCGAACCGTCTTTACACCGCAGCCTCGCCTCGTAGTTGTGTAGCGTTTGCTTGTCGGAAAGCCGGCGGAGCATGTCGCGAATCTTATCCTCATCGACATGGAACTTGGATATAGGGTGTCCTATGTACTCCTCGCGAGAGTACCCGAGCAGATCCAACTCGGCTTGGTTGGCCCAAAGAATCGTTCCGTCCGGCCCGACCCAATGCATGCCGATGGAGGCGTTCTCAACGAAATCTCTAAGCTCCTGCTGAGTGCGGCGCAAGGATGCCTCGGCCTGGTTGCGTTGGAACAAGATTGTCACCTGATTAACGGCGACACTTAATAAGAGACGGTCAGTTTCTGTGGGAAAGTCCGGCCTCAATGAACCAGCTACCAAAACTCCGTATTCTTCCTCATGTATCAGCCCGATGGGGGTGATGGCCAGCCGCACAGTTCCGCCCCCTAAAGGGTTCGGGATAGATAGAGGTGGGTCGGATGCCTTAGACTTAAGCCAGGGCGCGACCGCCGCCGCGATCTCTCGTGTGTGGTCGGAAGCGTCCACCCCTTGTTTAGGTCTGATCACCTCAATTGGCGCTTCATCTGAATGGCCTCTAATCCGGATATAGATGAAGTCCGCACGTAGCGCACTCAGCAGCACATCCGCGAGGCTTTCGGCGATGTGCGGCGGGTCATAGCCTATCCATACTGCGGGCAGCGCCGAGATCGCGACTAAATCTCGGACACGCCGCCGAAGGGTTTTAATCTCTTCAGTAAGCGTCTCCATCGCTATTGTCTGCCAACGTCACCTCAGTGAGTGGTATTTTCAGATTAATCGGTCGGACGCCTTACGCCTGCGCTCATGGAGTTCTTTGAGAAACTCTTCGGGCGGCACGAAGAAAGGGTTCTCTTGAAGCACTCCACCAATGATTACCATCGGGTGAGTGCGCAGAATGTCCATCACGACGCCCCCGCCAAACTTGGCGAGATCGTACGTTCAGACGACCGCGTCATCGTACTTCGGCAGAATGAAGTTCAGCCGTGTTTCATACTCGACTATGTCATTAACCCCTGGTCGGTCTTCAAGCCCCCACTCCATGTTGGCGACCAGACGGGTCAGCGGAAAGCCCTCAGCTTTCCCGCCCCTCAGCACCTCTTCGATTAAGGCGAGCATAGCATCCTGGTCAAAGTGTCCTTCACGCAGATAAGCATCCTCCCAGCGGCGGACCTCAAGCTGACCACTGCGCTCGGCCTCGACCACGTCAATGCCGGCCTCACTGAGCCGACGCAGATGCTCGTCACGGTGCGCCGGGTCAACGATGTGGAATGCTTTATGACCTTGCTTGAATCCTTCTTTCACAAAGGGTAGAAGAACCTGATATTCCTCGTCCTTTTTATGAAAAAAGGCGCAGACATGACGGGAGCGGTGGAGTACGGACCCGGCCAACCGCACCGTTTCTTTTTGCTCGTCCATCGCGTTCCTCCTTTTATGATGACTGCTCGCGGGTGCCTTCGAGACAGTCACCCGCCGCGCGCAAATATCTTGCCGATTCGCCGTTCGACTATTTCATATGGGTGAGGATAGCAGGTACAGAAGCTCTCGACAAAATAGGAACTACAAACTCACAAGCGTGTCTGTAGTTTTATTCGTTTGACCGAGCCTCGTCAAGCAATAAAACCAAGGCGTACTATGCAGCGAGAAACTCCTACATCTTTCTATCAATTCAGACCAGAAGCGCTCATATTCATCTATCAAGGCGCTTTGAACCTAGTTTGGGACAAGCCGCCTATTTGCTATACCATTGAACATCTATGAGGCAGGCATTGGTCAAGTAGTAATTCCTGCACACGAATCCCCTAGCGGCACCAGCCCGCTTTTGTCTTACTTTTTGCCTATCCGCCTTGAGCATTAGACCTTTGATTCTCTGAAGCTTCGAGCAACTCCTCATCGGATCAAGTTATCGAGACGCGATCAATCATCTATGCAGGCATTCGAGCCTATGAGGATAGATCCGCTCTCTCCTATGGCTGCCGAGTTATCAGCCGGCCTTACATAGGAGAGGCTGGCCGCCCAATCAGAAGGTCAGGCATTCAAGCCTATGTTCAATCGCGGGCAGGCCGAGCTTCGACGCCTCGACGCACGAACTCCGCATAGTCTATCCCGTCTCGTAGCATGATGTAGCCACGGATCACCAGCTTTCTGCCCACTGCGACGATGGCCTTGTGCTTCCCTTTACTCCGCAGCAGTCGCAAGTAAAACCGCTTCAAGTCCGGGTCGTACCTAACTGCCGTATGCGCCGCCTCAATGATTAAATACCGCAGCAATCGAGACCCGGCTTTGCTGATGCTCAGCATTCGCCGCTTCTCTCCCGACGAACTCTCCATGGGCTCCAGCCCTAGATAAGCCACGACTTTCCGACCGTTGCTGAAGCGGCTCACGGGATCGAGGGTATGCACCAGCCCCAACGAGGTGAGTAGCCCGATGCCGGGATGCGTTTGCAGCCGTGACACCTGCTCGTTGGCTTTGGCTTGTTGCTTTAGCCAGTCGTCTACCTCAGCGACTTTGCCATCGAGCCCCTTCAATAACTCCAGCCAATGGTCGCGCTGCAAGCCAACGGATTGGCTCATGGGTAAAGCGCTAAGCCGATCTCTGCCACGACGAGTAAGCAGGTTGGCTTTGGCCGCCAGGCCGGAACGGATGGCTAAGGCTTGCAGGTTGTTCTTGGCCATGGTGCGAACCTTCACCAGCCGGCTACGGTAGCGAAGCTGATTCAGTATCTCTCGACTATCAGCCGACGACCTGTGTAGCCGTGGGAAGCCTCCATTAATCAACAAGTCGAGGATCAGCCCGGCGTCTCTGTGGTCATTCTTTTGACGCCGCTTAGCGAGGCGACGAATCTCAGCGGCGTCGCCGATCCAGACCTGGTGACCGAGGTCTTCAAGCAACTGCTCAAACCAAGGGCTGTAGCCGCTGGCTTCTAATCCGACAATGACATCACCTTTCAACCCGGCATAGAAACCGCGCAGGTCGTCAGTCTGGTGATGCAGGTCGAGGATGTGAATCTCGCCAAGTTGTGAGTCACAGTAAGCAACGGTTTGCATCCGTGCATGAAAGTCAACGCCGCAGTAAATGGTCATAAGCACCTCCCAGTGGATCTAATGCTCGCCGTGAGCTTATCACGGCTGGAGGTGCCTGCCTCATATCATCAGAAGGGTTGAACTGTTCAATTCCAGCATTAGCTCAACCTGCTCTTGCAACCTGTGTTAAACTCTCTGGTGAACTATAGACTTTAAATTAGTAACAACAAAGCTCACGCACCTGCCTAGATCAATCAACCCATCAAACACATCTGCCATTTGAGCGGGGCAGAGTGAAAATCTGTAGCACAACCGGCGATGGGTATTGAGCAGCGAAAGGGCAATCTCTACTACTACCGCAAGCGGCGCGTGGGAGATCGTGTCGTCTCAGAATACGGCGGCGGCTTGATTGTCTCGCTCGCCGAGCGTCAGGCGGAAATCGAGTGGGCGCAGCGTGATAGTGCAACCGCCGCTCTGTAAATTCACAGCACAGGGGAACAGCTTTTAAGGAAAGGCCAGATAGCGCGCACCACTCTGCCAGTCCTCGTCAATCTCCATCAGCACCGCCGTCGCCAGCCGCTCCAGCGATGCCGCGTTCGGGAAGATGCTCACCACTCGCGCCCGCCGCTGGGCATATTCGCGCTTGCGCCGCTGGTCGAAGAACCGTGCCAGGCGTTTGCCAGTCTTTGGCTCAAGGGCTGCTAGTAAGGCACAACTGCCGAGTTTCTCAAAAGGATAATGCTCGCACCGCACTTTGCCGCCCTGCATGGCTTGTCCAGCGACCGCTTCGCCGATCAAAAAGCAGGGGCGCTCATCAAAGCAGACAACTGGGAAACGGGCGTCATAGGGTTGCTGATACAGCCACAGCAAACACTCCATGCGGGCCAGATATTCGGCGTTCATCGTCCCGATACACCAAGTGCGCTTGAGATGCGGCTGGAGCGCGTTTTTTTGAGGATGGCCCGTGCTTGCGTGTGACAAGCCCTCGCCGTAGCCGAGCTCGACCGCTTTGTCGGCAAGCAGGCGCGAAGTCCAGCGGCATCGGCCCTCGGGCGGTGTCGAGCAAGCCAGGGCAGTGGTGTGAGCGCGAGCCTCGCCATCAATGATGATCGGACGGCCCGAGCGCGCCTTGTCTTGCAGGCATTGCAAGCCGATTTCATTGTAGGCATCACGCCAGTTGGCGACCGTGACGCGATGGACAGATAAAGAGTTGGCGACGTGGTCTAAAGTGTTGCCGCGATGAAGTTGGAGCAAGGCAGTAGGGCGGCGAAAACAACGAGCCGATAGCTCGCCTTTTGAGAGTAAAGTTGTCAAATAGCGTTGGTCTGATTCTGTGAGTTTTACATGAGCTTTTTGCATGCCTTCACTACACACGCAAAAAGTTCAAACACTTAATTTCCAATGTACTGAGTATGAGCAGCGTGATTTTACAACATGCCGCTGACCCGCAGCCCGACTGCCTCACGGCTCGGCAGCCTCTCCGGCAGTTTTACACTGAGACCTTGCTCGCCCTGCGACCACTCTAGTTTGCCGCCGCCTAAGATCGTTACGTCCTTCGCTTTCCGCCCGCCGGTGTGTGGCGAGTTTGTCGCCAAACTCTTGATGACAGCCTGCGTCGCTGGCTGCGGCGCGAGCAGGTAGGCGTAGAACGTGTCACCCTTAGTCGTGAAGCGGATGTCTTCAATCGTATAGGGCTTACTGCGCACGTCACGCGCGCCGCCGAACTGGCCTGCCTCGGGCGTCTCAACGGCCGAGGGGCCTTCGCCGTAGACCTTCCACGGACGGCTGCCGAAGATGCCTTCGGCGTTCGCCTTCATCCACGCCGCCATGCCTTCGAGGAACGCGACCTCGTGCTCGTCTATGGTGCCGTCGCCACGGACGGGAACGCTGAGCATGAGGTTGCCGTTCTTGCTGACGATGTCGAGCAGCATATTGATGACCTGGCCGACAGTCTTGTACTTGTTCTGCTCGGCGATGGCGCGGCTGTAATGCCACTGGCCGATGCAGGTGTCTGTCTGCCAGGGGTGCGGGCGGATGCCGGTAGCGACGCCCCGCTCGATGTCCTCCACAACGGCGGCGACATGCTCTGGCTTCATGTGTTTTGCGTTGACGACGGCCTCCAGCTTGCCCTTGTTGCGCGCGAAGTTGGTGTTGTAATAGTGCGCCACAATGTCGAGGCCGGCCTGGCCGAGCGGCAGTTCGGTGTTGTCGAAGTAGAGAACATCCGGCTGATACTTATCAATCAGGTCCTGACAGCGGAGAAACCACTTCTCAGTGAACGCCGGGTTCATCGGTGGCGGGTTCTCGTTCCAGACGCCAGTGTTCTTCTGGTGCCACTCGTTCATGGCTTTGATGCTTGTGACACCGGCGGGCACAACCATGTTGCGTCCGGTGTAGAGTTCCTGCGGGTCTAGCCCCTCCCACCACTTGCCCTTGCCGTCGGCCTTCGTCAACTGTGCGGCGTCGTAGCGCACGCCGGCCTGCGGCCCTTCGGCATCGTACCCGTAAGCAACTTGGAACCAGTGCCACGCGTGAGCCGAATGGTTGCTGACGCCAAAACGCAGGCCGTTCGCACGCGCGACTTTGGCCCATGTGCCGACGATGTCCTTCTTCGGGCCGATGTTGACCGAGTTCCAGGCGTGATACTTCGATTCATAGGCGTCGAAGTTATCGTGGTGGTTGGCGAGGGCGAAAAAGTATTTCGCGCCGGCGCGCTTGTAAAGCGCCATCAGCTTCTCAGGCTCCCAGCGCTCCGCCTTCCAGAGGTTATCAATTTCCATGAAACCGAATTTCGAGGGGTGGCCATAAGTCTTAACGTGGTAGTCGTAAGCCGAGTCGCCCTGTTGGTACATTCTACGCGCGTACCAGTCGCCCTGCTCCGGCACGCACTGGGCCGTCCAGTGCGCCCAGATGCCGAACTTCGCGTCGCGGAACCATTCGGGGACGCGGTAATTTTGCGCGAGCGATTCCCAGGTCGGTTGGAATGGCCCGCGCGCGATGATATGGGCCGACTGAGCCGCGCTCACCGTATGAGTTCGCCACGCTGGTAATTGCAGGCCGGCGGCGATGGCTGAGGTCTTTATAAAATCGCGTCGGGAGAGAAGCATTCTCACAGTCAAAGCTCCTTCTGATGTTCTTAGCGTCTTCATGTGCGGCCTTGTGTCATTGCTCGACGGAGATCACGGTCACCGACTTGGGTTCCAGTTTCACAGCCAGCTTGCCGCCTTGAATCTTTGCTGAGATGGGTTTCGGCACGACCGCGTTCGGTGCGTCAAAGCTGTTGACACTATCGACTCTGGGCGCAGTTAGTGTTTCCCCGGCTGCCGATTTAGCGGTGATGCCGGGCAGGCTTACCTCGATCTCAGCGGGTTGATTGGGATCGACATTGGTGATCTCTAACCACAGCTTGCCGGCTTTGTCTTTAGCGGCAATGGCGTCCACGCGCGGCAGCGAGACGTTTCCATTCGTATACGTGCCCGCGTCGAATGTGACCGGCACAAACGTGGCGTCCTGGAACGGCACGTACATTTTGTAGACGTAGTAGGTCGGCGTCAGCACCATCTTTCCCTTATCTGTCAGGATCACCGCTTGCAGGACGTTAATCATCTGCGCGATGTTGGCCATGCGCACGCGGTCGGCATGACGCGCAAAGACATTAAGGTTGAGCGCCGCTAGTATTGCGTCACGCATGCTGTTCTGCTGTACCAGGAAACCCGGATTGCTGCCCGGCAGCGGCGCATACCACGCGCCCCATTCGTCAACGACGAGGGCGACCTTCTTTTGCGGATCGTACTTGTCCATCATGGCCGAATACTTACTGACCAGACCTTCCATTTCTAAAGTGGCCTTGAGAATCTGGTTGTATTCGGCTTCGCCGAAGCCGACGGATGCGAACTTCTTTTCCCAGTTCACTACTGTGTAGTTATGCAGCGAGAGGCCGTTGAAGTCCAAACTCCACTGGCGATTCTGCCAGGCTTTCATGACGGCTTCGGTCCATTCCGCGAACCGTGTCTCGCCGCCGCCCGGCCCGACGGCGATCTTGAGCATCTGCTGCTTTTCCTGCTGCGTCGGGTTGAAGTTTCGGACGAAGCGGCTGTAGACCTTGAGCTGGCTCAGGTAGTATTCTGGCGTCATGTTGCCGCCGCAGTCCCAGCTCTCGTTGCCGATGCCAAGGAAGGCAATCTTATATGGGGCCGGATGGCCATTGGCGGCGCGCTCTTTGGCCAGCGCCGTCGGCTGCGCCGTGGTCAGGTACTCCAGCCACTCTGCCGCTTCCTGCGGCGTGCCGGAGCCGACGTTGACCGAGAGGTATGCCTCTGCGCCGATCTGGTCGAGGAAGTCCATGAACTCGTGCGTCCCGAACGTATTCGGCTCGATGACGCCCCCCCAGTTGGGGTTGAGCGTCTCTGGCCGCTCGGGGCCGATGCCCTTGCGCCAGTGATATTCGTCCGCGAAGCAGCCGCCCGGCCACCGGACGTTCGGCACCTTGATCGCCTTTAGCGCGGCAACAACGTCGTTGCGGATGCCCCGCGTGTTTGGAATTGCGGAGCCGGGACCGACCCATATGCCTTCGTAAACCCCGTGGCCGAGGTGCTCGGCGAACTGGCCGAAGATGTTGCGGTCAATCTTCGCCCCAGCCTTGGATGCGTCAATCGTTAAGTCAACCTTTTGTGCGGCGGCGAAGGGTGCCGTCAGGGTCACAATGATCAGGGCGCAACTGATAAGACGTACACGCATGACGAATGAATCCTTTCGACCTTAGTCTTCCGGCTCAATGCCGTAACCTGTTCTTGAGCGGCCTATTGAAAGAGTCTTGGAGCGAAATCTTTCAGATCGCGCCGCCAGGTCTGCCACTCGTGGTCTGTGCCCGGCGACTCGTAGTAGACGTGCTGAATCTTTGCCTCCAACAACGAAGTATGAAGTCTCTGAATTCCTGCCCGCATTCGCTCAGGCTCTACCGTCCCAACGCCCAGCCAGAGCAAGCGGACTTTCTTAGCGAATGCCGCGGGGTCGGCGAATACCCCGTTGTAATCCGTCTTGGGATCAAGCTTCCGGTCGCCAAGCACGAGCATCCCGCCCGCCCCACTGAATCCGCCGATGTGAGAAAAGAGGTCAAGATGATTCAGCGTGATCTGGAACGTCTGCATGCCTCCCATTGACAGTCCCGCCATCGCCCGATGATCACGGTCGGGAATCGTTCGGTACGTCTTGTCAATGAAAGGAATCAGCGCCTGTGTAACATCGTCTTCAAACACTGACATCATTTCCTGCATCGCCTTCAACATTTCGGGAGAGCCGAAGGGCTTGCCGGTCAAATCGGGCGGGGCCTGACCCGCACGCCGGGCGTAGCCATAGGCCATCACGACGATCATGGGTTTGCACTTTCCTTCGGCGAGCAGGTTATCCAGAATGAAGTTGGCCCGCCCCTGGCGAATCCATCCCGTCTCATCCTCGCCGCCGCCGTGCTGCAAGTAGAGCACGGGATAGCGCGCTTTGGTCTGCGCGTCATAATTCGGCGGCAGATAGACCAGCGCGTGCCGCCAAGTGCCCGTCACCTTCGAGTAGTACCAGACCTCACGCACTTGGCCGTGCGGTACATCTTGAATCGAATAATAGGTCGAACCCGGCTCTGGCACTTCAACGGCGCTGGCGTACTTACCGCCGCCAAAAAAGGACTGACTGCCCGTGTCGCTCACTTCCGCGCCATCAATGACGAACATGTAGTAATGCAAGCCGGGAACAAGCGATGGCGTAGTGAACGTCCAAAATCCATCGGCCTGTTTCGTCATTTCTGCTTTGGGACCGCTCCAGAAATTCACCCTGACCTTAGTGGCGTCCGGAGCTTTGACGCGGAGCTGGACCCGCCCGGTGCCATCCACGCGCGGGTACTCTGCCCCCCAGACGTTAGTCGTCGCGGGCCGAAAATCGCCGCCCTCTTGTGCATAACAGAGGCCCGCAAAGAGGGCGCACCAAAGACTCGATAATAAGAGCATCAGTATTTTGAACCGTCGCATCCTTCTTCTCCTCTCTAGGTCTTTAACCAACGATTATTGACGAGACGCCAGATGCCGCGCTCATTCTCGTCACGGAGTTCGACCGGCAAAGCCTCCTGCGGGAAGTTCTGGTAGCAAACCGGGCGTGCGAAACGCTTGATCGCCGCCGTGCCCACCGAGGTCGAGCGCGGGTCGGTGGTCGCCGGGTAAGGCCCGCCGTGCTGCATTGAGGCGCATACTTCGACGCCCGTCGGAAATCCGTTGAAAATGAGGCGACCGGCCTTGCCCTCTAGCACGCGGACGAGCCATCCGAACTCGCGCAGGTCGTCGGGCGTGCCGTGAATCGTCGCCGTCAAAGCGCCCTCCAGGTTCTCCGCTACCTGTCGCAAATGGTCTTTCGTCTCGCAGGCGACGACCAGAGCCGTCGGGCCGAAGACCTCTTCGCCGAGTTCCTTGTGTTGGAGGAAGACCGCGGAGTCGGTCGAGAAGAGGTAGGCCGAAGCCTGCGTGCGTGACGCGTCGGGTGTGGCCGCCGGGCGGCTCGCCTTGAGCGAGCCGAGTTGCCTGAGCCTGCCCACCCCTTCCTCGTAAGTTTTTAATATCCCCGCGTGCAGCATCGTGCCCGGCAGGGCCGCGGCGAAGAGTTCGTCGGCTCTGACAAGGAATCTCTCCAGCGTCTCGCCGCGAAGCCCGATGACGAGGCCGGGGCAAGTGCAGAACTGGCCGACGCCGAGCGTCACCGACTGCTTCAAGCCTTCGGCGAACTCCTCGGCACGCTCTCGCAGCGCGCCCGGCAGGACGAAGACAGGGTTCGCGCTGCCCATCTCTGCATAAACCGGAATCGGCTCTGGCCGGCGCGCTGCCGCGTCGAAGAGCGCGCGACCGGCGCGCAGCGAGCCAGTGAACCCAACGGCCTTCGTTGCCGGGTGCTCGACAACCGCAAGACTCACCGAAGGGCTCGCGCCCTGAATCAGCGAGAAGACGCCCGCAGGCAGTCCCGCTTCCCCGACCGCGCTGTTGATGGCGCGGGCCACCAGCTCCGACGTTCCCGGATGCGCCGGGTGTGCTTTGACCACGACAGGGCAACGGGCGGCGAGTGCCGACGCGGTATCGCCACCCGCCACCGAGAAGGCGAGTGGGAAGTTGCTCGCGCCGAAGACGGCCACCGGCCCAAGCGGGACGAGCATCCGGCGCAGGTCGGGTTTCGGGATGGGTTTTCGATCAGGCTCCGCGTGGTCTATCGAAGCCTCGACCCAGGAGCCTTCGCGCACGACGGCGGCGAACATGCGCAACTGGCCCGTCGTCCGCGCACGCTCGCCCGCGAGCCTCTCAGTAGGGAGCGCCGTCTCCGCGTGCGCCCGCTCAATCAACTCGTCGCCGAGCGCCTCGATCTGTAGCGCGATACGTTCGAGAAAGCCCGCGACCTCTTCGGCGCTTCTCTGGCGATACGCGGGGAAGGCTTGCGCAGCCGCGACCAGAGCGCGGCCAATCTCGGCGGGCGTCGCTTCGTAAAACTCCGGCCCGAACTCCTGCCCCTCGGACGGGTTGAAGGCACGGAACGATTTCCCGCCGCCTCCGACCGGCTCGCCCGCGATAATGCTTCTGCCGTGTAGCTCAGACATATGTTGGAACTCCTGCGCGCAGCGGCTATTCGACGACGTTGACGAGCGTGCCGATAGGCTCGATGCTGATGCTGATCTCGTCGCCCGACTGCAAAGTGAAATCGTCGGGCGGAACGATGCCCGTCCCCGTCAGAAGGAAGCAGCCTTGCGGGAACGAGTTGTCGCGGAAGAGAAATTCGACCAACGACTCGGGCGTGCGCTTGAGCTGCGTGAGCGTCGTCTCGCCAGCGAAGACCGTTTCGCCTGCGCGCTTGATGCGCAGCTTGATCTCGGTCGCGGCGGGGAGCATCTCGTCTGTGACGAAGACGCAAGGGCCGAGCGCGCAGCTCCGGTCATAGACCTTGGCCTGCGGCAGGTAGAGCGGGTTCGCGCCCTCTATATCGCGCGAGCTCATGTCATTGCCGACGGTGTAGCCGATGATCTTACCCGTGCGCGTGACAACGAGCGCAAGTTCCGGTTCGGGCACGTTCCAGTGTGAATCACGACGGATGCGCACCGCGCCGCCGTGGCCTGCGACACGGTGCGCGGTCGCCTTGAAGAAAAGCTCCGGGCGCTCCGCCGTGTAGACGCGGTCGTAGAAGTCGCCGCCGCCTGCCGTCTGCGACTCCTCTATGCGCGCCGTGCGGCTTCGGTAATAAGTGACGCCTGCCGCCCAGACTTCCTGGCTGACAATCGGCGGCAGAATCTTTTCGCCGAAATCGCCGCCGACAGAAGGCAGGTCAGAAGAGTCAAGCAGGTTGCGCAAGTAACTGGAAAGGTCTTCGCGGTTGATTAGCTCATTCCAGTCGGTCTCGAATGAGTAAACACCTGTTCCGTCTTGAATGATGACGCCGTCTTTTACTCGGTAGATTTTCACTGTGGTATCCTCGGATTGATTGGCCGTTGCTTGAGCAAGCGCCCCGTTAAGAGTCCAGCGTGCGCAGTCCCGCTTCGATGACGCGGACGATTCGGTCAACGTCATAGACGCTACCACGCCACGGGCCTCCGCTTGCGTTCTGGAGCGCCGCCCACAGTCTTGTGTCGGCGGGCAGGGCCGGGTCGGGCCGTAAGTCCGGGCGCGGCACCCTCGCCGCTAACGTCGTGTCAGCCGGCGCGTAGTCGCCCGGCGCGCGCGCTTCAACCAAGTCAATGCTTCCCTCCAGGTTGATCGGGTCTATGACGACGCGAATCAGATCGCCGTCGCGCACCCTGCCGATGGGGCCGTCCGCGAGAGCTTCAGGGGCGACGTGCCCGATGCACGGGCCGCTTGAAACGCCTGAGAAGCGCGCGTCCGTGATGAGCGCCACCGTGTCGGCGTAGGGCATGTACTTGAGCGCCGAGGTGATCTGGTAAACCTCTTCCATCCCCGCCCCCAGAGGCCCGCGGCAGATCAGCACGATGACCTCGCCGGGCTTGATGCGGTCGTCGCCCTGGCTCTTGATGGCGGCGATGGTGGCGCGCTCGGTTGTGAAGACGCGAGCCGGCCCCGTCAGGCGAAAGACTCCGTCGGCCCCAAACGCCGTGCGCGCGATGGCCGTGCTCTTGACGATTGCGCCCTCAGGGGCGAGGTTGCCTTTGACGTAAGAGATCGTGCTCGTGAGTCCTCTTTCCCTCGCTCGCTCAGTCGGCATGATGACATCGTCGGGGTCAACGCCGTCCGCTTCCCGTAGGCGTGCGCGCATAGCCTTCCGCCTCTCAGACCCTTCCCACTCATCCAGCACTTCGTCGAGAGTCTTACCGACAGCCGTCAACGCCTTGCCGTCAATCAGACCGAGGCGGCGCAGGTGCAGCATCACTTCGGGGACGCCGCCCGCGAGAAAGACGCGCACGGTCGTGTGCGGCCCATTCGGCAGCGCTTCGACGAGGCGCGGCACGCGGCGGTTCACGCCGATCCATTCGTCAATCGTCGGCGGCTCAAGCCCCGCCGCGTGCGCCACCGCCGGCAGGTGCAGCAGAAGATTCGTCGAGCCGCCGAAGGCCGCGTGCACGGCCATCGCGTTGCGGACGGCGACATCCGTGACGAGGTTGCGCGGCGTGATGCCGAGTTCCTTCTGCCGCAGCACGGCACGCGCAGACCTGCGCGCGGCGTCGAGCCAGACGGGTTGACCCGAAGGCGCGAGCGCACTGTGCGGGACGGCGAGCCCGAGCGCCTCTGCGACGACCTGCGAAGTGGCCGCCGTCCCCAGAAACTGACAGCCCCCGCCCGGCGAGGCACAGGCGCGACAGCCGATCTCCGCCGCCTCTTCGAGCGTGACCTGCCGGTTGGCGAACCGCGCCCCGATGGTCTGCGCGCGCCCCGCGTCTTCGCCGTCGCTCGCGGGCAGCGTCACGCCGCCGGGGACGAGCACGACGGGGAGGTCGAGTGAACCGGCGAGCGCCATCATCATGGCCGGCAGCCCTTTGTCACAGGTCGCCACGCCGATCACGGCTTGTCTCGTGGGCAGTGAACGAATCAAGCGGCGCAAGACCGTCGCCGCGTCGTTGCGATAAGGGAGGCTGTCGAACATGCCCGTCGTCCCTTGCGTCCGACCGTCGCAAGGGTCTGTGCAGTAGCCTGCGAAAGGGATGCAGCCTTGCCGGCATAGCTCTTCGGCGGCGGCTTGCATGAGGAGGCCGACCTCCCAGTGTCCCGTGTGATAGCCGAGCGCGAGTGGCGTGCCGTCGGGCAGGCGGATTCCGCCCTGCGTGCTCAGGATCAGGACTTCGGGGCGTCGTAGCCGCGCCGGATTCCAACCCATCCCGACATCCTGCGTCCAGCCGAAGATGTCGCCGCTAGGGCGGACGGTCAGGTCTTCCGCCGTGATGGGCAGTTGCCCACGTGGCCCCGGCGAAGCCGTCACGACTCGACAAACATTTTCGACATCCGAGTCGAAGACCGTTTCAGTGCTCGGCTCCCGTCCACCTCCCGAATCTTCCGACATCAATCACCCCCTGGTACAAAGTAACCATCAGAAATCCGCTTCGCGCGCCCCGAGCGGCCACGTTGTTATACCACCCCATCCATCCATTAATCATCTCGGCAGAGCCGCTCTCTGCTTTGCGAGTTCGGCGTTGAAGGCTTGTTCTTTGTCGGCCACGTACTTCTTGTATCCTTCAGGATCAACGAAGGCGGCAAGGCCGCTCTCTTTCAGCCGCGCGTATTTCGTTTCGAGATCGAAGTAGTTGCCATGCGCGCCGAGAAAGATGTCGCACGGCAAGGATTTCAAGACGCGGAACGTCTTTTCGTAGTCCGCCGCAATCTGCGGATAGGCCGAGTTATTCACAAGCCGGTAGCCGGGATTCACGTTAGGGCTGCCGATGATCACCACGTTGTAGGTCTTACCCGCCTCCTGCACCTTCATCGTCCACGTCGTGCAACCCTTCGTGTGGCCGGGCGTGAGTTGCGCCACCAGAACAGCGCCTCCCAACTTGACCTCATCGCCATCGCGCAGCACACGATCTACCTTGGTGGGTGTATAGAGGCTCGCTGGAACATTGCCGTACTGAAAGTCCGCCTTGCCGCCCGACTCGACGACCGGCACGTCGGCGTCCATAACCATGTACTTCGCGGCGGTCAGCTTCTTGATGGTGGCGCTGGCGGCGTCGTGATCCCAGTGCGCGTGGCTGATGAGCAGGACCTTGATGTCGGTGAACTTGAACCCGAGTCTCTCCACGCTCGCGCGGATCAGCGGGACGTTCTCCTCAAGATCACTGTTGATCAGGATGTGTCCTTGCGGGGTGGTGATCAGATAGTTGGCGAGACCACGGCTTCCAACATAGTAGAGATTCCCCGCGATCTTGAAGGGCGGAAATGGTTCGGTCCAATCCGCACCGGCTTGGGCATACGGAGCGCCGGTTGGTGTGGAAGGATCATGAATCCCACTTTGTAGAAGTGAGTCATGGAAGATGACGGTTGTCACCAGCGTGAAGATGGCTGCCACCAGGATTATTTTCATAGCCATTATTTGCAGTTGTTCATGAAGCACAGATTCTTGCTGAAGAATGGCAAGACGTAGTTCTGGAAACGAACGGCCACGGCGCTGGTATGCGTGCCTTGATAAACTTCAAGGCTGTTCACAATGCCGTATTTATCCAACACATCGTGCAGCTTGCCTGTATCGCCGCGCAATCCGTCCTTGTCGCCCACGTCTAGCGATATCGCACGATACTGGCGGAGGTTTCCGATATATTGATCTATGAAAGCAAGCGGCGCGTTCGCCGCCCATTTCGCCAGAACCTCCGGCTGTGGCTGACCATCTTTGACAGGCAGGTCAAGGTAGAGCGGCGGGTTCTTCGGATTGGGCGACCACGCCGCGCCGCTGGCGAGCTGGGCACGAGCCATGAATGGCAACTTGGCCGAATCTTCGGGTGTCTTCACCGCTTCCAGCGCCTTCTCTATTTCTGCATTCGCCGGTCCGGCTTGCCGCGGAGATAAGCAACATGGGCTCATGATGTACAGGCTGCCAAACACATCTGCATGCTTCATGCCGATGCGCGTCGCGCCATAGCCTCCCATCGAGTGGCCAACTAGCCCGCGAGCCAGCCGGTTCGGAATCGTCCGGTAATGCGCGTCGATGTAGGCCACTACGTCACGCGCGATAAAATTCTCGAAATCCCCGGTCGTAACCGAACTCGAATACATTGAGCCGTTGTGCACAGTCTTGGAATCCGGCAGCACGACGATTATCTCTTTAGCGCCCTGTGCGAAAGCGCCCTCGATGGTTTGCGGCACATGAATTTCCTTACTCCATTGTTCAGCGCCGATGGAATAACCGTGCAAGGCATAGACGACTGGGTAGCGCCGCGACTTTTCCTTGGCGTAGCTCGGCGGCAGAAACACGAGTACGTCGCGGTCAACGGCGTCCTTTTCAAGGTTGCCCTCAAGGGCTGTCCCATGAATCTTGATGCGCTCTACCTTAACCGGCTTTGCACCGGGCACCACCGGAGGCACCTCGGTTTGCACCTGTGCCAGCAAAGGCAAGGCGAGCGCACCAATGCTCATCAGCATTATGGCGCGAAAGAATCTGGTATAGGTCATCAATGTCCTCTCTTGAAAACTAAGGCAAAAGCGCGGCGGCGAATTCACGCTCGCGATATTCAAAGTAGTCGAAATCCGCCGGGTGAGATGTTCCGGCCAAGTCCTGACAGCACACCCCGACAAACGCCCCCGTGAAATTCGGGGCCGTGGGCGGGCCGGCCTCGTCGGACAGGATGCTCGCGTCGAACTGTTCCGGCAGCCACTGCCACTCGCCGCCGCCCACGCGAAAGGCGAAGCGCAGACGCTCGTAATCCACCTCCACCCGCAGGTGCGCGGGCACACCCGCGGCGATCTGAATCGGCGCGGTGAACATGTCCGGCAACTCCGGGTGACACGTCATCACGCGTAGGTGTTTGCCGAGGACTTCATCCGTCGAGACGTACAGGTAATGGAACTTGGAGCCGTTGTAGTAGCAGATCAGCCCGGCCTGTTGCTGGTAGTGTCGCGGCTCGAACTCGACGACCGTTGCGGCGCTGTAGCAGTGCGCCTGCTGTCGCCGCGCGACGAGGGATTGGCGGAACAAGCTGCCGGTCGTCTCGCGCCCGAACAGGCGCAAGTAGCCGGGCCGCTCCGTCAGGCTGAACAACTCGTCCGGCCACGGCGAGCGCAGCCATTGAAACTCAATGGGCAACGTCGCATCGTTGAAATCTTCGCGCGTCGGCGCGGGCGCGAACGGGTGCGGCGGCAATTCCGGCGCGGCGGTTTCGCGCCGAGGGAAGGCGTCGCGGGCCTCCGTGTACAGCCAGTCGTCCACGCCCCACACCATGCGTTGAATGGCCGTCTCGCGCCCTAGCACACAGCGCCCGCGATTGCGCAGCGGGCGACCGCAGAGATAAACCATGTAGGTGTCGCCGCGCTGCGTCTCGACGAGGTCGGCGTGCCCGGCGCGTTGCAGTTCCGCGTCGGGGCGGTTGCGGGCCGTCAGGATGTACGTGTCAGGGTGCGGCTCATACGGTCCCAGCAACTCGCGGGAACGGGCCATCGTCACCGCGTGCCCCCAGCCCGTGCCGCCCTCTGCCGTGATCAGGTAGTAATAGCCTTTGCGCTTGTACAGGTGCGGCGCTTCGGTGAAGCCGATGGCAGTTCCTGTGAAAATGATGTGCCGCTCGGCGATCAACCGGCGTTCGGCGGTCGAGTACTCTTGTAGCACGATGCCGCCGAACCGGTTCTTGCCCGGTCGGTGGTCCCAGAGCAGGTTCACCAAGTATTTCCGCCCGTCCGTGTCGTGGAACAGCGACGGGTCGAAGCCGCTGCTGTTCAGATAGACAGGGTCCGACCACTCGCCGTCAATCGTCCGAGAGGTTACGAGGTAGTTGTGCATGTCGCGCAGCCCCGCGCCGACGCTGCCCGGCTGTGACGTGCGCCCGTAGCGTTTGACGTCCGTGTAGATCAAGTAAAACAGCTCGCCGTCATACGTCAGGCAGGGTGCCCACACGCCGCAGGAGTCCGGGTCGCCGATCATATTCAACTGACTCGGGCGGCTGAGCGGGCGCGTCAGCAATCGCCAATGCACGAGGTCGCGCGAGTGATGAATCTGCACGCCGGGGAACCATTCAAACGTCGAGGTGGCGATGTAGTAATCGTCGCCGGCGCGCACAATCGAAGGATCAGGATTGAATCCGCGCAGGATGGGGTTTCGGATCGCTGCAACCGGGTCACTCATCGCACATCCTTCTCAGACTTCGACCGCTGCGGCCACCTTCACGTCGGCCTTCACGTCGGCCTTCACGACCGTCCACAAGATCACTGCGCCGATGACATCCAGCAGGCCGAGACAGATGAAAAACGGCGTGTAGCCGATCTTCTGTACCAGCGCGCCGATCAGCAGCGAGAAGATGAGCAGCCCGGCATTGCCGAACGTGCCCGCCATCCCTGCCACCGTCGCTACTTCGTTCTTCTTGAACAAGTCCGAAGACATCGTGATTACGGTGACAGACAAGGTCTGGTGAGCGAAGCCTGCGAGACTGAGCAGCGCAATCGCGGCATAAGGGCTTTCGACGAAGCCGACGAAGCCGACGCCGAGCATCATGACTGCGCCAAGCGTGAAGGCCGCGCGCCGCGCGTTGATGAGGCTGATGCGCCAGTATTTTTGCAGCCACAAACTGAACGTCCCGCCGAAGACGCAGCCGACGTCCGCCGCCAGGAACGGCAGCCACGCGAAGAGCGCGATCTGCTTCAAGTCCCAGCCACGCGTCTGCGACAGGTAGAGCGGCATCCAGAACGTCAGCGTCCCCCACGTCGGGTCAGCCAGAAAGCGCGGCAGCGCGATGCCCCAGAAATTCCGCCGACGCACGAGCGACAGCACAGCGGGCCGCGTCCCGTCGTGCCGCAAATGCTCCTCCTGCCCGGCAGCGATGTAGTCGAACTCTGCCGACGAGAGCGCGGGGTGTTTCTCCGGCGGGTGATAAAGCCGCAGCCACACAACTACCCAGACCAAACCCAGTGCCCCCGTCAGCACGAAAGCCGCCTGCCAGTTGTACTGCAAGATCGCCCACGCGACCAGCGGCGGCGCGAGCATCGAGCCGAACGAAGCGCCGATGTTGTAGACGCCCCCCGCCAGCCCGCGCTCTTTGGCAGGGAACCACTCCGCCGTCGCCTTCATGCCGGCGGGGTTGGCCGAGCCTTCGGCCAGCCCCAGCAGTCCGCGCAGGCCGGCGAGCGTTTGCCAGTTGTGCGCCAACCCGTGCCCCATGCTGATGAGCGACCAGGCGACGGCGAACAGCGCATAGCCGCGCTTCAACCCGACCACGTCCAGCATGTAGCCGCAGAGCGGTTGCAGCATGATCGCTGCCTGAAACGTGCCGACGACCCATGAATACTGCTCGGTGCCGATCTTCAGGTCTTCGAGCAGCGTCGGCGCGGCGACCGAGAGCGTGCTGCGCGTCAGGTAGTTGATGACCGAGCCGAGCATAATCAGCCCGATCATCCACCACCGCAGTCCTCTTAATTTAGACATTGCCGAGACAGTCCCTTGCTTTCGTGCTTTCGCTCAACGTTGTGAGTCCTGGCTGGCGTGGCTTTCAAGAGAATCGCCGTGCATGCTCACCCAGGCTGCATCTTCGTTTCGTGAAGTTGCCGTGTCAACTGGCCAGGAGGTTCAGCATAATCGGTGACTAACACAGAGTTCAATGCCGTGTTGAAAAAATGGTGAGCACGCGGTTGTGGCCGCAATGCTCACCATCCGCATCACAGACTCTTTTCTGACTGCTACCGGCGTTTGATTCGCATCTGAGCTTCAGAACGAATACTTCAGTCCCAGTTGAATCTGGCGCATCGGGATGGCCGTCGAGCTGATGACGCCGAAGCCCTGATGCGCGGCATTGGCGGGAGCGCCCGCGAATGCCGGGCCGGCCAGAATGTTTCCGTTCGGCGCGCCCCACACAGGATGGTTGAACACGTTGAACGCTTCCAACCGGAACTGTAGGGCATGGCGTTCGCTGTAAAACATGTGGAAGTTCTTCCCCAGCGCCATATCAATTGATTGGAAATGCGGCGTGAGCATGGTATTGCGCCCGACATTGCCGAACGTGCCAGCCGGCGACACGATGAAGGAGGAGGGGTCGAACCAGCGCGAGGGGGTGCGATTCGCCGCATAGCCATCGCCTATGCCTGAGTAGCTGGGACGATCAGGCAGCGGATTGTTGGTGCCGGCATTATTGATGCCGATGGTGAGGGTCTGCGGAACGCCGCTCTGGATCGTCGTGTTCGTGCTCAGTTGCCACCCGCCGACGAACGCGTTGGCGACTGAGTTGTTAATGCCCAGCAGCTTGCCTCTGCCTATGGGCAATTCATAAACGGCCCCGAGAACCCAGCGGTGGCGTACGTCGAACGACGACAGCCCCCGCTCGCAAGCCAGGCAACTGCTGTCTTGCGGGAAGAGCGTGTCGAGGCCCTGCGTGCGGGTGCCGCTGGCGTTGTCAATTGACTTGGCATACGTGTAATTCGTGTTCAAACTGAGCCCCTGGCCGAAGCGTCGCGTGAGCTTCACGCTGCCGGCGTTGTAGCTCGCGTTGAAGCCGTCGTTGACATACGATAGGACCCCGAAATTGGCAAAAGGCCGGCGCGAGTTGATGCTATTCAAGGGACCGGGGAGCGCCTGATTGATGTTTTGGAAGCCGTAGAGGTGCCGGCTCTGCGACCCCAGATAGCCGGCCTCCACCAGCCAGTTGGTGCCGAGCTGCCGTTGCACGCTCAGCAGGTACTGCATGGTGTAAGGCGTCGCGTGGTCGTAAGCAACCGCCCACGCAAACGGCGGCGGCACCTGAACGAGGGTTCCGCTGCCGCCGGGAATCGCGTTGTTCCAGGTCACCGGATTGGCGGGCGTCGTGGTGAGGTCCACGCGGGCCGCGATATTACGGGCCATGTCGAAGTACTCGGCATTGGCGATGTCCTGCATGTAGAAAATGCCGAAGCCCGCACGGATCACCGTATTGTCGTTGAGCGAGTAGGCGATGCCGACGCGCGGGGCGAAGTTCAGGTACTTCGTCTCACGGAGGTTGTTGTTCAGACCGCCGCCGCAGACCGCCTTCGTGCTGGTCCAACGGATAGCCAGCCCCTCATACGGATCCGTGCAGCCATCGCCCTGCCGCACGAAGAACGGCCAGTCGGCTTGCGGGGCGTTCGCAATGAACTCGATCTTCGGTATCTTCACCGTGAAGTAGTTGCCCAGCGTATTGGTGAAAGGCGGCGTCAATTCGTATCGCAAGCCCAGCGACAGGGTCAGCTTGGGAGTGACCTTCCAGGTGTCGTCAATAAACGCATGGAAGACGTTACGCTGGAATTTCGCGTCGGCGACCGCCGCCGCATTGGTTGACACGAAGAGTTTGCCCAGCAAGAATTCGGCGAAGGCGTAGCCGCCTGTCCCATTGGCGGGATTCTTTGTCGCGTTCGCCTGGAAGGTAAACACGCCGCGAGAGAACTGGTTGCCCACCTGGTTAAAATTCTGCCGGCTGTACTCGCCCCCGAAGGCGAAGGTGTGTTTGCCATGGATCCATGACAACTTATCAACGAATTGCAGGGTGTTGTTGTCGATTGCGAAGGGGCCGTCGTTGGCGTCGCCGATTGCGGTGAACCCGCCCCCATTAAACACGACGTTCGGGATTCCCCAGGTGATCGGGGCACCGGGGTTCTGGTTCGGGATGCCTATCTCGGAAATGACGTCTTGGCTGCCGGCGCTCAGTGTGCCGAGCGAGTTGAAGAAACGCGTGTAGCCGAAACGCGCGTCGTTGACGAGGTTGGGAGTTAAGGTCCGCGTGTTGGAACCGGTGTATTGTTCGTAGTTGGTCAGCACCTTCGACCCCGCGAGATTCAGGCCCTGCGCGGACGTGTTTTCGTCACCCCAGTTGTACCGCCCCATCCATTGCGACTTCGCCGACTCGATGAAGTCGAGTCTTAGAACGAACCCGTCACGGTTGAAGGGCTGGGAGCTGGTCTGCGCATAATTGTTTGTGGTGAGCGCATTGGCGGAGTTGTAGTATTTCAAAAACTTCAGCGAGATCGGGTCCAGCCGGTTCGCGGGAATGATGTTGCCAGGGAAGGGCTGCCCCGTGTTCGGATCGTAGATGATCGTCGAGGGGAGCAACTCGCTGAAGTCGCCGGCAAACATCTTGGCAGTCGGCACGGTAAACGTGTTCAACACGCTCTGCCGGCGGCGCAGCGCCTCATAGTTGGACATGAAGAACAGTCTGTCCTGCCCGTTGAACAGGCGTGGGATGCGCACGGGCCCGTCAAACTCGTAGCCAAAGTCGTTCCACTTGAACGGGTTCTTCGGCCTGGCGGTGGTGAACTGGTACTGCTTGGCGTCCAGCGCGTCGTTGCGCAGAAACTCGAAAAGCGCGCCATGGTAGGCGTTGCCGCCCGACTTGGTGAGCACGTTCACTTGCGTGCTCTGGTGCCCATACTCGGCCGGGTAGACGCCGATTTGAACCTTGAACTCTTGGATCGCGTCAATGGACGGAAGGGCGACGTACGTGTTGAAGTTCACGTCCATATTGTTGACGCCGTCGAGCGTGTAGTAATCGAAGAAGATGCGCTGCCCGCCGGCGGATATCGCTTGCTGGGCTCGCTCACCGCCCTGACGTGCGCCCGCTTGCCCAGCGGCAGGCGCGAGCACGTTCGCGTTGGGCGAAAGCGCAACGAGATTCAGGTATTGTCGGCCATTCAGCGGCAATTCAGTCACAATCTTGTTTTCAATCACGGTGCCGACCGTCGTGTTTTCGGCGTTGAGCAGCACGCCGTTGCTGGTAATCGTCACCATCTCGCCGACCGATCCCACTTCCATCGTCACATCCAGTCGCGCCGTCTGCTGAACTTCGAGCGTGATGTCATCGAGCTGCGCCGTTTTGAAGCCTGTTTGCTCGACTTTCAATGCGTAGACGCCGGGCAGCAGCGATGGGATGGTATAAAGTCCTTCGCTGTTGGTTGTGGCCTTGCGCGTAGCGCCGGTCGCCTTGTTCGTGACCGTCACACTGGCGCCCGTCACCGCCGCGCCCGATGAATCAGTAACCAAGCCGGTGATCTCACCATTGGTCTGCGCCTTGCCGGTAGCGGCAAAAACGCAGAGCATCGCCACACTGCCTAGCATAAGAAGTACAGAACGCATTCTCATTTTCATCTTTCCTCCTGTGAAGATGCGCCGCAGCTGGTCATGCCGCGGGGACTAAGGACGGATGTGGCCTTAGTCAGACAAGGCCAGCGAAACCTTCATTCCATCAACTGAGCGAATCTCGCCAAGGTCAACGGACAAAATCTTTAACCGCAAAGCCAATCAGACTGTCTATTTATTGGTAAAATCGTAGGATGACCGGCCTACTGTACTTCGGCTATGAATGGCCGGCAAGTCTTGAAACGTTAATAAACGTTTGGTAACATCCCCGCGCACTGTTTCCACCACGTCAACAATCGCCGGAGTAAAAGCACTTATGAGCAGAACGGCACTCGGAACGGACCAGTCTCTGACGAGCGAGCAGAAGCGCGCGGCGCTCGAAGCCGTTCTCCACAGCCAAACCTTTGCCCGCACCGACCAGTTGAAGTGCTTCCTGAAATACGTCTGTGAAATGGAGATAGCCGGCCGCGGCCAGGAGTTGACCGAGTATTTAATCGGCACCGAAGCGCTGGGGCGGCCGGCCAGTTATTCGCCGGGCGATGACTCGGCGGTGCGCACACGTGCCTTTGCGCTCAGGAAAAGGCTGCAAGAGTTTTACGAGCATGAACAGCCCGACGCCGCGCTGCGCATTGAGTTGTTGAAAGGCTCCTACTGTCCGCACTTTGTTGAGAGCCAGCCGCAGCAAAAAGCGGATGGTGCCGACACCTCAGTCGAGCCACTCACGCCACAGCTTGTCCCGCCCTTCGCGGCGCACGAAGAATCGCTCCCAGACGAGGCAACGGGTCGGCGTGAGTGGAAAAGAAGCTGGTGGTTCGCCTTCAGCGCCGGAGTCTTGGTAACGGCGCTGCTGGTCGGAATTCTCTACTGGGGCATGAGGTCCGGGCCGGTCTCTACCGATGTTTCACACCGCCCGGCGGCGATTATGATTGAAGCCTGGGGGCCGCTGCTACAGCCCAATGCCGACGTGTTGCTCTGTGTCGCCAATCCGCCCAGTTTCTCGGTGCGTCGAGGTTCTTCTGCCCCCGCTTCTTCCCCGTCCCTACTCACCGACCCCGACGAGCGGCCTATGCCGCCGCAACTTTATGAGCTATACGCCAGGCGTTATGCTGCGACCACTAACCTGAATTTGGCCATCACCACGAACGCCACTTATTGGGGAGACGTGTTGGGCGCGCTGACGGCGTTCAAGACCCTAAACGCCGCCGGCGTTTCGCCACAGATGTTCCCGGAAATGGTCATCGCAATGCCGACGCTGCGGCGGCGCAATGTCATCTTATTCGGCACGCCGGCGTACAGCCCGGCGGTGGCCCGCTTTCAGGAAAAGTGCCCGCTCCATGTCAACTACCTGGATGCCATCATTGGCCCCGCCACGGAGCAGTCGCCGGCGGCGCGTTACGCGCTAGAACGGGATCAACAGCAGCGGCTGGCGGTGGTTTTCGGCCTGGTCACCGTGCTGCCCGGCGAAAGCTCAGGCGATCACCAAAACCGCATCCTAATATTTTCGGGAGTGAATTCGGCCGGCGCGCAAGCGGCGGCGGAGTTTTTCAGTTCGCCCGAACACCTGCTCGAATTGAAGAACGAATTGAAAAAAGCCGGACACGATACTTTCCCGCCAGCCTATCAGGTAGTGGTCAGAGCCGAGACCGATGACAGCATTCTCCTCAACTTCCGCTATGAGACCTTTCGCATCATCCCGCCATCGGCAAGCCATTGATGACATTCATTACTAGATACATCTTTTGTTGGCTTGCCCGTCACCGACTTCTGCATGGAGGGAAGCACCTGCGAATAGGTGTCGAGGGTGACCACAATACTGGAATGTCCTAACCGCTCATTTATTACTTTAGGATTCTCGTCTGTCAGCAGCGTCGCTCAGGTCTGTCGCAAGTCGTAGAGCCTGCGGCACGCCGGCAGCTCCGCCCGCTTCAACATCGGCCTGAAAAGGCGAGACTGCATGTGCATGTTGCGCGGGGGCACCCTTCCAAAACTTGGTAACTATGGATGTATGAACCGAGAAACAAAATGCCGATTGCCGTGCCCGCGCCTTACCTATCCGATCTACTTAACTTATCCAGCGTTTTTAAGGTCTGGCCAAGTAACTCTGTGAGGCAAATGTGAGACAGGCTCACATTGAACTACAAGGAATCAGACCGACTTTTAAAGTGAACCAACCGGCGGCTGACTCCTTCAGATCGAATAACGTAGGCTCAGATAGGATTAGAAATCTTTTCCAAATTGGTGAGGTAGAGTGGCAGCGATATCAGGCACTTACCTCGCGAACACCTTAATGATACCTCAATGTAACGGTATCAAATAATACCAGAGGGCAAGCCTCACCTCGCGCAAATGGGAGCATATCTGGTCGTTGGCGCAAGCGGGCCAGCCCTCGATCCACATCCCGACGTATCTCGCTGACCGTCTCCGGCGTCGCGTTGCGCAAGTGTCGTTTCACATTCCCATGCACCTGCTCTTCGGGATTCAACTCCGGCGCATAGGCCGGCAACCACTCGATGCTGATTTCGGGCTCGCTGGTCAAGTACTGCTTGACCACCTTCGCCCGATGCGCATTGAGCCGATCCCAGATGATGATCAGCGGCCCATTCACTTGTTGCCGCAGGTGGCGCAGGCCAGCCACCACATCTTCGCCTTTGATCGCATGCTCGAAGTGCCGCTTGTAGAGCTTGCCGCTCAGGGTCAGGCAAATGAAGACCGACAACTCACGCCGCCGGCTGACGCGTCGCAACACCGGCGTCTGGCCTCGCGGTGCCCAGGTCGGCGCCGGCGGCTCAAGAAGCCGAATCCGGTCTCGTCAATGAAGACGACCTGCGCTTTGCGTCGGCGAGCCTTTTTTTGATCCGTGGCCAATCGCGCTTGAGCCACGCCTCGACCAGCGCGTCGTCGCGCTCGCGCGCCTGTGGCGCTGGCACTTGTTGGCTCCAGCCTAAAGCGCGCAGTTTGCGACCCAGCGAGCGCGGATGATACTCGACGCCAAACTCGCGACGGATCAGGTCGCGGATGCGCGGCAGAGTCCAGCGGTCGGTATCGAAGCCCGCCGCGAGCGCGCCTTTGCTCAGCAACTTGAGCAATTGCTGCCATTGTCGGGCTTGCAGCCGTGGTGGTCGCCCGGTGACCGTTTTGGCCTCGAGTGCTGGCAAGCGATTGCGGTGCCGCTTGAGGCGCTTGGCCCATTGGCAGACGGCAGCGCGGCTGACGCCGACCTCGCGGGCGATTTGGGCCTGCGAGAGTTTGCCGGCCTTGAGGAGTTGGCCGGCATATAAGCGGCGCTCCTCGCGTTGTTGGCGAGAGAGGGTTGATGGTTTCCACGGCATCGCCCGCTATTCTAACTCGTTAAGTAACTTTCGTGAAGCTCAATAAGACTTTCTGCTGTTCCTCAATTGAGTTCGGCAGTGGGATCAGAATTGACTCAAATAAATCGGTGGACAGCCGAGGCAACGTTAAGGGATTTATACTTCTTATCGCAACATCGATTACAAGTGGACTGAGTAAGGCACCCTGCAAGAATTCGGGTAAAACGATCTCACCTTTGGGGATCCGCACATATTGATCAACAGAGCAGGCTCCCTCGCAATCAGCCAACCATACTTTGTTCAAGTAAGGTCGCAAGTAGCCGTAGAGAATATCGCCTTTCTTGAACAAGAATTTTCGGCCAGTTAGCTTTTGGGGATCCAACGTGTCCTCACCGATTTTTCGGCCCGTGTGCGATTCAATATGTTGTAGGCCGATAAAGCGAAGAAGTTCCGTGCGTGATGTCCCAGGTCGAATGAGTTCGCTTCTGTAGTCAAAGAATTCCCCAGAAGGGAAGTACCGACCCGCCGCGCTGTCCAGGCATCAAAGAATTACGTTTCAATACGCGCGATCCGCGCTTTAGAGAATGGCTTGAGCGGCGGCTTGGCCCCATTGACTTGGGTGATTTGAATGGCTAAACTCGCTTTGAAAATAAAGGGCGGGCCACAGGAGAAATGCTATATGAAGAGTAGCTTTCAACGTGGCTCGGCGCAGATGCAGAACGGCAAATGGACGATCCGTTACCTCGTCCGTGACCCGGCCAGTCTGAAAGGCTGGAAGCATAAGCGCGAAACGTTGCCCGATTGCAAAAGTGAGAAGCAAGCGCAGCGAGTGCTTAGTGAGCGACTCGCTAGCGTCAACTCCTTTCACAACAACCCGCGCGCAATGGTGAGGGTGGTTACTTTGGACGAATTCGAGCAAACAACGTGGCAGACGTACCTGAAAACCACTGCGGTTGCCGACTCGACCATTTACAGCTACAGCGCGATGTACAGGCACCACGTTAAGCCCCGGCTGGGCGGCAAGCGAATTGACCAGATCACGCCGAGCCACCTGACGGCGTTTTTCAGCACATTGCGGGATGAGGAGGTTGCGCCGAAGTACGCGCTCAACATCTACGGGATGCTGAATACGATGTTCGAGGTGGCCAAGGTGCATGACCTGCTCGACTCAATCCCGCTGCGGCGCAAGCTGCACCGGCCTGAATATCGGCGAGCGGCAAAGCCTGTGCTGATGCCCGCACAGATTCGCGCGATAGTAGAGCAGTTGCCCGACGAGTACAAGCCGTTCGTGTTCTTCATTGCCGTGACGGAGTTGCGGCTCGGCGAGGCGCGCGGCCTCAAGTGGCAGGATATAGACCTTGAAAGCGGTAAGCTGCAAGTGTCGCGTAGCATCTGGCGCTCGCGGCTGAAGGAGCCGAAGACGGAAGCGAGCAAACGCCCGCTCATCTTGCCGATTGAATTGGTCAACGTCTTGCGTCACCTGTGGCGAGTGTCGCCGTTCAATCGGCCGGAAGATTTCATCTTCTGCCGTGCAGATGGCCGCCCATATGATCCTGACGTGATTCGGGAGTCGGTGCTGTATCCGGCAATGGATCGGGCCGGCATTGAGCGGCAGGAACGCAGCCATGGCTTCCACATCTTCCGGCACACGGCGGGGAGCATCGTGCACACGGCAACGGGCAACTTGAAACTGATTCAAGAGTTCCTTGGACACTCACGAATCAGCACAACGTCAGATATTTATGTTCACGTCCCGGAGACAATGACGGGGCAGGCGACTGAAATCATGGTCAAAGAAATCAACCTTGCCTTATCCTTGCCTACGGAGCCTGAATTGGTGAATTGACAACTGAATAGGGTAGAAGCGCAGAAGGGCATAACTTAAATGAAATGAGGGCCTTGCGGCCCTCGAAATTGGTTGCGGGGGCAGGATTTGAACCTGCGACCTTTGGGTTATGAGTTCAACTGAGTAGTGCCTCGTCCTTTCGTTTCATCACTTTACGTTCCGCTCAGTACCGCGTTTTACCGCCTGTTCCGAACTTGTTGAACCCTAATTGCACCCCGATAGATACTTCACACTTCAAATTCCTTGAATCAGGTAATTTCTACATTGTATTAAGAACCAAATCGACAAAGGATTTTAGAGTTGTATGTCCATCAATTATGTAGGTATTTCTTTCTTTCCTCGACAGTCAACTCTCGTGGCATTTTGTTTTTAGCAAACTCCAGGAGTTTGTCAGTAGCCATGCAGGTCTCACAAGAATGTGTTCTTACAGTTCCGTCACTGCCAACTGTAACCACGGATTGGCTGTTGGAGATAAACAATGCATCTAAGACCTCCCCTTTGTGCCCGCGCAATTCTAGGCACATTCGGCCTGATTTCGTATCCCATATCTTAGCTGTTTCGTCTCTACTAAAACTTACTACGAGCCTGCCATCCGGGCTGAAAATGGCCCTATCTACTGCCGCTTTATGACCTTCCAGCTTGCTCAAGAGAACTCCCCTACTTACATCCCATATACAGGCAGTTCTATCTCGACTGGTAGTAACTATCAATTTCCCATCAGGACTAAATTCCGCATCAAGTACTGCATCACTGTGTCCAGAAAGTTTCTGCAATATTTTTGCAGTTCCTATATCCAGAATATATGCACTATTATCCCAAGTCGCTACTAGTACCAACCTGCCGTCAGGACTAAATATCGCGCCTGATAAAGGGTAGCGAAAGTTGCCCAGTTCCTTTATCTTTGCTCCTGAATTTATATCCCATATAGATACAGTATAAGATATGTAAGGCTGGTCTTTACTCACTACCACTACTGACTTTTGGTCAGGGCTGATGGAGGCTTGGCGAAATGCTCCCCCTTTTCCGTTTAACTCAACTCGACCGTGGTTTTTAACGGTGTCCAGTACTTCTACTGTGCCATCCGAGTTTCCTATCAACAACAAGTTCCCATCATTACTCAATACCAATGCTGATATGTCATTGTTCCGGGACGGCAACATTAACTGAGTTTCTCCAGTCTTTGCCCCCCACACCCGTACTTCGTTATCATTACCAATAGTAACTAGCTTTTCCCCGTTCGCGTCCACGGCTGCTTTCTTTATTTGATTAACCTGACCTACCAGTTCAATCCTACTTTGCATACTACTTGTGTCCCAGACTCGCGCTGTTTTATCCCAACTTGCTGTAACTACTGATTTGCTATCTGGACTGAAGTTTACATTACTAATTACCCCTGTGTGTCCACGAAGTTCCATTATCATTGCCCCTGTTTTTACATCCCAGACTCGCACTATATTATCTCGACCTGCCGCCGCGATTGACTCACCATCAGGACTAAATACAAAATCAGGCAGAATGTCCGAAGGCTCATTAAATTCTGTAATTTTTTTCCCTGAATCCACGCTCCAGACTCGTGCTAGGCCCTTACTCACATCTACTGCTATCTTGCCATCTGGACTTAGAGTGACATTAGACAATGGGATGGTTCCAGTTTGCAGTGTATTAAGAATCCTCCCCTTAACTTCATCCGTTACGGTAATATCCCATATTCGCACTGTACTGTCTTCGCCCGCTGCAATTAGCGATTTTCTATCGGAGGTGAATTCTATGCCATAAACACCAATTAGGTCACCAATCTCGATAAGTATTTTTCCGGTCTTTACTTCCCACACTCGCGCTGATTTTTTTTGATTGCTTGTCATTATCAATTTACTATCGAAACTAAACGCTGGAGACCAACTTATAAGAGTTTGATTGTTGAGACGCTGTATCATTCTCCCTGTATCCACTTCAAAAATTGCAACGCCCCCGTCGATACTAGAAGTGGCTACTAGTTTGCCGTCGGGGCTGAATTCTGCGTAATTTTCGTTTGAGGCTCTTGTCCGTTGGAGAGGTAAAGAAAGCTCTTTGAGTAAGTTGCCTGTGCTAACGTCCCATATCCTGGTAACGTCATCCGCCTGTGCCGTGACTACTAAGTCTCCTTTGGGGCTAAACCTTGCGCTTTCGACCGCAGTTCTTGTGTCAAGTTCCCTAATTGGTTCTCCCGTCTTAGCATTCCAAATTCGTGCTTCACCGTCAGTGCTCCCGGTCACTATCATACTTCCATCGCTGTTGAATTGTGCATCCTGCACCATTCCGGTGTGACTACCCAATGTGCTTCGGAGGTGATGGGCGAGGACTGCTTCTCTTAAGATTTCTTCGGCTTCCCTTGTGGGATGCACCTTGCACGCTTCTATCGCTAGTCTCAGACTCAGTTCCGGGTCAATCATTAACTGTGATTTAGCATTAGCTGCTATCTCGCGGGAAAAAGCTATCTTTTGGTCTCTAGACGACCTCCAGGCTGACAAGCTAATAAATACTACAGCAATTGAGAGGACAGTAAGAATTGAGAGTGTCCTCAGTTTTGCTCTAAGTCGTTCCTTGAGGTGTAACTGAAAGCTGGCGTCTAAGAACTCACGTTCGAGTTGGTTTAATGTAGCATCATTGGTCTCCCACCACTCTTTAGCACTAGCCAGCTTTGCACCTCGATATAAGAAACTTACATCCCTGTTTCGCTCTTTCCATTCCTGGGCTGCTTCTGTCAGCCTACGATGTGTACGAAGTGCCATACGATTCTCATCTATCCACCTACGCAGGCGAGGCCATCCACGTATTAAAGCTTCGTGTGCTACATCTACCTGCCGCTCCCCACTTCCATCTGTACTTGTTGTAAGCAGTCGCGCATTGGCCAAAATCTCAATTACATCCTCCACAAAGGATTGCTCAGTTGGTTCACTCCATAATTCATTGACATTGGCTCTCCTTCGTGTATCCTCAGTTCCCTCACCAGGCTGGGTCAATCGCAGTAAAATTCGTTGTCCAAAAACTTGCTGCTCAGGAGTGAGTTTCTCAAAGACCTCATCCGCTCGCTTTGCAAGCGAACCGTGTACACCTCCACTTTCGTCATATGCTTGCAGCGTCATCATATTATCGCCGCGCCGTTTTTCGCATAACTGCAAAAGTGAATCTTCAAGCAAAGGCAACATGCCTGGTTCATGGCCTACATCTTTTAACACTCTCTCAACAAGGCCATTTTCAAAACTAAGTCCAACCAAATATGCCGGTTCTTCAATTGCTCGTCGCAAATCTGCATCATCCATTGGACTAACAATGAATTGATGCCTTGATAACATCTCAGCTAAGTCAGTGTATTCGGCTGCGCGAGCTAAGAAGTCTGCTCGCATCGTTATTACGATGTTCGCCTGTCCGTCGCCAAATGTTGTGGCATACCGAATGTTGGCAATAAACTGCTGCCGCTCATTTTCATTGTGACAAAGAGTTATAATTTCCTCGAATTGGTCTATAAGAATAAAGACTCGTGTTCTTGTAGGTTGCTCTGTGACTAAAAGACGAGCTTGCAAATGTAACGACTTGGCGTCTGTTTCAAGACTACTGAGTATTTTCCTGGTAGCCGCAAGCCTGTCATCAGGATTCTGTACAGTAGTAAAACTTAGGGCAAGGGCCTCCAAGGGATGAGCACCAGGTCTAAAAACAAGATAAATCCACCCCTTACTGAACGGTAGAGCACCTGTTTTTAGCCTTGGCAAGAGACCAGCACGTATTAGCGATGATTTCCCGCTCCCGGATGGGCCAAGCACCGCAAGAAACTGAGTTGCGCGCACTGCTTCAACTAAGTGTTGTGTCATGGCCTCACGTCCGAAGAAGAATCTTGTATGATTCTCCTCAAAAACTTCGAGACCACGATAGGGACACTCAATAAGTGGCAGCTTGGGAGAAGATATGTCATTACGACCCGGCGCAACTCCGCGTATACCAGCGACGAGTCTCCGAAATGTTTCACTGTCGTTCAATCCAGCGCGAAAATCTACCCAAGCTAGACGGGAAAGAAAGCGGGGTAACTTTCCTCGTTCGGGCAAGCTGGCATCTGGCAACAAAACGGGAATCACGCGAAATCCAATTTGGCTGACACGGGTATCAAGAGCAGAGCGCATTTCCTCATTTTCCCACGGGCCTAATCCGCTAGGGCCAATAAATATGGCACAAGTGCGCGAAGCATCAAGGGCAGCCTCAATCGCTTCCTGCCACGGCTCACCTGGAATTAAATTCCACTTATCCAGCCAGGGCCTTAACTTGGCCTCATCTTCTAAGCGACGAGCTAGAGCTTCGACAGCCGATTTATCCTGGCTATTGTGAGAAAGGAAAACGTCATAGCAGACAGTCTCCTGCATAGTTATGGCCTCGCTCTATGTCTTAAACAGAACCTTGCTTGAAATCCGAACGATGTCAAATTCAACCTGAAACCGGCTATTATTTCCTTTAGCGGAGGTAAATCTATTACAAATTGAGAACAGCCACAAGTGGGCCGTGGTGTGAGCACGGCCCACTCTCTCATTCGCCCCTTTCTCCCTCTGTTTGTTTATCTTCAGACGCTGCCTGCCAGCCACTATCAGGCAAGTATTGCTCGATGTCTTCGCGCAGAATCTCGGCGGCGCTCCTTGCACCAATGATTTCATACCGACCTGCATAGAGTTTGAGCGCCAGCCGGTAGGCTTCCGACTGCCGAAACAGCAACTCGATGAAGCGGTCTAGCTCGGCCTGTACAACGAGCGGGCCGCAGTTTTCTTTGGTAAACCCTCTCCGCAGAACGATGAACAGGTCGGCGAGCCACTCGCGTGCTTCCTCTGGGACTTCATCGATGCGAATCATCCTGCTCTCGTCGTCCATAAACAGGATGGCTTGTTCGTTCTCGCTTTCTTGTGGTGACATGGTTCTGCCTTTCTGCGCGCTGCTAAGGCGCGCGGATTGCGGGCCGTGCGGTTCTTTGCGGGAGCGCGCGGCCCTTACCTTTGAAGAAAAAGCCCGGCGCGATAGCCGAGCCATGTCCCTGTCATGGAGCATAGAGTGACCAATAATACTGCCGGTCGAACTCATACGCTGGATGATTGCGAACATTCTTTAGCGTCACAGACCACACGCGGGTCTGAGCCGTAATTTGCCCACCGATGCGACCAAACGCGGCAAAGTCGCCGCGCTCGCTGTGTAGTCGCCGATGGCAGGCTTTATGACTCGGCTTCCTTTCCAGCACAGTGGGATCCGAAGCTTGGAATTCACGTGACTTGAAGTCGC